>Ga0137418_10001113_pt1 | contig 24608 bp, 20 predicted proteins | sample CZODoug3_1_2_16f_FD_122242 | JGI IMG/M metagenome (GOLD analysis project Ga0137418, IMG submission 122242) | Vadose zone soil fungal communities from Angelo Coast Range Reserve, California, USA - CZODoug3_1_2_16fungal (Hybrid Assembly) | ecosystem: Environmental > Terrestrial > Soil > Vadose...
TGGAAACAGACGGACGGCATGTGGCGGCAATCTCAGGTGAAGGAAAACTGTTGTGGAGTAGAGACCCCTTCAAAGACGCGCATCTGCCGTTTTACCGGACGGAAAAACCGCAGATTGTTTACATCGGTCCAGCACCGAAGGGCGTACACCCACCCGGAGAGGAGTCAAACAAGTTCGTCTCAATCGCCTTCAATTCGTCCCAGTCTGGGTTGCTAAGGATGAGCGACGGCGTCTTCGAGTTCCTTGGGCGTCAGCTGCCCATCAACGTGTGGGAGATCTGCAAGCTCTCCGATATCGATCGACATGAGCTCTCCCAAGAATGGAAGATGATGGCCAAGGTCTACGAGCCGGCGCAGTTTCACGTGAGCCGTAACGGGCTCGCCTTGCTCGTGGCCTTTGTGCTCCACATGATTGACATTCGCCATGCGACGCTCCCGACATGACCGAGGATACCGAGCGACCCGATGTTGGCCGAATCCAACATTCGGCTTCACACGGCTTGCAGCCGTCGGCGACCGGTGCGATGACGAGGCCGCCGCGGCTGAAGCCTGACGTTACGCAGCGTGAGAAATAGATGCATCGCGATAATAGTTGGCTTAGCTGGGCGGGTGTCGGAGCGGGTCTTTTGCTGGGGCTGTGCGAGACATCGTCGGCCTCGCGGTCAGCCCAGGCGCCGCTACCTGTCCGCGAGACGTACGCGGCGCTACCCGGAGTCCGCATCTGGTACGGAGATACAGGCGGCAATGGCGTGCCAGTGGTCCTCATACATGCCGCGACGGGCAGCAGCCGAGTCTGGGAGAACCAGCTTCCCGCCTTTACCGCGGCTGGATACCGTGTTGTCGCGTACGACCGGCGAGGGTTTGGACGTTCCGTGATCGATCCAGCGGGTGTGCAGCCTGGGACCGGTGCGGACGATCTTCTCGCACTGGTCGACCAGTTAGGGATCGACCGTCTTCATCTCATAGGGACGGCCGCCGGGGGAGGAATTGCGTTGGACTTCGCACTGTCATTTCCGCAGCGGTTGCGAAGCCTCGTGGTCGCTAACGCCGTCGGTGGAGTGCAGGACGAGGATTATCTCGAATTGGGACAGAGAATCAGGCCAGCGCCCCGGTTCGATGCGCTGCCTCCAGACTTCCGGGAGTTGGGGCCCTCATACCGGGCCGCCAATCCCGGTGGAACGCAGCGCTGGCTGGAATTAGAGCACACGAGTCGGCCTCAGGGATCGCCGCCGCCAGCCCAAACTACGCGGAACCGAATCACGTTCGCCTTGCTGGAGGAGATCAAGGTTCCGACGCTCCTGCTGACAGGTGACGCCGATTTGTACGCGCCTCCGGCAGTGCTGAGACTTTTCGCGGCCCGGATCAAGAACTCGGAGTCCGTCGTCGTTCCAGAGGCGGGTCATTCGACGTATTGGGAACGACCGGAGATCTTCAACCGGACCGTGTTGGAGTTCATCCGCAAGCACTGAAGTAAGTCATGACTTGCGAGGCGGACCTGAAGGTCCGCCGCTACGGCAGCGACCTGTACGTCAAAGGAAAGCTCCGTGTCTCTGTGCCTCCGTGGCTCGTCATCAGCGAAGGTTGTTTCCCTAGCAGAGGACGCGGATGATGTCCGACCGCGTGATGATGAACGTCTTCTCCGTCTTGAAGTCGCGGATCAGCACCGCCGGGTTCTCCGGCGTGATCATCCTCGAGAGCAGCTGCACGGGCGTGGAGATGTCCACGAACGGAAAGGCCGGCTGCATGATCGCCTCGACGGGCTTGTGCTTGACTTGCGCGTCGCGCATGAACTCGTTGTAGAGGTGCGATTCGTTGAGCGAGCCGATGACGCGTCCGCCGCGCGTCACGGAAATCTGCGAGAAGTCGTGGTCGCTCATGATGCGAATCGCCTCCTCGACCGGCCTCGCGGCTTCGACCGCGTAGAGCTCGCCTGAGACGCCGAGCGCGACGAGGTCGCGCGCGGTCATGCCCGTCACCTCGAGGAAGCCCTTCGCGCGCATCCACTCGTCGTTGAACATCTTCGCCAGGTAGCGCGACCCGTGGTCGTGGAAGATCACGACGACGACGTCGCCGCGCCGGAAGTGGTCCTTCAGCTGCAGCAGGCCGGCCATCGCGGAGCCGGCCGAGTTGCCGGCGAAGATTCCCTCTTCGCGCGTGATGCGGCGCGTCATGATGGCCGCGTCCTTGTCGGTCACCTTCTCGAAGTGATCGATGACGCCGAAGTCCACGTTGCGCGGCAGGAAGTCTTCACCGATGCCTTCGGTGATGTACGGGTAGATCTCGTTCTGGTCGAAGACGCCGGTCTCCTTGTACTTCTTGAACACCGAGCCGTAGGTGTCGATCCCCCACACCTTGATGCGCGCGTTCTTCTCCTTCAGGTACCGGCCGACGCCGCTGATGGTGCCGCCGGTGCCGACGCCGCACACGAGGTGCGTGATCGTGCCGTCGGTCTGTTCCCAGATCTCCGGGCCCGTCTGCTCGTAGTGCGCGGCCGTGTTCGACAGGTTGTCGTACTGGTTGGCCTTCCACGAGTTCGGGACCTCGCGCTCCAGCCGCGACGAGACCGAGTAGTACGACCGTGGATCCTCGGGATCGACGTCGGTCGGACAGACGATCACTTCCGCGCCGAACGCCTTCAGCGCATCCACCTTTTCCTTCGACTGCTTGTCGGTCGTCGTGAAGATGCACTTGTAGCCCTTCACGACCGCGGCGATGGCGAGCCCCATCCCCGTGTTGCCCGAGGTGCCCTCGATGATCGTGCCGCCCGGCTTGAGCTTCCCAACCCGCTCGGCGTCCTCGATCATCCGGACGGCCATCCGGTCCTTGATCGAGTTGCCGGGATTGAACGTCTCGAGCTTGACCAGCACGTCGGCGTCGATGTGGCCGCGGGTGATGTTGCGGATGCGGACCATCGGCGTATGGCCGATGGCGTCGAGAATGGTGTCGCAGATCTTCAGGTCGTGCAGCGTCGCCACGATCGGATCTTAGCGGATACGGCGTGGGGCGAGCCTTGCCTGACCGGCGCGTCAGGGACGGGATCGCTGCCTGGCGAGCGCGGCCACCGCGACGATCAGCTCGGCCGGATCGACCGGCTTGGCCAGGTGCATCTGGAAGCCGGCCTGAAGCGCGCGCATCCGATCCTCGGCGCGTGCGTAGGCGGTCAAGGCGGCGGCCGGGACCTCACGAACCTGCGGAATGTCCGAGCGGCGGACGCGCCGGATCAACTCGAACCCGTCGCTGCCGACCATGCCGATGTCGGCGAGCAGCACATCGGGCCGCACCGCCCCTAACGCATCGATGGCCTGAGCGACGGAATCCGCGGCCGTCACCGTCGCGCCCGCCGCCTCGAGGGTCTCCCTCACGAGGGCGCGCGCGTCCGCATCGTCATCCACCGTGAGAACCCGGAGACCGTCCAGTCGTGGCAGCGCACCGGCGTCTGCCGGCGTCCTGGCGGTCCTGTGCGTGCGCCGGTCCGATGCCGGTTCCGGATGGACGATCATCAGCGGAAGCCGTACCCGAAACGTCGTGCCCTGATCCTTCCCTCCGCTTGCCACGTGAATCGTTCCGCCGTGAAGCTCGACGAGGTGGCGGACGATCGCGAGACCGAGGCCGATGCCGCCGTGCGCGCGCGTCGGGCCGCTGTCCTCCTGGCGAAAGCGCTCGAAGATGTGCGGCAGGAAATCGGGCGCGATGCCGATGCCCGTATCGCTGACGACGATTTCGACGTGCGAGTTGATGCGCTCGACGCGGACCTGCACGATGCCCTGTTTCGGCGTGAACTTCACGGCGTTCGAGACGAGGTTCCACACCACCTGCTGCAGACGGTCGGGATCGCCGGAAATCGGGCCGGCGCCGGAATCGAGAATCGTCTGAACGCGGATCTGCTTGGCATCCGCAGCCGGCGTCATCGTCTCGACGGCATTCTTCACCACGTCGGACACGTCGACCGGCTGGATGTTCAACCGGATCTTCCCCGAGATGATGCGCGAGACGTCGAGGATGTCTTCGACAATCTGCGTGAGCGCCGAGGCGTTGCGCTCCACGGTCACGAGCGCCTGTGACTGCTTCTCGGGCCCGATCATGCCGGATTGCAGCAGCCGCGTGTACCCGAGGATCGCATTGAGCGGCGTGCGCAGCTCGTGCGACAGCGTGGCCAGGAATTCATCCTTCAGCTGGTTCGCGGTCCGGGCTTCCTGATAGGCGCGCGCATTTTCCACGGCGAGGGCGACGCGAAACGCCAGCTCCTGCGCGAAGCGGAAGTCGTCCTCGGTATACAACCGGCCGGATTGGGCGGTGGCGAACGTCAGGGCGCCCAGCGGACGGCCATGTGCCATGAGCGGAACGACCATGTACGAACGCAGGCCGAGCGATCGGATCATGGCGAGGCGTTCCGCATCGCCGTGCGCCGCCGCGACGATCATGTCGTCCGAAATCTCCTTCACGAGCGCGGGAGTGCCGGTACGGACCACGTACCTCGGGCTGAAGGGAGCATTCGCATCCTCGTAGCGGGCGCGAATCGTGCGGGTCAGTTCGAGCTTCGCCGGGTCGACATGGGCCACCGCCACGCGTTCGAGCGTGTCGTCCTCGGCCAGGATGTCCACCGCGCACCAGTCGGCGATGGTGGGAACGGCGAGATTGGCCACCGCCTTGAGCGTCGTTTCGTATTCGAGCGAGCCTGCCAGCGCGGCGCTCGCCTCGGTGAGAAACGCGGCGCGTTCCAACGCGCGCTTTGGCTCGGTGATGTCACGCGCGATTTTCGAGGCGCCGACGACAGCGCCGTGCTCGTCGTAGATGGGCGAAATCGTCAGCGACACCGGGAAGCACGCGCCGCCCTTCCTGCAGCGAACCGTCTCCAGGCCCGAAATCCGCTCGCCGCGCTTGATGCGGTCCAGGAACCCCGCTTCTTCCTGCTGACGCTCGGGCGGAAGGGTGATGGTGATCGGCTTGCCGACGGCCTCGTCAACGGCGTACCCGTACATCTGCTCGGCCGCGCGATTCCAGGCTCGAATCGAGCCCCCCAGGTCGAGACCGATGATGGCGTCGTCGGTCGATTCGACGATCGCCGCGAGCCGCCGTGCGACCGCGAGCGATTCGGCATGGATCCGGTCGGCGCGCTTCTCGTCGGAAATGTCGCAGCTGATTTTCGAGACGCCGACGATACGACCGTCCGGGTCGCGCAGCGGCGACGCGGCGAGCGACATGTCGATTCGCACGCCGTCCTTGCGGACGCGAACCGTCTCGTAACGCGGGACGGAATGACCCCCGAGGACCCGGCGCCTCGTCTCGGCCTCCTCGTCGCGCCGATCGGCCGGGATGATCAGGGCGTTGGGCTTGCCGACGGCTTCCCGCGCGGAATAGCCGTAGAGCCGCTCGGCGGACGGATTCCACGACGTGATGATCCCGTCGAGATCGGTGCTGATGATCGCTTCGTCTGACGACTCCACGATCGCCGAAAGCCAGGCGGCTTCATCGAATTGCCGAGTGGGCACCGGACTCCGCCCTCATGCGGGGAAACACCATCTTCCGCATGGGCTGCATAGGGAGTGCCGGCCCCCGGATGGGGCCCATCTTTATCGGCCGCATTCGTATGGATGGGCTCGTCGATATTTCCAGTTCCGCGATTTGCCCGACGCGATCCATTCGAGCGCGGTCGCCATGCGCCGCTGCCGTGTCTCGTCGGTCTTCGCCGAGTCGATCCACTCGACGTACTCGCGTTTGTGGCTGGGCGGGAACGCCTCGAACGCCGCGAGCGCCTTCCTGTTCTTCCTCAGCGCCGACATGAAATAGGCAGGCACCCTCAGCGGCCGCGCCGGACGGGCCGGCGCGGTCTTCTTCGCGGCGCCGCGCGTGCTCGCCGCCGCCTCCTTGACGAGCGCGACGAGCGCGCGGGGCCCGGGCAGCTGCTCGACCGACGTAATCCGCCGCAACAGCTTCGGATCGACGCTCGAGGGCTTGCGCCTGGTCCAGAACACCCACCCGCAGTGCTGCTTGAACGCGGCCGTCATGCAGAAGATGCCGCGGTCGTCCATGTAGGCGGGCACGCCCCACTTGATGGTCTCCGTGACGGCGGGATGCCCCTTGTGCACCGCCGTGCGGATCCGCTTCAGGATCGGCCTGGCGAAGTCCGCCGACTTCGCGATGTAGGCATCGACCCTCGGGTCCTTCGGCACCATCCACACATTCTAGTGATGACGAGTGAAGGCTCTGCCCTTCAGTGGGTCATCGCGTAGACGATGTAGTTGACGCCGAGCTCGTAGGCGCCGCTCGTCACGTCCACCGGGAACCGATCGTCGGCCGACCATTCCCAGTATTCCGCGATGTCGCAGTTGTGGTTGGCCAGCGCGAGCATGCGGTCGTTCGGGTTGTCGTTGACGAACAGCGCGCGGTAATCGGGCTCGACGTCCACGCTCGGGTGCGGCACGTCGAGCTTCTTGAGGTCGAAGAGCGAATGGAAGATCGGGTGGCCGATGTCGATCTTGATCCACCGGCGTTCGGGCAGCGCCTTCGCGACCTGCGCGGCCATGTTGTCGAACTCATCCTGGTGCTCGAAGTCGTCGAAGATGACGAGCCCGCCCTTCAGCAGGTGCAGCCGCAGGTTGGCGGCTCCCTTGTCGCTGATGCGCCAGTAGCCCGGCTCGGAGACGTAGAGGATCGGGTTGTCGAAGATGCGGTTGTCCTCGAGGTCGAGCACGTTGGTGGACGCGGGGTTCACGCGCATGCGCGTCAGCGTATCGAGCGCGTCGGAGATGTAGAAGTCGGCCGCCGGGTAGTCGTGCGACCACGTGCTGCCGCCGCCGCCGAAGAAGCCGCCGCCGAACCCGGGGCCGCGATACCGGATCCGCGTGAAGACGAACCGGCCGTCGTACTTCGGGTTGCCGATCTTCCGCTCCTGTCCGTCGGGCGTACGGTAGATCGTCTGCGCGGCCGCCAGCAACGGCAGCATGGACGCCACGACGACAGCAACGGCGATTCGCTTCATGTTGGGATTTGGGTTTTGGGATTTGGGTTTTGGGATTTTCCTCAATGCGTCATGGCATACATCAGCACGTTCAACCCGATCGCGTAGCCATCGGGCGAGAACTGGTAGAAGAACCGCACGTCCTCGCCCTCGCGCTCCCACGAGTCGGCGACGTCGGTGTCGTGCATCAGGACGACGATCAGGTTGCCGCGCTTGTCGTTCACGCCCTTGAAATCGGGGACGGCGCTCTCCTCGCCGCGTTCCGACGTGTCGCCGCCGCTGCCGCGCCAGAACTGGATCGACGGAATCTGCGGCAGCGTCTTCACGTCGAACAGCGTCCGGAACACCGGGTGCGGCGGCGTGATGTCGAACATCGGGTACTCGTCCGGCGGCAGCACCCGATCGAGCTCGCGCAGCCACTGCTGCCACGCCGCGTCGCCCCAGTAGTCATCCACCCAGAGGAAGCCGCCCTTCAACAGGTAGGTGCGCAGCGCCTCGACCTCCGCGTCGCTCAGCAGGGCGGTGCCCGCGTCCTCCATGCTGATGTAGACGCACTGATACAGCTCTGGGTCGGTGAGCCGGACGACGATGTGATTCGGCTCGCCCGTGGGGTCCTTGCTGACGCGCATCTTGGTGAGCTCGCCGAGCCGCTTGGAGAAGTTCCGCTCGGCGTCCGGGTAGTCGGTGGACCATCCCTGCCCGCCGGCCTCCCGCCGGTTGCTGGTGTACATCACGCGGCAGTAGTTGAAGCCGTGGCCGAATGTGTTGGCGTCGGCGAAGTGGGGGCGTACGCGAAAAAACCCTCCGAAGCCGCGACCGAACTGCCCGTAGGCGGCGCTTGCCGCGCACGCGAGCAGGACGATCGCGACCGGGAGGATTCTTTTCAACTTACCGCGGAGTCCTTCCCGAGCTCACGCTACCGGGGCGTTTTGCCGAGCGATCGGTAATACTCCGCCACCATCTTCTTGAACTGGTCGGGCACCTCGTCTGAGCCCGCGAGCACGACCGCCTCGTCGCCCGCCTCCACCTGGCGCCGCAGGCCGAACTCGAGCCGCTTCAGCCCCTCGGTCGCGAACGTCTGCAGGCTCTGGAGCTCCTTGGCGTCCTTGTAGATGCGCTCGTCCTCGAGCCGGCGCAGCGCCGCGAGAATCTGCTCCAGCTCCTTCGGATCGACGTTGAAGCCGCGCAGCGCGCCGCGCAGGTCCTGCGCCTCGTTGGCCCACTGGCGCGACTCGGCGCGCAGCTGGCGGATGTCTTCATCCGACAGGCGGCCGAAGTCGGTGCCGTTGTAATACGAGCCGTTCCACGGCAGGTTGCCGTACCCGTAGCCGCCGCCGTAGTTAGCGCCGCCGTACTGGTTGCCGAAGCCGCCGGCGGCGCCGCCAGCCTGCTGGCCACCCTGCTGACCGCCAGCCTGCTGGCCGCCCTGACCCTGCTGGCCGCCCTGGCCTTGCTGTCCCTGCTGGCCTTGCTGGCCCTGCTGGCCTTGCTGGCCCTGCTGGCCTTCCTGACCCTGCTGGCCCCGCCGACCGCGCTGTCCCTGCTGCCCCTGCTGACCGCGCTGTCCCTGCTGCCCCTGCTGGCCCTGCTGGCCCTGCTGATTGCGGGCGCTCTGCTGCGCGCGCTCGCGCGTCCGCTCCTGCAGCGACTCGAGGCCGCGCGCGAGCCGCTGCGTACGGTCGAGCGCCTGCTCCGCCTTCGACCCGGCGTTCTGCTGCTGCTGCCCCTGGCCGAGCGCGGCGGCGGCTTCATCCAGCCGCTTCTTCAGCTGATCGATGCCGCCGGCGATGTCGCTCTCGGTCGCGCGCAGCGTCTCCTGGCCGTAGCCGCGGTTCACGAGCGCCTCCGAGTAGCGGATCTTGTCGCGGAGCCGGTTGTCGCGAATCGCGCCGGCCGCCTCGGACAGCTTCCGTGACGCCTGCTTCTCCTGCTGCGCCGCGTCGCGCGCCGCCGCGTCGAGATCGCTCTCGAGCTGACCGAGCTTCCCCTCGAGGTCGTCCTTCTTCTCGTTGATGCGCTGCGCCTGCTCGCGCCGCTGCTGGCCGTTGGCCGCGAGGCCGTTGACGCCGTTGCCGATCTCCTGCTGCTCGCGCGCGAGCTCCTCGGCGCGCTGCTGCGCGTCCTTGATGTCGCGGTCCGCGCGGTCGCTCAGCGACCGTTCGAGCTTCCGCTGCGTCTCCTTCAGCCGGTCGAGCGCCTGCTGCGCCTGCGACGCGGAGGTGGCGTTGCCGCCCGCCGCGGCGCGCCGCATCGCGTCGGCCGCCTCGCGCATCTGGCGCGCGGAGTCGAGCAGCTCGGGACGGTTCTCTTCGCGCGCGAGACGCTCGAGACGGCGCGCGGCCTCCTCGGCCTGGTCCGCCAGCGCCCGCTGCTGTGCGCCGCCGCTGGGCGTCGACGAGGCGCTGCCCTGCTGCAGGCGCCGTTCGCGCTCGGCTTCCTGCTCCTGCCGGCGCGCCAGCTCCTTCAGCTTCTCGAGCAGCTCGTCCACCTGGCGATCGCCGTTGGCCTGCATCGCGCGGTCGGCGGTCTCGTAGCGGCTCGCCATCTTGTCGAGCTCCTGCTCGAAGATGTCGGCGAGCTCGCGCTGCTGCGACGACTGCCCTCCGCCGCCACCGCCGCCGCCCTGCTGCACGCTGACCTGCGTCTCGTATTCCTCTTCGGCCTTCTGCAGGAGCGTGAGCGCCTTGTTCTCCGGACCGAGCGCCTGTTCGGGGGCGGTCGAGCTCAGCTTGCCCTCCGCCTCCTTCATCGCGGTCACCGCCTGCGGCAGCAGATCCGCAATCGACTTGAACTTCGGATCCTGCTGGATGAACTCGCTGTTCATGCGCGTCAGCAGCCCCTCGACCTGCTCGCGCAGCTTCTGCTGCGAGAGGCCGACGACCGTGGAGTTCTGCCGGAACTTGTCCGCCGACACGCCGCGCTTGTCGCGCTGCACGTTGAAGGTCGCGGAGATGATCTGCCGCTGCTGCTCCGAGAGCGCGTCCACCTGGTTCTGCCCGCCCCCGCCGCCCCCGCCGCCGCCGCCCTGCGACTGCGCCTGGCGGAACCGCTGGTCGAACGGCCGGACACGCACGAAGTAGAGGTCGCTGGTCGCCTTCTGTCCGCCGTCGACCGCGTCGTTGTCGGTCGCGCGCGCGTAGTAGGACACCGAGTCGCCCGACTTCACGCCGAGCTCCTCGAGATAGAAGGTGTGGCCCGCGCTCACCGACGGCAGGCGCTTGCTGCCGTTGTAGAGCGGCACAGACTTCTCCGGACCGCCGTTGACCGAGTAGACCAGCTCGAGGTTCTTCACGCCGTAATCGTCATCGGCCGCCGCCTCGACGTACACCTCTTCGATCGCGGAGGCAGACGAGTCGCGGCCCGGGCGCGCGAAGGTGACCGTCGGCTGCCGATCGGTGAGGACGTCGATCGTGTACTGCGGCGACGCCGCGACGCGCTCGCCGTTGGGCGCGTCGAGCTCCACGTGATACGAGCCGTCCTTGTCGGCCTTGAACGACGCGGTGAGCGTGCCGTCGGCCTCGACCGTCAGCGGCACCGCCTGCTTGTCGAGCGCAATCCGCCCGCCGTTGGTCTTCATCGTCGGCGTGATGATGACCTTCACCTCGGTGCCGCGAAGCACGGCGATGTCGCCGCCGTCCTCGATCTTCTCCGGCTCGAGGCCCGTGTACGCCGGGAACGTGTATTCGAGCCCGAGCTTGTCCACGTACGGCACGTCCACGACCTTCAGCGTGTAGTGCGTGGAGCCGACGCCTTCGGCCTCGACGAAGTATTCCGTCGTGCCCTTCACGCCGAAGAGGATCCCCTCGAAGTCGCCCTTGTCGTTGCGCACGAGCGGCAGCTTCTCGTAGGTCGGGGCCGCCGGCCGCTTGACCATCAGCGCGGCGTCCTGCGCGTTGAAGCCGAGGAGCTTGGCCGTCACGGTCTGATCCGCGCCCTTCGGCACGGAGATGTTGCCGGGCGTCACGGAGATCTTGTAGGGGGCGGCCGCCTCGGCGCTCTGCGACACGATCAGCACGGCCGACAGCGCGTGCCGGAAGAACGCGGGGCCGAGCAGCACCGCGAGAATCGCCGCGCTCACGACGCCGGCGAAGACCGCGCCGTTCACGCGCAGCGGCCCGTGCTCCGCGCGGCGCGTCGCATCGGCCTCGCAGCACTTCTCAATCGCCTGCGCGACGAGCTTCTCGACGAGCGCGCTCGACTCCCAGTGCCGTCCCTCGCGGCTCGATTCCACCGCGCTGACGAGCATCGTCTGCAGCGACGGCTCCTTCTCCTCGAGGTAGAGCGCCACCTGATCGTCGGTGACGCGGCGCCGCAGCGGCTTGACGAGGAAGAAGTAGGTCGAGAGGACGATCGACGCCGCCAGCACGAGCCGCGCGAACAGGATGGAGGCCGGCGTGAAGCGCGACCACTGCATCAGGTACGCGAGCGCGAAGAACACCGCGACGTTGACGACGAGGGCGCGGACCGCGCCCTTCACGGCGAGGCGCGCGCGCCACCGCGCACGCACGTACCGGATGATGCCGAGCAGGTCCGCCGGAGGGGTGGATGCGTGTCGCAGAAAGTCGAGCATGTGGTCCCTCGTTGCCGGGTCCGAAAGGACCCGGCCTACCCTACGTGTAGGGCGGGTCCTTGTGGAGCCGCCCCGCCAGAATACGCCCGTGCTCTACGTCTTCGATAGCCAATTCGAAAAGAGCGTGTCGACGCCCAGCAGCAGAATTCCCGTCGCCAGCAGGTACCACCACAGGCGTTGCGAGCGCTCCTGCGCCTCGGGTGTCAGCGGTATGTCAGAGGCGACCTGCTGGCCATTCTGCGCCGCGCCGGTGGTCGCCGCCGTGACGACCTCCGCCGGGTCGAGCGCGGTCAAATCCGACTCCGCGGGGTCGACGTTGCTCGCCACGACGGTCACGTCGGAGTTCGCCTTCTGGCCGCGGATCTCGTAGAAGCCCTGCTCCGTCAGCTCGAGCACCTGCGCCAGCGAGCCCTCGTCCTCGAGCGGCAGCCGCTTGCCCGACGGCGTCAGCGCCAGCCGCCCGGTGGCCTGCGCCTTCGCGCTCGACGCGTCCGGGTCGAACACCTGGCCGATCGTCAGCCACGGCGACGGCTCGGAGTAGTTCGCCAGGTGGACCATCGAGCGATGGAGGAACGGCAGGAAGACCGGCTTGAGCGGCAGGTCGCTCCACGACAGATCGAGCGTGGACGCCCACAGCATCACGTGGCCGCTGCCGACCTTGCGCTCGATGAGCGCCGGCGTGCCCGCATCGAACCGCGCGAGCACCTGCGTGTTCGGCACGGCCGTCACGGAGCGGTACGCGTAGAACCGGGCGCTCGAGAAGTCTCCGCTGCGCGGCGCGCGGAACACCTCGAAGACCGGATGGCCGTACTCGAGCGCACCGACACGGGCGGATTCTCCGCGCGACCGATCGATCGGCTGCGACAGCAACGCGGGGAGCAGGTCGGCGTCCTGCGGCCACGTCGCGCGCGGCCCGGCGGCCACGAACAGCCCGCCGCCGTCCTGCACGAACCGCTGGAGCCGTCGGCCGAGCGCCGCGTTCACGTCGACGTCGTTGAGCAGCACCACCGAGGCGCGCCGCAGGTCCTCGTCGGCCACCGCCGACGGCAGGCGATTGGTGACCTCGAACTTCGGCGCATCGCCAATCGAGAGCGCCCGCGTCAGGTAGAGGCCCGCGCCCGTCTTCGTGCCGGTGTCGACGACGATGATGCGGACCGGCGCCGAGGGCGAGACGACGAGGTTGAAGACGTTGTCGGTGGCGAGCGCGTCGGCGCCGGCGCGCACGGTGACGCGGACGTTGCGCGAGGCGAGCGTGAACGGCGCGAACGTGACCGACGCGGAGCCCTCGGGCTGCACGTTGAGCGGCTCGGTCTGGATGGCGCGTCCGCCGACCTCGAGCGTCAGCGAGTCGCCGGTAATCGCCGACACCGTGCGGTTGGCGACCGACGCCGTGAGCGTCACGCGCTGCTGCTCGGAGAAGGTCGACCGCGCGAGCGACGCCGTCGTCACCGTCGCGTTCGGCTTGTCGACCGGGCCGCCGATGGCGACCGGCGTCAGCGTGCTGCCCGTCGGGAGCCTCGACCCTTCTTCGCCGCGCCAGCCGGTGCGCTGGAAGTCGCTGATGAGAATCGCTTCCCGGCGCGGCAGCGGCGATTCCGCGAGGATGCTGCCGGCGACCTTCAGCGCCGGGCCGAAGCGCGTCGCCGCCGGCGTCGGCGTCGCCGTGTCGAACGACGCGATCAACCGATCCTTCTCGGCCGTCGACCGCAGCGCGATGTCCGCGCCCGACGAGAAGAGGACGACGGATGCGCGATCGGAGGCGCCGAGCCTGTTGATGGCGTCGCGCGCCGCGGCCTTCGCGCGGTCCCAGCGATCGCCGTAGGCCATGCTGTAGCTCTGGTCGAGCAGCACCACCACTTCACGCGCGCCGGGACCGATGGCGGTCGAGGCGTCGGGCCGCCACAGGAAGGGGCGCGCGAACGCGCCGACGATCAGCATCAGCGCCGCCAGGCGCACGCAGAGCAGCAACAGGTCGCGAATCTTCCGGCGCCGGACGGTCTGGTACGGAATCCGGCGCACGAACATCAGCGACGGAAACTGCTGGACCATCTTCTTCTCGCGCTGGGTCAGGTGGATCAGGACCGGTATCGCGAGAGCGGCCAGGCCGACGAAAAAGAGGGGCGCAAGAAATGCCATCGTTTACCTGATCTTCATCATTCTCGCTCTGCTCGAGAGATATCGATACAGGGCATGGTCGATCGGCTTCGACGTGTCGAGGACGGTGTAATCGATCCGGTTCGCCGAGAAGCGCTGCTGCAGCGCGTCGAGGTGCGCGCGCACCAGCGACTGATATTCCTTGCGGAACGCGTCGGGGACGACCGGCATCTGCTCGCCGGATTCGATGTCCTCGAACGCGGACGCGTCGGTGAAGCCGAATTCCAGCTCCGCCTTGTCGAGCACGTGGAACACGATCAGGTCGTTGCCGCGGAAGCGCAGCGGCGCAATCGCGTCGAGCACCGCGTCGGGCTCCTCGTAGAGGTCCGACACGATGACCAGCATGCCGCGCCGCCCGAAGTGCTCCGCCATCTTCTGGAAGGGCGGCTTGAGGCTGCTTGGCCGCCCGGCCACCACCCTGTCGAGCGTGTGGAGCACCACGTCCATGTGCTTGGCCGACGAGGGAACGAAGTTGACCACGTCGTTGTCGAAGGTGACGAGGCCGACGCGATCGCGCTGGTGATGCACGAGGTTGGTCAGGCACGCGGTGAGGATGCGCGCGTAATCGAGCTTCGTGATCCCGGTCGTGCCGAAGTTCATCGACTTCGAGATGTCGAGCAGCACCGAGAAGTTCGAGTTCGACTCGGCCTCGTACTCCTTGACGTAGTAGCGATCGGTCCGCGCCCAGAGCTTCCAGTCCACGCGCCGGATGTCGTCGCCCGGCACGTAGCCGCGATGCTCGGCGAAGTCCACCGAGGCGCCGAAGTACGGCGCCTTGTGCATCCCGTTGATGAAGCCGTCCACGACCGCGCGCGACACGAGCTCCAGGTTCCCGATCCGTGCGAGGACCGCGGGATCCATGAAGCGGGCGCCGGGAATGGCGCCCTGCGAGTGGCTTGCTGCTACGCTCATTGATGATGACTCTGTAGTGCAGGGGCGGGTCTTGAAACCCGCCCCTACAGTACCGATTTACATTCCGGACCTCGGCATCGGGACCGTCTCGAGCAGGCGGTCGGTAATCTGATCGGTCGTCACACCCTCCGACTGCGCGTGGAAGTTCGTGATGATGCGGTGCCGCAGCACCGGGTGGCACAGCGCGCGGATGTCGTCGAAGCTGACGTGATAGCGCCCGCTCGTCAGCGCGCGCGCCTTGCCGCCGAGCACGAGGTACTGCGCCGCGCGGACGCTGGCGCCGAAGGCAATCCACTTGTTCACGAAGTCCGCCGAGTCCTTCATTCTCGGGCGCGTCGCGCGCACGATGTCGAGCGCGTGCCGCATCACCGGCTCCGCCACCGGCACTTTCCTCACAAGCTCCTTGAACGCGATCAGATCGGCGCCGCTCACCGGCCGCTCCAGCTGCGGGTTCTGAATCGCGGTCGTCGTCCGCACGACCTCGATCTCCTCGTCATACGGCGGGTGCTCGATGATGATGTGGTACATGAACCGATCGAGCTGCGCTTCGGGCAGCGGGTACGTGCCTTCGAGCTCGATCGGGTTCTGCGTTGCGAAGACGTAGAACGGCTCGTCGAGGCTGTAGGTCCGTCCCTGGATGGTGACGCGGTGCTCCTGCATCGCCTCGAGCAAGGCCGACTGCGTCTTGGGAGGTGTGCGGTTGATTTCGTCCGCGAGGACGATGTTGGCGAAGATCGGGCCGGGCGCGAACACCATCTGGCGGCGTCCCGTCGCCGCGTCTTCCTGCACCAGGTCCGTGCCCGTGATGTCGGACGGCATCAGGTCGGGCGTGAACTGGATGCGCGAGAACTTCAGCTGAAGCACCTGCGCCATCGTGTGGATGAGCAGCGTCTTCGCAAGGCCCGGCGCGCCGACGATGAGGCTGTTGCCGCCCACGAACAGCGTGTTCAGGACCTGGTTGATGACCTCTTCCTGCCCGATGATCACCTTGCGCAGCTCGTGGAGAATCTGCTGGCGGCCCGTCTTCATCTTGTCCGCAAGCTTGATGTCGTCCGGCGACTCGAGATCCACGACGTCGCTGGAGATATACGGGTTCATCGTCACGCGATCACTCATTTGGCACCTTCGAGGGTTCTAATCTCGCGGGTCTTCAGCGCAAGATCGGTCACGAGCTTCTCGAGCTCACTCTGGTACTTCGCCGGGTCCATGCTCTCCTTGAGCAGCCGCAGCGACTCGACGCGGTGCTCCATGTCACGCTGCTCGAGCACGAGCGCGCGCAGCTTCGGGTCGGTCGGCAGCGACGCCGCGTCCGCGGCGGATCCGATCGCCAGCAGCGCCGCGACTTTGCCGTCGCTGCCGCTCGTCGACGGATCGACACTGCCCGCCTTGTCGCCGTTGTCGTCGAGCACCGCGTGCTCGGTGGACAGCAGCCCTTCCTTGTCGTACGCGCGCTGCACCGCGGCCTTCGCGAACTGGAACGCCTCGAGCATCGTCACGCGGCGGTTCTTGTCGGCGTCGGCCTCGTCGCCGGTCAGCGCGTCGACGAAGTAGCCGCCGAACAGCGTCGAGAAGTTCTCGGAGCCGTTGCGCGTCGCGGCGATGACGACGCGGCCGGGCCCGGACAGCTCGTTGACGAACGGGCCGCTCGCGCTCGTCGTGTCGACGAAGACGATCTGCTTCGTCGGGAGCTTCCTGAACTGCGTGTTGAAGTCGGCCGCCGAGATGTCGGGCCCCGGCAGGTTGAACTTCGCGGTCTTGCCGTCGTAGCTGCCGTGCCCGATGAGCACGACGTACATGACGTCGTCGGCGGTCGCGAGCTTCGCGAAGCGATCGAACGTTTTGCCGATCTCCTCGACGGTCGCCTTGCCGCTGACGCGCGCCTCGCCCTCGGCCTGCTGATCGACGAGGTAGGCGACGTGATCCGCGGGCACGCCGAGCCGGCCGGCCGAGTCCGCCAGCTCGCCGCCCCACTTGTGGAACAGCTCACCGTGCTCGGGATCGCCGGCGAGGCCGACGAGAATCAGCAGGAACGCATGGAGCATTACGACAGCCCCACGGCGCGACGGTAGCCCCACTCGGCACAGACGAGGCCCACGAGCATGACGAGGATGATCGGCATGTTCCAGAGCTCGCGCTCCTCGACCGACGTGACACCGCGCCCCGCGTAGCTGACGTCCTCGGCCAGCCCCGCGACGCTGGCCGTCGTATAGAACCGTCCGCCCGTTTCGTCGGCGATGCGCTGCAGCGGCGCCTCGTGCATCGTCGGGTCGAAGTACTCGCTGTCGCCCGCGCCCGCGCGCACGTACGCCACGTTGGTGCCGACCGGCTTGCCGTTGCGATCGCCGTCGACCGCGATCTCGTACGCGCCGGGCACCGTCGACACGAACGTGCCGCGATACTGGCCGTCGCGCTCGCCCGTCCACTGCAGCGGGACGTCGAGCGTCGAGCCGCCGGGGCGCGTGACGCGCGCGATCACGTGCGCGTCGTTGAGCTCGACCCACGTCGGATCGACGACCGACGCCTCGATCGTGACCGCCTCGCCCGGCTCGACCCGATCGGTCGTCGTGGTCGCCTCGAGCGGCGCGGGCACGTCGGTGACGAGCCACCGCAGCATCTGCCGCCAGAAGTTCTCGTGCGTCTGGTCCTCGAGCGGGATGCTGGCGTGCATCTGCCACTCCCACGAGTCCTGCGCCATGAACGCGATGCCCTTGCCGCGGCCGTACGGCTGCCAGACGAGCACCGGCATGTTGCGCAGCCGCTCGTCGGTGCCGTTCATCAGCACCGTGGCCGCCGGCTTGAGCGGCAGCGGGACGTTGATGGTCGTGACCTGCGGCAGCTCGGGCCAGCGCGCGGCCGACGCGTCTTCCGTCCCGGCAATCTGCGTGACCGCGTGCGCCTGGCCGGCGCGCGTCGGCAGCACCTTGATGCGCGCGAAGGTCGTCGGCTCGGACGCGCGCGTCTTCGGATCGATGAGGAGCGGAAGCGCGTCGGCGACCGCCGTGCCGCCGTAGCCGCCTTCGCTGAACGAGCGCGCGCCGCCGAGCATCAGCAGGCCGCCGCCGCGGCGATCGACGAAGTCCGCGATCATCTGCAGCTGGTCGGCGCTGAAGGCCGCCGCCTCGATGCTGCCGAGGATCAGCCCCTTGAACGCGAACAGCTCGTCGCGCGTCTTCGGGAAGCCGCCGAGCAGCTCGTCCACGTTGGCCGGATCGACGCCGAGACGCAGGAACTTGTTGTCGGCCGTGCGCTGCAGCGTGACGATCTGCAGGTTCTTGTCGTCGGCCACGGCGCGGTTGATGAACTTCATCTCGGACCGCGGCTCTCCTTCGAAGTAGAGAATCCGCTCGCGGGTGTCGCGCACTTCCACCAGCGAATCGCGCTGGTTGTTCTGCGTGACGACCTCGCCCTGCTGCGGCGCCACCTTGAAGGTGAAGACGCGCGGGCCCGGCGTGCTCGCGGTGGCGCGCACGCGCACCGCTGCGGGGCTGCCGTCCACCGGGAACTGCACCTTCTGCGAGCCGACGATGCGGCCGTCGTCCTCGACGTCGAGCGTGACGGTCTGGCCCGAGTAGCCGGACTGCGTGATGACCGCGTCGACGAGGAGCGAGGCGCCCTTCAGCACCGTCCGCGGCGTGCTGACGCGATCGATCTGGATGTCGCGCGGCAGCTTCGCGCTGCCGACGCCGACGGTGAAGACCGGCAGCTTCTCGGCCTTCAGGTTCAACAGCGTGTTGGTGAGCGAGCCTTCGGTCGTGTCGGCGCCGTCGGTGACCAGGACGATCCCGGCGACCGGGAGGCCCGCCAGCTCCTCACGCACGCCGTCGAGCGCCGCGCCGATCTTCGTCTGCGAGCCGCCGAAGGTGAGGTCCTTGACGGAATTGACGCGCGCCGAGGTGTTCGAGAACCGGAACGTGCGCACGAGGAAGCGGTCGGACAGCGACTTCAGCAGCGGGCTGCTGTTGGCGGCCAGCTCCTGCCGCAGGAACTCGGCGCGCGGCTGGTTGTTGGTCCAGTCGCCAATCTGCATGCTGCGCGAATCGTCCATCAGGATGGCGACAACGTTCTGCTGCGGGATGGCGGCCTTGACGACCAGCGTCGGCCGGAACAGGCAGAAGACGACGAGCGCCAGCGCGGCCATGCGGAGCACCGTGAGGACCACGCGGTCGCGCGGGCGGCCGTTCACCCCGACGGTGCGGTAGGTGAAGATGGCGGCGCCCATGATGAGGGCGGCAATCCCCGCGGCGACGAACGACGCCGTCGTGATGTCGAAGCGGAAGTCGCCCTGCTGGAAGACAACCGGCCGGTAGGAGAAAAGCGCCTGGAACAGTTGTTCGAACACCGGCATCTCCTGGGCTCGGGGCCCCAGGCGTCGGGCCCCAGGCACGATGGTCCTGAAGCCGGAAGCCCTAATCTCTAAGCCTGATAGAGGCGGAGATCATAGTTTCACTGCGTCATCGCATACAACAAGACGTTGATCCCCAACGCGTAGCCGGGAGGCGAAAAAAGGCGGGAATATTCGCTGTCCTCGCGCTCCCGTTCAAAAGAATCGCCGACGTCGGTATTGTGCGTCATCAGGACCATGATCCGGCGGTGCCGATCCCGGATGCCCCTGACGTGCACCTGGGCGCTGTCGTCTTCCCGCTCCGACGTTTTCCCGTTGTTCTTGAGCCAGAAGGTCACGTTCGTGATCTGCGGCACCCTCTCCAGGTCGAACATCTCCCGCATGATGGAATCGGCGGCGGAAATGTCCTCAATCGGATACTCCTCCGGCGGGAGCACCTTGGCGATCTCCTCCTCCCACTGGTTCCACGCGTCGGTCCCCCAGAAGTCGTCCACCCAGAGAAACCCCCCCTTCAGGAGATACTCCCGCAGAGCTAATGCCTCTTCATCCTTGATGCCAATAGTGCCCACGTCGGAGGCAATCAGGACGGGACAGTCGTAGAGCTTCGCATCCGAGAGCCTGACCACCCACGTATTGGGCCGCTTTTGCTCCGGGTTGTAGCTAATAGGGGTGGTCGTCATCTCGCCGAGGCGGATCAGGAGGTTGATCTCGCTGTACGGATAGTCCGTCTTCCAGCCGCTGCCGTCACGTTCGGCGCGGACGCTGGTGTACCAGAGACGGCAGATGGTGAAGTCGCGATCCGGCCAGTCGGCAGGTGGAAACCTCGCGCGCGTGAAGCCTTCCGGGTCGGTCTTGAACAGGTCCTGTTGCGGCTTCGGCGTCCCGCCCCCCAGCTGCGCGTACGCGTAGTGTCCCGAGGCGGCAATCGCCAGGGCCACGACGACTCGAAACGCGCTGCGTCTCACCATTCAGGACCGCGCCTCACCGTTCAGGAACGTGGAAATGCGTGCGGAAGCGGCCATTATCGCAGAGGGCAGCCAGATCCAGACGGACTCGCTGGCGAGGACGCGGAGCCCGCGCGGCGAGAAAAAGCCCACGCCGATTGGCGAGACCTGGATCGGCCGCCACGGGAAGAAGTAGCGGTGGCCGCTGAAGGGGGCGAAGAACGCGATGCCGCGGCCGCCGTTGGTGAAGGCGTCGAGGAGGCCGTGGGAGGCGGTGACGGCAGTGAACCAGAGAAACAGGCGGAGCCGGCCGGGAGCCGGCGTCCGGCCGGCATCCGGGATCGGGGATCCGGGATCCGATCGCATCTGAAAGGCGGCGACAACGCCAACGAGCACCGCGAAGAAGAAGGAGTGCGTGAAGCCGCGGTGGCCGAACATGTCCTCGTAGCGGATGCCGAAGGCAAACGAGATGACGTCGGCGTCGGGCAGCATCGCGCAGCCGATGGTCCAGACCCAGAACCGCGGCGGCATCCGGCGCCACCATTGCGCCGCCGCCGTGGCGACGATTGCGTGCGAAAGAATCGTCGGCATCGTGAGGTCTGTCGTAGCGGCGGACCTTCAGGTCCGCCTTCCGCCTGCGGGTTAAACGCCCGGCGGAAGCGCAACTTCTGCGTCTTTGCCAACCACCGTGGTCCATTCGCGCACGCGCCACATCGTGACAAGGCCGTTCGTGACGTATGGATCCGTCTTCGCGAACGATTCTGCGGCCGCGGGGGAATCGCCCTTGAAGAGGAGCACGGTGCCGTCCACCGGGTTGGCGAGCGCGCCGGCGAGCACGAGCTCGCCGCGCGCGACGGCGGCCTTCGCGTGCGCGATGTGATCCTTCCGGAACGGCGTGCGCTCCTCCGCGTAGTTGTCGACGACCTCATAGAAAAGCAGGTAATGCATGTCAGCCTCGGGATTCGGGGCTCGCGCTTCGGGACTCGAAACCGAGCATGCGCGCCGCGAGAGACCAGAGTGCGACCATGAAGAGGAGGTCGCCGATGATCAGGGCCGCGGGCACGCCGCTTTGATGCGCGAGCGGGAACAGCAGCGCGCCGGCACCGATCAACGCGGCCACGCGCCTCGACACCTTCGAGCCAATCATCGCGGCAGACAGGACGAGCAGGCCCAGCGGGAAGAGCACCGCGGGCGGGCGCGTCGGCGCGGCGAGCACGCTGGGCCGAATGACCATCGCCAGCGCGCCGAGCGCCGTCAGACCGGCGCCGGCCGCCGTCTGCCATGGCGCGCGCCCGCGCGCGAACACCGCCACGCCGGCGATTGCCGGCACGAAGAGGACAAGCGCGACCGCCTGCAGCATCAAGCCCGGTTCCGAGACGAACAGGATGAGCAGGATATCGGACGCCAGCAACACCGGCGGCGCGAGAAACGCCGCGCCCGCGGCGAGCCAGACCAGCGGTTTGTACATGTGGCGGGAATCCTATCAGTGTAGGGGTTCGGATCTAATCTATTGACATGAAGCGCTTCCTCACCGCCCTGCTCGTCGCGTCCGTCGCCGTCGCCTGCGGTCGAACCGCGCCGCAACAGGGATCAGGGACCGGGGATCAGGGATCAAGAGCTTCCGATCCCCGATCCCCGATCCCCGATCCCTCCTCGCGCAAGTACCTCCTCGAGCGCGTGGACGACGCGGCCGTCGTGCAGCTGTACGCGGACAGCTTCACCGCGCTGCCGCTGCGCGAGAAGACGCTGATCTGGCACCTGTCGCAGGCGGCGATCGCCGGCCGCGACATCTACATCGACCAGAAGCACGCCTCCGCGCTCGAGATGCGCGGCATCCTCGATCAGATCGTGGCGCATCCGCAGGGGATCGACCCGGCGGCGTTCGCCGAGATCCAGCGCTACACGAAGTACTTCTGGATCAACAACGGCCCGTACAACAACCTCACCGCGCGCAAGTTCGTGCTGAAGACGACGCCCGAGGCGCTCGCCGCGGCGGCGAAGGCGGCGCAGGCCGCGGGCGCGGCGTTCGCGACGCGCAACGGCGAAACGCTCGACGCGATGCTCCAGCGCCTCCAGCCGATGTTCTTCGACCCGAACGTCGACCCGAGCGTGACGACGAAGGCGCCGCCGCCGGGCAAGGACATCCTGACCGCGAGCGCGAACAACCTGTACGCGGGCGGCGTCACGACGAACGACCTGAAAGGCTTCACCGAGAAATACGGGTTGAACGCGCGGCTCGTGAAGGCGAACGGCCGGCTGACCGAGGAGGTCTACAAGATCGACGGGCGCTACGCGAAGGAGATCTCGGCCATCGTCCAGCACCTGCAGGACGCGATTCCGTTCGCGACCGAGCCGATGCAGAACGCGCTGCGCGCGCTCATCCAGTGGTACCGCACGGGCGAACAGAGCGACCGCGAGAAGTACGACATCGCGTGGGTGGAGGACAAGGCGTCGGCGGTGGACACCATCAACGGCTTCATCGAGGTCTACCTCGACCCGCGCGGCATCAAGGGGAGCTGGGAGGCCCTCGTCTTCTCCATCAACCCGGAGAAGACGGAGATCATCAGGAAGCTCGCCGACAACGCGCAGTGGTTCGAGGATCACTCCCCGGCCGACCCGAAGTACCGCAAGCCGAACGTCAAGGGGATCATCGCCAACGCGATCGACGTCATCGTCGAGACGGGCGACTCGGGGCCGGTCACGCCGGTCGGCATCAACCTGCCGAACGACCAGCGCATCCGGGAGGAGTACGGCAGCAAGTCCGTCTCACTGGCCAACGTCGTCGAGGCGTACGACAAGTCGACGCCGGGCACGATGCGCGGCGAGTTCTCGTGGACGCCCGAGGAGGCGGCGCGCGGCGCGAAATTCGGCTCGTTCGCCGACAACCTGCACACCGACATGCACGAAGTCATCGGGCACGCGTCCGGCCAGCAGGCCACGGGCTTCAAGGGGACGCCGCAGCAGGCCATCAAGGAACATTTCTCCGCGCTCGAGGAAGGCCGCGCCGACCTGGTCGGCCTCTACTACATCGCGGACCCGAAGCTCGTCGAGATCGGCGTCATTCCGGCCGCCGATCACGACGACATGGTCCTCGCGGAGTACGAGGGGTACACGCGCAACGCGCTCGTGCAGCTGCGGCGCGTGCGCGAGGGCACCACGATTGCCGAAGACCACATGCGCAACCGGCAGATGATCGTCCGGTGGCTGATGGCGAACACGAAGGCCATCGAGCAGCGGACGCGCGACGGCAAGACGTACCTGACGATGGTCGACGCGAAGGCGTTCCGCGAAGGCGTGGGCCGGCTGCTCGCCGAGGTGCAGCGCATCAAGTCGGAGGGCGACTACGCCGCGGCCGCGAAGCTGTTCGACACCTACGGCGTGCACTTCGAGGCGAAGGTGAGAGACGAGGTCGTCGCGCGCGTCGACAAGCTGAACCTGCCGTCGTATTCCGGTTTCGTGATGCCGAAGCTGACGCCGGTGATGGGCGCGGACGGGAAGATCACGGACGTGACGATCTCGTACCCGCAGGATTTGACGACGCAGATGCTGGAGTATGACGGGGTCGTCAAACGATGATTTTCATGCCTTCGACGCTCGCACTGTCGCCTTGACGTTCACTTTCTCAGCGGCGTAGAGCTCCAGCAGCGCAAGGATAATCGCGCGCAGAGGGATCTGCTCCTGCTCCGATCGCGCTTTGACGCGCGCCCAAAGATCCGGATCGATGGCGCGGAGGATGTAGCTCGGCATCAGCGGGGGAGTCAGCGCACCGCCTTGCGGGCGCGGCGGCGTGGGCGGTTCTTCCCGTTCGCGGCGAGCGCCTCCATCGTCGAGCTGAAATGCGTGCGGACGAGTCGCTGCAACTCGGCGCGGAAGGCGGGATCCTTGACGGCTTCGCGTGCCATCTCTTCGGCGAGCCTTTCCGTGGCGGCGCTGATCGTCGTCACGGTGGTCGCTTCCGTATGGGCCTTGATCAACCGTTCGAAATTCGTCACGGAAATGGCTCCTCAACGCATGATAATCAAAGGGATTATCAGTGTCTAGTGGCAGGCAGAGCCGCTCGAAGGGCGGACATTGACATGGTGGCCGTCGACGTGATCGTTCTTGACTACAATTTGCTCCGATGGCCAAAACGAGCAACCGTGGACGCGCCGGCGCGCGTGACGGTCGCACGTCCGCAAAATCTGCGAAGCCGTACGTTCACGAGCAGACGTCGCCGATGCGTCCCGACGTCGGTACGCAGGCGCAGTTCCGCAAGAAGAAGCCGCCGGTCACCTATCGGTATGACTCGTCGCTGAGCCCGGCGCTCGACTGGGATGGCCAGAACGGTGCGCGCGAGTTTGGCGAATGGCTGCTGGCGACAATCGAGGAAGCCGCGCGGCTCGACGAGCCGCTCGGGCAGGAGCCAGAGATCGGTCGGCGTCAGAGCGTAGGCCGCGACATAGAGCGGGATCGTGGCCAGGAAGATCCCCAGCATCGCGGCGGCCCGGCGGGGGACATCGACGACGCGGAAGACGACGGTGACGGCGGCCACGCACAGCAGCGAGCTGGCGGCGGCGAGGAGGAGCCCCTTCACCCCGGGCGCGTCCTACGCTTGCTCGCTCCACTTGCGGAAGTCGCCGAGGAACTGGTCCACCGCCTCGGTAGTCTTGGGGTGCTGGGCGAGCAGCGGGAAGAACTTCGGCGGCACCGTGACGATGTGGGCGCCCGCGCCGAGCGCCTCGTTGATGTC
>Ga0137418_10001114_pt1 | contig 24586 bp, 14 predicted proteins | sample CZODoug3_1_2_16f_FD_122242 | JGI IMG/M metagenome (GOLD analysis project Ga0137418, IMG submission 122242) | Vadose zone soil fungal communities from Angelo Coast Range Reserve, California, USA - CZODoug3_1_2_16fungal (Hybrid Assembly) | ecosystem: Environmental > Terrestrial > Soil > Vadose...
CATCATCTTGGCTTCCGTGTCATTGATCAGCAAAGCGTCAACGCACTTGAGCATCTCGCCCAGTTGCTCGCGAGCGCTGTTGATCCAGTAATTCATGGTGTCGCCACCCACAAACGCGGCTTGCGCCATCTGCTTGCGTACGTTCAGCAGCAATGACCCAGATCCACACGCAAAGTCTAGTACCTTGTCCAGCTTTTTCTTTTTGCCATTGCTTGGGTCCTGACTATCTAACGTGACAATGGAGGAGAGAATAGTAGAAATTTGTTGCGGCGTGTAGAACTCTCCGGCTTTCTTACCGGAGCCAGCAGCAAATTGCCCGATGAGGTATTCATAGGCATCGCCCAAGATGTCGGTATCGGCGGAGAATTTGGCAATGCCTTCGGCTATCTTTTGAATGATCGTACACAGCCTGGCGTTTCGCTCGCTGTAGCTTTTACCCAGCTTTTCTGAATCGAGATTGATCTCGGAGAACAAACCCTGAAAGGTGCTATCAAAAGATTCATTCTCGATGTATTTAAATCCCTTTTGTAGTGTGCGTAGTAAGTCTTCACTCTGTGTTCTGGCTAGCTCTGATATGCTGCTCCACAGATGTTTGGGTTCTATTACATAATGCACTTTTCTGCGCATTTGTTTTTCGAAGTCTTCGGTGTCGCCCTTGTTGGCTTTATACCAGACTGCTAACGGGGTCCGCTTGTCGTCTTCATTTAGTTGCGGATAATCTTTGCCCAGTTCCTTTTTGGCAGCTCCTTCGTAGTTATCCGACAAATAGCGCAGGAAGAGAAAAGACAGCATGTAATCGCGGAAATGATGCCGGCGATGCATGCGGAGCTTGTTGAAATCAAAATAGATCTCGGCGCTTTCGGGAAGCCACAACTCCTCATTGTGAGATACAAACTTTACCGGCATATATTCGATCGCAATGTGCTCCGCGCGCAGTCGGATGTCCGGGACGGGGGAGACAAGGTCGGTTTCCAGGCTTTCGACTTGAAATGTCTCCGCTGAAATCCATGCGCGCCCGCGCAAGGAAATCGGATAAGACTTGGCATTCACGCGATAGCTGCGCAGGCGCGGAGTCTTGCTCGAGTTCTGGCGAAAATGCACTTGCCAGGCGAGGCCGCCGTGCCAACGGCTCAGACCTTCGCACGTCACTTCGTAGTCGTCCCGATAACTGGGATGAAACACCATCACGAGTGCCGTCAATCCAAGGGTAGCGATTCGTTCGGGAAACACATCCAGGTCCATCATCCCGTTGCGATATTCCTCCATGGTGTACATGCCCGGCCGGATCTGTTGAACCGAAGCGACATAAGAATAGCTGCGTGAAGTGCGCCGCGCCGGAAAGCCGGAACGGTCGATCACCTCGTTGTCCAGCGATTCCGTGGCCGCGATGCGGTTGACGGCGTCGACAAAGCCTCTGACACGCTGGCCCGACTCCTCTTGGATCTTTTGCAGAGGGCAGCCGGCCGTGGGCTCAACGGCTGGCATGCTCTCGTCCACGTCGGGTGGCATCCACTTGGGCGGAGGCATGAGGGAGACGGTAAAGGGACTCGGGGCCGCCGCTCGCTTCGTGTCCGATACCGATTTTTTATCTGACCTCGAATTTGCGGTTGTCGCAGACGCTGCAAGCAGCTCAGGCTTTCGAAGCGTATCGATCAATTTTCGCGCTTCGATGGCCTGCGACCCGGAAGGCTGAGTAGCCAGAAACGCGTCCACTTCCTTCACTGCCCGTTCTGGATCGTCGTGAACAAATATCCGTGCCAATGCGAAATGTGCTCCGGCTGCGCGCTCTTTGCCCAGCTCAAGCGCGCGCTGAGCATGCTTCTGCGCCTGTTCGTACTGCTGCTGGTTCAGGTACGCTTCGGCGAGTTGTTCATGATAGCGCCACGACGAAGGAGCGGCCTCCGAGGCGCGAAGCAAGTACTCGGTGGCTGTGGGATAGTCCGAAGTCTCCAAGGCGAGCTGTGCAAGACCTACCAGGGAGAAAACGTGCGTCGGCGAAATCTGCACGGTCTTTTCCCAGTAGATCTTGGCGTTCGGAAAATCCTTCACTTGCGCGTAGTACATGCCCCACAAATAGTCCACGTCCGGATGAGAAGGCGCCAGATGCGAAGCTCTCTCAAGGTGCTTGCGGGCGTCGTCGGATTTATTTCCTCGGAGGTCCTCGAGCGCTTTGTTCACTTCCTTCTGCGCATTGGGCGCAAGAATTGGCGGTCCGGGAGGAGGGGACCCGGTGGAAGCGACGGGTTCAGAAGTAAGGGATATGGAAAGCTGCTGGCGTTCTCCCGCTGCGAGGATCTGGACGTTTTCGGTCAAACGTTTGTACCCAACGGCGATTACGTCCAATGTGTAGTTTGCGGGAGCTAGATCTGAAAACTCCACGGTTCCGCTGCGAAAAAGGCCGATACCCGCGGGGGCGCCCCCAAACGCATAGAGGTTTACGAGCGCGGGAGTATCAAGGGGTGAGCCGTCTGGCGTTCGCAGGCTAATGACGAGTGTGCTTGGCCTCTGCCTCTCCGGGCTTGGCATTTGCGAACTTATTTGAGCCCAGGTCCATGGGCCGTTCAGGACGCCCACGGTGGCGAGAAATAGGAGGCGTAGGCTGAAGGGGCACTGACGGACGTACATCTTGCACTCCTCGTCGAGACCAGCTGACTGCCGGTGCGTGCGGGTCGGGGGCACACGCTAGAGTGATGATGCGTTTGCCGCTGTCTTGGTCGCAGATTCTACTCCCGCCGGAGGGCTATTACTCTAAATCTCATTCGCCTTCCCATCCCCCCCCAGGCGCCTAAAGGCATCGCCAAACCTTAACCTCCAGGCTAAATTCCCGGCGGTAATCGGTCCGCCCCGGCCTTTGTGGTCCCGTGTAAAAAGTTGAAAAGTACTATTGACCCGGTATGTGCCCTCGCAGTAAGTTGGGAACTCCCTCCCCCGGCCCCGGTAAACCTCATGAGCGAGGTCACACATGGTCCTGAATGCCGCCCGAAACGTCGTCTCAAAATCCGTGCAGGAGCGCTGGGCGCAGCTAAGAAGCCATAAGCGCATAATCTCCAAGGTAAAACTTCTGGTCGAATGGGATGAAGGCACCGCGTCTCAGCGCGCCAATGCCGTGACGGTGGATGTCAGCCACTCCGGATGCATGGCCGTGGTCGGGGCGGACCTGCCGCTGCACCGGAAAGTGCGCCTGATCCATCCGGAAACCGGCCGCAAGGCCGAAGCGGAAGTGATCTGGCGCGACCACGAGGCCTGGGACGTGGGGCTTGAACTAGTAAAGCCAGACGCCTCGTTCTGGGGCCTCAAGATTTAGCTCACGGCATTTCGCTGAAATCACTACAAAAATCGGTACTCGTGTGCCGAGCGAGGGATTCCCGAGCGCTCTCGTCACGTTACCTCTCAATTAAAATAAATCGCATAGGTATCCTTCCTGAGATAGAATCCCATCCAACTGCTGTGCGTGGTCAGGTCCAAGGCAGAGCAACCAACTGAAGGCGGCACGATTCTAAGTCGCCATTAGGTCAGATCCATCGAATCGGCGCTTCAGGAGAGTTTCGCCGATACGGAGAGCACTCTCATTTGTGCGGCATAACCGGATTTACGCACCGTAATGGTGCGTTCGATCCCTCGCGCATTCGTGCGTCCACGGACGCGCTAATTCATAGAGGTCCGGATCAGCAGGGCATCTACGAATCAGCGCAGGTTTCGCTAGGGGCCGTGCGCCTCAAAATCATCGATCTGAACGGGGGCGATCAGCCCATGATCAGCGATGACGGCAACACCGTGCTCGTATTCAACGGCGAGATCTATAACCACGCTGAGTTGCGTGCAGAGTTGCAATCCGGCGGCGAAAAATTCAGAACCAGCAGCGACACCGAAGTCGTTCTGCGTGCGTTTCTGCGATGGGACAAGGATTGCTTTGCGCGCTTCCGCGGCATGTTCTCTCTGGCGATTTGGTCGCAGAATGGTAACCGACTCGTCCTCGCGCGCGACCGTTTAGGAATCAAGCCATTGTATTTTCATCGGAACGGCGATGATCTGTATTTCGGTTCTGAACTGAAAACCATCTTTGCTCATCCGGAATTAAGGCGCGAGCTGGACTTTACCGCCCTCCATTATTATCTCTCGCTGAATTATGTCCCGTGCCCGCATACGCTGGTGCGCGGCGTCCAGAAGCTTCCTCCCGGGCACCTGCTGGAATGGCAGGATGGCGACCTCGAAATGGAATCGTACTGGCGATTGCGTTTCGAGCCTCAGGCGCATAAATCCCTGGAAGGGGCGCAGGAAGAGCTCGATGGTTTGCTGCGCGAGTCCGTACGCGATCACTTGATTTCCGATGTGCCGCTGGGTATCTGGTTGAGCGGCGGGGTCGATTCTTCGACCATCCTTCATTACACCCGCGAATTGTGCCCTTCCCGCGTAAAGACATTTTCGATCTCGTTCACGGGCCGCACCTTCGATGAAACTTCCTACATCCGCGATATTGCCGGAAGGTATGAAACCGAGCACCACGAACTGGATGTCAACCCCTCTCTCGATTTGCCCGCGGCGATCGAGGAGCTTACCTACTATTCCGATGAACCCTTCGCGGACGCGGGCGCTCTGCCCGTTTGGTTTCTTGCGGCCCTTAGCCGTAAACATGTCACCGTGGCCCTGAGCGGCGAGGGTGCGGACGAACTTTTTGGCGGCTACGAGACCTATGCAGCAGATCGCTATGCGGCTCGCGCACAAAGCATTGCGCCTCCTGTGCGCCGCGGCCTGCTCAGTTTGCTGCGATACTGGCCGGTGTCGGACGACAAGATCAGCTTCGAATATAAGCTAAAGCGCTTCCTGGAAGGCACATTGCTTCCCGGCGACGAATCGCACACTTATTGGAATGGGACGTTCTCCGCGGAACAACAGGAGCAATTCGTTTTGCATCGCAACGGTGCCGGCGTCAAGGACTTGTTCGGTCGCGATTTACCTCCGCGCGACGATAATGGCTCGCTGAATCGTTATCTCGCATTCGATCAGCGCTACTATCTTGCCGACGATATCCTGCAAAAAGTCGATCGCATGAGCATGGCGCATTCCCTGGAAGTGCGCCCGCCGTTTCTCGATCACCGCATCGTGGAGTTTGCGGCCCGTTTGCCCGAGAAGATGAAGGTCGACGGCAGGCAGCACAAAGTCGTGCTCAAGCGTTTGATGCGCGATAAATTGCCGCCCTCCATACTGCAGCGCCGCAAGACCGGCCTGGACATTCCCACGCATGACTGGCTTCGCGGAACGCTTCGGCCTTTGCTGATGGACACGCTCAGCGCGGCGGCTATTGACGAAACGAATTTATTCCGGCGCGGGCACATCGAGTTCTTCATCAAGGAGCACATGGAGCGCCGCGCCAATCTCGGTTACCACCTATGGGGTCTGCTTATTCTGTTCCTATGGATCAAACACTGGAACATCCAAACCGTGTCAGCGCCGAGCGTGATGGAGAAAACGCTCGTCGCCCGGGCGCTTTCTCGGGCTTAGTCGTAGTTCTCTTTGCCTCTCTGATTTTCCTGGGATGCATCGCGTCGCCGCCCGGCCTGATGGACGACGTCGACGCTGTGCAGGCGCAGATCGCCAGAAACATGCTGACCTCCGGCGATTGGGTGATCGCTCGATTGGACGGCGTGCCCTACCTCGAAAAATCGCCGTTAATCTACTGGCTGATCGCCATCTCCTACCGCATTTTTGGCGTGCACGACTGGTCGGCTCGCATTCCCGTGGCGCTCGCTGCGGTTCTGCTTGCTTGGGTGGTGTGGAGATATGGCCGTTGGGCGTTCGGTGAAGCGGCAGGTTTCTACGCGGGCCTGGCTTCCGCTACGTGCGTTGGCCTCTTTCTGTTCACACGCATACAAATTCCGGATGTGATGCTCACGTTGTGCGTGTGCGGGGCGTTCTGGTCGTTTCAGCGTGCATTGGACGAGCAGGAAGCGCGTCCGCGACTATGGGCTGCGCTTCTGGCCGCCAGTCTCGGTGTCGGGGTGATGCTGAAGGGATTGATCGCCATCGTCGCGCCAGTTGGTGGCGTGATTCTGTATTTAGCTTTGACGCGTCAGCTACTTTCGCGCGCCGTCTGGAAGCGCATGCACGTATTCACCGGACTTCTCATCATCCTGGCGATTGCCGCGCCCTGGCACATCCTGGCCACGCTGCGCATGCCACCCTATTTCAACTTCACGCTGCACAGCGGTCCTGGCGAGTATCACGGTTTCTTTTGGTTTTACTTCATCAATGAACATGTGTTGCGCTTCTTGAATTTGCGTTATCCGCGTGACTACAACACGGTTCCGCGGCTAGCCTTCTGGTTGCTTCATTTGCTGTGGCTGTTTCCCTGGAGCGCGTTTTTTCCGGCCGTGATCGGGCTTAGCTTCGTGCCCATTGACCGTGCCGGGCGCACCAGGCTGCTGGCGCTTTGCTGGACGCTCTTTCTGCTGATATTTTTTACGTTTTCCACCACGCAGGAATACTATTCGATGCCCATATATCCCGCGCTTGCTCTCTTGATTGGTTCCGCAATGGCAACGGAGAGCCGGTCAGTACGCATCGGTACGCGGCTGGTTGGAGTTGTTGCGGCGCTCGCAGTGGTCGCGATCGTCGCGATTCTCGTTGCCGTGCTGCACATCCCAACTCCAGGCGACATTTCAGGCGGGCTGCAGCAGCACCCCGAAGCCTACACGCTCTCGCTGGGACACATCGGAGATCTCACTCTCGCGTCATTCGCCTATTTGCGTGTGCCGTTAATCGTCGCTGGAATAGCTTTTCTTATCGGGGCGTCGGGAGCGTGGCTATTGAAGGGCCGCCGCGCTTTGGTCGCGATTGCTGTCATGATGGTCGTATTCTTTCATGCCAGCCGATTGGCGCTAATCAAGTTCGACCCCTATCTTGGTTCGCGGCCGCTGGCCCAAGCGCTGCTCACGTCAGCGCCGGGTCAGTTGATTCTCAACGGCGGATATTATTCTTTCTCTTCGGTCTTCTTCTATACGGGACGCACCGCGCTACTCCTGAACGGCAGGGTGAACAATCTCGAATACGGTTCGTACGCGCCTGAAAGCCCGGCCGTGTTCATTGGCGATGCACAGTTCGCCGAATTGTGGTCCAAGCCCGAGCGCTCCTACGTGTTGACGGACGCCGATGATCTAAGCCGTCTCACACGGATTGTTGATACAGCGAGCCTGCATAAAGTCGCGGAAAGTGGCGGAAAGCTGCTCCTCGCGAATCAACCCTAACCTGCCGCTCAGGAACTTGCTTTTAAATTAGCGCCCACGAGCAAGCGATCCACTCTTGGTGCGACGGAATCGCAGAGAGCGACCGCCCACAGGGCGGTGACACCTCCGGCAAAAATATCCATCGTGTAATGCGCGCGCAGAATTAAAACCGTACAGACTTCGAAGATGACTACGGCAGATGCCAGCACGGTTAGCCATCGCAGGCGCAGGCGCGCCAGCTCGATCGCTCCAAAAACAGCGATCGCCGTATGCCCTGAGAAGAAAAAGTCATTGCTCACGTTGTACGTAACGAATAGAGAAGGAAAACCCGGATAGCGCCAGATCATATTTGGCGGCGGTGGCAAGGCACAAAGCGCTTGCATTACCTGGCGCAGAGCGAGCAGCAGAACCAGGCCCAGGAAGGCGCGGCTGCGGCCAAGGAAAATCCACTCTGCGACAAGGAATAGTCCAAGAAGATCGATGAGCGCAGAACTGACAATTAAGAGTACGTTCGCCGCAGTCGCGTGTTGTCCGAAATAAAGATTTACCCCGGAGAACAGGTCTTGCAGCGCGTCGTCAATTCCGTGCGAAGGCGCGCGGCTGCCGATCATCGATTGCGTCCAAAACCATATTCCCAGCGCCGCGATCGTGGCAACGACCCGGGCCAGAACGCCGAACCGGAATGGCCCTCGGCCCGGAAGCGTGTTAGACATGCGCGGAAGTTTCCAGCGCGAGTTCGCGGGCTTTGCGCAGGTCGAGCTTGCCCGTTCCCAAATACGGTAATTTGTCGATGCGCACGAACTGATCGCGCCGTGGGCGCCACAACGCCGGCAGTTCGCTCTTGGCTAGGCCGGCAAGACATTCTGCGAGCTGCTCTTCGGAAACCGTGTGCAACACAATCAGCCGCTCGCCTTTTTTCTCATCAGGCACTGCGGTGACCACAAACATCTGCTCGCTGGCACCGGCGAGCTCCTGAAGCTTTTCTTCCACTTTGATGTGCGGCACCATCTCTCCGCCAATCTTGCTGAATCGGCTGAGGCGATCCGTGACGCGCAAGAATCCATCTTCGTCGATCGAAGCGATATCTCCCGTGTTGTACCAGCCGTCCCGCAACACTTCGGCGGTTTTCTCCGGTCGATGGAGATAACCTTGCATGATGTTGGGGCCCCGCACAAAAAGCAGGCCCGCCTGATCGGTGCCGAGCGGCTGCTGTGTTTCCGGATCGACAATTTTCACAGTGATGCCGGGCAGCGGATGCCCGATGCTCCCCCGCTTTGCGCCGACCTGCCGAAATGACGCGGCTCGAAAGTCGATCGTGTTCACGGTCACAACCGGAGAGCATTCCGTGCAGCCGTACCCTTCCAGCGGACGAATTCCAAAGTGATCCTCGAAAGCGACAGCCACGCGCTCTGGCAATTTCTCCGCTCCGGCCATCACGAACCGCAAGCTGCCAAACTCCTCGGGAGTGCAGCGGCGAAGGTAAGTGTTGAGAAACGTGGGAGTCGCCAGCAGCATCGTCACGGAATATTTGTTGATCAGTGCGCCGATTACGCGCGAATCCAGCGGATTGGGGTGAAACACGACGCCCGCGCCAACCGCCGCAGGTAGGCACAGGGTGGCCGTGAACCCAAACGAATGAAAGAAGGGCAAAATGCCCATAACTCGGTCTTCGGGCTGCAGAAGAAAGACCTGGTCGAGTTGCTCGACATTCGAGGCAATGTTGTAGTGCGTGAGCATCACGCCCTTGGGCTCGCCCGTAGACCCACTCGAGAAAATAATCGTGGCCAGGTCGTCCAGGGTAGACACGTGCTCGGCCTCTGCAAAGCGCATCAGCGCGCCAGTCGGCAGCATTGCCGCCGCCAACGCCGCGGCCAAGCGCTCAGTAAATTTAGGTTCTTTCGCGACGTCTTCCAGTAACAACGGTTCAATCGGCGGCTGCACCGGTACGCGCTCGAGAAAGGCCCGTGCAGAGATAATCGATTTCAGCCCGCACTGCTTCGCGCAAGACGCCAGCGTCTCATGCGATACCGTGTAATTCAGGTTGACCGGAACTTTTCCCATCAGCAACGCCGCCAGATTCACCAGCGCGCCGGGAATGGATGGCGGCAGAAAAATTCCCACCATGCGCTGTCCTTGCCAATGTTTGCGCAAGCGCCGCGCGAGAAACAGCGTGCGCGCCAGCACGGCGAAAAAGTTCAGCCGTGGTGTTTGGCCGTCGGCCATGGCAAAGCGCAAGGGATGCCGTCGCGCCGTGTGCACAAACGAGCGCGGCAAGGTGCGCATATGTGTTTTCCTGCGCGCGAACGCCTCGGCACCCAGGTCCTGCACGGCGCGACGGGCCTCAGTGGACGTCGCCGTCGCGGGCAACGGCTCGCCAAACGTGACGCGCACCGGATAAGGAAGATGCCGCGGTACCTTCCACAGAAAACGTCCGTCCGCGAAACTGAAAATGGAGCCCCAGACGCCGTCGAGGTTCACCGGAATGATCGGCACATCGACGCCCTTCATAATCCGTTCCATGCCGCGGCGAAACGGCAGCATCTGGCCGATGCGCGTCATCTGCCCCTCTGGAAAAATGCACAGCAGCTCGCCGTTTTGCAGCGCTTGCGTCGCTTCGCGCAGCGAATGAATCATCTCGCGCGGCCCTTGATCGGACGCGATCGGAATCACGCGCAGCATCTTCGCGAACGGCTTGACCAACAGATGCTCGTAAGAGCCCTTGAACATCAGAAAGCGCACGGGCCGATCGAGCGAAGCAATCAGGAACGCCGCATCGGCCATCGACACGTGATTGGGGACGAGCAGCGCGCCGCCCTTCGCCGGCACTTTCTCTCGCCCAACCACATCCAGCCGGTAAAGTGTGTGGGTCGCTGCCCAGAGCAGCAACCGCAGCAGCGAATCCGGCAACAGGTACAGCACGTAACCAGTCGCGGCAAAGGTCGCCACAGCAGACCAGAGAAAAATCGCTCCCGGACTCAAGTGCGCCCAATGAGAAGTTGCGTAATACGCACCGGACGCAACGCCCACGCCGACGAACGAAAGCCAATTCGCCGCGCCGAGGACTCCACCTTTGTGCTCCTCCGCGGGAATGTGCTGGATCAACGCGCTGATCGGCACGATGAAAAAGCCGCCCGCGAAACCGAGAGCCGCCAGCAGCAATAGCACCGTCACAAAGGAAAATCCGGGAATTGCGAGACATAGACCGAGTATGGTCATGCCCAGCGCGCCGAGCGGAATAAGCCCATACTCTATTTTTCCGCCGGATAGGAATCCCGCAGCCAGGCTGCCTATACCGATACCGATGGCTACAGCCCCCTGCAGAAAGCCGCCGTGTGTGGAGTCCAGATGTAAAACGTCTTGGCCGTACAGGAAGATGTTGAATTGCAGCAGCGCGCCGACAAAGAAAAAGTAAGTGTTCCCCAGAACCGCCAGCCACAGGACGCGATCGCCGCGAATTAGCTTCATCGGCGACCAAATGTCGAACAATGAGAGAGCGTTGAATCTTTTCGCAGGGTCGGCGGCGGGAACGCGGCTGATTCCCAAGCTGCACAAAAGGCCGATAACAGTAAGCGCAAACAGGATTCCGCCGGAATAGATTTGGCGGCCTCTGAATGCGTCGGCCATCAAAGAGCCGCAGACGCTCCCCGCGATAATCCCGAGGAACGTCCCCAACTCCAAAACGCCATTGCCCCAGGAGAGTTTTTCCGCGGGCAAAAGCTCCGGAAGCAGGCCGTACTTGGATGGCCCAAAAAGCGCGCCCTGCGTGCAGACCAAAAAGATTGCCGCGAGAGCCAAGGGAAAAGTCGGGCCCGCCAGCGAAAGCACCGCCAACACCATCACGCCAACCTCAAACACCTTTGTCCACAGCGTGACGCTACGCTTGCTGAAGCGGTCAGCTAGATAGCCGCCGCTCAGCGAGAAAAGAATGAAGGGAGCCGCGAACAGCGCTCCGACAAAAAATTCAAGCTTGTCGCGCTGCGCTTTGTCATTTTCAATCGACAGGATCAGGTAAATTGTCAGAAATTTTAGCGCGTTCTCGTTGAAGGCGCCCTGAAACTGCGTGGCGATCAGGCTCCAGAAGCCTCGCCGCCAATTCAATTTCGATTCGGGCATGACAAAGTTTCCGTCGGCAGCCATCAGGCGCACCCAGTCTGCAAGTGGAATTGAGAGATATAACGATTTTAGCAGGCCGACCGGCATATTTGGCTTTGGCCGCAGCACACTGTGACGAAAGAATTGTTCCGGCCTTCGTCCGGGGGCGCCTACGCTCGTGATCGCATGGCCAAGTCAGAGTAGGATAATCGCCACGTAAGGAGCAGACATGAAAAACGGTGACGCCAAGCCGAAATCCGTGTTGATCACCGGAGCAACCGATGGTCTGGGACGCGCATTAGCGCTGCTCTTGGCCCAGCGTGGATACCGCGTCTTTGCCGCGGGCCGCTCGCCGGAAAAGCTGGCGCAACTCGACTCGCTGGCGCGCGAAAACAAACTTCCGCTCGAAAGCATGTCCCTCGACGTTTGCAGCGATGAGTCCGTGGACCGCGCCATTGATCATGTGCTCGGCAAAGCCGCCGTTCTCGACATACTGGTCAACAATGCCGGCGTCAACTACACCGCCACCGTCGAAGATCTCAGCATGCAAGACTGGCGCGCACAGTTCGAGACGAATTTCTTCGGCGTACTCCGCGTCACGCGCGCGGTACTGCCGCACATGCGCGAACGCCGCAGCGGCCGCATCCTCATGATGAGCTCGCTATCCGGGCTGGTGACTCCGCCCACGCAAGGCGCTTACAGCAGCAGCAAGCACGCGCTCGAAGGGCTCAGCAATGCGCTACGCATGGAGCTTTATCCATTTAGAATCGACATTGTCCTGATCGAGCCGGGCTACATCGTCACCGGCATTCAGAAAGCGGCAACCGAGTTGTCGCGGCCCTATACGCAAGAGTCTGGACCGTATGCTTCGCTCTACGCGAGGTTTCTCTCCAGCGCGAACGACACGCGCGCCAAATCCAGAACCACACCGGAAGATTGCGCGCGCGTGATGTTGCACGCTATCGAGACGCCGAAGCCCAAGCCACGCTACGGCGTCACATCTCTGTCCCCATTTGTAAAATGGAGCAAGCGCCTGCTAACCGATAATGCGATGGACGCCATGCTGCGGCGGCGCTACGGCATTGTCCGCGAACCGTAAAGCTTGCGGCCGCTCTGCAGTCAATTTAAAACTAGTTGGAAGCCTGAAACGACAAGCTGTTCTCGCGCAGCTCTTCCCATTTCTTGCGCCAGGTTTCATGAAGCGGGCTCTCCGCGTAATCCGCGGCCGCTTCCGCGCTCGTAAACTCAATGGCATACACGCCGTCAAAGTCGCGTATCTGATTGCGCTGTGTCTTCAGCCAGATATTTTTTATTCCGGGGATTTTCGCAGACATAGTCTTGATGCCCGCCAGGGCCTCATCTTTGTCATTTTGCGAAGCGGTGTTCTTCCACTTGTAAACCACAAAGTGCACAACGGTCTTGGGCTGGCCAAACCTGTTTTGCGCAGAGACGCTCTGCCCGTGCCAATTCCCGGCCGCCACGCCAGCGGCAAAAAGCGCAGCCCCCGCCGCAATTTTCGAAAGGCGCCGTAGCGCGAGTCCCATGATTTCCTCCTGTGATTACCGCCAACAGTTTATTTAGACGCACCAGCGGAAGCAACGCGGCACAGGCCCCTTGCACTACGCTCTTTACTGCAGATGAGCCAAAGGTCCTGGCGGTCGGCCAAAAATAAAAAAGCCCGGTGAACTCGCGCTCACCGGGCTAACATTCCGTGTGATTCAGTTAGGTTTCGGAGGCTCCGCTGGTTTCGGATCGGTAGCCGGTATAGATGCGGTTTCCGGCGGCTTTGTACTGGTAGAACTCGCACCCGTAGAGCTCGTGCCCGTGGAGCTGGCGTTCGTCGGCTTGTTAGTCTCGGTGCCGTAACGCACCAGGTACGGCATGAACGGTGTGACCTCAAAAGGCATCTTCTCCCGTTCGGCGACCGTCCCTATGGGCTTGCTCTTAATCAGTTCCAGCCGGTCATTCCAAACGTCCAATTTCACGCGCCCGCCAATCGGAAGAGCCGCGATCGTTTGCGGATTCTTCTTGGCCGCATCCGCATTCGGCGTGGACGCAGCCGCTTGCGCCACGCTGGGCTTAATATCCGCGATCACCACCACCTTATCGCCCAGATGCGCCGCGATCAGGTTCGGAATTTCCTTTTGTCGCGATTGCAATGCCGAAAGGAAAAGCGCCGCATTGCCAAGCTGATCCTTGTAAGGAGACTTGTTCAGCAGTTCCACGGCTTTTGCGCTGGCGGCCTGCTCTTCTTCATTGGTGCGCGCAAATCCGAAGTGCCGAAACGTATCCTTATCGTCCACGAGAAGCTGGTCAAAGAAAGCGTAGGTTGTATCCATGCGATGGCCGAGCACCACGTGACCAAGCTCGTGCGCGATCACTGTGGCCAAGCTTGCTTCATCCGGCAGAACATCGATCAGTCCGCGGCTGAGCACAATCGTATGGCCCAGCGTGAACGACTCCAGCGTCGTGGTCATCAGCACGCGGCACCGCACCTCTGGGTCGATGTCCAGATTGTTGGTGACCTCAAGATTGTTCACCACGGTGTCCAGAACCTTGTCCACCTCGCCTGGAGGCGCCATCAATCCGATCCGCTGCAATCGATCCGCAACATTCTCTTCCGCCTGGCGATCCCAGGAACGCTGCGCCTGCACGGGCGACAAATCATTCGCCGTTTTCGTGTCGTCCTGCACAGGGCTCTCGACCAGGATCTTGCTCAGTTCCTGCTCCTGCCCCGCATGCCCCAGGTTATATCCCCAAAGCCGCGTCTGCGCCTTGAAATCCAGCTTCTTGGTCAGCGCGTAGTGCAGATCTTTTTCTTCGCTATAGATGAAAGAAGGTAGCCACAAGCCCGGCTGCGCGTTAGTGCGCCAGCTATCAAAGTGGAAATACCAGCTCGTGTGACCGCTGCCGCCGTAAGCGCCGTTGAAACGCACGATGTGGAAGTCTTGGTCTTCCACCCAGATGCGCCCAAGAAAGCGGCCTTTCCCGGCTTTAGCCTCGGGAGAGACGTCGAATACCAGACACCGCACTTCGCCTAGGAATTCGCGGCGCACATAATCAAACTTATAGTGCTGCTTGTCGAAGCCGTTCGTATCGATGAAAATCATCTGCAAGAAGCCGTCCGGCAGATATTGCATCGCGAACGAAAAGAAATTTCCGATGCCGGAAAATAGCTTTTTGCCTTTGGTATCCGCATCCGTCAGGGAAACCAGGCTCACGCCCTTTGCAAAATCCGCGCGGCCCAAAAAGTATTTGTCGCCCGCTGGCGTAAACCCAAGTGCCTTATCTTGCTTCAGGTTTTGAATGTAGGTTTCAACCAGCGGCGAGAACTTGCGGATTTCTTGATTCAGGTGATTCTCGTTGACGATCACGCGGTCAACGACTTCTTCCATGGTCCGTGGCTGGTCGGCTGGACGAGGCGCCGCTGCGGCGGCTTTGCTCCCCATCCCGCTCAATACGAGCACCAGGATAGTTGTTCCTAGCTTGCGCATTTCTCTGCTCCCCCTCAGTAAAGCTTAGTAGGCCAGCCGGAACTCAATGCGCACGCGAGCAGGAAAGTCCACAGGCTGGCCATCTCGCTTGGCAGGTTTAAACTTTATTTGTTGCGCTGCCCGCGTCGCGGCCTCATCGAGACCGTGCCCGAGCCCGCTGATTACCCGGTTCACCTGGACTGTGCCATTCGCCAGAAATACCATGTCGAGTACCACGTCCCCTTCGAGTCTTAGACTACGCCCTTCTGCCGTGTATTGCGGACGTGGCTTGTCCAGAATATCAACCATTGTTGTCGGTGAGTCACTAGCCACGGCTTTCTTTTTCGGCGTGTTGTCCGCTACCGTAGCATCGGCGAAGCCGCCGCTTTGCACCGTCCCGTGCTTTCCGCCGCTCGCCGGTGGATTAGCGGTGCCGTTGCCAAAGCCTGTGCTCGCCACTGTGCCGCGCACGCCCTTCGCGCCGCCCGTTCCATTTCCGTACCCATCGCCGCCCGGTAGCGCGGGTGAGCCCAGCCGATTAATATTCGTGGTCTTGTTCGGATTTCCCTTGCCCGGCAGTCCGTTAGGATCGCCAAATCCGCCCGTCTGCACTTTATTCACAGGAGCATTCACCGTCGCTGCTGCTGCGCTTCCCGTGTTCAGGTTGTTCACCTTCACATCGTCGTGCGGCCGTTTCGGCCCGTTGATCGGCGTATTCAGCTTCGCCTCAAAAACGGTTTCCTTGCTCAACTCCGGCGCCTTCACATCCACCTGTTTTATCTGCGGCTGAAACACCTTTTGCTGTACAAAAATATGCGGCTGCTTCGGGCTCAGCTTCGGCACCTCGATCGGTTTCGGTTCGGGCGCCTTCACTACCTTGACTTTAGGTGGTGGCGGCGGCGGTGGTGCAACGGGCACCTCAGTCACCGGCATGAGCAATGGAACAACCGAGTACTTGAGTGCATCGAGCCGCTCCGGAAAAAATATCGGCATGACCACAAAAAATGTAAGGATGGCAATCTGGAGTACGGCGCTCACGCCGACTCGGTCCCAGCGCTTTTCGCCTTCCGGCAATAACGCAAACCGTGCCGGTACCGGCTTGGTACCTATGGCATTTCTCCACGCCTCGCCCCGTGTGCGAGATCTGGAATCAAATCCTACTCCGAGACGCGTACCGCTGGTTGGTGGATCTGCAAATGTCATCCGCGTTCTGCCTTAATGTAGATTCCCTCTCGGAAGCACGGGTTTTCTGGGCAGACCTGGCTTCTCAAGTTCGCTGGCGAGGAACAGAAGAGCGCTAGCGCAAACCAGAGTACTGATGAGGCTGGGGCAGCCCTAATAGGACCATCGTACTATCGTCGCGAAATCGCCAATGGCTCCTTCGCGATCGAAAACAAGCGCATGCACCCCTGAACACTAACCCGGCGAGGCATCGCAAGTTGCGGGTTGGGCTCGCAACCAGCCTTAGAATACAGCAAAATGTCTGCCGGTGGCGCGCCTTTTGCCGCGCCGCTTCCCGCCAACCGGGGTTATCTTTGTAAGATGCAATTGGGACCCTAACAGGCGGCGCGTACAGTATGAACCGTACTCCAGAAAATGGAATGAAGAGCCCCGCCCACGATCGCATCCCTTGGCTTCGCGGCCACAAACCTTTGTTGCATCAGCTATTTGCAGATTCCGGCGCCTCATCCTGGGGATTGCAACACGAGGCTTTTGCCGCCGCCCTCGAGCTAAGTGCCAGGAAGCGCTTTGGCAAAGAGCCGGACGCCGCCGAACTCACTCAATATTTTTCCACTCTCCACCTTCAGGATCTGGCGCTCGCCTGCGCTTGTGCCGAAGGCCACGCCAGCGCGTGGGATTATTTCGTCTCCACCTTTCGCCCCTATCTGCGTTCCGCAGCCGCCGCGATCCTCCGCTGCCCGCCAGACTCGCCCGCCGCCCGCGAATTGGCAGACTCACTCTTCGCTGACCTCTACGGTCTAAGCGACGCACCCAATCGCTCCCTGTTCCGTTATTTCCATGGGCGAAGCTCGCTCAAGACGTGGCTCCGTGCCGTCCTGGCCCAGCGCCACGTCAACTCCATTCGCGCCAGCCGCCGTTTCACCGAACTCGATCCTACGGATGGCCACGCCACAATAAACGCCGAGCAGCCAGCAATTCGAGCCGGAATCAGTGGAGGCAGCGCCCCCTCTCTGCCCTCATCTTCTTTAGAAGACCCGCATCGAACCGAACTCGTCGCTCTCTTTCGCCGCACGCTGGAGGTTGCGCTCGGCCTGCTCGACCCCCGAGACAAAGAGCGCCTTCGCCTGTATTACGCCGCGGAGCAAACCCTCGCCGAGATCGGCCGCAAACTCGGCGAGCACGAATCAAGCGTCTCCCGCAATCTCGACCGCACGCGCCGCGAATTGCGTCACGAGGTCGAACAAGCCCTTCGCAAAGGCAGCAGCAGTCTCGACGGCCACGCCGGAGCCGGGCTCAGCGATGCGCAGATCGTCCTCTGCTTCCAGTATGCGTCCGAAGACGCGTCGATCGATCTCGACCGCCTTCTGCCCGAAAGCCAACCCGCCACGCTCCGCCCGCCAGGGAAAAAATCATGATCAAACACCACATTACAGTCAGCTGCGGCTGCGATGGCGTCACTTGCAGCGCAGGGCGGAGCCCTGCGGCCTTTTCGCGCAAGAGAAACGAACCATCGCGTTCTAAGAGGGGAGGGGCGAATGCCGTCTGACAACCGCGAACGAAGCTTCGAAGATGCGCTCGCGGTCCATCTGCGCGCCGGCGCCAAAGGAATCCCGCACGCGGAATGCTCCGACGCGGAAACGCTCGCTGCCTATCACGAGGGCTCGCTCCCTGCTGAGCAAGTTGCATCCTTAAAAACTCATCTCACCAGTTGCGAGCGTTGCCAACAGATACTCACCGCTCTCGAAGCGACAGATCAGATCGCTGCCCCCGCCGTGAATATCACGTTGCAGCCAGCGGCCGCCGGAAAACCGGCGGTTCCCGTCCTCCCCGCTCGCAAACGAGCACTCTGGCAATGGGTTGCTCCCGCGGGCGCCTTGGCGGCAGCTCTCTTGGTTTGGGTCGCGATTCATGAAAACACCTCATCGATAATTCCCGCGAACGCACCACGCCCCAATCAATATGCAAAACACGACGAGAACGTAAGATCCCTTCCCCCGGCTTCGCGAACCGTCTCGCCAGCCGACGGTCTCACCTCGTCAAACGAAGCATCATCCGCTTTGCAACAGACTTTGCCGCCCGCCCCTCCACCCAAAGCCGCAGGTTTGCTCAGAAGTCGCTCGCAAGCGCTCTCCAAACAAAAAAATTCGCCCACCGCCGCGAAAAAATCCGCTGTTCCCCCCGACGTCGATCTATTCGCGGATAGCTTGCCGAGCCCCGCTGACTCACTTCATCGCAAAGAATCGTCCGCGCCGACTGTCGAAGCCCAGAACCAGACAGTCCTGATTGAGCCGGACAAAGCGAAACTGGAAGACAAAATCGTGAACGGCAGACGCGACGCTGCTCCCGCGCCCAAGCCTCCTCCACCAGTGCTCGAAAAAAGCGCGAATGCGATCCCTGTACCTACCGCTCCACCGCCAAGCCCCGCGCCCCAGGTTTCAACGCAATCCGTCGAGGTCGCCGGTGAGAGCGCACAGCAGCAAGAGATAGCCGGCATGTCTCGCTTCAAGCAAAACGAGCTGCGCCTCGCCAGGAGCATCGCAGCAGTCAACATCTCGGCGCCTGACGGCAAGGTTGCATGGCGAGTGGGGCAAGCAGGAATCATCGAATTTTCTCCGGACGCCGGAAAATCCTGGATCCTGCAACCCAGCGGCGTAGTCAGCGATTTGCTCGCCGGCTCCGCGCCCTCGGAAAAAATCTGCTGGATCGTTGGCCGCGCCGGAACACTCCTCCGCACCACAGACAGCGGCGCGCACTGGCAGAAGCTCCGCCCGCCCTCGCAGGAAGATCTCCGCTCGGTTTTCGCGATGGACGCTCGCCAAGCCACCGTCTCCTCATTAAAAGCCAAATATCAGACCACCGATGGCGGAGTCACCTGGAAGAAACTGCCACCGGAATGATCCACCGTCTTTCAAAAGGCACATGCAAGAAATTCGCGCGGCCTCGTTCTAATACCGTAGGCAAAATTGAGAAGAGGTCAATGAAATGAAAATTCCCGGCCAGAAATTTAGCGCACGCGTGCCCTGGTTCGCTGCCGCAACCCTCGCGGCTCTGCTCAGCGCAGGCGTGCTGTATTCGGCGACGCGCAATCATCGCGCTATCACCAGCGTTGACGCGCAAGAAAAGGAGGCGCGCCCCGCCTCTCCCGACCAATCCACCAGCCTGAATGACCAGACCGACCTGGCCGTCACGGTCTACAACTCCAACATCGCACTCGTCCGCGACGTTCGCCAGCTCACGATCCCCGCAGGCTACTTCCGCTTGAAATTTATGGACATCGCCGCCACCGTGAACCCGGCCACGGTGCATTTCCGTTCCCTTACCGACCCCGCGAAACTTGGCGTCATCGAGCAGAATTACGAATACGACCTGCTCGAACCCGCTAAACTCCTGCATAAATACGTCGGCAAAGAGGTCACGCTCGTTCGCGCGTATCAAGAGAACGGCACCACCAAGCGCGAAGAAATAAAAGCCACCCTGCTCTCCGACAATAACGGCCCGGTCTGGAAAATCGGCAACGACATCGTCACCGGCATGTTCGCCGAGAGTTATCGCTTCCCCGAAGTCCCCGCCAATCTGTACGACCGGCCCACGCTGCTCATGTCCCTCGACAACTCCGGCCCGCGCAAACACCAGATCGAAGCTTCCTACCTCGCGACCAATCTTTCCTGGAACTCAGACTATGTCCTGACCGTAGGCCGCGACGACAAAGCCGCCGACCTCGATGGCTGGGTCACCCTAACCAACAACAGCGGCACCGCATTCCACAACGCACGCCTCCAACTCGTAGCCGGCGATCTCAATCGCATTGCGCCGAACGCCCCCATGGCCATGCGCGCGGACATGGCGCGCTCCATGGCGGCTAAGGAGCAGCAGTTTCAGCAGGAAAGCTTCTCCGAGTACCATCTTTACTCCCTCGGCCGTCGCACCTCCGTCGAAGACAAAGAAACCAAGCAAATCAGCCTGCTGCAAGGCAGCGGCGTTCCCGTCCAAAAAGTTTTCGTGGTCAACGGCCAGAATTTCTACTATCACAACCAGTACAATCCCGGCTCCCCGCAAAAAGATCCGGTAATGGTCTTCTACAAATTCAAGAATGAAGATAAAGCCGGGCTAGGAATGCCTCTGCCCGCCGGCAACCTGCGCGTCTATCAGCAGGATTCAAAAGGCGGCGTCCTTTTCGTCGGCGAAGACCATATCGACCACACACCCAAAGACGAAACCGTCACCGTCCACATCGGCAACGCCTTCGACGTAATCGCTGAGCGCAAACAAACCGATTACAAACGCATCGACACCCACGTCTGGGAAATGGAGTTCGAGATCACCCTGCGCAACCACAAAGACTCGCCCATCACCGTCGAGGTCAACGAGCCCATCGGTGGCGATTGGGAAATGCTTAACTCCACCTACAAGTTCACCAAGACCGCCGCCTTCGCCGCCCAGTTCAAAGTCCCCGTCGACAAAAACGGCACCTCCGTCCTCAAATACAGAATCCGCGCCCGCTGGTAAGGCGCGCCGTCGGTAGTCGTCCCATTCTGATTGCCGCGAGATAATTTTTGTGGTACTCTTTCCTCGGGTAAAGAAGCGCCAAGACAACTTGGCGCTTTTTCTTTTTCTAAGGCTTTGATTGGGCTCCCCCACAACTTGTAGCTCTGCGCGGTCACTTGAACTCAGATTTGCCTTGGGGATATCCGCTTTGCCGTCCAACAGCTGAAGTCTACCGAATCGACCTAATTTTGGGGCGCTCGCAAGCCATTTAGAATCAACACTTGCAAAAGTGTATCAAAACAAAGCACTTTAACCCCCTCTAGAATGAACACTTATGCAAAACCCCAGGGGGGGTGGGGTACCATCGGAGTACGGACCGGGCACATCCCTGACACTCGATCCTCGAAGTTCTCAGCGCTAGGAATTGTCGAGGAGGGCGTCTGCCTCCACCTCCACCAGCATCTCCGGCGAGATCAGGCTGCTCACCTGCACCATGCTCGTCGCCGGCCGTATGGCGCCGAAGAATTCCCCATGCGCCCGCCCAACCTTCTCCCATTCCGCGATATTCGTCACATAAATCCGCGTCCGCACCACGTCGTTCAGCGTAGCCCCCGCCTTCGTCAGCGCTGCCTCAATGTTCCGAATGGTCTGCACCGTCTGCGTATACACATCGCCAACACCAACAATTTTTCCATCCGGTCCGGTCGCCGTGGTCCCAGACACGCTAATCACGTTCCCCACCCGCACCGCCCGCGAGTACCCCACAATCGGCTCCCAAGGCGCCCCACTCGAAATATTCTGACGAGCCACGCGTATCTCCTTCGCCCCGCTCGGGTACGTCGCTGCGCGAGCGCGTGTTAGACTGTACAAATTATGGCACAGGCTTCGCGCACGCTGGCTGCGCCGCCTCCGCCGATCAAATTACATGAAATGTAACAACATACTGGAAGCCGTCGGTCGCACTCCACTCGTGCGCCTCAATCGGATCAACCAGGGGCTGAAGCCCAAGATTTACGTCAAGGCCGATTACATAAACCCAGGCGGCTCGGTGAAAGACCGCATCGGCATCACCATGATTGACGACGCCGAGAAAAAAGGCCTGCTCAAGCCCGGCGGCACGATTATTGAAGGCACTTCCGGCAACACCGGAATGGGTCTCGCGCTCGTCGCGGCCGTCCGCGGTTACAAAATGGTTTTCACCATCACGGACAAGCAATCCAAAGAAAAAGTGGATTTGCTCAAGGCCCTCGGCGCCGAAGTGATCGTTTGCCCCACGGCCGTCGAGCCGGAGGATCCGCGCTCTTATTACTCCGTAGCGAAAAAGCTCGCGCGCGAAATTCCCAATTCCTACTATCCCAATCAGTACGAAAATCCCATGAATCCCGAGGCGCATTACCGCACCACCGGCCCGGAAATCTGGGAAGACAGCGAAGGCAAAATCACGCACTTCGTCTGTGGCATGGGCACCGGCGGCACCATCAGCGGCGTCGGCAAATTTCTCAAGGAAAAAAATCCCGATATCAAAATTATCGGCGTCGATCCCTACGGCTCGCTCTACTACGACTTCGTAAAACGCGGCGAAACGGTGAAAGCCAAGACCTACGTTGTGGAAGGTATTGGGGAAGATTTTTTTCCGGGCACGATGAACCTGAAAATTGTCGACGACGTGATTCAGGTCAACGACGAAGAATGCTTCGTAGTCGCGCGACGCCTGGTAAAGATGGAAGGCCTGTTTACCGGTGGCTCCGGCGGCGGCTGCATCTCCGCCGCTCTCCAGATCGCCAAGAATCTCGGCCCGGAAGCATTCATCGTGGCCTTTCTACCTGACACCGGCATGCGTTATCTCAGCAAAGTCTATAACGACGAGTGGATGCGCGAACGCGGCTACGTGGAAGCTGCCGTGAAAATCACCGCCGGCGAAGTGGTGAACGCCAAGCACCAAAGCGGCAAAGTCCGCGAGCTAGTTATCGCTCGGCCCTATCAAACCGTTTTCCATGCACTAAAAACCATGCAGGATCAGGACATTTCGCAAATTCCTGTCTTCGAGGAAAACATTCCCATCGGCACCATCTACGAAGACCAAATCTTGACCATGGCGCTGCAAGGTAAAGATCTCCGCAAGCTGGTAGTTCGCGAAGTGATGAGCAAGCCGCTGCCGCAAGTGCCGCGCACCGCGCCTGTCGAACGCATCACCTACATTCTCAGCCACGAAAATCCCGCCGTCTTCGTGGAAATGGGCGACACCCGCTTTGAGATCCTCACCAAATACGATTTGATGAGCACCGTCGCGAGCCTGATGGAGCCCAAACGCTGAAGGGCCACCACTCAATCCATATATAGGACAATCGAGTCTTGAGAATCCAGGATTTCAACGAGCGGTTGAAAGATTCCATCCTCATCGCCGATGGCGCGATGGGCTCGATGCTGTACGAATCCGTGGGTGCGCAGCGCTGCTTCGACGAATTGAATTCGACCGAGCCGGAAGCCGTTTTTCGCGTGCACCAGGCCTACATTGAATCCGGCGCGCAAATAATTGAAACCAACACCTTCGGCGCCAATCGCTTCAAGCTCGAGCCGCTTGGCCTCGGGGACGAGGTGCAGAAGCTCAACGGCCGCGGCGTCAAGATCGCCCGCGAAGCGCGCGATTCCGCCACGCGCGAAGTTTTGATCGCCGGTTCCATGGGCCCGCTCGGCATCGGCGTGCAAGCCCGTCACCCGGAGCCCGACGAAATCCTGGCCATCTTTCGCGAGCAAGCGCTCGCTCTCGAAGAGCGCGGGGTCGACCTGTACATTCTCGAGACATTTAATTACATCGAAGAGATTATTCTTGCGATCGACGCCATACGTTCCTTCTCGGGTCTCCCGATAATCGCGCAGCTCACCTATTCCGAAGAGGGCACGATTTTCGGGGACATGCGTCCCGGCGCCGTAGCCGCGCTGCTGAAAAACAAAAACGTGCAAATCATCGGCGCCAATTGCACGCTCGGTCCGCAATCCCTGCTTCCCATTCTTCAGGAACTCGCAGGCGTAGACGATCTCCGCATCAGTGGCATGCCCAACGCCGGATTTCCCAAGCGCGAAGGCGACCGCATCGTGTACCCAAAATCCTCGCCCGACTATTTCGCTCTATTTGCGCGGGAGGCTGCGGCTTTGGGCGTGCGCATTCTCGGCGGCTGCTGCGGCACAACTCCCGCGCATATTCGCGCCATGGCCGAAGCAGTAAAGGCGTTGCGGCCGGTGAAGACGGCAGCGGTAGCGCACGTCGAAGCGGTTATCAAGCCGGTGCCGGTTTTAGAGCGCGAGCCGGAAAGCAAATTCTGGAAAAAGCTGCAAAAAAATGAATTCGCCGTCTGTGTAGAAATCGATCCGCCAAAGGGCATTGCGCTCGATAGGGTTTACGAGCAGGTCGACAAAATCATGGCCTCGCGCAAAGTCGATGCGATCGATATTAACAGCGGCGCGATGGCCCGCGTAGGCATGGACGCGCTGATCACCGCGGGAGCGCTGGAAGCGCGCGGCGTGGAAACCGTGCCGCACCTGACCACCCGCGACTACAACATCATCGGCCTGCAAGCCATGCTGCTCGGCGCGTGGACGGTCGGCGGCGTTCGCAATGTTCTAGCCATCACCGGCGATCCGCCGTCCGTCGGCGATTACCCGGAAACCAGCGGCGTCTACGAAGTCGATTCCGTGGGCCTCGTGAAAGTTCTGCACCGCTTAAATCAGGGAACGGACTGGGCCGGGAAAACATTGGGCGGCGCAACAAATTTTGCCATCGGTGTCGCGGTCAATCCCGTCGCCGATGATCTCGATGGCGAGATCGAACGCTTTCGCGCCAAAATCGAAGCCGGCGCGCACTTCGCCATGACGCAACCGCTTTTCGATCCCGAACACTGGTACGCCTTCCTGAAGAAAATTGGCGGCAAGCCGCCCATTCCCGTGCTTATCGGTATTTGGCCGCTGAATAGTTACAAACAGGCCCTGCGTCTCAACAATGAAGTTCCCGGCATCGTCATTCCACAGCCGCTCCTGAAATCGCTGGAAGCCGCAGGCGCAGCCGCGCGCGACAAAGGGTTTGAGTGCGCCCGCGAAATGCTCGCTTGGTCGCGGACAGAAATGGCCGGTGCCTACATA
>Ga0137418_10001115_pt1 | contig 24585 bp, 22 predicted proteins | sample CZODoug3_1_2_16f_FD_122242 | JGI IMG/M metagenome (GOLD analysis project Ga0137418, IMG submission 122242) | Vadose zone soil fungal communities from Angelo Coast Range Reserve, California, USA - CZODoug3_1_2_16fungal (Hybrid Assembly) | ecosystem: Environmental > Terrestrial > Soil > Vadose...
GCGTGACCGTCGAGTGAGAGTCGTGCTCCAGCGGGTCAAGCGCGCAGAGGTTCGAGTAGCAGGCCGGGTTACCGGAAAGATCGGGCCCGGCTTTCTCGTGCTCGCCGGTTTCGCGCCTGCCGACAGCGACGCGTCGCTCGCCTGGATGGCGGACAAGATCCTCGGCTTGCGCGTGTTCGGGGATGACGAAGGCAAGATGAATCGCGACCTCGCCGAAGCTCACGGTGGGGTGCTCGTCGTTTCTCAATTCACGCTCTATGGTGATGCCAGCAAAGGGCGTCGCCCCAGTTTCATCAGCGCCGCTCCACCCGACGTCGCGATTCCGCTCTACGAACGGTTTGTTGCCTTGCTAAAGGAAAAGGCAAACGGGATCCCCATCGAGACGGGAGAGTTCGGCGCGATGATGGATGTCGAACTGGTCAACGACGGGCCGGTGACGTTGATTTTAGAGAAGTGAAACCGATCGTTCTCGCCTCCGGCTCGCCCCGCCGCAAGCAGCTGCTCGAAATGTTACGCATCCCGTTTCGCGTCATCGCGCCCGATGTGGACGAGCATGTCCTGCCGGGCGAAAAGCCGGACGCGTACGTCACCCGATTGTCGCGGGCCAAAGCCCAGGCCGTGCTGCCGCGTGCGCCCGGTGAGGTGATCCTGGCGGCGGACACGACGGTCGTGCTGGGCGGCAAGATTTTCGAGAAGCCGACGTCCCCGGCAAATGCCGTCGAGATGCTGGAGCAGCTCCAGGGGAAGACCCACGAAGTGCTCACCGCGGTTGCCGTGGCGGAGAATGGCCGGCTCGAGCAGGCGCTGGACGTGTCGCGCGTGACGTTCCGGCCCAACACGCGGCACGTCCTCGAGGAGTACGTCGCGACCGGAGAGCCGCTCGACAAAGCCGGCGCGTATGCGATCCAGGGTCTGGGTGCGCCGCTGATCGAGCGCGTAGAAGGAGATTTCTTCGGGGTGATGGGACTGCCGCTGCGGCTGGCGCTGGACCTCTTGGCGAAGTTCGGGAGACCTTACCGCTTCACGCGATAAACCGGCACCTTCTTCGCTTTGCCCTTCACCTGGATCGGCTCGAGCGCCTCGACTTTGGGCGGCTTCTTGAGCGCCTTGTAAAACGGCTCGGAGATCAGGATCTCGTTGAGGCCGGCAGATGAGCAGAGCCGGCTGGCGGTATTCACCGCGTCGCCGATCACGGTGTACTCGAGCCGGCGATTGGAGCCGATGTTGCCGGCGAACACCTCTCCAAAGTTGATGCCGATGCCGATCGCCAACGGTTTGCGCCCCGATTCGGCCCACTTGGCGTTCATCTTCTCGAGCGTCTCGATCTGGTCGAGCGCGCACTGCATGGCGCGGTCGGCATCGTCGGCGTGCGCGATCGGCGCGCCCCACAGTGCCATGATCGCATCGCCCATGAACTTGTCGAGCGTGCCCGAGTGCTCGAAGACGATATCCACCATCTCGGTGAAATACTCGGTGAGCAGGCCGGCGATCTCGTCGGGATTCATTAATTCAGACATCGGCGTGAAGCCGCGGATGTCCGAAAAGAAGATCACGACCGGCCGCTTCGTCCCACCCAGCGCCACCTCGCCCTCTTGCTGCGCGATCTGGGACGCGAGGTTGGGCGCGAAGTAGCGCTGGAAGTTCGACACGACGACCGCTTCGCGGCGCAGCCGGTCGGAGAGCTGCGAATTCTCGATCGCGACCGCCGTCAACCCGCCGAACGCAATCAGGAACTCGAGGTCCTCGTCCGCGAACGAGTGCGTCGCCGTGAGATTATCGACGTAGAGAATGCCGAGCACTTTCGAATCCGAGCCCATGAGCGGCGTGCACATGGCGCTGCGCACGCTCTGGATCAGGATCGACTTGCCCTTGAACCGCTCGTCGGCGGCGGCATTGTCCGACAGAATCGCGACCCGCTCCTCGACCGCCTTGCGCGCGATCGATTGCGGCACGTGCTTGGCGGCGCTCGCGTCGCCCGTGCGGCTCTTGGAAATGCGGGGGATCAGCTCGTTGGACTTGCCGTCGAGCAGCAGAATCGACACGCGGTCCACGTTCATGATCTGGAACGTGAAGTCCACCACCTTGTCGAGCAGGCGGTCCAGCTCCTGTTGCTTCGACAGCTCCTTGGAGACCTCGAGCAGCAGCGACAGCTTCTTCTCGCGCCGGTCCTCCAGATTGTCGGCTTTGACCTTGAGGTGGGACGATCCCCCCTGCGGTTGGTCCATCACGATCGCCGGCACGCCACCGGAAACGCTCACCGGCAGCTGCCGCACGATCGTTCCCCCGGCGACGCCGCCCTTGCCGCTGCCCGGCTTGGGGCTCGTGAAATCGGGAGGCGGAACGACCTGGGGGCGGGCGACCGGCACCGTCACCTCTTTGACGCGGAACGCGACCTTCCCGAAGGTGACGACGTCGTTCGCGCCCGCTTCCGCCTCGGTAATCTTGGCGCCGTTCAGGAATGTGCCGTTCGAGGAGCCGAGGTCGGTGACGCGCACGCCGTTTTCGGTGAGCGTGATTTCGGCGTGGCGGCGGGAGATGGTGGGATCGTAGATCGGCACGTCGCTGGTGACCGCCCGACCCACCACGAGTTTGCGCCCGAGCTGGAGGTCGATCGACTGCTCGCCGGAGGTACTCATCAGCTTGAACACAGGCCCGAAACTAATCGCCCGCTTTGGCGAGCGCGAGCGCCCGCAATACGGCGAGAGCCTTGGCTTCAGTCTCCGCGAATTCCCGCGCCGGCTCTGAATCGGCGACGATGCCCGCGCCGGCCTGCACGACGACCTTATCCTTCAGCACGAGAGCCGAGCGAATCGCGATGCAGGTATCCATGCTGGTTGCGCCCCAGCCGACATAGCCCACCGCGCCCGCATATGGCCCGCGCCGCTCCGGCTCCAGCTCGTCGATGATTTCCATCGCGCGCACCTTGGGCGCGCCGCTCACGGTCCCCGCCGGGAAGCACGCGCGAAACACATCGAGGGCATCGTATCCCGGGCTGAGCTGGCCGCGCACCTCGCTGACGAGGTGCTGCACATGGGAGTAGCGCTCGATCTGGAGCGACTCGGTCACGCGAACCGTTCCGTACCGTGCGACGCGCCCGATGTCGTTGCGACCGAGATCGACGAGCATGCGGTGTTCGGCCAGCTCCTTCGCGTCGGCGCGCAACGACTTCGCGAGTTCTTCGTCCTCCTCGGGCGTGGCGCCGCGCGGCCGCGTGCCGGCGATGGGCCGCACCGTGACTTCTTCACCCTCGACGCGAACCAGCACCTCCGGTGAGCTCCCCACGAACGTGACGTCGTCGAGCGCGAGATAGAACAGGTACGGCGCGGGATTCAGGGCGCGCAGGTAGCGGTACAGCCGCAACGGGTCGACGGCGCCGGGCACGACCTGCCGGCGCGACAACACCGCCTGGAACACGTCGCCGGCGGCGATGTAGTCGCCGATCTTGGCGACATCGCGCTCGAACGCGGCGCGAGGGTATGCCGATTCGGGCCGCAGCGCACGGCTTCCGGCGACATCCAGCGCGAGCGGCGCCAGCTGATGCGTCGCGCCGAGCCGGCCGATCAGCGTGTCGAGCCGCTCCTGTGCCGCTTCGTACAGGCGCAGGTGCTGCGCCGGCGACGCACCGGCCGGCACCTCGACGTTCGCCACCACGATGGCGCGCCCGAAGACGTTGTCGAGGATCACGAGCGAGTCGGCGATCATGACGATCGCATCGGGCACGCCGAGCGTGTCGGGCGGCGCGTTGGGAAGGCGCTCGATGCTGCGCACGACATCGTAGCCGAGATATCCGACGGCCCCGCCTGTGAATCGGGGCAAACCCGGGACCGCGACGCTGGGCAACGCGCGCATGCGGTCGGCGAGATGCGCGATCGGCTCCTGGGTTTCGCCGGCCGGTGCCCAGCCGGTGGCCGGTGTCCAGCGATCGATATGCGTGCCGCGATAGCGCCACGCTTCCCGCGGCTCGGTGCCGAGGAACGTGTAGCGCGCCCAGCGCTCGCCACCGACGAGTGATTCGAGAAGAAACGCGAAGGGCGGCCGCGCGATTTTCGCGAAGGCCGCGACGGGCGTATCGGCGTCGGTGATGACCTCGCGAATCACCGGCACGATGCCGCCGCTCTTGGCACGCTCCAGGAATGCGTCGCGTGGATCGATCATCTAGATTTCGCGGCCATGCGATGGTCCGGTGTGCTGCTGCTCGTCGTATTGCCGGCAGGCGCGTCCGCCCAGGCCTGGAACGGAGACTCGGCCCTGGCGCTGGCGCGGCGCGCGATCGAGCGGCGCGCGCGCGCCGCGAGCGATACCGCGTTGCGCGACTACAAGGCCCAGGCTCACGGATTTCTCTTCTTCCTCGGGCAGTTCGGCGAAGGGCTCACCGAGCCGCCGCGACTCGTGAAAGCGGATCAGCTGGAGCTGGAAGTGTACTGGAAGGCGCCGCAGCTGAGCAAGCAGCGCATCATCGGCTGGCGCGATCGCGCCGAGCTCCCCACCGACATCAATTATCACCGCGATCACCTCGGCATCGTGCAGAACAATTTCGGCAGCGCGATCCGGCTCGGCGAGGGCGACGAGGTGCGCGACGTGCCGCATCCGCTGGGAGCGAGCGGCATCGATGTCTATGACTTTGCGCTGGGTGATACCACGACCATTGTGCTGCCTCAGCGCGCGGTGCGTGTGGCGGCGCTGCGTGTGCGCCCGAAAAACTTCGCCAGCGCCGCGATCGTCGGGACGCTGTTCGTGGATCTCGAATCGGCCGAGCTGGTCCGCATGGCCTTCAATTTCACGCCCAAATCCTATCTCGACGCACAGCTCGAAGACGTCAGCATCGTGCTGGACAACGCTCTCTGGGAGGGCCGGTTCTGGCTCCCCTATCGTCAGGAACTCGAGATCCGGCGGCGGGCGACGTGGCTCGACATTCCGGCACGCGGCATCATCCGCGGACGGTGGGAAATCGACGGGTACGTGTTCAACCTCGGCCTGGCGGCCAGCTGGTTCCGTGGTGAAGAGATCACGGCGCTGCCCAAGGCGGAGCGCGATTCCTTCCCGTGGCCCGGCCCGCTGAGTGCCGCGATCCAGGACATCGCGGAACCGGTGCGCCAGAACGACCTGCAACGAGTCCGCGCCGAGGTCAGCCGCATCGCGGGCCGGCGCGCCCTCACCGGCCTCAAGCGCCAACGCCTCGGTGCACGGTCGCTGAGCGAGCTGGTGCACGTGAATCGCGTGGAGGGGCTCGCGGCCGGCGCCGGGTTCGTCTGGCGCACGCCCGATGACGGGTTCGAGATCCGCGGACTCGGCAGCTACGGGTTTGCCGACCGAGCGGGCACGGGAATCGTCGCCGTCACGTCGATGGACGGCCTCGAGCTGGCGGCATATCGCCAGGTGCGCGACATCGGCGACGGGCCGGTGATCGCCCCGCTGCTGAATTCGATCGCGTCTCAGGAATTCGGCGACGACTACGGGGACTACTATCGCGCGATCGGAATGCGCGTGGGCCTGCGTCGCGGCATCGGCGCGCGCGGCGAATGGCACGTCGCGGCCGCGCGCGAGCGCATCGCCTCGCTCACGGTCCGCGCTACGCCGGCGACGGGACGCTATCGCTTCAACCCGGCCGTGCACGACGGATACAACTCCGTCGGCACGCTGACGCTGCGGCGCCGCAGCGAAGGGTTCGCGGTCCGCCGCGACGTCGCGGGCGAGGCCACACTGGAAGTCAGCAACCACTACACCCGCGTCAGCGGCGCGGCGCACGTGCTCGTGCCGCTCGGCCCCAGCCGCATACTGACGCGCGTGCAATTCGGCATGGCGAGCGCCGGCTTGCTCCCGCATCGCGCGTTCGTGCTGGGCGGCCGAGGTACCTTGTTGGGGGATGGATTCCGGGAGTGGGGCGGACGGCGGACCGCGCTCGTGCATGTCGAGTGGCGCACACCCCTCCCGTTCGTGCGCATCAGTGCGGGGCCCGCCCGCACGCCCACCACGCTCACGCTCGCACCGTACGCGGCATTGGGCTGGGCCGCGGAGCCGATTCCTGGGACGCCCTGGCAGGCCACACCGGGCACGCGTGCCACGCTGGGCCTCGGCGCCGAATGGCTGGGGTTGCTCCGAGTGGAAGCGGGATATGGCGTGCAGTCGCATCACCTGCACCTCGCGTTTGATATAACGCGCGATTTCTGGGACATCCTCTAAAAACGAGGGCGCCGAGTCGCTTCGGCGACCAGGAAGGCTTAGTTTGGAGACAATCTCATGGCAGTGACGGCGTTCCCCGACGAATGGCTGGCCCAGTCTCTCGAGGGCCTGATCAGTCCCGAACTGCTCCAGGGCATGCGGGACAAGTCGGAGTCCGGCCGCACGCTGTGGGAGTGCATCGTCGCCGACAAGGTCGCGACCGACGCCGAGATCATCGAAAAGCTGTCGCACCGCTTCCGCCTCAAGATCGCCGACCCGTCCAAGATCGATCCGACCGCGCGCGCCGGCGTCCCGGAGCAGCTCGCCCGGCGCTATCGGGTGCTGCCGCTGCGCCTCACCGACTCCTACCTCGAGCTCGCGACCGCCAACCCGTTCGACCTCGATGCCGAGAAGGCGCTGGCGTTTGCGACCGCGCGCGAGATCCGCATGTTCCTGCTCGCGCCGTCCAAAATCAGCGAGAAGCTGGACGAGATGTACAAGCCCGACAAAGCGCTCAACAAGCTGCTCGAGGGCATGGAAGGGTCCGCCGATCTGGTGCAGCTGAAGGACACCGCGCCCGATGAGCTGAACGTCTCGGAAGCGGATGCCAGTCAGAAGCCGGTCGTGCGCCTCGTGGACATGATCATCTCGGAAGGGATTCTCTCACGCGCCAGCGATATCCACGTGGAGCCCGAAGAGGGCGGCGTGGCAGTGCGCTACCGGATTGACGGCGTGCTGCGCCAGGTCATGAAGATCCCGCGCCAGGCCGGGCTGCCGCTGATCTCGCGCATCAAGATCATGTCGTCACTCGACATCGCCGACCGGCTGCGACCGCAGGACGGCCGCGCCCGCGTCGCGGTGAACGGCCAGCCGATCGACCTGCGCGTATCGACCCTGCCGGCACAGCTCGGCGAAAAAGTCGTCATCCGCATCCTCGATTCCCGCGCGACGGTCAAGCAGCTCGACACGCTTGGCCTCAATCCCGGGGAAGCGGACGCGATCAAGCGACTGCTCGAGAATCACGAGGGCATCCTGCTCGTCACGGGCCCGACCGGATCGGGAAAGACGACGACGCTCTACTCCTGTATCAATCAGATCAAGAGCGAGGGCGTCAACATCGTCACCGTCGAAGACCCGGTGGAATACCGGATGCAGGGGATCGTGCAGGTGCAGGTCCAGGAAAAAGCGGGACTCACCTTTGCTGCCGCGCTGCGGTCGATTCTCCGCCAGGATCCCAACGTCGTGCTCGTCGGCGAAATCCGGGACAAGGAGACCGCGCAGATCGCGGTCCAGGCGTCGCTCACGGGCCATCTCGTGCTGTCGACATTGCATACCAACGACGCCGCGAACGCCGTGACGCGGCTCGTCGACATCGGCGTCGAGGCGTACAAGATCGCCGCGTCCCTCCGGGGCGTCGTGGCGCAGCGTCTGATGCGCAAGCTGTGCCCCACCTGCAAGGAAGTCTGGATGGAGGCGCCGCCCGAGCGGCTGCGGCGCTGGATTCCTGCGGGCACGCCGCTGTACCGTCACGCGGGCTGCCCCGACTGCGCGATGACCGGGTACCGGGGGCGGTTCTCGATCCTCGAAATCCTCACGATGACCGCGGAGCTGGAGCGGTTGATCGCCGCGGGCGAGGCGGCCGACAAGATCGCCGACGCCGCCAAGCGCGGGGGCATGAAGACGCTGTGGGATTCGGGGCTGGCGCACGTGAAGCGCGGCGAGTCCACCATCGAAGAGTTGACGCGGGTCGTGGACATCCCCGACGTGGACGAGGCCCCTCCCCCCGCGCAGAAAGCCCCTGCCCGGGGGTCGGGCACCGCGCGGGGGTCCGACGGCGCCGAGGCTCCGCCGGCCCCTTCCGTCTCCACGCATTTTGATCTGCTCGAAGAGCAGGCGCCCCCCCGCCGCTCCGGCGCGCACGGCCAGCCGGCCTCGAAGGTGCTGCTCGTCGATGACGAAGACAGTCTCCGCAAAGTCATGAAGGATCTGCTGGAGCGGGACGGCTACGTCGTGACCGAAGCGCGCGACGGCGTGCAGGCGCTCGACCAGGTGGATCGCGTGGGGCCCGACATCATCGTGCTCGACCTGAATCTGCCGGGCCTCGACGGCTACGGCGTGCTCTCCCATCTGCGGTCGCGTCCCGCGACCGCCAACATTCCCGTCATCGTGCTGACGGCGAAGGGCGACGAAGACAACGAGGTGCGCGTCTTCGAGCTCGGCGCCGACGACTTTCTCACCAAGCCGTTCCGCGCCCGCGCGCTGTCGGCGCGGCTCGAAGCGGTGCTCGGTAGACGCCGCTAGTTGACTTCCGTCCGCGTCAGCTTCGTGGACACCTACGCGCTGCGCGGCGCCGGCGATGGGCTGGAAGTGCTCGCGTTGCGGCGCGGCCCCGCGGGCCGCAATCCGGGGTCGTGGGAGACCGTGCACGGCACGATCGAAGCCGGGGAGACGCCGGTGCAGGCGTCGCTGCGCGAGCTGCGCGAGGAAACCGGGCTCACGCCGGAAAAATTCTACAATCTGAGCCGCACCGAAGCGTTCTATCAGCACCGCAGCGACGAGGTGGCGCTCATTCCCGTGTTCGCGGCGTTCGTCGCGGCCACCGCGACGGTGAAAACGTCGGCGGAGCATGATCGCGCGGAATGGCTGCGCATGGCGGACGCGGCACGGCGCTTCGCCTGGCCGCGCGAGCGCAGAGCAGTGGAGGACATTTTGTCAATAGTGGGGGGTGGGAACGCGGGCTTGCTGGAAGATGTCCTGCGAGTAAGCTAGTAGTGGGCTCCCTCGTGAATCCATTCTATCATCGGATCTACCGCGTGGTCCGTCACATCCCCAAGGGACGGGTGGCGACGTACGGTATCGTCGCGCGGCTCGCGGGGCGGCCCGGCGCCGCGCGCACGGTCGGCTGGGCGCTCTCCGCACTTCCCGAAGACAACGATGTGCCGTGGTGGCGCGTCATCAACGCGGCGGGCCGCATTTCACTGTCCGGCCACGATCACAGCGCGGTGTTGCAGCGCGCGCTGTTGTTGCGTGAAGGGGTGCGGTTCGCGCCGGGCGGCGCGGGCGGAGTGAATCTCGGGACGTACGGTTGGCCGTCGGAGGCCTACGACAGCGCCGTCGCCTCCCACAAGCGCGCCGCCTCGACGCGGAGATCGCGCAGGTTGAAAGGCTTGCGCACGTAACGCACGCCGAGACGCGCGAGCGTCTCTTCCGTGGACGGACGCACGTCGCCGGTGGCGACAATGATGCGATCGCGCAGCGCCGGCAGCGTCGTTACCAGTTCCTCCGCCAACAGCACGCCACGTTTCCCGGGTGCCATCGCGCGCGCATCCGTGATCACGAGATCGAAGCCGCCGCGCTGCGCAAGATCCATGGCATGCTGCGGATCGCCGGCGACTTCCACGTCATGGCCATCCCGCGCGAACAGCGCCTTGATCGTGCGCTGCACGGCCGGATCGCCGTCCACCAGCAGAATCGTGCGCTTCACCGCCGACGCCGCATTGACTGCGGGTTGAGGCACGGGCGTCTTCACCGGGCGGGCGGCGCTGGCCGGCGCCGGCGGTAGATCGACGCGGAACGCGGCACCGCCGCGTGGGCCGCGCGGCTCGAGCGAGATCTGCCCGCCGTGGCTCTCGACGATCGAATACGTGATCGACAGGCCGAGTCCCGTGCCTTTGCCGGGCTCCTTGGTCGTGAAGAACGGCGTGAACACGCTCTGCGCGACCTCGTCCGCGATGCCGGGGCCCGTGTCCGCGACGCGCAGGTGGACCTGGCCGTCGAACCACGTCGAGACGGTGATCTCCCGGGGCCGATCCCGCGGATTGTCCGCCACCGCGTGCGCCGCATTCGTCACGAGATTGAGGACGACCTGCTGCAGCCCGTGGCGGTCGCCGAACACCTCGGGCAACGCGCCGCTGAGCTCGCGCTCCACGGTGATGTCTTTGAGCTTCAGCTCGTACGCCGTCAGCGACAACGTCCGGCGGATCACGTCGTTCAGGTCCACGGGAATGCGCTCCGCCGGTCCTTTGCGCGCGAACGTGAGCAGGTTGCGCACGATGCGGCTCGCGCGCTCGGCCTGCTCCTGAATCACCTGCAGGTGCCCGCGGTCTTTCTTGCCGAGCTCTTTCTGCTCGAGCAGAAACTCCGACAGTCCGGCGATCGACGTGAGCGGGTTGTTCAGCTCGTGGGCGACACCCGAGACCAGCTGTCCGACCGCGGCGAGCTTCTCGCTCTGTACGAGCTGCGTCTCCAGCGCCTGCTGCTCGGTTACGTCTTCGATCAGCACCACCACGCTCTGCTCAGACGTCGCGCCCGGGATGAGCGCGGCGTTGACGCGAACCGTTCGCCGCAGCTGCTCGGAGCGCGCGACCAGCGGGGCGGGCCGGTCGCCGCGGCGGGCGGCGTCCAGCACCTCCAACAGCGCGTGCGACTTGCCGAGCAGCGCGGCGCCGAGGTGCACCCCGACGACGTTGGGCAGGGACGCGCGCAGCAGGTCGGCGAGCGCCCGGTTCGCCCGGCGCACCCGGCCCTCGTCGTCCACGACCGCGATCCCTTCGCTCAAGGCGTCGAACGCCGTCTCCCACTGCTCCTTGGCGCGCCGCACCATCTCGAAGAAGCGCGCGTTGGCGATGACGACGGCGGCGTGCGTCGCGAGGGTCGAGAGCAGGCGGATGTCTTCGGGGACGAACACGCCCTCGCGCGGGTCGGCGATCACGAGCGTTCCGATCACGGCGCCGTGCGAGCGCAGCGGCACCGCGGCGGCGGAAGCCGCCTGCACGTCGCCGACGATCGCGGTGGGCTCGGGGCCCGAATTGCGCACCAGCTCGAGGTGCTCACGCCCCGTGGAGCGGGCCACCAGCCCGCCGTCATTCGCGGGGATCTTGCGGCCGCGCAGCGAGGCGAGCGTGCCTTCGGCCGCGGCCACGCGCAGGGGATCGTTGGGCCCTTCGCCGACGAGCGCCAGCAGCGCGCCCTGCGCGTCGAGGAAGCGGACGGCATACCGCACCACCTGCTCGACGATGCGATCCAGCTCCAGCGAGTCCGACAGGACGTACGACAGCTCCTGCAGCGAGAACAGCTCCGACAGGCGGCGATTGAGCTCCTCCGCCGCGCGGCGCCGCTCGTACTCGGAGCGCCGCAACCGTCGCCACAGGCGCCACAAGACGCCGCCGGCGCCGAGAATCATCACGGCGAAGGCCGCGAACAGCAGCGGGTGTTGTCGCACCAGGTCCATGCGCATCTATATTCACCAATCCCACTTGAGAATCAATCTTCTGCTCTGCCTGAGCCTCGCGAGTTGCCGCGCGGAGCCACGACCGGCCGTGTCCCGCGTGTGGCCCGAGCTGGGCGCGATGATGTCGGCCGCGGCATGGAGCGCCGATACCGCGCGCGTCGCCCGCGCGCTGGCGGCGGCGCACGACGCGGTCGATCGTTTCGATTCGTTGTTGCAGCGCCCCACGCGGATCGCGGAGCTCGATTCGGCAGCGCGCGACATTCGCCGGCGTACCGGCGTGACGATCGTCGCCGACAGTTTCGCGGCCGGCTACGCGCTCGACCGTGCCGCGGGGGTGCTCGCGCCCGTCGTCGACAGCGCGCTGCTGGCGATCGGCGCGCAGTACCTCTGGATCGGCCCGGCCACCCGGCGCACGGTCGGCATTCCGGATCCCGCCAACTCGCTGCGCCTGCGGGCCGCCGTCGAGTGGCGGAGCGGATCGATCAGCACCAGCGCGCGCCGGCCCCGGTCCGTCACCGTGCTCGCCGCTGACGGACTCACGGCCGCGGCGTGGTCGGCGGCGTTGGTGGCGTTGAGCTGTGACAGCGTGCTGGTACTAGGGCGGGAGATGAGCGTGGTCTGCGCGGATTCGGCGCGGGTGCGGTGGACTACGTCCCTCCAGAATCGGGTTTCGCTTCCAGTTGCGCGCGCGCCTTGACGCGCGCGCGCTCCTGATCGAGCACCCGCAACGACCCGCTCCAGGCGTCGCTCGAGAGCCCCTGATAGCTGACCGTCAGCTGCTCGCGGACGCTGATGCCCGGCTCGAACAGGTAAATCGCCGCGGCCTGCTGCCGCGCGTCGAGCTGGAATGAGCTCCACGTCGGCGACAGGGGCACGATCCCGATAGGGCGAAACAGCCGGCCGCGGCTCGTGATGAACAGCTCCTCCGGATTGAATCGCGCCTGCGGCACCACGCCGAGGAATGTCACCATCACGAGCGTCGGATTCTGCGTAGCGCCGCGCCCCGCGGCATCCGCGATGTCATCGGTCCGGCTCTGCACCAGCCGGGAGAGCGAGCGGTAGGTGTCCGGTGCGAGCAGCCGGATCACCTGCTCATCGAGCGGCAGCACCTGGATCTCGACGGTTCCGGTGCTGAACCGCATGACGACGTCGTCGCGCCGGAGGGTGCCGTAGCCGGGGGGGATCGTGTCTTGCGCGGCGACGGTATGTTGGAATGTCGGAATGTTGGAAAGAAGAATCACAATCATTCCAACCTTCCAACCGTCCAACATTCCGTCCTTCCAACATTCCATCATTCCGTCGCCTTTCCAAGCAGTCCTGCGATCGCCTCATTCAAGTCGCTGATCCCCTCGCCAGTTTTCGCGCTCGTCACCACGACCTGATCCTCCGGCAGCTCCAGCTCCTCACGCAGCTCACCTTCGCGGGTGCGCCGCTCTCCCGTCGAAAGCTTATCGCCTTTCGTCAGCGCCGCGAGCACGTGCGTTTCCCCTTCTACTAATACGTCCTGCATGGCGCGATCGTCAGCTGAGGGGGGATGGCGGATGTCGAGCAGCCAGACGACCCCGCGCAACCGCTCGCGCCGCAACGCATGCTTCAGCAGACCCCGAAACGCGGCGCGTTGCGCCTTGCCCGCGCGCGCGTAGCCATACCCCGGCAGGTCGAGAAAGTAGTACGACCCGTCGATCAGGAAGACGTTCAGCGCGCGCGTCTTCCCCGGCGTGCCCGACGTCTTCGCGATGCGTCGTCCCACCAGCGCATTGAGCAGCGACGACTTGCCCACATTGGACCGGCCGATGAACGCCACCTCGGGAAGCGGCGGATCGAGGACCACGTCGGCCCGCGGAAACGAGCCGACGAAGCTCAGGACGCGCGTCCCAGTACGTTCAAGTAGAAGCTCGTCACGTTACGCGCGTACGATTTGACGTCGAACAGGTCGCGCGCGCGCTGCGTGGCCGCTGTGCGCATGCGGGCGAGACGCGCGGGATCGCCGGCAAGCTCGACCACGGCGCGGGCCAGCTCCGCGGGCGCGCGCTCCGGCACCAGGATGCCGGTCTCGGGCGTCAGGGCCTCGCGGTTTCCCCGAATGTTGGTCGCGATCGGCACCGCGCCGCATGCCATCGCCTCGTGCAGCACGCGTGACATCCCCTCGGTGTCCTGATGGGACGCGCTGATCAGGAGGTCCGTCGCCTGCATCCAGCGCTCGATATGCTGTTGTTGCGGAAGAACCCGGATGTCGGATGCCACACCGCCCGCAGCAGCGCGCCGGGCGATCTCGTCGAGGAGATCCGGGGGATCGGGAGTCCCGATGACCAGCAGCAAGGGCATGCGGTCGTTCGGGAGCTCGCGACGCAGCAGGGACAGGCTGTCCACGATGTCGAGCACTCCCTTGGGGCGTTTTATCTGGCCGACGAAGAGCAGCATGAAGCGGTCGTCGGGCAGCCCCAGCGCGGTCCGCGCGGCGCGGCGGTCGCCGCCGGCAGGAGGCGTGAACTGCCGGAGATCCGATCCGCCCCGGATCGCCGTGAACTTGCCGCGCTGCCGCGCGCGGCGTGAGAAGCGACGTCCGGCGTCGTTGGACTCACCGATCATGCCGTCGGCCAAGCGCTCGAGCAGCGGGTCGAGGTTGTAACGCGCGGTCTGCCAGATGAACCAGACCATTTTCGTACGGGTGCCCAGCTTGGCGAGGCCACAGGTGAACGCGTTGCGCGACGCATCGGGTGCGATGATGTCGACGCGACGCTGCTGCAGCACCCCGCGGATTGCGCGCGACGAGCGCCACACCGGCAGCAGCGTGCGAGGCTTGATGTGGTGCAGGGGGATGTGGATGACGGGGCAGTCCAGCGCGAGGAGATGATCGGTGAGCTCACCAGGCTCCGGGCAAATCGCCAGCGGCTCTACGACTGTTCGGTCGAGATGTTCGATGAGCAGCGCCATGCTGCGTTGCCCGCCCATCCTCATGTGGGAAAGATGGCTGACGAACGCTACCCGGATCAGGCTTCTTTTTTCTGGCGGGGACGCTCAGTCACGAGGAGGGGCGCGCGGCCGGACGTCACGCACTCGGCGGTGATCGCCACCTCGCGCACGTCGTCGCGGCTCGGCAGCTCGAACATGATCTCCGTCATCATCTCTTCGAGGATGGCGCGTAAGCCGCGCGCGCCGGTGCCGCGCTTCATCGCCTTGGCCGCGATCGCCTTGAGCGCGTCCTTCTCGAGCGTCAGCCGCACGTCCTCGAGGTCGAACAGCTTCTGATACTGCTTGGCGAGCGCGTTCTTCGGCTCGGTGAGGATGCGGATCAGGGCGTCCTCATCGAGGGAGTCGAGCGGCACCGTCACGGGTAGCCGGCCGACGAGCTCGGGGATCAGCCCGTAGCGCAGCAGATCGTCCGGCTCGACGTCGCCAAATGGATTCTTCTTGACCTTGGCGGCGACGCCCTCGGCCACCTCTTCCTTGGTGAAGCCGATCTGCCGCCGGCCGGTGCGGGACTCGATGATCTTCTCGAGGCCGTCGAACGCGCCGCCGCAGATGAAGAGGATGTCCTTGGTGTTGACCTGGATGTATTCCTGCTGCGGGTGCTTGCGGCCGCCCTGCGGCGGCACGCTCGCGACCGTGCCTTCCAGGATCTTGAGCAGCGCCTGCTGCACGCCCTCGCCGGACACGTCCCGGGTGATGCTCGGGTTCTCGGACTTACGGGCGATCTTGTCGATCTCGTCGATGTAGACGATGCCGCGCTCGGCCTCGGAGACGTTGAAGTCGGCCGACTGCAGCAGCCGCACCAGGATGTTCTCGACGTCTTCGCCGACGTAGCCCGCTTCGGTCAGCGTCGTGGCGTCGGCGATGGTGAACGGTACGTCGAGAATCCGCGCCAGCGTCTGCGCCAGCAGCGTTTTCCCCACCCCCGTCGGGCCGATCAGGAGGATGTTGCTCTTGTCGAGCTCGACCTCGTTATCGCGACCCGAGTGGGAGTTGATGCGCTTGTAGTGGTTGTACACGGCGACGGCGAGGGTCTTCTTGGCGCGGTCCTGCCCGATCACGTATTGGTCCAGCACGTCCTTGATTTCGGCGGGCGTGGGGACCTGCGTGATGGCTTCCGCGACTTCGCGCTCTTCGTCCTCCGCCAGGATCTCATTGCAGAGCGCGATGCACTCATTGCAGATGTAGACCGACGGCCCGGAGATGAATTTCCGGACTGAGTCCTTGGATTTACCGCAGAACGAGCAGCGGAGATGCTTGTCGTGCGACATCGTATCCTAGTATGGGAAGGCGCTTCTAGCGGCGCAAGGGATCACTTCTTTGCCTTCCCGTCTTCCTTGATTTCCTCGAAGTTCGAGATGACGTGATCGATCAAGCCGTACTCTTTCGCCTCTTCCGCCGACATGAAGCGGTCGCGGTCCATGTCCTTCTCGACCTGGTCGCCGGTCTTCCCCGTATGCTTACCGTATAGCTCGTTGAGCTTACGCCGCAGGAACAGGATCTCTTTCGCCTGAATTTCGATGTCCGCCGCGGTGCCCTGCGTGCCGCCCGACGGCTGGTGCATCATGATGCGCGCGTGGGGCAGCGCCGAGCGCTTTCCCTTGCGGCCGGCGGTGAGCAGGAACGACCCCATCGAGGCTGCCATGCCCATGCAGATCGTGTTCACCGGGGCGCGCAGGAACTGCATCGTGTCGTAGATCGCCATCCCCGACGACACCAGCCCGCCCGGCGAGTTGATGTAGAGATAGATGTCCCGCTCGGGGTTGTCCGCATCGAGGAACAGCAGCTGCGCGATGATGATGTTCGCGACGTCGTCACTGATGGACGTGCCGAGGAACACGATACGGTCCATCAAGAGGCGGCTGAAGATGTCGTAGGTGCGCTCGCCACGGCTCGAACGCTCGATGATATAGGGCGGATAGATGTGGCTTTCGCTCTTCGTCACGCTGACTCCACGGTGGACTGCGACAGGAGATAGGCGAAGACCTTCTCCTCGGTGATGCTCCGCGCGACATCACGGAGCCGCTTGGCTTTCTCCAGGGACGCATACAGCTGCGCCGCCGGCATCCCGCGCCGCTCGGCGAGCTCCTGGATCTTCTGGTCCAGCTCGGCTTCGGTCGCCCGCAGGCTCTGCGACTCGACGACGTAATCGAGCACCAGGTCGCGCCGCACCTGCGACTCGGCGATGCTGTGGAATTCCTGCGCGAACTGCTGCCACCGCTCTTCGGGGATCTCGTAGGCCTGCGCGTATGCGCCGAGCACGCGCTCGACCAGGGGCCGCGGCGCGACGACCTGGTTCGCCTGGACGATCTGCTCGACGAGCTCGGAGCGCAGCTTCGCTTCGGCCTCCCGCTCGGCTTCCTTGCCGAGATCGGCCGTGATCGCGGTGCGCAACGCGTCGAGTGATTCGAAGTCGCCCATTTCACGCGCGAATGCGTCGTCCAGCGCCGCGAGCTCCTGGCGCTTCACCTCGCGCAACGTCAGTCGGACGTCGCGTGTCTGGCCGCGCTTGGCCTCCTCGGCGAAGTCATCGGGAAAGCGCACCGTGGCGTCCACCGACTCGCCCGGGAGGAGGCTCATGATGCGCTCTTCGACGTCGGGGATGGCGCGCCCCTCGCCCAGGACGAACTGGTAGGGCTGCGGATCCTTCTCCTCCCCGTTTTCGCGCGTCGCGATGATGACGTCGACGAGATCCTTGGGCTTCGGCTTCTCGCCCGCCACGGGACTCCACGGTGCGCGTTGCTCGCGCATCGTGTTGAGCTGGGCATCGACCTGGGCGGCGGTGACCGCCGGCACCGTCCGGGTCAGCCGGAAGCCGCCGAGGCGCTGCAGCTTCAGGTCGGGCTTCAGCTCGACGTGGAATTCGAACGTGACGGGAGCGCCGTCTTCCCACTTGAGATTGTGGATGTGGGGGTCGGCGATGGGCTTGAGCTCTTCCTGCTTTTGCGCGACACGCCAGCTCTCCTGCACCAGCTCGCGCAGCGTCTCCTGGCGGATGTCATCGGCGAATTTCTTACGCACCACGGCGGCGGGGGCTTTGCCCTGCCGGAAACCGGGCAGGCGGGCGCGCTGCTGGTAGACCTTGGTGGCGCGATCCTCGGCCGCCTTCACGTTGTCGGACGGAATCGTGACCTCGAGCGATGCTTCGCCAGGCTCGACTTTAGTCTTCCTTACCAGAATCTCGGGCATGTGACGAGAAATCTAACCGGTATGGGAATGGACGTGCTCCCTGCAGTCATGCGACCGGAGGGACTCGAACCCCCACGGGTTGCCCCACCAGCTCCTAAGGCTGGCGCGTCTGCCAGTTCCGCCACGGTCGCGTGAATCAGGGGAAATGTATAATTGTCCCCCTTCCTTGTCCCGGAGTGCCGTGATTCGTAGCGCCAAGTCGCTCGGCCTGCTCACCTGATCCTGGCCGCACCCCTCGTTGCTCAAGACAAGAACCAGCTCTATAGCGATCTCCGGCAGGGGCCGATGCGGGTGGGGCGGTGGTCCAGTTGATGGGCGGGCCCATGGGTCGGGATTGCGTTGACGTGTTGCGGGGGTCCGTCTAGTTTGACGCCGTGCCGTTAGTTCTCGTTGCAGCTCTGCTCTTCCTCACCGCCTGCAGCGGCCCTTTTCCGCAATCCGTGTTCGCTCCCAAGTCCGACTTCAGCACGGAAGTCGACGGCTTGTTCAGGAACATCTTCTGGTGGGCGGTCGTCGTCTTCCTGGTCGTCGAGACGCTGCTGCTCGTCGCGATCGCGCGCTATCGCGCGCGCCCCGGCGCCGCGCACCCCAAGCCGGTCCACGGCCACACGGCGCTCGAGATCGGGTGGACGCTGGCACCGGCGTTAATCCTCGTGTTCATCGCCGTTCCGACGATGCGCACGATCTTCGCGACCGCGGGCCACGCACCGGAGGGCGCGCTGCGCGTCGAGGTCATCGGGCACCAGTGGTGGTGGGAGTATCGCTATCCCTCGTTGAATATCGGCACCGCCAATGAGCTGCACATCCCCGCCGGGACCGCGATCCAGCTCGACATGACGTCGGCCGATGTGATCCACAGCTTCTGGGTCCCGCGCCTGGGCGGGAAACGCGATCTCACGCAGGGCCGCACCAATCGCATCGCCTTCCGCACCGATTCGGTCGGCGAGTATTGGGGCCAGTGCGCGGAATTCTGCGGCGCGTCGCACGCCAACATGCGCCTGCGCGTCATCGTGCAACCCGACTCCGTGTTCGAGCGGTGGGTCGACCAGCAGCGCGCGGCGCCCGCCGCGCCCGCGAAAGGATCGCCGGCGGAGCGGGGGCAGCAGATATTCCGGCGCAGCGCGTGCATCGGGTGCCACACCATCACCGGGCTGTCGGCCGGAGCGGTCGGCCCCAACCTGAATCACGTGGGCGGCCGCGGGACGATTGCCGGTGCGCTGTTCCCCAATACGACCGAGTCGCTGCATCGCTGGATCATGAACGCGCCGTCGCTGAAGCCCGGCGCGCTGATGCCGCCGCAGAACCTGTCCGGCCCCGATCTCGATGCCGTGATCGCCTATCTCCAGAGCCTGAAATGAAGCGCTGGCTCACGACCACCGATCACAAGCGCATCGGGATGCTCTACTTCTGGACCGCGTTCGGGTTCTTTCTGATCGGCGGCCTGGAGGCGTTGCTGATTCGCTGGCAGCTGGCGCGTCCCGAGGGGATGGGGATCAGCGCCGAGACCTACAATCAGCTGTTCACGATGCACGGCACGACGATGGTGTTTCTCGCGCTGATGCCGTTGTCGGCGGCGTTCTTCAACTTCATCATTCCGCTGCAGATCGGGGCGCGCGACGTCGCGTTCCCGCGCCTGAATGCCTTCAGCTACTGGGTCTTCCTGCTCGGCGGGTTGTTCCTGAACGCGAGCTTCGTGGCCGGACCGCTGTTCGGCGCGGATCGCCTCTCGGTGGCGCCCGATGCCGGGTGGTTCGGCTACGCGAACCTGACGTCGCGGCAGTTCTCGCAGGGCCCCAACGTCGACTTCTGGCTGCTCGGCCTGCAGATCCTGGGGATCGCCTCGCTCGCCGCCGGCTTCAACTTCATCGTGACGATTCTCAACATGCGCGCCCCCGGCATGCGGATGCTGCGTTTGCCGGTGTTCACCTGGATGACGCTCGTTACACAGTTCCTCGTCATCACCGCGTTCCCGGTCATCACCGTCGCGCTCGTGCTGCTGATGTTCGACCGCTTCTTCGGCACGCACTTCTTCGTGCCCTCGGGCGGCGGCGATCCGATTCTGTGGCAACACCTGTTCTGGATGTTCGGCCACCCCGAGGTTTACATCCTGATTCTGCCGGCCATGGGCATCGTGTCGGAGGTGTTGCCGACGTTCTCCAAGAAGCCGCTGTTCGGCTATACGGTGGTCGTCTATTCCGGCGTGCTGATCGCGTTTCTGGGGTGGAGCGTCTGGAGCCACCACATGTTCTCCGCGGGGCTCGGGCCGATCGCCGACTCCGTATTTGCGGGCACCACGATGCTGATCGCGATTCCCACCGGCGTGAAGATCTTCAACTGGATCGGCACGCTGTGGGGCGGGCAAATCCGCTTTACCACGGCGATGCTGTTCGCGGTCGCCTTCATCGCGATGTTCATCATCGGCGGGCTCGTCGGCGTGACGCACGCGTCGCCGCCCACCGACCTGCAACAGACCGACACGTACTACATCGTCGCACACATTCACTATGTGCTGTTCGGCGGCACGATCCTCGGGCTGTTCGCGGGGATGTACTACTGGTGGCCCAAGATGACCGGCCGCCTGCTCTCCGAGACGCTCGGCAAGTGGCATTTCTGGCTGACGCTGATCGGCATGAACCTCGCGTTCTTCCCAATGCACTTCTCCGGATTGCTCGGCATGCCGCGACGCATTTACACCTACTCGGCCGAGCTCGGCGTCGCTGGATTCAATCTCGTATCGACGATCGGTGCGTTCCTCATCGGTATCGCGACGCTCGTGTTCCTCGTGAACCTGCTCCGGACCTACCGCCGGCCGGTCAACGCTCCCAACGATCCGTGGGGCGGGGCGACGCTCGAATGGGCGATTCCTTCGCCGCCGCCGGTCTACAATTTCACCGTCATCCCCTCGGTCGAAAGCCGCATGCCGCTGTGGCAAACGGAGCGGCACGCGCCGATGGCGCCGCTGCCGGAGCGGCCGCCCGCGCCAATCCACGTGCCGGGCGGCTCGTGGTGGCCGATGATTACGGCGTTTGGCCTGCCGCTGATGGCGATCGGAGCGCTCTCGCATCTGATCCCCGTCGTGATCGCCGGCGCCCTCGTCGTGGTGGTCGGGATCTACCGCTGGGCCTACGAGCCCTTCGAGATGTAAATGGCACACGCGCACGAGGCTCACCGCACGAGCATGGGGCTCGACAGCCGCAAGATGGCATTCTGGGCGTTCATCGGCTCGGAATGCCTGCTCTTCGGCTCGCTCATCTCGACGTATCTGGTCTACAAAGGAAGAAGCCTCGTCGGCCCGTATCCGCACGAGATCCTGAACATCCCGTTCACGTCGTTCAGCACGTTCGACCTGCTCATGTCGAGCCTCGCGATGGTGCTCGCCCTGGCCGCGGTGCAGCGCGGCGACATGAAGCAGGGGAAGCTGTGGCTGCTCGTGACGGCGCTGCTGGGCCTCGTCTTCCTCGGTGGGCAGTTCTGGGAGTTCAGCCACTTCGTGCACGAGGGGCTTGGGCTCACGACGAACCTGTTCGGCTCGACCTTCTATGTGCTCACCGGGACGCACGGCGCGCACGTGACGGTGGGCGTGATCTGGCTGCTGACGCTGTGGATCCAGGCGTTGCGCGGGAAGCTCGGTCCCAAGAATGCGCTCACGGTCGAAATCACCGGGCTGTATTGGCACTTCGTGGACGTCGTATGGATCGTGATCTTCACGGTCGTCTACCTGATTCAATGACGCGAAAGGGAAGGGCAGGATGAGCGAGCAGGGTACGGCACATGCGACGACGGGCACCTATCTACGGATCGCGGCGGTTCTCGTCATGATCACGCTGATCGAGGTGGGCGTCTTCTACGTGCCGGCATTTCAGGGAGTCCTCGTACCCGTGCTGCTGGTGCTGTCGGCCGTCAAGTTCACCCTGGTGGTGATGTTCTACATGCATCTCAAATTCGACAATCGCTTCTTCACGTTTCTGTTCGGCGGACCGCTGCTCCTTGGCATCGCGGTGGTCGTGAGCCTCCTGTTCATCTTTTATGGAGCGGTGCGGCTGCGGACCGGAAGCTGAAGAATGACCAATGATCAACGATCAATGATCAATGATCATTGATCATTGGACATTGATCATTCCCACGTGGAACACGTGGGCGGTGCATCCGAGCGTCGCGGCCGGGCTCGTGCTTCTAGGCGGGCTCTATGTCTATCTAGGCGGTCTTCGGTCGGCACGACGCCACGTTGCAAGTTTTGCCGGCGCACTCGCCGTTCTGTTTGTGGCCTTGAACGGGCCGCTCCACAATCTGTCCGACACCTACCTGTTCAGCGCGCACATGGCGCAGCACCTCGTGCTGACGCTCGTCTTCCCGCCGCTGCTGCTGTACGGGTCTCCCGCGCACGTCGTGCGGCCGCTGCTGCGGCCGAGGTGGGTGATGGCGCTGGGCCGTGTGGTCACTCGGCCACTCGTGGCCGCGATCGTGTTCACGGGACCGATCGTCATCTGGCATGTGCCGGCGCTGTACGAGGCCGCGCTCCGCAATCACAACCTCCACATCGTCCAGCACCTGATTTTTCTCACAACGGCCGTTCTCATGTGGTGGCCGGTGCTCTCACCCGTTCCGGAGCTGCCGCGGATTCCGCACCTGCTCCAGCTGCTCTACCTGTTCCTGCTCGGCATTCCCATGTCGGTGACGGGGGCGCTGATCACGCTGTCCGACTCGGTGCTCTATCCGTTCTACGCCGCCGCGCCGCGTGTCTGGGGTCTATCGCCGCTCGAGGATCAGCAGATTGGCGGCTTGTTGATGTGGGTCCTGGGGGGATTGATGCTGTGGATCGTGATGAGCGTCGTGTGGTTCAGATACTCAGTTTGGGACCAGAGAGGGGATGCTGAAACGCAGGTACCGGAAGCCGCCTATGGGACGAATGATCAATGATCAATGATCAATGTTCAATGATCATTGATCATTCGTCATTCTCCGTCTTCCGTTTCTCCGAGCGGGTGCCGGCGCAACTCCTCACCAATCCGCGGGTGCTCACGCCACAGGTAATAGCCCATGCCGAGGGCTGCCAGTCCGTTCCCGATCGCCACGCTCCACCACGCCAGGTAGCCGAGCAGCGGCTTGGCGAGCAGGGCGACGAGGATGTAGAAGCCGACCTCAAAGAAGCAGAATCCCACGATGACGAGGAATAGTGTCGAGGGCGCGAACTCGACCTCGGCCGCCAGCGCCGCGGCGATGCATCCCACCACGACGAACGCGCTGACGTGAATCATCGTGTAGCCGAAGATGCGGGCGGGCTCGATGACGACAGCCGAGGGATCGTGCGCGCCCCAGAAGACCGCGCTGCCGAGCATCGCCGGCGTGAACAGCGGCTGGCCGTTGATCGTGTCCACCACCAGGAACCAGGCGGCGACGGTCGCGGCGCCGATGCAGCCGGCGATGAAGCCCTCGCGGAGAATTCGATTGAGGTCCATTGCGGGCAATATATCGCCGGCCGGAGTGCGTGCTAGATTAGGCCCGACTTCCAACCTCGGGGAATGCCAATGGTCGTGACGCGCCGGCCGCTGTTCTACGGACTGTGTCTGCTCATCGGCGTCCTGCTGATTGGTCTCGCCGGCCTCATGCATCCGCTCCTCTCCGGCGACGGCGCTGCGCAGCTTAGCACCATCGCGCGGACAAAGGGCTGGCGCGCGATTCACTGGTCGCTGCTGTTCGGTCTGGCATTCATGTACACGGGCCTGATCGGCGTCGCGCTGCGCCACAACGATACGCCCGGTTCGACACCCGGTCGCGCGGGCGTGCGGCTGGGCGCATTCGCCTTTTCCGTCTGGTCGCTCAACATCCTCTTCATGGTGGGCGCCGGCTGGCAGCTGGCGCGTGCCTACACCGCGTCCGACACGGGGCTGACCGGGACGCACGCCGTTTTCGTCTACGACATGCTGCACCCGATGGGACTCGCCGCTGAGCGGCTCGCGACGTTCCTGCTCGGCTTGGTGGCCTACATGTTCGGGTGGGCGATCCGGAACGGCGGGGTGTGGCCGAAGTGGCTCGCCTGGATGGCGTGGGTCGTCGCGATAGCAAACAGCGCCGTGGCTGTAGTGTTCAGCGAATTCTCGCCAAACCTCTACTACAGCCAGGCGCTGTTCGTCCTGTGGCTCGCCGTGACCGCCGTGATGATGCTGGTCGAGCGCCGGCCGGCGGCCGAGCCGGGCGTCCGCTAGGGAACGCGCACTCTCACGATGTCACCGAGCCAGCCGTCCGGCGTGCGGCGCAACACCGACAGTGTCGCCACGTCGCCTTTCCGGACTGCTGCGACCGCGGTCTTGAACTCGGCAACGCTACGTGTCTGCTGCCCGTTGACCTTCAGGATGATGTCGGGATATCCCGATGACGCATCCGCGAGCTTGCGATAGGCGGGTCCGTCAGGGGACACCTCGCTCACCACCAGCGCTCCACCGGCGCGCATCACCGGACGCAGGTCCGGATCACGCGCGTCTTCCTGCGTGAGCGGCTGCACCGAAATGCCTAGCGGACTGGTAGCGCTCGCCGGTTCGTTGCGCTGACCGGAATCGTTCTCGGCGATTTCGCGGTCGGCACTGGGCGGCGCGGAGAGCCGGACCGGCAGTGTCTGCTGCCGCCCCCCGCCGCGTACGAATGTGACCTGCACGACGTCTCCGGGCTTCTTGAAGCCGACGCGCTGCTGCAGCTGAGGAACGGACTGCACCGGCTGCCCCTCGACCGCGACAATCACGTCGCCCGGCTGGATTCCGGCGCGCTTCGCCGGCGAATCACCATTCGTGTAATCGCGGACGACCACGCCTTTGATCGTCGGTAGCCCGACCGCCTGCGCGTCTTCCTGATCTGCGTCACGGATGCTGATGCCCATGACGGCGCGCTCGACGTGCCCCGTGGCGATCAGTTGCGTCATCACGGTGCGGGCGAGGTTGATCGGGATTGCAAACCCGTACCCGGCATAGTATCCGGTCTCACTGGCGATGGCCGAATTGATGCCGATGACCTCGCCACGCACGTTGACCAGCGGCCCGCCCGAGTTG
>Ga0137418_10001117_pt1 | contig 24559 bp, 21 predicted proteins | sample CZODoug3_1_2_16f_FD_122242 | JGI IMG/M metagenome (GOLD analysis project Ga0137418, IMG submission 122242) | Vadose zone soil fungal communities from Angelo Coast Range Reserve, California, USA - CZODoug3_1_2_16fungal (Hybrid Assembly) | ecosystem: Environmental > Terrestrial > Soil > Vadose...
CACGAACACTACGACCACCTCTCAATGGACGACATCAAGAAAGTGGTCAACGAGAATACAACGATTGTGACCATCCCGGCAGTAAGGAAAGAACTCTCCAGCCTCAAAGTCAAAGAAGTAAGAGTGGTGAAGCCAGGCGACAAGCTCAAGCTCGGAGACGTTTCAATCGACGTCGTACCAGCCTATAACTTGAACAAGTTCCGGGAGCCCGGGAAGGTCTTCCATCCCAAAGAGGATGGAAAGGCCGGCTACATCATAGGAATCAAAGGCGTCAGGGTCTACCATGCGGGCGATACTGATGCGATCCCAGAAATGAAGGGTCTCAAGCCAGACGTAGCATTACTCCCGGTTAGCGGGACCTACGTCATGACGGCCGACGAAGCGGCCCAAGCGGTTAAAATGGTGGAGCCCAAACTGGCCATACCGATGCACTATGGCGTAATAGTCGGAACAGAGCAAGACGCCCAGAAGTTCAAACAGCTCTCAACAGTCGAAGTCCAGATTTTGAAGCCTGAATAGTCGAGGACCAGCGAAGACACTGAAAGTCAGCGTCAACACTAACTGGCTAAACAGTCACCTACGATCGAAGAACCTAGCAATCCTAGACGCAAGAACAAGGCAATCCTATCTCAAATCCCACATACCGGGAGCGGTACACGCGGACCTATTCCACTATTTCGTCCCGGGAACAGACCGGGAGGGTCTTCAGAAATTCCACGACGACCTCGCTCGGCTACTCGGAAATATGGGACTGACAGGGAAAGAGACAGTTGTTGTCTACGAATCAAAGTTCGGAATGAGAGCCGCAAGAGTCGGATGGATGCTTGAGTATGCGGGAGCGCACAGAGTGTTCCTCCTTGAAGGAGGATTCCAAGCCTGGCGCACGGGTCACCTCCATACTGAGAAGAGATTCGAAAAACCAGATCACAGCACGTTCCGAGTAAGACCTGTCTCAAAACTGGTCGCAACCGCAGAAGAGATCCGCTCGGCCCAATCTGCCAAAATCTTGGACGTGCGAACCGAAGGAGAGTTCACGGGCAGAGAGGGACGAGACTGCGACCCACGGCAGGGCCGAGTTCCTCGCGCTCAATGGCTTGAGTGGACAAGCTTCCTCAAAGATGGAAAGAGATTCAAGACAAAGTCCGAAATGGCCAGTACTCTGAAAGAGAAGCGATTGAGTGAGAACCAGACCCTGGTTACTTACTGCCATCGGGGTGCTCGAGCTGCTTCCGCATTCTATGCCCTGCGATCACTGGGATATGGGAACGTCAAGAACTACATCGGATCGTGGCACGAATGGTCCTCTCGAAAGAAACTTCCCGTAGAGAGATGACAGGGTTTACTTGGTGAAGAAGAGACCTTGCTGCCCTCGAAGCTCGGCGAGTAGATCGTCTAAGCTGTTGAATCCCCGTTCTGGGAGTTTTTCTATCACTGTAGAGATCTTTCTCACTTCGCCGGTGTCTTGGAAGACCTTCCATCCTTGATCCTTCAAGAGCATAGACTTGGTCGTTGGGAATCGGGCGTCTTCGCTGAGTACTTCTCGGATCGAGTCGGGTCCGACTCCGCTCGTTATCTTCGGGAAGTATCCTTTGTCGATGAACGATTTCACTCGACCCGCGTCACGGTACATCCGGACGCCGTGGAATGCAAGAATGCTCTTCTCAAACTTTGGGGCAGAAGCTTTCTTCGCGATCTCTTTCAACTCTCCGTCGTCAAATTCGTAGATGTTCTGCTCTCCCTGTCCAAACAATCGACTGTACAACACTTTTCCGTCATACCGAGGCTCGCTGTTCGAGAGGTCGACGGAGTGAATCGCTCCAGACTCCTTCATAACATCGAAAACCTCGTCGGCGGGTCTCAATCCTCTGAATTCAACAGCAACAACCGTTCTATCGACATTGAATGTTGCCAGAAAATCACCAAGTCTCTCCGCTAGTTCGCTCGCTCTGATCGGTGAACTGGCGCTTATCAGAAAAGTCATGACTTCTGCTTCGAGCTGCTTGCAAACTTCTTCGAGTCTCTCAACAAGCCCGCGGGCTCCGGGGAGAAGCTTCAGACCATAGTGATCAACGATGATCCGTGGACATCGCACCGAGAAATGGAAGTCAGCTGGGACTTTCTTTCGCCATTCAGCTACTAAGGAATAGGCCGGTAGTTCGTAGTAGCTGCTGTTCAACTCGACAAAGTCGAAGGCCTGAGAGTATGCTTCGAGGCTACTGGCTCCGGGGACCTGGAAGTAGGCCCAGCCTCCTGCTCCAATGAGGAGTTGAGACATATCTTCAAGAATCCTTTCCAATCCGGTTACTAAGGATAGAGGTTGGCGAACACGGGCCGTCTCCTGATAGGAACCTCCGGCTGGTCATATACGGAATGGGTCGGCGTCTTCTATCCCACCTCATCCGAGAGCAAGCTCTCATTCTACAGCAAGATTTTCCCGACCGCCGAGATAGACTCGACTTTCTACGCGTTTCCGAAAGAGGGCATGGTGTTAGGATGGGACAGATACTCCCCGCGGAACTTCGTGTTCAACGCCAAACTTCCACAGACAATAACCCATGAGCTAATCGATGCCCTTGGAAAACCGATAGAGGAGGAGCTTGACAAGTTCGCCAATCTGATGCTTCCTCTAAACACTAGCGGGAAGCTTGGCTGCCTTCTGATTCAGCTGCCTCCTAGGTACAGGTATGATTCTGACCATCTTGAACAATTTCTCTCTCTGCTCCCTCACGGTTTCAAGTATGCCATAGAATTCCGACACAAATCCTGGATGCGGGACGAGACGTGGAGGACCCTGTCGAAATACAACGTTGCCTACACGATCGTTGACGAGCCACTCTTGCCACCCGAAGTTCACGTGACCGCCGATTTTGCGTACGTGCGCTGGCATGGCCGCGGTCAGAGACCGTGGTATGACTATCACTACACTGAGAAGGAATTGGCTGACTGGATGCCGAAGGTGAGAGAGGTCGAAGGTTCAGTTAAGACCACCTATGGCTACTTCAACAACCACTTTCACGGATACGCAGTGGAGAACGCGCTGAGCATCCTGAAGATGCTTGACAAAATCACGCCCTCGCAGGAAGAAGTGCTCAAGCGCGCAAGAGCCCACCTGAAGCAGGCGAAGGAGAAGCCGGTGGGTCTGGGAGAATTTACTAGGGGAGGTGTGTACCGGGCGAAGTTGGTGGATCTTCTCGGGAATGTGATGGGCGCGACGCGCCTGGCTAGATCGTTCACGATTTCAGATGAAGATGTTAAGATCAAAGAGGCCAATCTGAAGACCGTCAAGGCCAAGATTCGCGACTACAACCTCACTATGGACATGGCTCCAAAAACGATCCTTCATGACTGCGGCGATTGGGAGCGCGCGATAGAGACCCGGCAATTGTGCAAGCATATCGGAAAGGTTCTCCTGACGATTCCGGAACAGGTAGCTCTGGTCTGGGTTTCGGCTATTCATGAGAATCCTGACGCGTGGAAGTTTCAGCAACCCAAGAAATAGCCGGTCCCAAGTCTGTCCTCCGCGAATCTACTGCTCAAGGTCCGGAACGAAGTGGTCGATTGTCGGCGCTGCCCGCGCCTGGTCGAGTATCGCGAAGAGGTCGCCCGCACAAAGAGAAGGGAGTTCATGGACTGGGAGTATTGGGGCAGGCCTATTCCTGGGTTCGGGGACCCGAATGCTTCACTCTTGATTGTTGGTCTGGCTCCCGCCGCGCACGGCGGCAACCGGACGGGCCGGGTTTTCACGGGGGACCGAAGCGGCGATTTTCTCTACAAGGCTCTCTACAAGGCGGGTATTGCGAACCAGTCCACGTCAAGAAGTACAGATGATGGACTGATGCTAAAGGGTGCGTATGTTACAGCTGCGGTCAAGTGTGCTCCTCCAGACAACAAGCCTACTACCGAAGAGTCGTACAACTGCTCGACGTATCTGGCCAGCGAAATAGACTCGCTGAAAAATCTAAACACGATTCTCTGCCTTGGACAGTTCGCCTTTGAAGCCGTAATCCTGATGATCCGGAACAAACACGGTCTAAAGACACGGTCCGCCGGGTTCGCGCATGGAAGATTGTTGAGGCTTGGCGACGATATCCCTGTAATCGTATGTTCCTATCATCCTAGCCCGCGGAACACTCAGACGGGTAAGCTGACTGAGAGGATGTTCCTCTCTGTTCTACGGAAGACCCGTGATATTAGCAAACTCGCCCAGAACAAGCCCTGATCCGGAATCTAGGAAGGCATCCAGTAACCACGCTTATTCAACGCTTCTCCCTAGGAGAAGAGACGGGTTTCGAAGATCATGGTTCAAGCCTATTCTGCGTTGTAAAACGGAATCCTCGCCGAGAAGCGTTCCAGCTGGCGAGAGCCCTCGCGGAAAAAGGGGGCCGACAATATTTCTCTCGCGACGCGAGAGTGCTCTTTGGCAGACGGCTCGCTAAGACCCACCTTTTTTCAGGCGTTTCAATCCGCGAGTTTTATCGCTCATTCTCCGGGGTTTATCCAGACGTTGATCAATTCGGAGACTCGACGAGATCCGCTTTGCTCCCATTGATCCTAGAGCGCGATGTGACGCCTCAACCGCCTCTAGAATAGTCCTGAAACTCTCAGCCTCCAGCACACTCGACATAGGAGTAACGTCAAAAGTCAATCCGGGAATCTTCGACAACGCCCGAACCGCGGCCTTAACGTAGCGTCCGACGCTCGTCCCAGCTCCGATAGGGTGAATGCTGAACTCGCCAATCACTACAATTCGTCGTCTTGCCTTCGGCTGCACGGACAATCGATGAGCAGAGCAGGAGAGTTTAGTCTTTACGGACTAGCTGACAAGCCGGTTCTCTCGACCGACCGGCTTCTGGCGCAACCCGTGAGACTCCTCGTACTTCGAAGTCTTGTCAATGTCAAGCTCCATCAGCTGCACGGTAGCCTTCTTGATTATGCTGAAGATCTCCTCCAGCTCCCGCTGCTCGAAATCTTTCAGCGACAGATTTCCAATCCACTGCATCCATCCTTGCATACTCTTCGCTAGGGTAGAGCAGCAGAGACCGATACCATACACGATGTCTAACCTGTCTCTCGGGTCAAGGTCAGAGATCCGTTTCACTCTATTACGGGCTTCTTCAACCCACGACTTCGGTTCATCCGACAATTCCATGTTTTGTTTTCACACTCTGTCTTTTTTTTCGAGACGCGACCCATTGCCACCGGTTCTAAGAACGCCTAGAACCCTTCTACAATCGATCGCGTTAAGAATCCGCTCAAGAGTAAATATTAACGTTTGGTGAAACCTTCAGGTCAGAGACTCAAGAACAGGAACACAGCAATTACTGTGACTTTCACAGGAGCAGATTGAAGGCTCTGCTAGTTTGGAAGCTCTCTCAAAATGCCCTCAACAGAGCGGATTGACACCGCGTAGCTGATCCGAGCAAAGATCAGACCCAGCATTCCACCTAGAAGAAATGAGAGTTGGAGAGAGAATGGCAGCAGGAGAAAGACTCTGGCGAGGAGCAGGAATAATAGCGGAAGTGACATCAACAGCATCATCATGACGCCGAGAAACGCTCCTATGATCGACCCGATTATCGTCACGAACCTGGGCCGGGGCCCGTCTGAAAAATCAGGGTAGCGACTTCCGATCGCAACCCCGAGACTAGCTTCTGCTAGCACAAGCGTAATGCCCACAGCAATGAACGTAAGCGCGTCTAGAATCGAGACCTGAAAGAACAACACCGTGAGCCCGAGACCTAGAACAAGGCCGATTGTCGAGACTAGCGACGTAAAGAGAATCTTACTCGTCACAACCGCCTCAGCCTCGAGCGGTAGAGAACTCAGATTCCACAATCTCTTTCCCTCTTGACCTATCGAGGTCATCCCGAGGAACAAGGTTCCGAGACCTACCCCGAAGAGAAGCGGAACAGCGAGGAATAACGGGCTGATCAGCCCCGACGCAACGCTCGTGGTTGGCGCCGGGGAGAAGAGAGCCGGAAAGGAGATCATTACCGGGAGAATAATCGGAATCGCCATCAGGCGAACGACCTCTTTTCTCCGCGTAGCGGAGCGAATCTCACGCCTCACAAGTGCGAGCGAAACCACACTCACACCGATTTTTCTCAGTCTGCTGACGCCAGATATCGTTCCGGTGCTTGAGAAATGAAAAGATGGCGGAGTGGAGACCCAAAACTTTGACCTGAGCGCGAGTGCGAACGAGGCGAGCACTGCGAGAAATCCGAGGCTGAGCAGCAGGAAGTAAGCTGAACTCAAGAGGTTGGATCTTAGAATACTTGTGATGCTAAGAGTCGGCCAGAGTAATGGTATGAGAATGGTCGCAGTGTTCGAACTTGAGACAGAGTTGATGATTCGTATGATGAGGAATCCGCTGAAAAGGGTCTGAGTGAAAAGTAGTATCAATACTATGCCGAGGATTCGCAGGAGGATCATCAAGCGCCCGCCAACCTTGTTGAAGGCTGTACTGGCCCGTGCCAGGAGAGATCTTAGAATTTCAACCGTGACCGAGCCGATGAACGCTGCAACAACGCTCGCGATGACAAGTACAAGAAAAGCCGAGATGTTCCCCGTCAGGATTCCGATCGGCAGACTATAGCCGACTGTAACTAGTACGAGGGGAGAGTAAGTATAGGTCGTTGAGAGAGTAGAGGCGAAGACGTATTCTGAGGGCGAGATCGGAAGCCAGTTTATCGAGTCAGCGGACTCGGACTCTGACGAAGCGTTCAGCTCCCAGAGGAGACCCATCGTGAAAAAGAAGCCTATCAGGAAGATGGGGATTCCGCCGAAAATCGTCGCGACGATCTGGCTAATGTCTGTGAGACTTGCACCTGCACCCTTCAGAAAGGAAACTGTTGCCGTTCCGAAGCCGACTCCCGCGGCGAACATTATCGAGCCGATGAGTGCGATGAGAATAGGCCGGTTGGTGATGCCGTTTGAGAGAAAGCTTCGTCTAGTATTGCGGAGGCGTGAGAGCATCAGAATTTTAGCAAACTTGAGCAGTACGCGGACTCTCATCTCCGTAGAGCCTCGACGATATCTTCGACACCTTTGGTCCCCGTCAGTTTGAGGAACACGTCTTCGAGACCGGAATTGGAGAGACCTGCTTTCTCCCGTAGCTCTTTGGCGGTGCCTTCTGCGAGTATACGACCGTTCTGGAGTATTGTGAGACGGTCACAGATCGCTTCTGCGATCTCAAGCACGTGAGTGCTGAAGATAGTAGTGACGCCGTCTCTTGCAAGACTGTGGATAAGCTCCTTGACTACTCGCGCCGACTTCGGGTCTAATCCGTTGAGCGGCTCGTCCATCAACAAAATCTTCGGATGGTGAAGAATCGCGCCCATGATGGCTACCTTCTGCTTCATGCCTTGCGAGTAGCCGGTGATCGTCTCGCCTTGCTTACCCTCCAAGTCGAGCGACTCTATGAGTCGGGTAATCCGCTCTTTCTTCTCCTGATACGCAATCCCTCTCACGTCCGCGACAAAATCTAGATACTCTGTCGCGGTGAGGAACTCGTAAAGCCTCGGCGATTCCGGGACATACCCGACGAGACGGCGGACCTCGATGGGAGCCTTCTGAACGTCAACTCCGAGCACTCTCGCTGATCCCGATGATGGATGTATCAGGCCGAGCAGAGTCTTGAGTAGGGTTGATTTGCCGGACCCGTTCTGCCCCAGCAGGCCTCGAACCTCTCCGGTTCCTACCGCCATCGAGAGATCGTTGAGGCCGGGAACTTGTCCGTAGAACTTGCTAAGATGCTCCGCCTCTACCGCTGGGTAGGTAGAATCCATGGTCCCATGCTTCAGAGAAGGCGCGGAGAAGTTTAGCGTGTTGTCTCCTGAGTCAGCGAAAAAAAGGAAAAAAGAATCGAGCGGAAAGTTGGGCTATTCCGTCGGGCCGGGTGGACCCGTAACTGGTCCGGGTGGCTGATCTGGTGCTGGGCCAGATGTTCCGACTAGGGCTATGCTTGCGGTGCGTCTTCGTCTGAATAGGAATGCGAAGACTCCACCGATTCCGGCAGCGACTGCGACTGCGATGAATATGGCTGTGAGGAATCCGAGGTTGCTGGCGGGCTGGAAGTACGCGGTGTACGTGGGATCGTTGACGATCCGGTATCCGTTCCACGTTGGATAGCTGATGATGTAGAGATAGTCTGTGACCATGATGTTTGCCATGCCAGTTTTGGCTTGCTGTAGAAGCGCGGGATCAACATGGGCGACGAAGATTGGTAGGAATCCCATGAAGGTGTTCTGGAACCAGAAGAGTGGGTTTCCGCCCCAGCCGTTCCGGTTCACCGTCCGAGTTGCAACATCTAGTGTAGTGTAGCTTGCTTCGCTGGGATCCTTGGTGTAGTTGTATAGGTTGTATTGCGGTTTGACGCCAAAGTCTGCTCGGAAAGCGCGTTCCCCATCGCTCGCGGCAGTGTTGACGGCCGTGTGGGTCACGTCCGTTGAATTGTCGCTGTCGACGCTTGCTCCGGAGTCATCTTTGTCGGTCGTCGCTGTGCCGGCGATGATTGCTTTCTGAGAGAGTACCACCGACAGCTTGAACTGTTTTGCCGTCAGATACTGGTAGATTGTCTGAGTATTGTTTAGACTTCCACCAAGATTGTAGGTTCCGGTCGAGTTAAGATGGATAGCAGGCCGGGTAGTTAGAATGTACAGATCTGTCATCCGGCCGATCGTATAGCTCGTGGTTAGAGTCGCCGTCTTCGCCGTGGGATCAATAGCCAACGCATAGTTGAAGGTCAACTCTGAGTACTGCGCAAACCCCCGCGGCGTTAACGCGTCATAGCTTGGGAAGAGTGGATCAGGGTTTACCTTCCACCATATCGCATTGAGATTAGTATACTTGAGTCCCCACGACCAGTGATTGCTATCGGTCGAAGTCAACGGTATGATTTGCGAGGTTGCGACGTAGGGCTTGTGGCTCGGAAGTGCCGACAAGTTGACGCCGAGGCTGAAGGACGCGTAGACTTCGTCTCCTCTATCTGGAGAGTTCGGGTAGATGTCACTCGTGCTGTTCTCTCTGAAAGCTACGAGGCTGATGAAGCTCGACGCGGTTATGGCATCCTTGCCGCCGGGGGTCTTGAAGTGTTCAAAGAACGTCTGGAGAGGGATCGTTACGAATTGTCCGTTATGGGTGGCGTTAACAAGACCTGCTGAGAAGAGCTGGAAGCCTCCCACGTTGACATAGTTGGCGTAGATGTACGCGTGCTCATTCTGAATCGCGGTAGCATTGTAGCCGTTCGCAGCTGCATACTGTCGCACGTAGTCATACCAGTCGACCACCTTACTGAAGCTTTGTGCTTGAAAATCACTACTTGTTACAGTAGCTGCGCTGGTAGTTTCTGGTACGAAGGCGAGGGCCATCATTAGTCCGAGTGCGAGTATGGAGATTGCTCTGACTTTTCGAAGTTGAGCTTTCATTTTCAATCCTGCTAGGAGCTTCCCGCAAGAGCCGGACTGTCATAGAATTCGTGTTACCTAGCAAGCTACAGCATAGAAACACAGCTAGACTCGGAATCGATGTGATATGGGAGACCTAATCGTCTAACCTTACTGTCCGTAATACCTAGTTGTCCTCGCCGCCGCCATCATCCCCGCCACCACTCCAATCGTCATCCTCTCCCCACTCATCGTCACCACCCCAGTCCTCGTCTTCACCCCATTCCTCGCTCGCAGTAATGGGCCAGTGAATATTGGTCATGTGAAAACTGGGTTCGCGCGAAACGGTGGCTGCTTAAAAGTCTTCCCAGAACCGGTTCTGGGAATTAGCAGAACCCAGAACCTAACCCTTCACTCGCTTCCCCGAAATCTTCGCCGTCGACCCATCAACGGTTTTGGCGGCCCAACACAGGTTACGAGTGTTGTGAGCTACACCGTACCGGCCATTCCGATCCAGAGTAAGCAGACCCATTCCCACGCCCAACCACTCAGTAGAATGACGGATGGCCTTCGTTGCTGCCGAGAGAGCATGGTCACGTTTCATCAGATCGCACGCCGCTTTCGAGATCACTAGCCTCATCGCTTGTTCTCCGATCCCGGTAGCGGTCGCTGCCCCCGAACCATTATCAGCGTAGAGACCCGCGCCAAGAATTGCGCTATCCCCGATCCTTCCGGGAAGCTTGAGCGAGACTCCGCCAGTGGAGCAGGCTGCAGCCAAATTTCCGTTACTGTCAAGACAGAGAGCACCGACGGTATCAGCGGACTTGGGGAGAAAGTGCTGAATGATCTCTGGGCTCGTTCTAGACAAGTATGAGGATCTCTTGTTCTCCAGTTTGCGCAATCCTTCCTTCCACGCTTTCACCCGGTTGGAAACTCGCAGATTCGCCTTGGCTAGGCCATTGGCTAATGCTAGCTCTCTGGCCGCTGCACCTGCAATGAGAACATGGTCGGTCTTTTCGAAGACGATCCTCGCTGCTTTGATAGGATTCTTGATGTCTCTTAGCAACGCGACACCCGCTCCGCGGAGCGTCTTGCCGTCCATGATCGCAGAGTCAGTCTCAATCTCGCCTCTCAGGTTGAGTGTTGAGCCTCTTCCAGCGTTGAACACCGTGTCGTCTTCTAGCGATACGATTGCGGCCTGGACTGCATCGAGGGCGGAGCCTCCACTGGACAATATTCGGAAGCCGCGGTCAGCAGCTTTCCGTACCCCACCCAACCCTTGCTTGTGAAGCTCAGAGGGCCAGTCGCCTGCTCCACCATGAACAATGATGATCGGCTTAGACTGCCGCATGTTTGCGCGGGCACCGTTAATGGATTGGATATAAGCGTCCCCAAAGAGGATACTCCCAGGGCGCTGATGACTAGAATAGTTGGAATGAGCGTTGAGGACATCGAGGAAGCTGCAAAGCTCGTTCTAGAAGGACGCCTCATCGCCTATCCAACAGATACAGTGTACGGTCTCGGCTGCAACCCATTCGACGCGGACGCAGTCGATCGACTCGTCAAGGCCAAGGAACGTGTCAAAGGTTCACTCCCGATTCTCCTAAGTTCTCTCCAAGACGCCGAGAGACTTGGAGAGATTAGTGGCTTGGCAGTGACACTCGCCAACAGATTCTGGCCGGGACCACTGACCCTCGTAGTACCACCACGCACGAATTTCCCAGCAATGGTCACTGGCGATACGACTCTTGTCGGCCTGCGAATCCCGAATCATGAAACAGCTATGAGACTCATCAAGGAATGTGGCGGGGCACTCATCGGGACAAGTGCAAACATCTCAGGTCGCCCCTCACTAAGAACAGCAGAGGAAGTGCTCAGAGAGTTGGAAGGTCGCGTTGATCTCGTGGTAGACGGAGGTCCCGCGTCTCTTGGTAGAGAATCGACGGTTGTTAGAGTACTGGAAGAAGAAACCACAGTGCTAAGAGAAGGTGCTATTTCCCGAGATGATATTCTTAAGACGCTACCCGTGACGCGGGTCTCTTAGGCTCTCGGGATTAGACTTTTGATTCACGACTTCAATCTTCTCCTTTCCAGTGCTCGGGGAAATGAGAGAGAAGCGAACCAAGAGATTCGGTACTTGCTCCGGGAACTTGGAGACGCCTCTCCCAAGACTGACTTCGCCCTTGTGAGCGGCCTTACTGTTGCTAAGACATCGCTAGATCCAGTCAAGGTCGTTTCGAAGCTCCGGCCGGTTCTAAAGTATCGGCCTTGGCAGTTCAGATACATTCTCAAAGTCAAGCCTGTCGAGGAAGTGGTTCCTTGCGACATTCCCAGTATCGGCGCCGCAGTTGTGAACCGAGTTCGTCAGGTGGATGTAGATGAGACGTTCAGAGTCTCATTGGAGAAGCGTCGGAGCCGAGTATCCTCGAAAGAGATCATAGACGCGGTCGCTTCAAAAGTCCCGCGGAAGGTCGAGCTACGTAATCCCGACAAGATAGTCCTGATCGAAGTGATTGGGGATGTTGCTGGAGTGTCCGTTATCTCGCCGCGTGGGATTCTCGGCGTAGAGAAGGAGAAGAGACGTTTCTAGTCTCAGATGTCCAGCAACGCTGAACGCTCAATTATCAACCGTTGCAGAAGAGACGAATCGGTTTCTCTTTCGAACCTAGTAGCTTCCATTTCCTTACTGGTCACGCCATAGGAGCGTTGTAGCTGGGCCATCTTTTGTTTTGATCCGATCTCAATGAGATTGTCGTCTTCTTTGCCCTCGATGATCAATCTTGCCCGACGATCTAGCTCTTGCATCGCATCCTTTGAATCAGACAGAGCGACGAGCGCGATTCGTGAATCCTTTGAATCGACTCCCAAGAGTTTGATGGCTTTGGCGATCTGCCCTTGGCAGCTGACGTAAAGCAGGAGTTCCATTGCCAGCGTCTTTGACCTCCGACGTTTTCCATTGAACGAGTAGATGGCATTCCGAGCGGCGAACTGAAGATGTTCGGGTCCCGCAATCAGGTCCGCCTTCACCAGTTGAACTTCAGCTTGCTTGTTTATGGAGCGCAGTTGTTTGAGTAATTGTTCCGGGTCTGCGATGCTAGCCTTAGCGAACCCTAAGCTCAGAAGGTAATAATTGTCAATCTCTTTTATCAAGAGCATCGATTCTCAAGAGTTGTCTAACGAGTCGAGCACTCATTCCGCTCCCTTTGAGCGCCCGGACTGTGGATGAAACTCTTGTCCCTTCGTCTTTGAACCGTTTCGAGATTAGATGAACTGCCTCCAGTCTCTCCCATGGGAAGATGATCCACTTCCGGGTCGTCCGCGCGTAATAGTCTGGCGGGAAGATGCTCTGTGGCTTCATGTAGATCGTGCAGACTCGGATCTCTTTGACGGGTTTGCGGCGCAGGTGGTTTGCTACAATTCTGAGGCTATGGCCGGTGTCTGAGACGTCGTCAACTACGAGAACACGCTTTCCTACGACTTCCACTGTTACTGGCTGAGTTATGCGCGGCTTCTTGTTGCGGACTCCGATGTCTTTGTAGAATTCCACTTTCATATTTGCAAGGTTCGGGTTCTGTAGCAGGTCGCTCATGACTCGGGCTGGGGGCCAGCCTCCACGTGAGACCCCGACGATAATCTCTGGCGTGTACTGGTCTTTACGGATCTGTTGGGCCAGATCCAGAAGCATCTGGTAGATCTCATCCCAGCTAGGAGCTTCGTATTTGGGATTCGACGTTTCAACGACCTAGCATTGCGACTGTGGCAAATATCCCATTAAGGCTTTTGAGAACAGCTCAATCGGGAGATCTTTCGAATTGTCTGTTTGAAGAGTCAAGCCAATATAATGGAATTCTGCACTCTCCTTTGGCGTTCCAAAAGCCTCGTGCTGGTTGAACGCCTATGATGTGGACTGACCTGCACAGAGGGCAACCTCGCCCAGATGAAGAAATGCATCTCCACTGACAATTCGACCAGCAGCGCTCACGATGTCACAAGTTCAGACGATTCGGACTGTTGTAATCAACAGATTCTCCTGTGATATCCCCAGGTTTGCTGTGAGTAATGAGAGGTAATAGAGTAGTGCTGGTTGACTATTCTTTTATCCGGACGGATGCGCCGATTCCTAGTGGATACGTATGGTAGCAAGTGGGAAACGTGTCCTACGACCTCGTCCACTGCCGTTACGGACCGCAAGGGACTCGATGCTGGAAGCAATACTGAAGCACAGGATTCTGCTTCTCTGGCTCCGCTAAAGAAAACGAATGTCGCTCCGGACGAACGATCCGGAGTGTTGTGCTGCTTTTCCCGAGAGTGACCGGAATATCGGAGATTCGTGTCGGAAAGTGCCTAATGCGACCAGTGGGACATCGAGAGCACGGGAATGATAGTCGAGGTGTCCTCTATTCCCGAAATGCCTTCTACACGCGATAGTAGGAACCAGTAGATATTCTGTGTATCAGGTTCCAGAAACTTCCTCTCCACCTCGGCTACGGCCAGAATGTCGTACTTGCCCGGGACGATATGGACCTCTTTGATCTCCGGGATTCTCCAGAGATCCTCCGCGACCGACTTTTCCTTGCCGAGCTTCGTTGCCAAATAGATGAAGGCCCGGACGTACCTCTTCATCTCATCTTTCGGGTGATAGTGTTCCATCGACATCGGCTTCGAATTACCGTCAGGTAAATTCACTTTGCTATAAGCTCATTAGACTTGCGGTAGTCGATGACAAGTAACGACGCCCGCGTAATTATGGTATCGCTCTTGTCATTACCTCTAGTACGATGATGACCTCTTCGCAAACGTATTCGGTTTAGGTGACAGAGCTGACAATCTCCCCAGTCGAGAAACATTCTCGAATTCATCTCCCCAGCTCACTCCAACTACTCCTCGCCCCCGGAATCCGTGGACACACGCTACTCTTCATGGCCGTCTTGAGCTTCCTCTTCGGAGCCTCGTATGTTGGCCGGTCTCTCGGACTCGCGAGTACGTGGACTGTCGTCTTCGTTATCGGGGCAAGCGCTTCAGCAACATACCTTGTTCTAGCGCCGCTTGCGCTTTCTGAAAAATTCAGAAACAAGATTCTTTTCACAAATATGAAACGACGAGTCGTGATTCTCGCAACAGTCTTCGGTCCAGTTGTCGCGGGAATTTCTTATTGGATTTACCAAGCCGGATCAGTGGAAGCTCTACCGGTCTTCCCGTACTTCATCGCCATCTTCTACGCGTGGATTCTGTCCCAAGCATACTTCATCGCAAATCCGGTTACACACGCGATGCTCAAGTTCGAGAATGGCGTTGTCGGAAAGGGTTTCGTCAAGAGGATTATGAGGACTCTCGGAATGACAATTCTGTTTCTGCCGATTGCGCCGTTGACTTTCGGTGTCTGGGAGATCTCGAGCTGGGCTAACCAGAACTACGCGAATGTCCGAGGGGCGAGCACTGATGTTCTTGTGTGGACGATGGTCGTGACACTTGCGCTAGTTGCCACGTATTTCTTGACGGTTATGTGGGGGTGGAAGAACATCAAAAACGGACGCCCGCAAGCCGCAATCTTCGCCGGCGGGACGTTTGTAGCTGTGTGGGGGTATCTTCTCTACCGGGCGACCACGCTGCTCATGGGATTCGTCTCGCAGAATGAGCCGTCGAACGCGATCATCGACGCGGGATTGATGGTTGTCTCCATATTCGGAGCAATGCAGACGTTTGCTCGGAAGACCGTCAACCGGGCGGACCGTCGGTGGAGCCAGATGCTGCCCTTCCTCGTCTTCTCCTTCGGCTCCGTCTACGCGGTCGCACAGTTCTACTTCATCCTACAAGGATCCTTGACCAGAGCAGGTCTCTCAGTACTCGTGAACGGAGTCGTATTCGCAGTCGGAACGCTGACCCTCATGCTATTGCTGAGAAGCCACCTCAAGATTCCAAGCAGCGCCACGATAGGAGCAACAAGCGCCCCAGCCACCGACGAGGCGAACGTGTCCACTCCATCCAACGAAGAATCCAATCTTCCCCAGACCGCAGAAGCCGAGCCTGAGAGCCAATCCGCTCAAGCATCCACGGGGTCCCAAGGCGACCAAGCGGCTGCGGGAGTCGAGAATATGGAACAGTCAGACCAAGACATCGGCTCGAACTCCCAGTCTGAGAGCTAGTAGTTTCGGCTCTCTAGAAGATTCTTCTACCTCCTCCACCTTTTCCAGAACGTTATGTCCACAGTCCAGCTAGCGCAGATCAAAACTGACGAGAAGACTAGCGCTACTCAATCTGAGCTGAGAATCGGCCAGCACCGTATTCCACTCCCGAACAGATTTCCGATTAGTCCGGAACGCAACGCGCTAAAGCCCGCGGGGGTCAAAGACCCTCTACCGGGCGAGATCGCTGTTCTTGCTCGTCTCGCGCCGCCTGAGACCGTAAAGAAGATTCTGACCCAGGAAGACGCTCTGAAGTCGATGGCTCGCTTCCTCTCCAAGGAGACGGCGCCGGACGCGATTCGAATGCTGTACCTCGCCTTCAAAGGGGGCGCGGCACCCGTGAAGACAGAGGACCTGAAAACTCTACTAGATCTTCAATTCCTCGCGGGCCTAGACATCATCACAGTACAACACTCACTCGATCATTCACTCGACGACTACGAGAGCCATCTGCATTTTGCTGAAAGATGGATGGAAGAAAGAGGCGTCAACACACCATTGATGCCTGTCATACAAGCGACCGAGAACAAAGAGACCTCGGCCAAACTTCTCGCGCTTGTCGAGAAGCACGGGCCGTCGATGATCGGCTTCGACCTCCGCGGCGGATTCTACTACCACGCACTGCGAGGGATCGAGGATTTCAAGAAACGAAAACCGGAGATATGGGTCCACGCCTTACAGACTCCACCCAAGGTCCGATTCGGACGCGGACTATTGACGTGTAGCGAGGGGATGATTCTTCCAATGTTCGGAATCGACAGCTTCTCACGATGGATTGTTCCGCCCCCGCCGACTCCGCTGACGAAGGATGTCATCAACGTCTTCGACCGTAAAGGATGGGGAGCAATGAAGAAGAAAGACTACGAAGCCATCCGGAACAACAACACAAACTGCGACTGCGCAGTCTGCCAAGGAAAAGACCTCGAACCCTTCTACGAAGGAAAAGTGCTAGATGTACTCGCCAAGGCCAAGGTCCATGATCATCTCGCGCAGAGAAAAGAGCTCGAAGGCGCAAGGGAGTCGATAAAGAAAGGACGATTCCTCTCACTCCTCAACACGAAAGAGTATCCCAGAGAATTCCTCAAACAACTACCCAGTAAGGACGATGAGAAGTCATTAGCCAAGGACTGAGATCTACCGGGTCTCTCTCAAACATCTGTTTTGTGTCGTGAAGATCAGGACTTTTTGAGATTTTTCTATGAGGGGTCTCGCCAGTTGAAATCGATATGGGCGAGTCTCGCGATTTAGGGCCCAGAGTTTTATAGTCTACGGTTTTTCCACATGCGAAATATCGGCATGATTCAGCGCGCGGATCCGGCAGATTAGAAATCGCCTGCTCCGATTCCGGATCAGGGCTTATTCTACCCCCGTCCAGATCGAACTTTGATTGAAAAGATTACTGTTTGTTAATTCCCTCTCAACTGCGGGTTTCGCATCAGGACCCTCAAGTGCAATTGAGGTTTTCAAGCAGAAGCATTCGCCAGATAACACGTTTTCTGCCGTACACAGGCCGACCGGGGCTTGGAATGGCCGAGTCGGGAGTTGCAGGAATTCCGACTAAACACCGAATAAATTCCGATTAAATGGTCGCCCCCCGACAGATTCCGGATCCGGGCTATTTCCGGGCGAGTCCGCGGGAGTATATCGGCCTATTCCGAAACGTCCCGTCCGTACCGATTGGCTCAATTATCAGCCCAATACGCCTATTGTCAAATGCAAGTGTCGAAGAAAGCCGCAGACCCTGCCGACACGGTTCTGCGCGAGATCGAGGAGATGGGCAAGAAATCCTTCATCCCCTCAATCGGCCCAGTCAAAGGAAAGATACTCGCGGAGATCGTCAGGAAACACAAACCTAGGAAGATTCTCGAGGTAGGCGCCCTGTACGGGTATTCGGCCATCCTCATCGCTAAGAATAGTCCAGCCAACGCGGAAATCACGTCTGTCGAGAAGGACCCGGAACACGCCAAGATAACCGAGCAGAACGTTGAGCGTGCAAGGCTTGAGGATCAGATCAAGGTCATACAGGGAGATGCGATGGAGATCCTCCGCAAGCTTCCTGGACCCTTCGACCTAGTGTTCTTGGACGCAGAAAAGACTCAGTACCTAGACTATCTGAAAGCGGTCGAGGACAAGCTGCATCAGGGAAGCGTCGTGGTCGCCGATAACGTGGGTGTCTTTCAAGATCAGATGCAGAACTATCTACACTATGTCAGGAACACTGGCCGATACCGTAGCCGGACCATAGATACTCTGTTAGAGTTCTCTGAGACTACAAAGGACGCGATGGAGATCAGCGAGAAGCGCTATTAGCACTCTACCCGTAACAAAGCATTATCGTGACACATACTACTGTCCAACTTAGGATACTTGCCGTCTTCCGGATTCAGCGAGAGGCGAATAGCCTCTAGCGGTTCTTGCCTTTCTTGGGGCCTTCTCGGCCGGACATCTTCTTCTTTTTCTTCTGCCACTCTTTACGAGTCATTACAGACCTATCACAATTCTCTTCACTATGGTATTTAATGGATAGACTCAGACGAGCGACCCAGCCGGAAGAGAACAATTCGCGATGCTTGACAGCCGACGATCTAAGAATCTTCTGCTGAAGACGATTCTCCTCGTTCTCTTCTCCCTCGGCCCGGCAATATTTGGACTGGTCCACTCAACCTCCATTGGACCCTCTACCGTGAACGCTGTTCTCACCGGACTCAATTTTCCCGTCTCCCTAAAGTTCGCGCCTGACGGTCGCATCTTCTACAACGAAAAAGACACAGGCAACATCCGAATCATACAGCTGAACGGAACACTCCTCCCCGCACCCTTTGCAACAGTCAATCCAGTCTTCAACACCGGCGAGGCGGGACTCCTAGGAATAGCCCTCGACCCTTCATTCGCATCAAACAGCTACGTCTACGTGTACTATACATACCGTGACAGCGGATACTTCACTCACGGCCACATCGTCCGCTACACCGCCAACGGTGACACTGGCACTAGTCCCAAAGACATCTTCGATGTGACGAGCAGCGCACCTAACACAGTGTACCACAACGGCGGCTACATCAAGTTCGGACCTGACGGTAAGCTGTATGCGATGGTCGGCGAGTTCCATCAGGGCCAACAGGCACAGAACCAGACTTCGATGACTGGGAAAATGCTCAGGATGAATCCGGACGGCTCGGTCCCGAGCGACAATCCGTCTCCCGCGAGCCTAGACTATGCATTGGGAATACGGAACAGCTTCGGCTTCGACTTCGACTCCTCAAACAACCGTCTCATCGCGACGATGGCTGGACCGAACAGTGACGACAAGATCCTGATCATCGTCAGGGGCGGCAACTACGGCTGGCCAACATGTGTGGGAATCTGTAATGATCCCCGTTTCATCGATCCTGTCGTCGACATCAATCCTGTAGAAACACCCACAGGAATAGCTGCTGTGGCTCCGAACAGCTACATTTTCGGCGAATACAACAACGGTCACCTCGTTCAGCTTCAGCTAAACGCGACCGGTTCCTTACTCTCAATGTCCGATCTCTATGTTGCTTCGGGGGGAATCATCGCGGTAGAGTTAGGGCCTAACAACAAGCTCTACTTCACGACAGCTGACACAATCTACACCTACAGTCTTCCGGCAAGGCCCGTCCAGAATGCTGCAGATCCATCTCTGGTAATCATAGGAGTCATTGTGATAGTTGCTACAGCCATACTCGTCGTGTACACTGCACTTCACTATCAGCGGAGGCGGCTACAAACCAATCAACAAATCGGCACGAAGAACGTCTAGATAATTAGCGATTCAAGCCGGCCTACGGGTGCGCCTCCGAGACCTAGCAACTTATCATGGAAGGTCTTGATCGGCTCGTCCGGGTGTGCATGGAAGAATCGTTCCCGCGCTTTCTTGATGAACAATTTTCCTAGCGTGTAGCCGTAGTAGGAGTGGTCAAAGGTTCCTCGTAACGCCTCTCGCTCAGCAGGCCCGGCGTCCATTAGCGCGTTTTTCATGATGAACTGTCTAGCCTCGTCCAATGTCATTCCTTGCGTGTGCATCTTGAAGGAGACGATGAACCGGCAGTCCCTCAGCAACGCCTCCTTCAATTGGATGAATCGTAGTCGTTCGACCCCGTATCCTTCGTCAAGCATCATCTCTTCGCAATAGTGTGCCCAGCCTTCGCCGAACGCATTATTCCAGTAAGCCTTCCGAGTCATCGACTTTCCGAACTCTTTCTGAAACATGCGATGAGTGTAATGTCCGGGGAAGACCTCGTGGATCGCGATCTCTTTCAAAGTCACACGGTTCAGGTGGCGCAACCATTCCTCCTGCGCCTTCGTATCCCAGTTCTCTTCGGGAGGAGTCACGTAGAATAGTCCTTCCAGGCCTTCCTTTTCGAAAGGACCCGGCGAGTTCATTGCAGCGGTAGTGGTCGCCCTCAAGTGCGATGGGGTAGCAACTACTCGGACGCGGGTTCCGGCTGGAATGGAAACCAGTTCCCGTTCTCTCAACCATCCTTCAAGATCGTGTAATCCCTCGGCCGCGTCGTCCAGCAACAGCTTCGCAGTTGGATGGTCTTGCTGAATCTCCTCAACAATACTCTCGGCAGTTCCTCCCGGCCTAATCCTCTCAGCAGACTCTCGAAGTGCTTTCGTGTTCGCTTTCAAGTCTTGAACCGCTAACTCTAACACTTCTTCGACCGGTTGGTCGATTCTATCATTGACCCACAACAGCTTCTGGAACAGATCTCTTCCGAGTGCAAATTCGTTTGAGGTCTTGTGTTCCTCGTGGAGCGCATCAATGAACTCAACCATCGACAGTATTGCGTCGGCTTTCGCGCGATCGAACTCTTCCCGGATCGCAATGTTCGCTTTTGCGGCCTCTCGGGCTGCGTCTCCGTCGAGGTCTCGAATGACTCCTTGAATCTGCTTTATCGCGATCTCGACGATCGGGTCAGGTAGGGTCCCATCAAGATCTAGATTTGCCTGTTCTAGAAATCCTGGGATGGTGCGTAGGTGCCTGTTCACCGCACTGATCCTCGAATCGACAGGTGCATACTCCCTGGAAGTGTACGGAGTAGCGCTCAGCTGTAACGAATAGATCGTCGGCCTAGTCGAGTAGGCCCGGAGATCTTGAATATCGAATAACATCCTCTCGAGCATAGTCTCCATCGACTGGGCATCCTGCCTCCCCTCCTTGTCGAGTTCGTGGAACTCTCCCTTGATCCGTTCCAATAGTCCAACTGCCTTGGCGGACCACGCCTTCAGTCGATCGGGTGAAAGATCAGGCAGGAATCCGTCGTAATCGTGCAAGCCCAACATTACCGCCTGCCTCGGATTCAGCTCGAAAGCATGACGGAAGACTTCGTCCTCTAACTTGTCTAATCTAGAAACTAGGACAGGAACTCCCAAGATACTCAGCGCTCAAGGAGTAAGATGCGGATAAAAAGATAGACTGTTCACATTCATAGACTCTAGACGGGGTATCTACTCAACGAGTTCGGGAACAGTAACAAAACCTAATACTCAGTCTCTCCAGCGCCAAGTCTGAAGAAGAATTGGCAGCTCCCGCCAAGTCGAAGTCTAAGAGAAGGCTCATACTTGGCATAGTCGCTATTGCGATCATCGTAATTGCGGCGACGCCGATCGCGCTGGCTGGAGCGCTCAACGTACCAGTTGCGATCGCACGTTTCAATGAAACAACAGGCACTAGCGGCGCTGGCAGTCTCAACGTAACAATCCAGATCATTACGGCGTGGGAGTATTTCTTCAGCATCAGAACTCAGGGAATGGTAAGAACTACAGACTCTAGCCCTTCCAGCACCTCCAGTAATAGTGGCACAACCAACATCACTATCAGCATGAAGCTCACTAATCCTTCGAATCAGACGATAGACCTGGGACAGACGAACATCAGTGGTGGAATAGGAGGCCGAACCCACACGATCTACCTCTCGGTCGACCAGGGAGTTCGAGTCAACGGTAATTACAAGCTCGACGTTACGTTCACCGCAAATGTCGTCCTATTCGGCGGAGTGGTCGAGGCCCAATTCTCGAAGACGCTGCAGAGTAATTTCGTTATATCAGGGCAATAAGCCTCACAGGTCGCTAGTGGTCCATGATTTCGACACCGGCCACAAAACTCTCCACTGGAACAGTTACCAGCCCCTCTAATCCGAGTCATCGACCCTTAGACATCGACAGGCTCTACTACACTCGCGGTATACTCAGCGTACAATGGTCCGTAGATGGCGAGCACCTCTACTTCGACACAAACATCACCGGCCGCTACAACATCTGGGCAGTCCCAAGCAACCGCGGATGGCCAGTTCAGTTAACAGTCAGCGAAGAGAGGACAATCCTTCAGGATCCATCGCCCGACGGCCGTTATGTTCTCTACGCACAGGACATTCAGGGGGACGAGAAGCCGAACCTCTTTCTTCTGGATCTCACAGAATTCACGATCCGCAACATCACCAACACCGAGAAGATCGCATACCGGGACGCAAAATGGTCACCCGAGGGAAGATCCCTCGTCTTCGCCGGAGAGCGTGATGGTCCCGGCACATATCCCGTTTTCCAATTTGACCCGGATAAGGGAACGATCGAGAAGATAATAGGACACGAGGCCGGCGACTGCGAATCTCTCGAATACAGTCCTGATGGACACAAGCTCGCCCTGACAAGAACCCGGAACTACCAGTACACGGGCGCAAGCGTCTACGATCTCGAAACCGGCAACGAGATAATGCTCGCCCCGATAGACGACAAGTCAACAACCATAACCGGAGGCTGGACGCGGGACAGTAAGAAGGTCTACGTTACCAGCAACGCTAACGACCGAGGAATAGACGCGGTCGCTCTACTCGAACTGAAGCAAGGACCGGAATTTCAGTGGCTGACTCTGCAAGATTGGGACAGTCAGCTTGTAGACGTGTCCCCGACTGAAGATAAGTTCGCGTACGTCGTGAACGAGGCGGGGAATCTGAGACTTCTGCTCCGAGACCTCAACGGACAGGAAGAAGAGATCCCGCCAACCCAGGGAGTGGTCCGTGCCGCGAAATTCTCGCCGGACGGGAAGCGCCTCGCAATTATTCATGCGTCAGGCGATAGCCCGCATGACATCTGGGTCTACGACCTCAAAGCGCGGACGCTCAAACAGATTACTGATTCATTGGTAGGCGGCCTTCATCGCGAAAACTTCGTTAATCCTCAGCTTGTCGTCTATCCCTCTTTCGACCAGACGCCAATCACAAGCTTCCTCTACGTCCCAGCAAACATCAAAGCTGATCATTCCCACCCAGCCATCGTCTACTCCCACGGCGGACCACAGTGGGAACACTTCAACAGCTGGTTCCCCAGCCTACAATACTACACAAGCCACGGCTATGTAGTGATCGCACCTAACTTCCGCGGATCAACCGGATTCGGCCGCGAATTCATGGAATCCCTCCGAAAGGATGCTGGTGGGGGAGACCTCAAAGATCTGGTCTCAGCAGTTGACTATCTCAAGACCACGGGGTACATTGATCCTAAGCGGATCGCGATAACGGGCGGTTCCTGGGGAGGATACTTGACACTCATGGCCTTGACAAAATACCCAGATCTTTGGGCTGCGGGTGTGAGTATCGTCCCGCTCGCCAACTGGTTTACCGCTCACGAGAATGAGGATCCTGTTCTTCAGAAGAATGATGAGTGGCTAATGGGAGACCCTGCCGAGGATCGCGATCTCTGGCGAGACCGCTCCCCATTATTCTTCGCCGACCGTATCCGCGCTCCGCTTCTACTCCTAGCAGGAAAGAACGACATTCGATGCCCCGTCAAGGAGACCGAGCAGATGGCTGAAGCGGCAAGAAAGAACGGAGTGACAGTTGAGGTCAAGATATACGAAAACGAGGGGCACGGATTCGCGCGCAGGGAAAACGAGATCGACGCAATCAGGCGAGCGGCGAAGTTCCTAGAAACGCACGTGGGCCAGCGCACATCTACGCAGTAGGCAGAGCGTCACACCCGGTCGACCGCATTAGCGTTCTATGGCTGGATAGTTGATACCGAGAACCGCCCTCTGCACGATCTGATCCGTCTCATCGTAATGCATGCAGCACGTGTCACAGAGGTGAAGGTTGTGCTTCTCTCTGAACATCACATTCCCACTCCCAACTCTACAACGGGCGCAGCGCATGGTCGTCGTTGACTGTCAACTCGATTATGACCGGTAGAGGTCGATGAACCTACCGCCGGGTCTTACGCGAATGTAAAAGGTTCGAGACGCGGTATGAACCTACGCTAACTCAGTCCCCGGCAAAACTCTAGACTGCATATAGATGATGAAATGATTATATACTCTATATATGTGTCCTGTGGTTCTAACGGGTTATCAAACAATGAACAAGATCATGCTTTCCGTGGCCGAAGAAACCTTCCTCACAATGTCGAGTCTAGCCAAGAAGAGAGGCATTTCGATACAGGAACTCTTGAGAGCAGTGATCGTGCCCGAATGGGTCAGAGAAAACCTGCAGCCACGCCCCCGTTTCACGCCCATTACAGAAATTGCGCCTGCACCAACAGTACCCCAGACGAATTCGTATCACCGGAACCGAATACTAGACATCACCGTGGGCCAACTAAAGTACTAAACGACAAGTCCATCCAGATTCCTCTGGAATGGATCTTCTTCGTAACTGACTTCTGAAACGCGCAGTTTTTGGAGAGAATCTATTACACACGCAGTCAGCCCGACTCTGTAACCCCGCGCCCTTAGCACATGTGACACCGATTTCATTTCACACCATCCACGGATCGTTTCTCAGCTTCGGCTCCAAGAAATCATGCGACCCTTGTTGATTTGCTGAAGTCAGTGGGCCCATGTCAATCAAGAAAAAGATACTAGCCACTGTAATAGTACTCGCCATCATCGTCATCGGCGCCTTTGTTCTAGTCAGCGGCCAAGCGAACCAGCGGGCCGGAGGCCTCGCCTCTCCAAGCGTCAGAACATTTGTCATTCTT
>Ga0137418_10001120_pt1 | contig 24549 bp, 16 predicted proteins | sample CZODoug3_1_2_16f_FD_122242 | JGI IMG/M metagenome (GOLD analysis project Ga0137418, IMG submission 122242) | Vadose zone soil fungal communities from Angelo Coast Range Reserve, California, USA - CZODoug3_1_2_16fungal (Hybrid Assembly) | ecosystem: Environmental > Terrestrial > Soil > Vadose...
TTGTTGCTGAAGAGGAACGAGCTTCCGTAGTCGGGCGACCACCACAGGTCCTGCTTGCCGAAGGAAAAGTTCCAGCTATCGAGATTTGTGCTGAGGTACGCGTTCTGGATTGTGAAGCGATCCACCCCCGCGACGGGTGACGCGGGTTGAAGAGGATTGAGATCCACGTTCGCAATCACCTGCCGTACGGCCAACGGATACGCCGGCGCGCCGGGCGCGTGCTGGAATTCGCCGCTGAAGTAGACTGCGAAGCGATCGGAAGTAGCGTAGCTGGAAAAACCAGTAATGTTGTTGAATCCTTCCTGGTAAGGGCGGCCTTCGTCGTTGTAAATGGTCTGGCCGAAGTGATAGCTGTCGTTCAACGGGGTTCCGCTGATGCCGGTCATCCGCGTGTAGACCGATTCCACGCGCATGGATTGGTTTTCACCGGTTTCCATGGAATGGAGTTCGCCGGCAAATTCGGTGCGCAGTGCGGCGACAATTCCCGCCATTTCTTCCCCATGCGGAGCGCTCTCGTCTATCTTGGCGGCTGCCTCGTTCATCAACTGCACGCACTCGAGGCGGGTCCATGGGCGGATATTTAAAAACTCAGATTGGACCAAGCCTTGAGCGGCAAGGCGAACGATCGCGGGATAAACCCATGAATCGAGCGGCACGTTCGGGGATCCCATGCTCTCCGGTTCGGGCTTCCAATGGCGGCGCATAAACTCCGAAGCCGAGAGCCATGCTTCGCCGCCCAATTCCGGATCGTGATGCTGGCTGTAAACGCTTTGCGCCACCATGTTCCCCAGAATGCTGCCGACAAACACATCGGAGGGGAAATGTTGGCGCCCACGAACCCTGGAGTAGTCGATGAGGCCCGCCAATGCGTAAACGGCGATCTTCGTGAGCGGCCCCGGATATTCATGGGCAATCACACCGGCGGCGGCGAATGCGGCGGAAGCGTGTTCGGAAGGAAAGGAGGCGCCGCCATTAAAGAATGGGCCGCTCCCATTTCCCTCGTTGGGCCGCTGGCGGCCCAGCGAATACTTCATCGCCTCGGTGACCACAAAGGCGTTGATAACCGCTTCACCGGCCAGGAATCCAGTTTCGCGCCAGTGTTCGTTATGCTTCGGGTAGCTCAACATCCACATCCCGGCGGCACCGCCGAGCATGGCGGCGATACCCGCGTTTGAAATGTTGTCATAACGGCTCACCGTGCTTGGAACGTGGGACATGTGAAGGCTTGCATCTTTGTCGGTCAATAGCAGGGTTGAGGTGACGCCACCATACGGAACGATCCATCCCAAATCGGTGAATCGCAGCTTCGCCGGGCTGACCCAGATTTCCTTTTGATCGAGCAGGAATCTTGCGCCGAGTCCGCGGAAATTGTGGGACAACTTTATGGATGTATCCTTGTTCGTGTCCGTGTCCTTATCCTCGTCCGTGGCTTTGTCCGTGGCTTTGGATTCGGTTTTGGGTTTCGGTTCAGGCTGCATCTTTCCGCTCTTTTTGGCTTCCGGCGTTGGCTCTGGATTGTCGGGCGTTTGGGGGTAAGCCGTAACGGCCCCCGCCACCAACAGGTCCATCGCTAGGATTGAAAGCAAAATTGTTTTTCTCCCTGTCATCAGCCGGCTCATCTACGGGTGGATGTACGCCACTGCAAGAGCAACCGACGAGGCAACTTGAGCTGTCTGCATAATCGCGGTCCAGTTCGTGCCGCCAATCTTGGGCGTCTTTTCAGGGACGACGATCGAGTCGCCGGGCCGCAGCGTGGCACTCAACGGATCACCGGAGAAAAAGCCACCCCCGTTGTTTTTCGCCGATAGGACTGAGCCGTCGGCACGGATGACGAATACAGCCTTTTTGTCGGCAATCGGAGTGAGGCCGCCGGCCTGGCTCAAGTACCACTTCGCGGAGCGGCCGGATTGCGCGCTGATGGCGGTGGGGTTGAACACCTGCCCGTTCACGGTTACGACGTTCGCTTTCTTGGGAATCATCACGATGTCGCCATCGCGCAAGGCGACGTCGGCCGGCGTGTTCTTCCATCGCTTGATATCGGACTGGATGTGAATTACGACGCGGCCGATGGGAGGATTCGTGGAAAGCTGGGTGATCGTGGAATCGGTTTGAGCGATCGCGTTGAGTTTGTTGTTCTTCTCGTCGGTGGTGCCGTCGGGCAGGGCCTTGAGTTGGGCTCTTTCCGCTTTCATTCGATTGATGAGTTCCGATTGATTCCTGGCTTCCATCTCTCGAACTTCGCGGCGCATGAGTACGGCGCCATAGGGATACGCCTGACCCGTATATCCGCCGGCACGCTCAAGGACTGAACTCAAGCGTTCGCCGGGCCGAATGCCGTAGGTGGAGGGATGCATGACTTCGCCGTTGACCTTCACGGCTGCGCCGATGTCGCTCCATCCTGGGACCTGGCGAATCGCGAGAACGTCTCCGCTGCGGAGAGGCAGGTCTTCGCTTGCATTGCCGTTGCTCAGCGATGCCAAAGAGATCTGGAGATGTTGCGATGAGCCGCCGGAGGCCGCATAACGGGTCAAGTCGGCTGTGGTTGTGTCGGCGCTGCGTTTCAAACCGCCAGCGGCGCGAATCAGATCTTCGGCGCGCATATTTTCGGTGTAAGGATAGCGGCCGGGCTTTGCCACTTCGCCGGTGATCTCGATCGTGCTGGGTTCGACACGGGAAGTGTTTTTGTGAATGAGGAGGCGGTCGCGGGGCTGCAGCAAAATATTGTCCTCAGCGCTTCCATTCAGCGCGGAGCCGAGATTTACGCTGAAGATTTTGGAGCTGCCGTCCGGATTGATTCGGAAGAGTTGAGCCGTGTCCACGGCGGCATCCGGCTTCAGGCCGCCAGCAAGGAATACGGCGTCGCGCAACGAAGCCTGCCCTGAAGTCCGGTAATTGCCGGGCGAGCGGACTTCACCGACGACGAACACGGTGGGCGCGGGTTCAAAATCAAAACGGCTGAAGATGCGAACTGTGTCCAGCGGTTGCAACTGTGGAGCAGAAGCGGGATCGGCCATCGCGGCAGCCAGGTCAAAGCTGACTACGGTTGGGTGAAAATCCGGCGGATTGAGGCGAATGATTTCGCCATAGTGAGCGGCGGGTTCCGGAAGAATTTCTTTGTACGAGGCGATGAGATCGGTCAGCTTCATTTTCTCGTGGTAGGAGTAGCGCCCCGGCCGTTGCACGTGGCCCTGAAGATAGATGGTGTCCTGATTGTATTGGGCGATCGGGAAAATATGGATTTCATCGCCGTCCTGAATCTTGAATGAGGTGAGTTGAGCCGGCGCGGAATTGTCGGGCGAGAGGTCCAGGCTCAACATGGTGCGCTTTTCGTGGGCTTCGAGGCGCTGCACTTCGACGTGGCGCAGGGCGGCGGCGGGCAGGATGCCTCCGGCCAGCTCGAGCGCGTCTTCGACTGTTCCTTCGCCGTTCAGTTCGTATATGGCGGGCCGCCTAACCATTCCAGTCACTGTTACTTGCGGGCCCACTGGCGGCACCAGCAGCGTGTCGCCGTTCTCGAGACGTTTTGCGTCGGGGGAAACGCCGTGCAAGAGGAGGTCGTACGCGTCGATCTTTTCGAGTTCGTCTTTTCCACGCATGTGTTTCAAGGAACGCAAGGACCCGCGCGGCGTGACTCCTCCCGCACCGACAAGCGCGTTCAGGGCCGTTGAGAGCGAGCTGATGTCGTAAGCGCCGGGCTCTTCCACTTCACCGACGACGTAGACGCGAATCGTGCGGAGACGAGAGACGGAGACGTCGGTTGAGGTGTCGCGGTATTGGGTTGAAATCGCTCTTTGTACTGCTTGCTGGACGTCGCCGAGGGATCTGCCGCTGACAAGCACAGGGCCTGCCTCGGGAAGAGTGACTCTGCCCTGGCGATCCACGATGCGCACCAGCTTGGTCGAAATTCCTCCCCAAAGGTCTATGGTCAAACTGTCGCCTGGACCCACCACATAGTCAGGACCAACAGGCAGGTCCATGGGGATGCTGCGCGGATCGCGGAGACCGTCGCGAAACACTTCGGTGCCAAATCGTTGCGGCGGGCGGTCCGTGGCGGGCGCCTGGACATAAAGATCATATAAGGATGGGATATCGGCGTAGGGATTTGGCCGGTGGACCGGCATTCCAGCTGCGAGCGTGCGATCGGTTGCGAGCTTCGACTTGCGGCGCGAATATGTTTCGCCAATCATGTCGGACTTCGTGTTCAGCGATGCGGCAGTTTGGTCGGCAGAACTCCCGCTTCCCGAGTTTTGCGCGGAGCCGGCGCGCGCCTGATCCAGGAGAGCACTGCTCAAAGGATCGGAGGGGGCAATCCCCGAGGATCTGGGATCAAACGGCTGCTTCATTGGGTCGGAGACACTCAGGAGCGAATCGGTGCCGTCAGTGGACGGACTGAAAAGTGAGCCGTCCGGATTACCACGCGCCTGCATGATTCTCGGAGAGGCAGGCACTGGCTGCCCATCGTTCGGATAGTTGGGAGAGGAGTCTTTCTGCGGGACATTTTCATCGGGGGACGAGATTGAGCGCCGGGAGCGGGAGGGCATTCCCTGGGGGCAATCCCTGTCCTCGTTCAAATCGCAGGGCGCGTTTTTTGTTTCGCTGGTTTCGGTCTTCCGCGGTTTGTTCGACTCTGCGTCTTCCTGGGCTTCAACCTGGACGAGGTGCCTGACGCGCTCCTTCATCAGGAGCTCTTGTTCTTTTCCCAACTCGGAGTCTGGATTAAAGTTTGGACGCAGGTAGCCGTAACGCTGGACAAGCCTGGTGGCGACCGAGCGAAAGGCTACATCGGTTGTCAACCGGTCAAATACGGCGGTATCGGTGAGATCTTCTTCGCTGACAACCTGCCCATTGTCACTTGCTTCCCTGGCAATCCAGCGCTTCAGCTCCACGAGCAGGCCCGGATCCTTGATCAACACTTCCTTGATTTGAGCAGGCGCGGCCGCGACGTAATTGAGGTTTTCTTTTTCGAGTTCAGACTGTCCGGCCTGCTGGCGCTGAATGGCCGGTGAGTTTTCAGAATTTCGTTTCTGGTCAGGTTGCTGGGCCATCAGGGGAAGACAAGAAGCGGAAATGAGAATCGTGGCGAAGATTTCCAAGAGGCAGAGAAGGCTTTTGGACCTGCAAGATCTGAGAATTGAATTAACTTGGATCATAAAATTGCGCTCCCGTTTCATTCCGATACAGCGCCCTGCCTCTCCGCCATGTTGCGGACAGCGGTGAGCAACCCTTCCTCGGAGGACTCGATATCGCCTGAATGAATGTCGACGGAGGCCCAGTAGCAAACAGTGTGGTTCTCGTGGGGCGCGACAGCGATAATGCGGAGTTCCGGAAAATGGCGGAAAAGTGTGTCGCAAATGTCGGGCCGTTTGCCGTGCTCTTCGGCGGTGACGACAAGGAGGTCTGGCGAGAACTTCTGGACGTGGTCGTGGATGTCGGCCTCGTCGGCCACTTCCCCGACGATTTCAATCCAGGGCTGCTCTGCAAGCGTTTCGAGCAGTAACTCGCGCATCAGCTTAGGTTTGTTGGCGACCAAGATTCTGAACGTTCTGACCATTTTGTCCTCTCTCGGCGAACCAGCGTTGGTGGACCAGTATTAAGGGAATTACGTAATTGAATAGGTTCAATGTGGAATCAAAGAAGGGTCACAGGGCAAACCAGAAGAAAGTGGAGTTCCACTGGCCCGAAGAATGGACAGAATGGACTACAGGGACTAATGCCAAACCGGCACAAGGGACCAAAAAAGGACTAACGGGGCAAGGCGCGGATGGGTCCCCAGGGGACCAAGCGGCTTATTATGAACAACAGGTAAAAATTGAGAATTTGGAATCCTGGGGCAATCAAAAATCGTCTAAAGAGTTGAAAGCTATGGGGCCTAAGGCTGGAGGCGAGACAACCCCCGTCACCAGTAAATATTCTAACAAGTGTTGACAGACGGATTTAGTAACACTAGAGTAGGGTGGCCCGCTGGTTACTAAAGTCCTCGAAACTACGTAACTTGCGGGGTGAGCCTTTCTAAATGGGGAGATTGGCTGTATGTCGTGTCCCAACACTTCGGCTAAATCCGTAGAAGCAAACGTATTCCTTGCCACAGAAAACCGCTTGCTGCGCGATACCCTGGCGCGGCTGCTCAGAAAGCAGGCGGGAATCCGCGTAGCTGGAATGGTCGCCAGCATAGATAACCTTTCCGGGCAGGTTGTGGAATCCGCGTGTGACACGGTGCTTACGGATTTCTCTCCCGGCTCGAGCAACGCCCCGCTTGTCCGCAACCTTCACGAAGAGAGACCCCAACTGAAGATCATCCTTATTGGAATGGAGGATGATCCGGAGACCTTCTTGAAGGCAATTCATCTGGGGGCCAGCGGTTATGTGCTGAAGGAAGCCTCTGCGCTGGAGATCGTTGCGGCGATCCGGCGGGTGGGAAGAGGGGAAGCTGTATGTCCTCCCAATTTGTGCATGGTGCTGATTGAATACATCTGGAACGAGGAGCGACGGATTGCTGAATCGCCTCGCAAGACGAAAGCATGCGACAGCCGGTTGACTCACCGGCAAGTGCAACTGATGAACCTGGTTGCCAGCGGACTATCGAACAAGGAAATTGCGACAACCCTGAATTTGTCTCAGTTTACGGTGAAGAATCATCTGCGCCGGGTGATGCGACAGGTGGAAGCGACAAACCGATACGATGCCGTTGAGCTGATGCGCGCGAGCGGGCTGCTGAGTTCCGGAAATGGCGCGGCCCACACCGAATGATCTCCCAGTTATAAAATATCAAGCAGAAGCCACAGTGACCCGTACGCGAAGCCCTTTTAAACCGAGGGGCGGGGGATCCCATTCCATTTAACCTAGAACGCCTTGCACAAGAGTTTTGCGGGGCCACTTGAAAGTGGCCGCTACAAAGGCAAGAGGGAGGGGCGAGCCCCTCCCCTACAAAGGATTGCCGGGGACTGGGAGCGGGATGCGCTCGGGGAAGCCGCGTTGGTGCCAGTAGGGGTAGATCGGCGTGAAGTCGCTGGCGGCGTCTAGTTTGGCTACTTGGTCGGGCGTTAGTTTCCAACCGACGGCGGCTAGATTTTGGCGGAGTTGCTCTTCGTTGCGGGCGCCGAGAATAACGGTGGAGACGGTGGGGCGGCGCAGGAGCCAGTTAAGGGCGATTTGCGGGACGCTTTTGCCGGTTTCTTTGGCGATGGCGTCGAGGGCGTCCACTACTTTATAGACGTATTCATCGGGGACTGGCGGGCCGACGTCGGCGGTTTTGTGCAGACGGCTTTGTTCGGGGAGAGGGTGGCCACGGCGGATTTTACCGGTTAGGCGGCCCCAGCCGAGCGGGCTCCAGACGAGAGCGCCAACTTTTTGATCGATGCCGAGAGGCATGAGTTCGAGTTCATACTCGCGGCCGATGAGGGAATAGTAGACCTGATGGGCGACGTAGCGGGCCCAGCCGTAGCGCTCGGAGATGGAAAGGGCTTTCATCAAGTGCCAGCCGGAAAAATTGGAGCAGGCGATGTAGCGGACCTTGCCGGTGCGGACGAGTGTGTCGAGCGCTTCGAGGGTTTCTTCGATGGGAGTTAGTTGATCGAAGCCGTGCATATGGTAGATGTCGATGTAGTCCGTGTTGAGGCGGCGGAGGCTGGCTTCGGCGGCGCGGACGATGTGGTAGCGGGAAGAGCCGGCGTCGTTTGGACCGTCACCGAAACGAAATGTAGTTTTCGTGGAGATGAGAAGATTTTGGCGCTTTCCCTCGATCGCTTTGCCGAGGATTTCTTCGGACAATCCCCTTGAGTAGACATCGGCGGTATCAAAGAGGTTGATGCCTGCCTCCATGCAAATATCAATGAGGCGCTTGGCTTCGTTGACGTCGGTTTGTCCCCAGGCGCGAAAGAATTCGGTGCCACCGCCGAAGGTGCCGGTGCCGAAACTCAGCTCGGAAACTTTCAAGCCCGAATAACCCAGCTGCCGGTATTCCATGGTTGTGTATGTTCCTTTCAGTTTTCAGAGCTTATCTAATAAATGGAGTTCGGATGAGAGCAGAGTGTCCTCAGGGGCTAAAGCCCACTTTTTAGTGCACCTAATGTCGGAGCTAAAGCTCCGACCCCCAGAACCATTTCTGAGATGGCCGCCGCTAGTGGCGAATGCTCGATTCCTTGGGAAGCTCGGCGGTGCTCCAGCCGCCGCCGAGGGCTTTGATGAGGAGAACGCTGGCGTCCATACGGCGGCGCTGGATGTCCACGTTGTTGCGCTCGTTTTGGAGAGCAATGGTTTGGGCGTTGATGACCTGGAGGTAGGTGTCGACGCCGCCTTTGTAACGGTTGGTGAAGAGCTGGAGAGAATCCTTGGCCGAGGCGGTGGCTTCGGTTTGCTGCTGATCTTCATCGTTGAGGATGCGCAGGGCGGCGAGATTGTCTTCGACTTCCTGAAATGCGGTTAGCGAGGTCTGACGATAGGTGGCAACGGTGCCGTCGTAGTTCGCGAGGGCGGTTTCGGAGTTGGCGCGGCGACGGCCGCCGTCGTAGAGCGTTTCAAGCATTTGGGGACCCACGGCCCAGAAACGGCTGGGCCAGTTTAACCAATTCAGGAGAGAAGTTCCTTCGAAACCCGCGGAGCCATTGAGAGAGAGCGTGGGGAAATAGGCGGCGCGCGCGATGCCGATCTGCTGGTTGGCTTCGGCCATGCGGCGTTCGGCGGCGGCGATATCGGGGCGGCGTTCGAGGAGTTCTGTAGGGAGAGCACCGGGAATTACGGGCGGCTGGAGATCGAGCGGAGCCGGAGGAATGGTGAGTTCGGCGGGAGGCTTGCCGATGAGGATGGCGATAGCGTGTTCGAATTGCGCGCGGGCGACGGTGACGTCGGTGTCTTGCACGCGCGTGGTGTCGAGTTGAGTTTTGGCTTGGGCAACGTCGGATTTGGGAGCTACGCCGCCGAGGAAACGATTGCTGGTGAGTTGCAGGGCGTCGGTGAAGGCCTTGACGGTGTCGTCGAGGAGCTGCTTCTGGGCGTCGGCGCTGCGAAGTTCGAAATAATCGATGGCGAGTTCGGCGTGGAGGCTGAGGCTGGCGGTGGCGTAATCGGCGGTGGTGGCTTGTGCTTCTTCGCGAGCGGCGGCGACGGTGCGGCGGACGCGTCCCCAGAGGTCGACTTCGTAAGAGAAATCGATGGGAAGGACGAAATCACCGGTGTTGCTGGTGGTGCGGATGTAGGGGCGATTCCCCGAAGCGTGAAGGGAGTCAATGCTGGGACCAGCGGAGATGGTGGGAAATTGGGCGGCGCGATTGAAGCGGACGGCGGCGCGGGCTTCGCGGAGGCGGGCTTCGGCGACTTTGAGATTCTGGTTGGAGACGGTGAGCTGCTCTTCGAGAGAGTTGAGTTGCGGGTCACCGAAGATTTCCCACCATTTTCCCCGGAGAGTTTGATCAGCTGGCTGGGCGGTTTTCCATTGGCCGGCTTCCTTGAAGGATTCGGGTGGTTGCTCTTTGAAGTTGGTTGAAGTGGGCGCCGTGGCGCGAACGTATTTGGGGCCGACTTCGCAGCCGGAGAGAAGCACGGCTAGCGTGACAGCGAGGAATGGGCGAAGAGATTTCATGGATTAATCTCCTGCGTGCTGGTCTGCAATTTTTACGGGGGTGCCGCTGATCAGAGAGTCGGGCGGGCTGACGACGACTGCGTCGGAGCCGGAGATGCCGTCAATAATTTCGACGGAGTTACCGTAGTCGCGGCCCATTTTCACAGACACGAGTTCGACTTTGCCGTTGCGGACGACGCCGACTTGGAGGCCTTCTTTGCGGAAAAGAAGGGTGTTGGATGGAATGGTGACGGAGGTGATGGATTCGGGAAGCTTGAAGTGGACGAAGACGTAGGCGCCGGGCCGGAGGCGGCCTTTGGGATTGTCGACGTCAACTTCGGTAAGGAGCGTGCGAGAAGTGGCGTCGAAGGCGTTGGCGTTGCGGACGAGAGTGCCTTTGAAGATTTCGCCGGGAAATTCGTCGAGGGTGAGCGTGGCGGTGGCGCCGTTGCTGGCGGCGCGGGAATAGACTTCGGGAATGGCGACGTAGACGCGGAGCTTGTTGATGGACGCGAGGTGGAAGAGTTCGCGGGGTGAGCTGGCGCCGGCGTCGATGAGCTGGCCGACGTCGGTGTTGCGGGCGGTGAGGATGCCGTCGAAGGGAGCATAGATTTTTTCGAAGGACTGGAGTTCCTGGAGGCGGCGAACATTGGAGGCGCTGGAATCGGCGGCGGCTTTTTTGGCGGCTAGATCACTTTGGGCCTGATCGGTTTCCTGCTGAGAGACGGAGCCGGTGCTGACGAGGAATTCCCAGCGAGAGGCAGTGATTTTCGCGATGTTGTAATTGGCCTGGGCGGTTTCGAGGTCGGAGCGGGCTTGGAACAATTGCTGGTCAACTTCGGGAGTTTCGATTTCGGCGAGGAGCTGACCTTTTTTGACGGGGGAGCCGATGTCGAAGTACCAGCGCTTCAGGTAGCCGTTGGTGCGGGCGAAGATGGGCGCGTCGATGAAAGCGACCGTGTTGCCGGGCAGGGCAATTTCCTGCGACGGAGCGTCGGCGACTGGACGCACCACGGTGACGATGGGGATGGCGGCCTCGTGGGTGGCTTGGGTGACGTTTGCTTCGGCGTTCACGCGGGAGCGAATGCCGAAGAAGATAACGAGCGCAACGACGGCCACGGCGCTGGCGGGAATCCACCAGGGGATGCGCTGCTGCGCGGAAGGCGGCGGAGCGGCGGCGGGCTGGGCCGCGGCCACCGCTACCACCGCCGGGTTGGGCGATTCCATTTTTTGTGCTTCCGGATTCACCGGCGTTTCCGGGTTCGCTGGCGTTTCGAGATTATTACGATCGGCGTTCATTACTCGTACCTCCCCTGGGGTCTTTATGCGTGAACTTCCTGGTGCGTTACTTCTTCCGGAAAACCTGGCGCGCCGGGGTCGCGTTTCGAATGCAAGAGACTGAAAACTGCCGGGACGAAAATCAGAGTGGCGACGGTGGCGAAGAGCAAACCGCCGATAACGGCGCGGCCGAGGGGGGCATTTTGTTCGCCGCCATCGCCGAGGCCGAGGGCCATGGGGATCATGCCGATGATCATGGCGAGAGCGGTCATGAGGACGGGGCGGAAGCGGGTGAAGCCGGCTTCGGTGGCGGCAGCGACTGGGTCTCCGTGGTGCAAGAGGCGTTCCTTGGCGAAGGAGACGACGAGAATGCTGTTGGCGGTGCCCACGCCCATGCACATGATCGCGCCCATGAGAGCTGGGACGCTGAGCGTGGTGTGCGTGAGGAAAAGAAAGATGACGATTCCGGCGAGGGCGGCGGGGAGCGCGGTGATGATGATGAAGGGATCGAGCCAGGACTGGAAATTCACGACGATGAGCAGGTAAACGAGGATGACGGAGAAGACGAGGCCGCCGAGGAGGCCGGTGTACGAGGTGCGCATGGTTTCGAGCTGGCCGCGAACGCGGATGAAGCTGCCGCGCGGGAGCGAGGAAGTGTTGGCGGCGACGATGCGATTGATGTCGCGGCCGACGGCGCCGAGATCGCGGTCTTGCACGTTGGCGTAGATATCGAGGATGCGGCGAATGTTGTAGTGATTGATGGCTTCCATTTCGCTGGTGCGGTGGATGGAAGCGACGTCGGCGAGGATGAGCGGGCGTGTAGAACTGGCGGCGGTGATGGGAATGTTCTGCAAGTCTTGCAAAGACTGGACGGCGTATTGCGGAGTTTGGGCGACGAGGTTGTAGCTGGTGCCGTTCTGATAGTTCAGGAAAAACATGGGGGAGATCTGGAAGCTGCCGCTGAGCGAGTTGAGCATGCTGTTGGCGACGTCGCGTTCAGAAAAGCCGGCTTGCGTGGCTTTGGTGCGGTCGATGGCGACTTCGTATTGCGGGTAATCGAAAGGCTGCTGCATGTGCGGGTCGGCGATGCCGGGGACCTGGCGGAGTTCGGCGAGGATTTTGTCGGCTACGCGGCGATTCCCTTCCGTGTCCGAACCTTCGATCTGAATGTCCACGGGAGCGGGAAGACCGAAATTCAGGATCTGGGTGGTGATGTCGGCGGGGAGAAAATAAAAAGTGGCGCCGGGAAATTGCGCGGGCAACTGTTTGCGGAGTTGGCGCATGTAGGCGGCGGTGGGGTGATGATTTTCGTTGAGGGAGACGAGGATGTCGGCATCGCCGGCGCCGATGAGGCCGGAGGTGCTGTGCATGTAGTTGATGGCGCTGTAAGGCAGGCCGATGTTGTCGGCGATGGAGTCGAGTTCGCGTTCGGGAATTGCGCGGCGGATGGCGGTTTCAACTTCGTCGCTGAGTTTTGCGGTTTCCTCGATGCGGGTTCCGGTCTTTGCGCGAAGGTGAAGGATGAACTGGCCGCTGTCTGTGCTGGGGAAGAAATCCTGGCCCAGCCAGGGGACGAGGAGGAAAACGGCGAGACACGCGAGGAGGAAGGCTGGGATGAAGACGCGGCGGTGTTGGACGAGGCGCTCGAGCAAAGATTGGTAAGAGTCGCGGAGATTCGTGAAAGCGCGCTCGAAACCACGCTGAAACCTGACGAAGGGATTGCTTGAGGACTTCGCGGCGTCGTCGTGTTCCTTCAAGAGGTACATCGCGAGAGTGGGAACCAGGGTGCGGGAAAGGATGTAGGAGGCGAGCATGGCGAAGACAACGGCTTCGGCGAGGGGGACGAAGAGGTAGCGAGCTACGCCACTGAGAAGGAACATGGGCATGAAGACGATACAGATGCAGAGGGTGGAGACGAGAGCGGGGACGGCGATCTGGGCGGCGCCATCGAGAATGGCTTCGCGCTTTGCGTGGCCCTCTTCGAAATAGCGCTCGATGTTTTCGATGGTGACAGTGGCGTCGTCAACGAGTATGCCGACGGCGAGAGCGAGGCCGCCAAGAGTCATGATGTTGATGGTCTCGTGGAGCAGGCTGAGGACGATGACGGAGCTGAGAATCGAAAGTGGAATGGAGACGGCGATGATGAGGGTGCTGCGCCAGCTTCCGAGGAATATAAGGATCATGATGCCGGTGAGGCAGGCGGCGATGACGGCTTCACGGATGACGCCGCTGACGGCGCTGCGCACGAAGACGGATTGGTCGGCCAGGGGACGAATTTTTAATTCGGGCGGAAGGGTCTGCGCGACGCGAGGAAGAAGAGTGCGAACGCCTTTCACTACGTCGAGAGTGGAGGCGTTGCCGGCTTTAAGAATGCTGACGAGGACGCCGCGGTTGCCGTCCTGGCGAGCGATGTTGGTCTGGGGAGCGAAACCGTCGCGGACGTTGGCGACATCGCGGAGGTAAATGGTGGAATTGCCGACTACTCTTATCGGGATGTCGTTTAGTTCGGGAACAGTGCGCAAGCTGGAGTTGACGCGGACGTCGTACTCAAATTCGCCGATTTTTGCGGTGCCGGAGGGGAGGATGACGTTTTGCTGCTGGACGGCGTTAAGGACGTCCTGCGGCGAAAGCCCCTTCGCTTGAAGAAGCGTTGGGCTGAGATCGATCATGACCTGGCGCTGCTTTCCACCGTAGGGGTAAGGAATAACCGCGCCGGGAACGGTGACGAGTTGAGGACGGAGGAAATTCTGGCCGAGGTCGTTCAATTGCTGCTCGGAGAGTCCCTTGCCGGAGAGGCCGAGCTGGAGAATCGGGACGCTCGAGGCGCTGTAGTTAATGATGAGGGGAGGAAGGGCGCCCGGTGGCAATTGACGAAGAATCGTTTGAGAGATTGCGGTGACTTGTGCGTTGGCATTTTCCAGGCTGGAGTTGGGCTGGAGAAAGATTTTGACGATGGCCTGGCCGTTGACGGTGGTGGATTCAATGTGTTCGATGTTATCGACGGTGGTGGTGAGAATGCGTTCGTAAACGGTGGTGATACGGCCTTCGAGTTCTTCCGGGTTGAGGCCGGTGTACTGCCAGGCGACAGCGATAACGGGGATATCAATGTTGGGGAAGATGTCCGTGGGAGTGCGGAGGATGACGACGGGGCTCATTAAGAGAATAAGCAGAGCGAGAACGATGAAGGTGTAAGGTCGATCGAGAGCGACGCGAACGATCCACATAAGATTTCTCCCCGCAGACCGCACTGGTGCGGCCTACGAACGACGAACAGCAAGGCCACCAGAGAGCAACGAGCTAGGGGGCGCTGACGGAGAAGGCGGCCTGATACGTGGTGTTGCGGGCCGCCTGCGAGCGAGGAAAGAGGGCGACCGCGGCCCTGTCCGCTCTTGCGCCGAGGCGCTTGGCGATTTTGTCGCGCAACAAACGGCGAGCGCGAAAGGTTCTGGCTTTGACGGTTCCGACCCGTACGCCGAGAGTTTCAGCCGTTTTTCTGGTGGAGAGTTCGCCGATTTCGGAGAGGTTGACGACGGTTTTCAGGATTGGGCGGAGTTCGTCGATCGCGCCGGACAAAACGTTGTGAATCTCCAGCTGGCCATATTCTTCTTCAGGTGTTGCGGCCCGGTCCTTGATTTCGAGCGTAAAGCTTTCCTCGTCAACTGTCTGATGGCCTTCGATGGAAAAGTGGCCGGGACGGCGTTTGCGGAGAAGCATCAAGGCTTCATTGATGGCGATGCGGGTAAGCCAGGTGGAAAATCGCGATTGACCCTGAAAACTTTTGAGATGAACAAAAGCCTGCTGGAACGTCTGCTGAACGGCGTCTTCGGCATCCTGGGTATTCTGGAGCCGGCTGAGGGCGACATGAAACATTTTTTGCTGGTAGCGCTGGAAAAGAACTTCGAAGGCGGCGCTGGAGCCACGGACTGCTTCGGCGACGAGAGTCTCGTCCTTGGTGTCGAGGTTAAGAAGATTCCGAGTGTCTTCGGAAGTTAACTTCTGGGTTCGACTGTTGGCTTCGGTTCGCATGGTTGGGTCTCCTTCGAGATTTGCCGGTGCTGTTCCTTCAACGATTCCAAAACGTGCTTCATGTAGGCCCGGCTGGCGCGGAGAGCCGCTCCTTCCGTGGCCATCTGAAGGAGCACGCGTTCGCCATTCCCGTCGACGGAGACAACGTCTTCGAGATCGACCGCGCACTTGCGCCCTTCGCGCGTGCTCTTGGTGGAGAGCCATTTCTCTTGCAGGTCCAGCGCCCACACGCCACAAAGGCGCCCCTGCAAAACCCATTTCTGTTCGAACGGCGTGTCGGTGATCATGGTCCTAAGCACGGGAGTCTCCTGGGATCCTTGTGCTTACCTGCCAGAACTTAACGAAGCCGTGGAGCTTGAACTGGTGGTGAACAGATCGAGGCGGATCTGCACTTCGTTCGCGACGAGGCGGTTTGGATCCGCGTTCTGGTGGTGGTGCTTGGCGGAAAGAGCCTGCGCCTGATCCTCAGTGATTATGGACGGAGCGATCTGTGTACAAACTTCGCCGGAGAAATCCTCGCCGACCATTGCCGGAGTGTCGCAGCTGAGGTCCTTGCGGGCCGCAACGTCCACGCGTTCTCCCGTGCAAGCGGGGCCGGAATAATCTTCACTACCGACGTTGGACGGCATCGAGCACTGTTCGTCGGCAACAAAGACTGGCCAGACTGTGGAAGAGACAGCAGCCAGCAGCTCGGGAAAATCCTCGGCAGAAATTGTTGAGGAGGCGATCCATTCCGCGTTGGCCGTGCTGCGGGACGAAGTGGCGCGGCGGAATTCAAAGGACGCCGGCTGAGTCTGCGAGCTGGTGATTGCCGGGCCGTAGGTTGGGCCGGAGTAGCTTTCGGACGGGTCGTAGGAAACACTGCGCTGAACGTAGGTGAGAGTGAGGTCACCGGAGACACGATAAGTGTCGGCCGTCAACGAAACTACGCGCCGGGATTTGAAGGCGATAACGGTGTAATCGGGGTTCTCTTCGCGGCGATGCGCTGCGGACTTCGTGAGCGAGGGCTTTTTGTCGGCCGGATAGATGGTGAAATCAAAGTTGGGAGCCGCGGAATTGCCGGAGTTCAGCTTGACCACGCCGGAAGTACGGGCGACACCTACGTTGAGGTTGTCGTTCGGATTTCTTGTCGAGGCGAGATAGAGCCGCGCGGTGGAGTGTTCGGAGTCAATTTGGGAGACGGAGTTCTGCGCGAGAGCCGGGGCAGCAGAGATGACTCCTGAGAGGGCAACGAGAGCAAATACACTTAATTTGTTGGCCATTGGACCTTCCTTCTTTCTACCTGCGTACTGAAGAAAGGCAATGCGCTGGCCAAACGGGAAGGGTGGGGGAAAAGCGTGGAAGTGATTGAAGGAAAGGAGTTTCAGGGGAGGCGAGAGAAATGACAGTTGCGGCGTGTCACGGTGTCATAGAGGTTTGACAGTGTCAATCGTCGGTGCCGTGACAGTTGCGGAGTTCAGGCGGAGACGCTTCATTTGGGCGATGAGGGTGGTGCGCTTCAGGCCAAGGCGGGCCGCGGCCCCATCGACTCCGCCTACGCGGCCGCCGGATTCGCGGAGGGCGTGTTCGATTTGTTCGCGTGTGAGGGGAGGCACGACGGTGCGGACTCGCTTTGGGCGAACGGCAGCGGGAGCAATTTCTGTGGCCGCCGGAATCACGGCGGATGTGGCTTTAAGTTCGGCGGGGGAGATGCGGAGCACGCCGCGAGAAGAGAGGATGACGGCGCGCTCGATGACGTTCTGCAGCTCCCGGACGTTGCCGGGCCAGTCGTAGCTCATGAGGGCGCTCATGGTGTCGGCGGGAATGGTTTGAATGAGCTTGCCCATGCGACGGCTGAAAATTTCGGCAAAGTGGCGGACGAGCAGGGGAACGTCTTCGGGGCGCTCGCGAAGGGCAGGGACGCGGATAGGAAATACGTTCAAGCGATAGAAAAGGTCGGAGCGAAATTTGTGTTCGGCGACAAGCTCGGAGAGATCGCGATTGGTGGCGGCGATGAGGCGCGCGTCAGTTTTGAGTGTGCGAGAGCTGCCGAGGCGCTCGAATTCGCGCTCCTGGAGAACGCGGAGGAGCTTGGGCTGGAGTTCGAGGGGAATTTCGCCGATTTCGTCGAGGAAGACGGTGCCGTGATGAGCGAGTTCGAAGCGGCCAATGCGCTGGGCGATCGCGCCGGTGAAGGCGCCGCGCTCGTGGCCGAAGAGTTCGCTTTCGAGCAAGCCGGTGGGGATGGCCGCGCAATTCACTTTGACGAACGCGTTGGAGTTGCGAGAGCTGAGGTTGTGGATGGCGCGGGCAATGAGTTCCTTGCCGGTGCCGGTTTCGCCGAGGATGAGAACGGTGGAATCGGTGGGGCCGACAGTTTCGAGTTCCTTGAGGACTTTCTGCAACGCGCTGCTTTTGCCGACGATCTCGTCGAACATGGAGGTTTCGTCGATTTCCTGCCGGAGAGCGACGTTCTCCTGGAAGAGCTGTTCCTTGAGCGTGTTGATTTCCGCGAAAGCGTCTTCGAGGGCTTTTCGCGAGAGGTAATGCTCCGTGACATCCACATGGGTGCCAATGAATTCGGCGACCTGGCCGTCGGGCTTTCTGACGGGATGGCCGAGGACGTGGAGGTGGCGAATGGAGCCGTCGTCCAGAATGATGCGGTAGTTCAATTCGAACTCGCTGGAGTCGCGATTGCAGTTTTGAATGGTTTCCCGAACGAGGGGGCGTTCGTCGGGATGAACGCGGCCGAGAATCATGTCGACGGTGACACTGGAGCCTGGATCGAAACCGAAGATTCGGCAACTTTCCTGGCTGAAATAGACTTCGCCGGAAGTGACACAGCGGGCCCAGCTTCCGGTGTGGCTGAGGCGCTGGCCTTCGGAGAGATAGGTTTCGCTGCGCTTGAGAGCTTCCTCGGCGCGTTTGCGCTCGGTGATGTCGCGGTAGATGCCGTAGATTTCGGGGGTGTTCCCTTCGACCTTCACGGGAGCGGCCGAGAAGGACACGATGAGGCGAGAGCCGTCTTTTCTTTTGCGCGTCAATTCGGCGTCAACGCGCTCGCCGCGCTGGAGCGCTCCGCGGATTTTTTCCGACTCTTCCCAGTAGCTTTCGGGAACGATCAGATCGGTGATATTGCGGCCGAGCGCTTCTTCGGGAGTAAATCCATAGAGGTTCGTAAATTCGCGATTGACACGCAAGATGCGGTTTTCGAAATCGCGGAGAACGATGGCTTCGGGAGCGAGTTCGAAGAGCTTTTCGAAACGGGCTTTTTGCTTGCGGAGTTCCTCTTCGACCTGCTTGCGCGGGGTGATGTCCATCGTGGTGCCGATGAAGGCGGTGAGATTGCCGGCGTTGTCGAGGACCGGGCGGCCGATGCCGGAGACGTGCTTGAGCGCGCCGTCGGGAAGAACGAGGCGGAACTCGTGTTCGAATTCGTGTTTGTCGCGAACGGCCTGGTCGACGGATCTTTCGAGCCACTCGCGGTCGTCGGGGTGAACTCTGCTCCAGAAGAGGGGCGTAGAGGGCTTATCGTGTTCGGGATCGGCGCCGAGAATGAAAAAATGTTCGCGCGACCATTTAAGTTCGCCGGTGACGAGATTCCACATCCAACTGCCGGTGTGGCTGAGCCTTTGCCCTTCTTCCAGGAAGAGCTCGCCGGTGCGTTGCTCTTCGTCGCGGAGAGCATTGTCGACGGCGAGGGCGACCTGATCGGCGACGAGAGAGAGGTAACGCATTTCATCGGGAGAATAGGCATTGGGGTGACGCGCACCGAAGGCGAGGGAGCCAAGGCGGCGGTAGGCTGTGGTGAGAGGGAGAATGCATGCGGACTGAAAACCGAAGTCTCTATAGAGATTCATCATGCGAGGGAAGCGGGATTCCGTCTGCGGGGAAGAGATGAGAACGGGCTCCTGGTGATTGTAAACCCACCAGGTGACGGTTTCCTCGGCGCGGAAGTCCGGGGGGATTTGGAAAGCCGGCCCTTGCATGACCTCGAGCAAAGGATTCTCGATTTTATTTGTGGCGGGGTCGTAGAGATAGATGGCGACGAAATCGAAAGAGACGACCTGGCGAAGTTCCTTGGCGAGAACGCGGAATAATTCCTTTGGGTTGCGATAGACACCGATGGCTTGAGAGACGCGAAAGAGGGCTTCCTGGCGCGCCGGGAGCGACTGCTCCGTTCGGGAATGTGGTGTTTCGGACAACCTTTCCTCTAGCTCGATGTTTTTCACCTTAACCAGCCTTTGTTTTGGCGGCGATTTAACTGTAGCTAACGGACCGCCTGGACAACAAGAAATCCGGGGCAATACGAGGGACGCGGTGGAGGCGGATCCGGTTACGCGCGCTAATGGCGTTTATTTGATGCGTGAGGGGGGAGAATAGGCTCGGTTGGAGATTGTGGGGATTGGAGAGAGGAGGAGCGGATGAGGAGAGAAAAAAACGAGGCTGGGCCGCCTCGGGGCGGGGTCTACAAGAGAAAGAAAGAGTAGCCCAAGAGGTCGGGGCGAGCCCCCTACAAAGACGGGAGAAGGGGAACCCAAGAACACAGGCAAGAGTGCCTGTGCCACACGGAAGCAGGAGGGCAAGAGCACAGGCTGAAGCCTGTGCTACGGGTTGGTCACAGAAAATTCAGGAGGGCGGCGGTGGTTTCTTTGGGTTGCTCTTCGAGGACCCAGTGGCCGGTGTTTTTCAGAACGAGCATGGTGGCGTTGGTGGCGACGAGTTTCATTTGCTGGCCGAGGAGAGTGCCGTTGGCTTTTTCACCGCCGATGGCCAGGACGGGCATGGTGAGTTTGGTTTGAGAGAGCACGGCGAAATCTTTGGCGGCTTGAGAGAAGGAAACGAAGTACGCCCAACCGGCACGCATGCGTCCCGGGCGAGCGTAGGCGGCGGCGTAGGCGACACGATCGGCTTCGGGGATGGAGTGGGTTTTGTCGGCGGCGAAGTCGTTCCAGAAGTGTTCATAGTAGATGCGTTCCCTTCCCTGAACCAGGGCTTCCGGTGTGGGGCCGTTGAAACGGAAATGCCAGATGCCGGGATTGTTGTAGACGTCTTCCCAGCCGGCGACGCCGGGGAGAAAGGCGTCCATGACAACGAGCTTTTCGACTTCGGATGGGAATTGGGCGGCGTAGGCATAGGCGACCATCAGGCCAATGTCGTGACCGACGACGCGGGCTTTTTCGATGCCGAGAGATTTGGCGAGTGCGTGGACACGGGTGGCGGCGGATTTCATGTCCAGACCGTCGGAGGGAATGCCGGAATCGCCGATGCCCGGGAGGTCGGGAGCGATCACGGTGAATTTTTCGGCGAGGAGAGGAATGATGGGGCGCCACATCCGCGAGGTTTGGGTGTAGCCGTGGAGGAGGATTACGGCGGGGCCGTTGCCGGCGGTGAGGTAGTGGAATTGGAGGCCGTCAACGGTGGCGGTTTTGGAAGCGATTGTCTCGGGGGTGGCGGGCGGAGCGGCCGAGATTGCGGCGGCGAAGAGGAGAAGCGCCAAAGCGGAGAAGGCTGCAAGAGTTTTGAGAACGAGATTCAAGTTTCACCTCAGCGTGAGATGCTTAAGACAGTATGGTTGAAATGAGTCTTATGGGCAGCGATTCCTGCGCTGTGATTATCGCATATTCGGGAGAGGGACGAGAATTGTGGGAGCTTGTTGGCCGGTCTAAAGACCGGCCACTACGCCGCGCATTCGGCGGGGAAATTTTGTTACGGGATTGCATTGAGGTCCTTCGCGGCGGGTGGGCAAGATGACATGTTGCTTGCCGTTGAGAGCGAGGTTGAAGTTGAATCTAAACCCGCACCCTGAAAATCGCAGGGTGCGGCACCCGGCCGCATTCCAAATAGGAGGCGGGCCGCTCATGCGTTAGCTCCCTTTCGGATATTTGGAAAGTTCGAGTGGGCGAAGGGTGGCGAGGGAGTCGCAATAGGTGCGGTAGGCTAGCCAGGCGAGCGTGGCGCACATGCCGAGCCAGCCGAGGGCGCGAACGAACTGGCCGATTTTCAGGTCATCGGGGAGAAGGCCCCACTGACCGAAGAGGATAGTCCAATCGCCGATGTCGCCGTTGACGAGGGGAAGGGCGGCGGCGCGGGCGTCCTTCATGTACGTGCCAATGTAGAGAAAATTCTCGAAAAACCAGAAGGCTGAGAAGGTGAAGCCGTAGGTTTGGCCGTGGAAATAGAAGTACAGGCCACAGAGCAGAGGGACGAGAAGTTCGCCGAGGGTGCCGCCGAGGATCATCAAGGTGTTGCCACCCCAACTGAAAAAGAGATGGCCTGCTTCGTGGATCATGAGATTGACGAGATCGGGAAAGAGAAAGCCGGAGGTGTCGCGAAAAGCGTGAAGGAGGAATAGAGAATAGACGAGGAGCCAGGAGATGCCGGCGTAACGAGAGACACTGTCCCAGGGTTGGGTTTCGGGGAGAGAGAGCGGCATGGGGATAGAGTAGCAGTGGAAATTGTGGTGAGAGGACCGGCGCGCGGTAAGGTTGCGCACGGGGAACCTGGCCCACTGAGTTGCGTGGAGGATTTGAGGTTGAGGTCCTTCGCGCATCCTTATCAGATGCGCGAAGGATGACAATTTTTCAAGAACGAGCGGACGGCCCGGCTCGGAAGGCGGGCGCTACGAAGACATGAGCAACACAAGAGCACCGCCAGGAATGGCTGTGCCACAAAGGGAAAAGCAACCCAGGAGGGCGGACACAAGAGAAACCCGAGAGGGAGGGGCGAGCCCCTCCCCTACAAATGGGAAGGTTTGGAACCGGGACGGGGAGTGGGCGGGTCGGGAGAGAGTTCGCCGGTGATCAGGCGGGCGCTGCGGCTAAAGGTGAGATAGAGGAAGCCCCATTGGATGAGGACGATGATGCGGCTTTGGAATTCGACGATGTAGATCAAATGGATGAAGAGCCAGATGCACCAGGCAATGAAGCCGGAGACGTGAATGCCGAAAACGTTGGCGACGGCGGCGGCGCGGCCGATGACGGCCATGTCGCCCTTGTCGAAATATTTGAATGGAGGGAGAGTGCGACCGGCGAGGCGCGCTTTGATGAGTTTGGCGGCGTATTTCCCTCCCTGGATGGCGACCTGGGCGACGCCAGGCAGCGGTTTGCCTTTTGCATCATAGGAGTTTGCCAAATCGCCGAGGACGAAAATTTCGGGATGGTTGGGAACGGTGAGGTCGGGATTGACCTTCAAGCGGCCGGAACGGTCGGTTTCGGCGTTGAGACGCTCGGCTACTTTTCGGGCGAAGGGAGTGGAGGTGACGCCGCCGGCCCAGAAGACGGTGCGCGCGGGGACGGTGCCGGAGGTTTCGCCGTGCCGATAGCAGACACTTTCCGCGTCGATCTTGGTGACGAAGGCGCCGAGCATGATTTCCACGCCGAGGTTCTTGACGAGCTTTTCCGCTTTGGCGGAGAGATCTTCGGGATAAGGAGGGAGAACGCGCGGGCCGCCTTCCATAAGAATGATGCGGGCTTCCTGCGGGCGGATGCGGCGGAAATCGTGCTTCAGAGTATGGTGAGCGATTTCGGCGATGGCGCCGGCGAGTTCGAGGCCGGTTGCACCGGCACCGACGATTACAAAAGTGAGCCAGGCGCGCTCCTCGGCTTCGGTTTCGGCGCGCTCGGCGCGTTCGAAGGCATACAGGAGGTTGTGACGCATCCTGGTGGCTTCTTCGACGGATTTGAGGCTGGGAGCGTTTTCGCGCCACTGGTCATTGCCGTAGTAGGAGGTCTGGGAGCCGGTGGCGATGATGAGGGTGTCGTAGGGAAATGAGTCACCGTCGGCGAGAAGGACTTTTTTGCCTTGGGGATCGATGTCTACGGCTTCACCGAGAAGAACTTCAACATTTTTCTGGCGGCTTAGGACTGCGCGGATGGGCGCGGCGATTTCGGCGGGGGAGAGCGAACCGGTGGCGACTTGATAGAGGAGGGGCTGGAATAGGTGGAAGTTGCGTTTGTCGAGGAGGGTGATGTCGACGTCGGCGCGTTTGAGAGTTTGTGCGGCGACGAGACCCGCGAAACCTCCGCCGAGGATGAGGACGCGGTGTGGAGCTGGCATGGCGAGGATTTCTCCTTTGGATTGGGCTGAGATTTAGATGTTCAGCGAGCTCCGTTGATACCATTATTAGTAGAACATAATCGTGTTTAGAGGTGGGCGGTAGAGAAGAAGAGGGGAATTTTAACGCAGAGGACGCTGAGAGCGCTGAGGTCGCTGAGAAGAAAAGAAAGAGCACAGCCCCTTCGAAGCTCAGGGTAAACAGGAATCGTCCCGAAAAAGGCGCGGGATTGGGGCGGCGATGGCTGTGCCACATGGATTGGGGAAAATGGATAAGGATGAGGAGTTGAGGCAGGAGAGGCAGGCTTTGCGGTTGCTTTGCTCGAATTTGGTAAGAGCGGCGACGCGGGTGGAGCTTTGCAACTTGCTGGATAGTTCGCTGTTTCAGGATACGCTGCACCGGGTGGCGTTTGAGGAGATTCGAACGGCAGGGGCGGTCCCGGCAAAGAGGCTGCGCGAGGAGTTGCCGGGAAGGATCACGAACCGGGGGTTTCCTGATTTCGAGTTGCTGGAATTTCTGGGAAAGGACCTGGCATCGGAGGACGAGATCGAGGAACTGTTCATGAGCGTGTTGCGGCTGATTCAGGTGCGACATGAGAGCGACGGGAACGAATTGGAGAATTGATGGCGTCGGAGCGCGCGGGGAAGAAATGGTATTTGGTGGAGGCACTGGGATTCGCAGCGTTGGTGGGAATGTACATTTGGAAGTGGCAGGAGGCCTCGCCGCAGACTTGGTGGGTGTTGGCTGCCTGGCTGGTGGTGAGCGCGGTGCTGCGCCACGACACGCCGAAGACACTGGGATGGCGAGCGGATAATTTATGGGCGGCGACGCGAAGAGCGGTTCCCTTTTTTGCGATTGCATCGGTGGCTGTTTGCGGAGCGGGACTTTTTTTGGGGATGTTGCAGCGATTGCCGGCGCATCTGATCGAGCCGCGGCGGTTTACCGGGTATTTTGCTTTTTGCGTGTTACAACAGGTGGCGCTTAATTCTTATTTGACGAACCGGTTGCTCGGTTGCTTTGAAAAGGCGTGGCCGGCGGCGGGAGTGGCCGGGGTGATTTTTGCGGCGCTGCACTGGCCGAATCCGGTGCTGGTGCCGCTGACGCTGGCGGGCGGAGTGGCGATGTCTTGGCTGTTCGCGCGGGAGAGGAATATTTTGCCGCTGGCGGTGGGGCAGGCGGTTTTGGGGGCGCTGGTGTGGTGGGCGTTTCCGCTGGCGTGGCACCATTCGATGAGGGTTGGGCCGGGGTATTGGGCGTTTCGCTTGTAGGGTAATTAAGTTTGAGAGCGGCGGAGTCTGTTCGCAGGGCGAGCAGATAACAGCGAACAGATAGCAGGAGGCCAATCGAGGCGATTTCATCGAGTCGTTGCGAGGAGTGTTGGTTGCCACGGTCCCTCCGCTCCGTGGCCGGCGCGCCGCAGACGGCGCGGAGGAAAAGGCCGGCCACTCCGGTCGGGATGACGCGCCTGTGTAATGAATCAGCAGAAGTGCCTTGCCTCGGAAATTGGCACCGCAAAGGCTTTTTTCCCAGTAGGTTAGCCATCCTGAGAGCCTTCAGCACGTTGTGCCGCAGGCGATGGTTTCAGCAATCCTTACTTACCCCACTTGCGGCAGCGGTTCGAAGCTAGAATTCCCTTCTTTAAATATAGGTTGGAACT
>Ga0137418_10001121_pt1 | contig 24538 bp, 26 predicted proteins | sample CZODoug3_1_2_16f_FD_122242 | JGI IMG/M metagenome (GOLD analysis project Ga0137418, IMG submission 122242) | Vadose zone soil fungal communities from Angelo Coast Range Reserve, California, USA - CZODoug3_1_2_16fungal (Hybrid Assembly) | ecosystem: Environmental > Terrestrial > Soil > Vadose...
GTTCGAGCCGAGCCACCAGCCGTGCCGCGAGGAAGCCGAGCAATATCCCGCCGGGCGCCGCGAGAGCCAATTTCAGGCCGACGTGCCCATCGAGCGTACCGGCGGTCTGCACCGCCAGCGCGGCGCTGAACAGCAACAATGCGGCCGCGTCGTTGAACAGGCTTTCGCCGCGCAACACGGCGTCGGTCCTGCGCGGGATGGCCATGCCCGACAACACCGCGGTGGCGGCGGCGGCATCGGGCGGCGCGACGATCGCGCCGAGCACGAGCGCGGCCGCGATCGGCAGGCCCATGAACATCCAGCCGGCCCAGGCGACCAGCGCCGCGGTCACCACAACGCCGCCGACGGCGAGCGCGACCAGCGGCCCCCAGAAACGGCGCGCAGTCGCTGCGGGGAAGTCAAACGCCGCATCGACCAGCGCGGGCGTGATGAACAAAGCGAGCGCCAGTTTCGGATCGATCGGGAAGGCGGTGACGCCCGGCACCAGCGCCAGCGCGACGCCGGCGGCCGCGAGCATCGCCGGGTAGGGCAGCGCGAACCGCCGCGAAATCTGCAAAAGCGCGATGGCCGCCAAAAGAAGGATGAGCAGGGATTCGAAGAACGACATGAGCAAACTCTATCGTGTGCTGATAGCATCGCTCAAGCAGATGAGTCCGGGGTGTGAACCAATGCGCCTGTTGGTCCTCGGCGGCACGCAATTTCTTGGGCGCGCCATTGCGTCGCACGCCTTGGCGAACGGGCATGACGTGGCCTGCGCGGCGCGCGGCCTTCGTGCAGGCTGCTTCAGTTGTGCGCCAGCGAAAAGATGAAACGCAGGCTTACTGCAAGCAGATAGGCTGCGAACGCACGTTCCAGCAGAGCCTTCGGAAGCCGATGGACCAGTGCCGCACCCACTTTCGCCGTGACGAGGCTCATCGGCATCAAGAGCAGAAAGCCGATCAGAGATACGAAACCAAGCGATAGAGGCGGAAGTCCGGTCTTTTGCCAACCCGCAATGGCGTAGCAGAGGGCGCCCGGAATTGCGACGACGATGCCAATGCCGGACGAAGTTGCTATCGCCTGTTGAATTGATCGACCGTGCATTGTCATGAGCATGTTGGCGACAAGGCCGCCGCCTATGCCAGCCAGCGACGACGATGCACCGATTGCAACGCCGTAACCGGCCATCTGCGCTCCGCGCGGCAAATTTGAGCCGAAGCTCGGCAACATGTCACCCCAAATGAGCCTTGCGGCAGTCATCAGGGCAATTGCGACAAATGCCACCTTGAAAGCAGCCGATGATGCGTAGTGCGCTGACGCAATGCCGATGAGCACGCCAACAATCAGGGGCATAAGCCAGGCCTTCAAGATCTGAATGTCTACCGCGCCTCGTTTCCAATGTGTGCCGAATGCCGAGATCGACGTTGGAATGATGACGGCCAATGACGTTCCGATACACAGCGGCATACGGACTTCGTCCGGGACGGAAAACCATCCAAACGCTTCGTAGAGCACCGGAACTATGACGGTGCCGCCGCCGTCCAAGCCCGTGCGTGGGTCGAAGCTGTTGCCGGTTAGGTGAAGCTGGTTGTTGGAGGCCCGGCTTTTGGGTCCCCGAGCCCTCCTCCTCGTTGCACCATTTATGAGGTGGGCGCGTCGTCACTGGTCGGTGCCGCCGCCTGTTCTGCGGGAGACACTGCGGCTTGCTCGGGAGGCGGCTGTTCGGCCACCGGCTCGGCGGGCTGCGGTGCCGCCTGCTGTTCGGTCGCGGCGAGTGCTTCCGGTTCGGCGGCGGGTTGCTCGGTGCCGCCGTTGCCTTCATTTGCTGTCATCGTAACCTCCCTTTGCTTGCGGCGAGGGATTCGCCGCTTCTTCTCCAGCACGAGTGCTGTGAGAACCTTGGATGGGGACGTCGCGATCGGCTGGAACAGGTTAACGAGCAGACCTGCCGAGTGCTTGTTCGCTGGCTGACATAGGAAAACGCTTTGGCACGTCCCCGGAAATTGGGAAAAGGCCCGCCGACCGAAGGCGTCCGCGGTCTCTCACGGACAGTTCGACATCTTAGATTGGAGAATTTGTGTCTGTCCGACACCGTACACACGTGGCGCGCCGCTGCGAAATATCCGGGCCACTATATCAGCGTCTCGGTCGGCTAAGGCCAGCCTTGGCCACGTCAGCGATGCTCCTGCATTCGACATGCGCCACATCGTGCACCGCCAATGTCCCAGCCCGTAGATCAGCCCCTCATTGCAGCCGCCGCCTGCGATGTCGGCTTATGTGAAGGTATGACTTCGCGGTCGGCGCCTTTCGGAAATGTTGGACGACCTCAAGGTGCACTACTTCGCGGCGGAATTCCCGATTTAGTGAGTCCCGACAACCACCCCTTCAAAACCCGTAACGGCAGGTTAACTATTCCAGCGCACCGTCAGCATGACCTTCTGGAGGTCGTCATTATCGCGTACGAGCCGTCGCTGGGGGCATCAGCGTCGTCTTTTTCGTGAGGGGGCCCAGATGAATTGTCAAGCGTTCACGAACGACAGCCTGACTATGATGTACGAGGCTATCCGCGGTGCCTTTGGCGGCTGACGACGCATTGAAGCGACAGGGTCTGGCAATCCGATTCCGCGTTCGGGAGACGGCTCCGTTGTGGGCTCCTACGCGATTGCACAGGGTGGTACCGGACAGACCCCGGCGACTTTCAGGACCAGGACTCACGCCCATTTCGTTCAGTAGACCCTGATGCCTTCGTCGGTGTGAATGCGCAGCTGAACTGACGAGTGGGAGACGACGTAGTTTTTCCCACGCCATTCGAAAGCCGCCCTCATTGTGTTTTGCGGCGCGCGCTCCCACGCGTCTCTCGCGCGTGCTAGCAGTTCGATCCGATCATGCTCAGTAAGTTGGCCGATCATGGTCATATTGGCCGTTGTTCCCGTCACCGTCGCACGACGAGCGTGCAGACATCCAAATAAATTTGGATCACTCCTTCGCGGTTCCGTGCGGTCAATCGGGCATCAGATCATAATCGCGGCGCAAAACGCTTTGGACATGTAGCGCCGCACGGGCGGCCGTGTTGGCATCAGCCGTGCCTGCTGATGATACACATAGCGACCAATTATTCTCAGCGTGCTGATCCGAGACGCGATTGATCGCGATGCCCTGAATGTTCGAGCAGCCTGGTTGCTTCCGAATTTCGGCCAACGCCCGGTACCGCAAATCCGGCATCGAAAGTAGGGTCTTTGCCACCGCGCTCTTCACGCCACGAAGTAGCGCGCGGCAGCGAACGTCGCCACGCAGGTGAGTATTAGAAGCGAAATCGCGCGAACCATGATGCGCTTCAATTGTTTTCGGCTCACATGATCGCTCATAGAACCAACCTCCGAATATTCCCTCGATCAATTGTTTGTTTGTCCGATAGTTCCGGCCAGTGCTGTAGATTGCACATTGAACCTGTAGGGTCGCGGAGCCGTTCCGGGTATCCAATTCGACTGGGAATTGTGCAGCCGGGCAACGGCCGGTGGAATGGTCCGATGGGTGGCCCAACCAGACAACGGATTTTTGGTGATCGGGTAAAGAGGCGCAAGCATACGCGCGGATCATGCCCGCCAGCACGCCAACGAAGCTGCCCGTGAGGCGGACGCTGCAAAGTGCTTGGCCATAGTCAGAACAGATGGAAGGCTTCAGCGGGCCCGTGCCCAGCCGTCGCCCACGATCGCGCAATGCCTCAATGGCGACTACCCCATGACGACGCGACCTGTCTGAAACTGCTTGGCTCAGCCTTTCTCGCTCTGCCAGGATTCGAGGCAGCGGGATGTTGCGCTCCGGCTCCAGAATCCGCGGCGCGCCCACTGTATTGATCGGAAGACTCGGTTGAGCGCCGGCCAACCTATCTGCGACGGCATTAGTCAGGACATCGAAATCTCGGCGGGACAATGTGACGTGAGTAGCGCCGGCCAGAAGATTCGAGAGGTCCGTGGAGGTCAGTCGCCGGTGTCCGTCGCCCGTCACGATTGTCATCAGGATATGATGAACAACGACAGCGACCAGCCGCGTCGCTTCGGCAAGTGGAGCACCTAACCGTTCTGCCGAGAGACGAGCTAGGTTATTTGCCTGCTCCCTCGTGTTCGTGGCTAGGAAAAGGCGCGTCGGGCTTATCGGTAGTAAAAGGTAGGAGTGTGGGTGGGCAAGTCCATGTTCGAGGATGACGGGTCTGTCTGAGGTAAACAGTTTGCGCCCGACCTTGGTAACATCGATTGTCCACCACTCCATCTCATTAATTCGGCTTCCGATGGTGGTGTTGTCGATTTGGTCCATTGTAAACCGCAGACCAACCCGTTCCGCGGATGATGCGATGTAGTCGATGTAATCAGTGTCGCTAGGCTTCTTCGCTCGATTGTACTCTTCCACGCGGTTATCGTAATCATGAAGCCAAAAGTCCTCTAGAAACGTCCTGGCTTCCCTAACGCGCTCTGGATTTCGAAATATCAGGCCGGTTACAAAGCGCGACCAGGCACTCCGTGAAGGCACAGTCCAGGCCGGCGTATCTTCACCTAGCAACACATCGAGCGCTTTTTTGGCGAGGCTGTCCACCTGAGCCATGAATTTGCGCTCGACGGCCTCAGACACGTCTTCTGGCACGCCGGTTAGACGGTATAGGCCGCGATCATATCCTGTTCCCTTTGGGCCTGTTGGACGCACCGAGACTTCCGAACGGCCATTGGGTCTACTGAACTCATAAAGGCGGCCGTTCCCGTCTGCCCATTGTGATAGATAAAGCACCGGGATGTAGTGGTGCTTCGGAAGCTTTGTTGGACCTTTGGCCATGTTCGGAATTAATAGCTCAGTAGCATTCTACGGGAAGATGCTGGAAGACTACGACGATTTTGTCGAGCAATCTGGCTCCCCGCGACACGCCATCAACTGCATGCTGTCAGCGTACCACATGGCAGAATGGATTTGGGGCGATTGGCTTCAGACCGACTACGCTACATGGAAAGCGCTGGGAATTAGAGATAGAGAGTCGTTCCTTGCGTGGGTCGACAAGTCCCAAATTTGGTTCAAGATCACGCAAGCGGTCGCCAACGGCAGCAAGCACTTCGCCAGTAAACTGGCCAAAACCAAGTCTTCTCCTAGCTATGTCGAGGATGGGTACGTCGAAGATGGATACCAAAAGCGCCTGCTTGAGGTCGAAGTGGAAGAGGGCCGTTGGATTGAAGCCGTCATCGTAATTGAAGACGTTGTTATGTTCTGGAGGGATTTCTTTAAGCAGTACCGGCCGCAGGAAAAGCTTCCTCAGCCGAGAAATCCCTTCACTGTGATGCCGGATTAGATTGCAGCATCTCGACCTTGGCTTCAGCCTGGCGAAAGTCTGCTGCGTTCTTGAGCGGCAGATCCTCGGGGCTATGCGGACCGATCGATGACGTTCAGAATCGGGATCATTTCGGACACGCACGGGCTGTTGAGGCCCGAGGCCGAGCGCCGTTTGACCGGCGTCGATCAAATCATTCACGGCGGAGATATTGGGCATCCCGACATCATCGGCGCGCTTCGCAAGATTGCGCCGGTCGCCGCGATCAGAGGAAATGTGGACACCGGTGATTGGGCGGGCGAATACGCCGACACCGAACTCGTGCGGCTCGCAGGACGAGCCATCTTCGTGCTTCACGACCTCAAGACGCTGCAGATCGATCCAGTGGCCCTCGGCATAGACGTCGTTGTCTCCGGCCATTCGCACGTGCCGAAGATCGATACGGTCGGCGGGGTGCTCTACTTGAATCCGGGAAGCGCAGGCAGGCGGCGTTTCAAGCTGCCGATCACGCTTGCGACGCTCGAGATCACGCCCGACTGCCTGCGACCGGTGATCCACGACCTCGAACGCGACTGAATCCCTCCCGAGGTCCTGGAGGGACCTCTACAAAGGGGGCGACTCGAGAAGGACGAACGCGGATCGGAGCGCGAAGGCGACTAGTGCGGTCCCGAGGCGAGGCCTCTCTCATCGGAGGAAACGGGGCTCCGAGCGGCTTTCAGGCGCGCGGTCGGGTGCGAGGTGTCGATACGCAGCACGCCTGCTCGGGGCGCTACGCGACCGCCGTCTCCTGCCTGATCTCGCGGATTGTCTTCGCGGCGGCCCTACCGACGCAATTCTCCAACGCGTCAGGGCTCAAGGTAACGACGGTGTCGACGGACCGGCCTCCCGCCGCGAACAAGGCGAGATACTGGCCGCGGGACAAAGCGACGGGCAGAGCCATGAGCCCGCGCGCGGCCGCGGGAAGGCCGAACTCGAGGCGGCGCAGCAGTTCGTCGAGCGCGAGCAGGAAGGCTGGCACCAACGCCCATCGGGCGGGGCGCCCGAGTCGGTGAATCATGAGTTAATTTTCCGGCAAATTTCGCCGCTTGGCGACCCCTCGACTCAGTCTATGACATCTTCGTCGCACGAAAAATGCGGGTGCACACAGATGCCGAATTCGAATGACGTCGCCAGCAACGAGATGCTTTGGGAGCGCGTCCTGTCCCTGCTCGTCGAGGGAGCCAGCGTGTTGGGGGGAAGCGCCGTGTTGCTGAGAATGGCGTTACCACCAGTCCTCCACGGATTTCCATAGTGGCAAAACGAGTTTCGAGTGGCAGGCGAGCCAAGTTGAGCGTCGAACGAAACGTCCAACAATACGTTCAACACGAAAATAGGCCGAAGTCGTAAGTAATTGGAGTCGTTGACAGAAATCGAAAGAAACATTTGAGTCGGAGCGCTTCACCCGCTCTATTCTACGATTTCCTGCGCCGGACTACGATTCTCTGCGATCGGGTTCGCCCGATGATGCCGCATGGGGTTCTTCATCAGGCTCTGCAAGGTGCCCAATGATGGATTGCAGCGAGAGTTCAGGATTTTCGATCGGTTAGCGCCGGTCACCGAACGACCCTCAGGTCAAAACAGGACAGCGGGTGCATCGTGCACTGCGGTACAACCATTGTGACCGTTCTACGAATTGCCCTTGACTTTCTCGGCAAGAAAACCAGCCTGAATATCCAGCGCTTCGTTGGATTCGGGTAGATTCGGGTTCTGCCAATGCACGTGAGGCATAGCGTCGAAAACGACCAGCTCGGCGTGCACTCCCGCGCGCAGCAACTGCCGGTGAAAGTTAGACGTACCGCTAAGGAACATGTCCCGCGAACCACCCATCAGCAGCACCGGAGGAAATCCCTTAACGTCGGCGTAGGCCGGAGATAGGATGGGATCGATGAGGCTGTGACTGCCTAGGTATGCATGCGCCACTACAGCAACCGGTGTGACCATGGGCGCCAGCCCTTCGTCGCTGAAGAAAGCTTCGCTGTCGCCGGGATGCGCAAAATCAACGGTACCAGAGAAGAATCCCAGTGCTGCCGGCAGCGGCAGGCCTAGCTGGCGGGCCCTTACCAAGGCCTGCGCCGAGAGTATGGCTCCTGCCGATGAACCATACAGCGCGAGGTGCTGCGGTCTGTAGTCCTTCAGAAGCTCACGGTATACTGCAATGGTGTCGTCGACCGCAGCAGGGAACGGTGCCTCAGGCGCGAGCCGGTAGTCGACAGCCAACACCTTGATGCCGGTTCGCGCTGCAATTGGGATAGCTTCCCGGATCGAGCCCTGGCCAAGAAAAAAAGCGCCTCCGTGCAGATTGATTAGCAGCCGGTCCTCCAGGTCAGCCCTTGCGTTTGTGGGCGTGACGAGTGTGACGGGTACGCCGCCAAGCGATTTTTTCTCCACTGTGACCGGATACATCCGCAAGAGTTGTTCGGTTAGCCGAGCCTGCATTTCAGCGTGCGCCGCACGCACGTCCGCGACCGTCTGTGTCGGTTCAGGTGACGGGTGCGGCGCCATTGCTGCGGCCGTCAGCATCGCTTGCGCCTCTTCGGAGATTGTCTTCGGAATTGGGATCGTGAGGTCGACTATGTGCGCGCTGCCATCCCGCACGAAGGTAATTGCCGGGATCTGGTAAGTTTTTAGCGTGCTCACGTTCTGTTTCTCCATTGGGATACTTTTGAAAGGTTGCTCGGGACGCGGCAACATATCTTGCGCGAAAAGCAGCGCCGGATGGGCCATGCCAAGACAGATAGCGCTGACCGAAAGCATAGAACTGAGGTTAGGCAGGGTTTTGCTCATGGGCTCGTTCCTTGAACTTAGGGAGGGCAGGCATTGCGTATGTTGATCCAACGTACCGCTGTTCTGGCGACCGAAGCTTATTGGCTGCTTTATGCGGTCACCGAAGGCTGGCGTGGATTTGCCACATGGTGGGAGCGGATGCAGGCGATGCCGAGCTACCAGGCGACGGAGCTCGGATGAGGCTTTGCTCGACGACAAAGCGGGCCAAGTGCCTCTCAGGAAGCCACTCGTCCACCGACGGAGGCAAAAGGTACCCAGTCTTGCGATCAATCGTACGGAAATTGCTCAACTGCGTGCCACCCTGTCACGAAGAAAGGCCGAATCAATCCATCGGTTCTACCCAACCCTGCTCAGCGCGCTGAGTCCGACAGGCTGCTAGCTTTAGCTAGCTATCGGGGCCGGGGATCAAGGATAAAACCCCGCAGGTTCGGCATCTCGACTTCCGGCAGCGACGAGGCGTCCATGACCTGAGACTCAGAAATGATCTTCCCGCGCGCGAGCACATAAGCCGTGGCGGCATAGACCTCGTCACCGGTGAGCGATCCGGGCGCATTGAAAGGCATCGCTCTCCTCACGTAATCGAAGACAGTCGTCGCATAAGGCCAGTAGCTTTCAACGGTTTTGAAAGGCTTCGCCGTCACGAGCGTTCCGCGGCCTCCGATAAGTGCAGGGGCGCCAGTTTCACTAATGCCCTCAAGCTTTTCTCCATGGCATGCCGCGCATTTCTCTTCGTAGACCATCCGGCCTTGGCTGGCATCGCCATGTCCCGGCGGGAGGCCGGCACCGTTTGGCGGTATGGAAAGGTAACGTTGAAGATCGGCGCTCGTGATGGGCTGGCCGAAATCGAAGGCAGTTTTCGTTTCCGCCATGGCTGCGCCGGCAGGTGCGCCGAAAACAAGAATTGCTGCAAGAGCGATTTTAAGCGGCGGCATTGCTAACACTCCCGTCGGGGCCAACGCCCCAGGCTTGGATGCCATTATAGTGATAGAATGCGTTTACGCCGCGCTGCTCCACGAGTTGCTTCCGGATGGGTTGAACATACCCGGTCTCATCCGCACAGCGGCTGAGCAGAACACGAGGCTTGCCGTCCCACATCCAAGGTAGTTTGAAGCGAATTGTGCAGATGGGTTCGGGAATGCCTTCGAGATCAGCTTTCTGCCAGGTGGCGCCGCCGTCCGTTGAAACCTCGACACCCGAAATCCGGCCCCGTCCGGACCAGGCGAGCCCCGTGATCTCGTAAAATCCTGGACCGGGCAGCCGCATCGCCCCGGAGGGAAATGTGATTACGGATTTCGCATCCATTTCGAAAACGAATTCCCATGCAACGCCGTCCGGCATCAGGTCGGTGTATTTCGACGTCTCTTCGCGCGACATGAAGGGGGCGCCGCTCACCTGCAGGCTCTGAATCCACTTGATGTGAGTGTTGCCTTCGTAGCCCGGCAGCACAAGGCGCAGGGGGTAGCCCTGCTCGGGGCGAATGGCTTCGCCGTTCTGGCCATAGGCGAGGATCGCATCGCGCAGCATCTTCTCCATCGGGATCGAGCGGGTCATTACGGCGCCATCAGACCCCTCGGCCAACACCCAGGTTCCCTCCGGCTTCAGTCCAACTTGCTTGGCGAACTCAGAAAAAAGAACGCCTGTCCATTCCGACGTGCTCAGAAGGCCATGCGAGGCCTGCACGGTTTTCTCCATTTGCCCGGTCCACCCGGATAGCGTATTGCCCGAACACTCGATAAAATGTTTGCGAGTGACAGAAGGCATCCGGCGGATGTCAGCCATGGTGAAGCGCTTCGGCGTTCCAACCAAGCCGTGAATGACAAGCGAATGTTTCGCGGGATCGATAACGGGAATGCCGGCGTGGTGGCGCTCAAAATGCAGGCCGGATGGGGTAATGTTACCCAGGAGGTCTGCAAGCGGGGTAAAAGTAGTGTTGGGGTTGGGGTTCGGCGCGAGAAGACGGACGGCCGTCTCGAACTGCGAGCGCGAGCCATAACCGCCATCTTCAAATGTCGGCCGGCCTTGCTCCTTCGTTGGGTCAGCAGCAACGTCGTAATGGATGGAGCCGGGAGGCGCAGATAGCGCCGCGGCTAGAGCTGGCCTTACAAGGCTTGCAGACGATACCCCAACCGTCGAGCCAACCGCGAACAGCAGACCGCGCCGGCTGACCTTACCGCGCGGAAACATGCCCTCCCGGCACGGGCAGTCTTCGGCCTGTATCTTTCTGTAATTGCTCATACTGTCAATCACTCCGTTGCCCCCGTACTCGGGTTACAGATCCGAATGGTTACGCTATTTGCGCGAGGGTTTCGGCCAGTTCGTTCGGCAGATCCACCATGACGTCATGCCCGCAGGTCAGTTTGACGACATCCCATCCTGGGGCTCCGGTAAATTTGTTGGCGAAATACCGGAACGGACTGGGGTCCCAGCCATCGGCCAGGATGTAGATGCGGCGTTTCACGTTCTCGATCTCACCCGACAGCAAGACCGGCATCTCGAACGTGGCAAGCGCCTGCGGGACGCAGCGCCGGCTCACCCATTCGCGATTTGCAGGCGAGACGTGGAGGATTTCCGCCGTGAGCGGATGCGTCATCCCGCTGTTGTTTTCCAGGCCCGCGTCGCGAAAGGCGCCGATGAACTGCTCGGCCACCGGCGGTTCGAGCGCTTTGTGCAGCAGCGCCAACAAAGAGTCTCCGTCGTCCGGTACAAAGGCATCAAGATAGACAAGCGCCTTGATGCGATCGGCCATCCGGTCGGCTAACCCGGTGATCACCATGCCGCCATAAGAATGGCCGACGAGGATGACGTCGCTGATTTCCTCGGCCTCGATGCAGCCTGCGACGTCGCGAATGTGGGTTTCGAGGGTGATGTTTTCATCCGCCTTATGAGCACGTTCGCCAACGCCCGTGTGGGTCGGTGTGAAAACCTCGTGCCCCATCTTGCGCAATGCGGCCGCGGTTTGACGGTAGCACCAGCCACCGTGCCAGGCCCCGTGAACGAGAACGAACGTCTTTTTTTCTGTATTCAATTTTATGACTCCTGTGGCGTGTCAAAGACAGAACTCAGGGTTCTCTCCGAGGGCCCTGATCGCGAGCTACCGGCTGGAAACTGATTGAGGCTTTCCTGGCGATCACGGCTCTCGACGAAAATCGCTGCCCCCGGGTTTGATATCAAGTTTGTATTCCGTACCTTCCTGCGCCCGCGTTTGACTTTGCGTCCGCGCCCTCGCGCGGACTGGCATCGCTTCGCAGCGACGCCAGTCTAAAACGTCACTTCGGCTGCGGCACGATACGAAGGTACGGCCTCGGCGCCTTCCAACCGCTCGGATAGATCGTTTTGGCCTCGTCATCGCTGACGGAGCCCGCGATGATGACGTCGTCACCCTGGTTCCAATCGGCAGGCGTCGCGACGCGATGCTTGGCCGTCATCTGCAGGGAATCGATGACGCGCAATATCTCTACGAAGCTGCGCCCCGTCGTCATCGGATAGACCAGCACCAGCTTGATCTTTTTGTCGGGTCCGATGATGAAGACGTTCCGGACGGTCTGGTTGTCGGCGGCCGTCCGGGCCGCGACATTGCCCGACGTCGAGGCGGGGAGCATGTCGTAGAGCTTCGAGACATGGAAATCGGTGTCGCCGATCATGGGATAGTTCGGCGCGGCGCCTTGCGTCTCGCGGATGTCTTCCGACCACTTGGCGTGCTTGTCGACCGGATCGACCGAAAGACCCATCAGCTTGACGCCGCGCTTGTCGAATTCCGGTTTCAGCCTGGCGAGTGCACCGAGCTCGGTGGTGCAAACCGGGGTGAAATCCTTGGGATGCGAGAACAGCAGTGCCCAGCTATTGCCGATCCAGTCATGGAATTTGATTTTCCCTTCGGTGGTCTCGGCTACGAAGTCCGGAGCGACAGCACCAATCTGTAACGTCATGTTTCGACCTCCTGTTGTTAAAGCGAGATTCATTTTGGAGAACGCAGCGCCGCGACCTGGTGGCTAATCGACACCGCTGTTCATCCGCGAACTGCGCTACGGCGCCTTGTTCGGTGGCGAGACGGCCCTCATTCGCGAAAGGTCGCAAGCGCGTTGAGCGGTATCTTCAAAAAGTGTCCGCCGTTGTCTTCGGCGGGAGGCAGGCGTCCTGCTGCGATATTGACCTGCAGAGCGTGCAGAATGAGCTTTGGCATCGGCAAACTTGCGTCGCGTGCGCGGCGAAGGGCAACGAACTCTGCCTCGCCATGCGCCTGGGCAAGGTGAATGTTCCGGGCACGCTGGTGAGCTACGGTGCTTTCCCAGGCGGGTGGGCGACCGTTGGGCATGTAGTCGTGGCCCGTGAAAAGGCGGGTGTGATCAGGCAGGGCCAGGATGCGTTCGATCGTGCGCCAGAGCGCATGTGCATCGCCTCCCGTAAAATCGCAACGCGCCGTGCCGAAATCGGGCATGAAAAGCGTATCATGTATGAAGGCGGCATCGCCGACCACGTAGGTAACCGACGCCGGGGTGTGACCGGGAGAGAACAGCACGCGCGCCTCGAGATCGCCGATGTGGAAGACATCGCCGTCGGCGAACAGCCGGTCCCATTGTGAACCGTCGGTCCTGAAACTTGGCGGCAGATTATAGATATCCTTCCAAAGCCGCTGCACGTCTGTGACGCGCTCTCCGATCACAGTCCTCGCGCCCGTCTTCTCCTTGAGATAAGCGGTCGCCGAAAAGTGATCCGCATGGGGATGGGTATCGAGAATCCACTCGACTGTGAGCTTCCGTTCGCGCACGAAGGCGAGCAGCGCGTCGGCCGACGACGTCGCCGTTGCCGCAGACTTTTCGTCGTAGTTGAGTACCGGATCAATAATCGCGCAACGTCCCGTGTCACGATCAGCGACCACATATTGAACGCTGCAGCTGTACGCGTCGAAAAAGCCGTCGACCCGAGGCTCGCGGACAAAATAGCGGGAAACCAATTCGACGTGGTTATTCATGTGTCGTTGTCCGGAGAATTCCTGGCTACGCGGGCACCAGCTCGACAGGCAAAGACTGAAGCCCGCGCAGCGTATTGTTAAAGGCTCGTTTGACTTCGCCGTCGATACGGATCGCGCGAACTTTTCTGGCGAGAGCAGTGAGCATCGCCTCGCCCTCAACCCGCGCCAGCAATTGGCCGACGCACACATGAATGCCAGCGCCGAACCCGACATGGCCCGCCGTCCGACGCTCGATGTCGTAAATATCGGGCCTGTCCCATTTGCGCGGATCGCGATTGGCGGCGCCCAATAACATCAGGACTTTCTCGCCTGCGTCGAGCTGCACGCCGCCGATCTCGGCGGGCCGCGTTGTCGTGCGCGAGAACGTCTGCGCCGGCGATTCGAAGCGGATCGTCTCTTCGAAGGCGGCGCGGGCGAGAGAAGGATTTTTGTTGAGCTTCGCCATTTCGGTCGGGAATCGCGCCAGGCAATAAACTGCGGCGCCCAGCGCGTTGACAGTTGTATCAATCCCGGCGCTCAGCAGCGAACGCACCAAGAGCCTCGCATCCTCTGCGCTGATCTCACCGGTATCGACCGATTCGTGGATCTTCGCGCCGATGCCGTCGGGCGAAAGATTTTCGCGCCGGCATTGCTCGCTCACCCAGGCGGCATGCGGCGCGGCGCCTGCAAGAGCATCGCGCCGCAACTCGTTGTCGGGCCCAAAGGCGTTGAACGCCGCGTTGGCATAGGGCCTCAAGTGGTCGCGCCCTTCCTTGCGCAGGCCTACGGCGTCGGGGAAGACGGAAAGCGGATAGGCTTCGGCCAATGTCGGAATGGCGTCGAAACGACGCGCTTCCAGCAGCTTCTCGATCAGCGCCTCGGCAGCGGACGCAAGAGAATCGCGAAGCTGTTTCATGACGCTCGCCGACAGCGCACGATTGAGCACGGCGCGGGCGCGGTCATGCTCGGGTGGGTCCTTCTCCAGGACGAGACTCGGTGTCCGCCAGGGCTTCTCCTTGGAGAAATCGCTCATACCGATGCCGCGGCTAGAACAAAATGTCCGCCAATCGGTGAGGACGCGATGCACGTCTTCGTATCGCGCCACCGCCCAGACGCCGTAGCGGCACAGCCAAACGGCCGGGCCGGCCTCGCGCAACTCCTGATGAGCCGGGAAAGGATCGGCGAGGAATTCGAGCGAGAACGGATCAATGTTGGAAGTTGGCGCGCGCTCCCTGGCGCCTGTCGCGGCGATCACTTCACTCATTGCGGCCTCCTGTGGCGTTTCTCATCAGTGCACTGTCACCCTGATCGTCGAGCGCGAGTAATTCTGCCAGAGGCGGCATCTGCTGCCGTATCTCTTCCGATGAAAGGAACGAAATCCCGTGCTCTTTTCCGGCCGCAATGTGTGATCCATATCGGCCGGCCTCACCATAGTTCGCGGCGTGTGTTGGAAGATCGAGCGAGCGGGCTGGTTCGCTCATATCGCGGAAGTAGCCTTCGAAGCCGCCCGGAGACAGCCAGATCAGCATCCGCAATCGCGGAGTGAGGATCCTGAACGTATGCGGGATGAATTTAGGAAAGAACACGCCTTCGTTCTGACCCGCGGATAAGAGCTCTTTGCCGATGTAAGCATCGATGCGGCCTTCCAGTATGTAGAAGAACTCATCTTCCCGATGGTGCACGTGCGCCGGAGGTTCGTTCCCAGGCTTTGACAGGTACTCCGTGATGCTGAAGCTGCCGTTCGTGTGTTCGCTGTTGACGAGAAACGTCATGACGCTCCCCATGTACCAGCGGGAGTTTTCGATGTATCGTCCTTGCACAAAGGGCAGCAGAGAGGCCGTGTTGTTCTTGCTCATCTTGTCTCCTTGTCCGGCGTCACCCGCCGTGTACGGCTTTCGCTGCCGTCGACATCGAATGACATCAGAACGAATTCCGGTGCTTGTGCCTGGGATTGAGTTCGTGCCTCTTTTGCTGAAGATGACCTCAGGGCCGCTGACGGCATCCAGCGAGCGTCACGATCAAAGTGTAAGCGGCTACTTCTTCACTTCAGCCCCGTGGCTTGCGACCTGCTTCCATTCGCCATCGATTTTGACAAACGTGTCAGTAGCGATGATGGTGTGCGCGCGACGCTGACCCATGATCAGAATGTCATAGGTGTCTTTGTAGGTTGCGACGGCTGTATCGCCGTACACGCGCACCTTGAGTTCGGAGAGTTTCTCGCTGTTTGTCTTGATGTTCTTGGCGTCGGCCATCAGATTTAAGAGGCCGGCCTTGGTGTAGTAAGTTCCGTCGCTGTCGCCCCGGGTCCAATCCTCAGCCAGAACCTTCCGATAAAAGGCCGGGTCGCCGGCCAGATCTGCTTTGACGCCGTCATTTTCCAAATTGGAGATGGCCTTGACGACGTCAGCCTCGGTAACGGTTTGGGCTCCGGTCAGACTTGGTCCGGTGAGCAGGGCGAGGGCACATACTGAAATCCACAACACGGGGTTCCTTGCATTCATGGGTCACCTTTTGTTTCTGATCACAGTCAACACGCGGGCTGCAGACAAATTTGCTTGAACGAAGCGTTCCAGGCGGTCACTGCCCACGACTAGAAATCGACGATCCGATTTCCGATATCAAGTTTGTATTCCAGACTTGGCAGGCGGCGTAACACGGATCGCAGCCAGAACATTGCGGGCGTGATAACGGAAAAGGTCCAACAGGTGAGGCGCAGCGGAGTTTTGTAGCGCGTTGCCGGGTTGGAGTGGCAAGCTAAGACGGTCGTCTGCGCGACCCGCGAGAAAATGCAAATGACACCGCACAAGCCACAAGAAACGGTGCGCTTCGATAAGCGGCGCTTGCGTGAGCGACATGGGACGCGCCGATGCGGGCGTATTGGCCCAGATTGCGCGCCGCAAGTCTCGCAGGCCGCCGGGGCCTCGCTTGAGGTCAGGCTCGTCCTCCAAACGTTGCATTTCGCGCGGCGCACGGCGATGAGTGCTTGACAGGGCGTCGCCGATCGCGTCCCTCCAGCGTCCAGCGTCAGGACCAGAGAGGAGCGCCGCGATATCGGTGTCGAGAGAAGTGAATAGGCCGAAACCGCCCCATAGGAATCGCCGGTCAACCAGACCGGGCAAGAAAGGCGGCATCGTCGCTTGCAAGCTCAAGGCATTCGCTCGGCGACCGCGCCGCATGATCTAGCTCGAATCCTAGATCCCAGAGGCTTGCGACGACTGCGCTGATGCAAGCCTTTATTGTCGGCGCAACGCCTCGTGCGCAAGCTTGATTTCCTTCAGGGAGAAGAAAGAGCAAGTCGAGGTCGGAGCCCGGGGCCAGTTCCCCTCGTCCGTAACCACCCACCGCAATCGCTGCGAGTGGAGCGACCGTGCTCCGATCGCGTATTCCGTTAGATATCGATGCAATGTGGACCAGACCAACCACTGTGCTGTCGGCAAGTTTCGTCCTATCGTATAGATAGTCTTCGGCTGAGCCGCCTGCTTCAAAGCGCTCACGCAAGATATCATGCGCCTGCGCCACTAACGGTCGAAGAAGTTTCGCCGTGTTGGGCCATTTAGCTGGCCGGCTTTCGCTCGCAATAGCACGTTACTTGTGGCGGATAGGAACAATCACGGTGGCGTCGCCATTGGACCTCACCAGAGAAGTCCTGACGCGGCCTTGCGGCACTTCGCTGGCGGGGACGTCATAGACCAGAGCGTGGTTCGACTTATCGTTCGGAGAAGTTGCGAACGGCTTAGTCAGAGCTCGTCCTCTCATCGTCATGCGCACTGCTCGTCGTGTTCGTTTGAGTCGGTCCGGCCCGAACTTGCCGGGGTTTAGCGACGTGTCGCTAATGACAGCGCCAGAGGCGGCATCTGCTGCCGTATCTCTGTTGCGCAGCAACCGCTTCGGGCCGTTGTCTTCATTCAGATCTTATCGACCGTCCCGGTCCAGTCTTTGAAGCTACCGAGATTGTAGACGTCGTCGTAACCCAGTTCCTTGAGCAGCTTGCCAGCGAGAGCCGCTCGCCCGCCAGAGACGCAATACAGAATGACCGTTTTTCCCCTTTCGAAGTTTTTATCGTGATACTGGGATTCCGGGTCGGCACGGAATTCCAACATGCCGCGTGGCACGTTTATGGCGCCGGCGATCTTGCCGCTTGCGGCGACCTCCGGCGCGTCACGAACATCAAGGATTAGGGTATTGCCCTTCGCGATCATGCCGTCGGCTTGCGCTGACGTGATTTTCGGAACGATAGCGTTCGCAGCTTCCAACATCTGTTTGACACTTGTTGCCATCTTGGGTCTCCTCTAAGTGTGGAAAACGATAGCGAAACGATCAACAGCAGCTCTGTCACGTTGCGGCCTCTCGCTGAAAACTGATTGAAGCCATCCAAGGGATCGCTGCCCCATACCCACAATTGGCGCCGGGGCGTTCGATATCAAGTTTGTATTCCGTACCCAACTTCCTGTGCGCGGATGGGCTGAAAAACGGCTTGCTTCGCTTGAAAGCGTGATGGGTCGATCACACATCGCTGGGATACATTTCGAGGATTGGTACGGAAAAGAGACTTCCCAAGCGCCCGTGAGGTCGAGCTCATGATCAGATACGGTCAGTTCTGTCCCGTCGCGAAGACGGCCGAGATATTCGGCGATCGATGGTCGCCGCTGATCATTCGCGAGCTCTATTATGGCCCCAGATCCTATGGCGATTTCCTGGCGACCATCCCGCTGATCTCCAGAACCATGCTTGCGCAGCGCCTGAAGGAATTGGCGGCCGCTGGTGTCATTCAGCCCAATGCGAAGGAAAAGGGCAGAGGGCACATCTATGTGCTGACGGAAGCCGGGGAGGCATTTCGTCCGATGATCGAGATGATGGGCGAATGGGGGCTCAAGTGGGGAGGGGGCCTCGTTGGTCCTGACGATCTCGATTCAAAATTGCTGATAGGGGGCATACGCCAGCACATCGATCGCAAGGATATTCCGGCGCAGGAATTTGTCCTGCACTTCGATTTCAGGGGCATCCCCAAGGGCAGCCGCAATCCGCGCCATTGGTGGCTGCTGATCCGAAAAGATGAGATCGAGGTTTGCCTGAAGGATCCTGGGCAGAATCGCGACGTCGTGATCGAGGCCGACTTGGCCGCCTTTACAAAGGTCTGGACCGGCTATTGCCGTCTCGAAGACGCCCTCGCGCGACGGCTCGTCACGTTCCGCGGCACCAAGTCTGCAATTGCTCGAATGGTCCGGATGTTGAAATTGACTGATGAGGTCGTCGTGCGGAACCTCGGTATCTCATTGCCCACAGCGGTCTTGAATTAAAGGCCGCAGGCTCATAACTTCTGATCGGCACATTGCGGCCGGCCGCTGCTTATCCGGCTGCGGTGCGAGCGAAGTGACTGGGCGGGCTACCGACCTCTCGGCGGAAGGCGGTGCTGAAGGCGCTTGCTGACTGATAGCCAATCGCGACCGCAACGGCTTCCAATGGAGGGGCATCCCGCTGAAGCATTGCCTTGGCCAAGGCCATTCGCCAATCCATCAGGTATTGCATCGGGGGTACTCCGACCTTCTGGCCGAAGCGTTCGCTGAAAACCGAGCGGGACAGCCCCGCCTCCTTGGCGAGTTCCTCCACCGACCAGGGGTGAGCAACGTCATTATGAAGTCGTCTCAGGGCGCGGGCGAGAAGCGGATCAGCCAACCCCACGAGGAGGCCCGTTTGTCCGATGACGTCCACGCCTTCGGAGCGAAACCGCAGAGCCTCCACCAGCAAGACCTCGATAAGACGATCAACGACGACTTCGCGGCCTGGTCGGTCGGCGAGCCACTCCTCAACGATCGAGTCTATCATGCGCTTAAGTCGTCCCGCAGCGGGATCGGAGGCCTGGATATGGACAAGAGTCGGGAGCAGTCCGCCGAGCAGCCCGCGGTTGGCCGAGTCTAGTTCGAAATTGCCACCGAGCTGCTTGAACTCCAGCGCGAGATCTGGATCGCCGTATCGGACCCCGTCGGCCTGACAGTGCAACGCCCCTTCCATGTCGATCGAGACGACTTCGCATGCGAGGTCGCTCGCGATCGTGAAGCCAGGGTCGGCAGGCACGAGGACGAAATCGCCTTTGGCGAGACGCACAGGTTTGTGGCCGTCTACCGTGAGCCAGCATTCGCCGATAAGCACGAGGCCAAAGCCGGCCAAATTCATTCGCGAGCGCCGTACGGCCCAACGCCCGGCTCCTTCGATAACCTTCGTTCCGATCGCGCGAGGTCGCAGCAGGGTGATCACATCGGCAAATGGTTCCATGTCCCGGACGATCTATAACGGATTACGGATGCGCAATTATAGGCAGTCCTGCCGCGGACAGCTAGTTTCCATCCGGATCTCGCTAGGGGATGAAAACGGATGAAAACGGCTCTGATTACTGGCAGCTCGTCGGGCTTCGGCAAAGCAACTGCACAGCTCTTCCTCAACAATGGCTGGAATGTCGTTGCGACGATGCGTCAGCCTCAAGACGGCCTCTTCAACGCAAGTTCGAACAATTTGCGTGTAATTGCGCTCGACGTGACCGATGCGGAGAGTGTTCGGGTGGCCGTCAGCGAAGCGCTCGGTGCGTTCGGTGGCGTCGACGCCCTCGTCAACAATGCCGGCTTTGGAGTGTTCTCGCCGCTCGAAACGACCTCGGACGAGTTGACCCGCCGCTTGTTTCAAACCAATACGCTTGGCACCATCGCGATGGCCCGGTCAATCGTGCCGCACATGCGCCAGCGTGGCTCGGGCACGATTGTCAACGTCACGTCCAGTGTCGTATTCAATCCCGCGCCTCTCGTTTCCGTGTATGCTGCAACCAAAACCGCAGTCGAGGGCTTCTCGGAAGCGCTTTACCACGAGCTTGCGCCGTTTGGCATCCGTGTAAAATTGGTCGAGCCTGGCTACGGACCGGACACCAGGTTCCGAGCAAACATGATGGCGTTCAACGATGCGAACTCGTTTCCGGAGCCCTACCAGCCGCAACTGAACGCGCAGATGAGCAATCTACCCGAATTCACAACGGCTCTCGGAGATGTCGCAAACGCAGTCTTTTCGGCAGCCAACGATACCGGCGCAACCCTCCGATTCCCAGCCGGGGCCGATTCAATGGCCAGCACGAAGATGCGAGCTGGACTGAGCGAAGGTGATTTCTTGGCGTTGAAGCGCCAAGCCTACGCGAGTATGTGATGGCTAGCCTGCAATGCCCTTCATCTCGGCGAACATCTGTTTAACGTCTTTAAAGCCACAGCTTCTCTTCGCGCGGTCCTTGGTGATCGCGAAGCACGCTAAGCTGATGGGCCGCGATCGCGTCGCGCTTGGTCGGATTTTTTTCGGCGAAGAAGTCACGCATGGCATTGACGAAGCCATGTGCTACGGCCGGCGGGAGGGTGACGTCTTCGTCGCACGAAAAATGCGGGTGCACAGGTGCCGAATTCGAACGACGTCGCCAGCAACGAGATGCTCTGGGAGCGCGTCCTGTCCCTGCTCGTCGTGGGTGCCAGCGTGTTGGGGGGAAGCGCCGTGTTGCTGATAATGGCGTTACCACCAGTCCTTCACGGATTTCCATAGTGGCAGAACGAGTTTTGAGTGGCAGGCGAGCCAAGTTGAGCGTCGAACGAAACGTCCAACAATACGTCCAACACGAAAATAGGCCGAAGGCGTAAGTAATTGGAGTCGTTGACAGAAATCGAAAGATAGATTTGAGTCGGAGCGCTTCACCCGCTCCAGTTCGATTTCAGTGACTTGGCACAAATTCTCGAGTTCATTCCGACAACCGCCATAGTCATTCCAGCAAGCAGGCTGAATACCTTTCCAAATTTGCCAATGCTTTCAGTCCAACGAATCAAGATGTCGCGCCGAGGTGCCTATAGTCAGTTCCGCACACCAACTGTTCTTTCGCCTTCGTTCTTGCGCAATCACTGCCGATCGCCGTCAAATGCATCCGAGGTTCGTCACCAAGATGACAGCACGCGATTGCAGCGCAGGAACCAAGGATTGAGAAGACGTGCATAACGTCTCATCTCCCAAAGCTCTTCGGCGATCATCAGATCCGCATCAATGATGTCGGCGCGCTGAAGTCCAGGCCAAACTAAAGTGAGACGCTAGACGCCCTTAGCAGAATTTCTCCTACATCGAGCAATTGCCCATCTGCAGAATGTAATACAAGCTTTTTCAGCGGGCGGCACCCTTTCGCGTCAAGCGGAACCGATCGCATCTCCCGGCGGTCGAACAGGTATTCGCTGCTCCACTGAGCCAGCGCCACGAGAGTGGGCAGCAAGTCCTGGCCCTTCTTGGTGATCACATATTCCTGGTAGACGCTTCCATCGGACGCTGGCGAGACCTCAACGATACCCTCCGCTAACAGCGCCTTGAGCCGTGTCGCGAGGATATTTTTCGCGACACCCAAGTTTCTTTCGAAATCTCCAAATCGTTTCGGGCCTGCGATAACCTCGTAGATGATCAACAAGGACCACCAGCCACCGATCACATCCAGTGCTCTTGCGACCGCACATACGCTTCCCTGCAGACTTTTTCTTTTCATCTTCGTTGCTCCTTCGAAGCGATCCCTCATGCGGTGGCCTGATCCGCTAACCGCTATCGCGGAGAACATTGTGCCTAGGTAGGTGAGAAACATGCCTGGTCGAGTAAAATGATCGAGATATCTGCCCGGGACTTCTCACGCCTTCATCTCACAAAGCGTTGTCTTGACGCCAGGCACGATGCGCTTGATGCTTCCAATAGATGACGATCATCATGTATAAGATGCGTGGCATCGTCGCGTGGACAGCGGACGAGGTTTGGCATGAATCGCCGTGATGTGATTAAATTGGCTTCTATTAGACTGGCTTCCCTGGCCATGCTTCCGATGACGCCGGGAGCAGTCATCGCAAGTTCGCGAGGTGAGCCGCCTTCGTTGAAGTACAAGGTGTTTACGGTCACTCGCCCTGGCCTGAACCGCGATGTGCCGCCCGGCAAGGAGTCCCTGTTGTGGGTCGCCAATTCGGCGACTCTGATCTATGGAGAGCGGGACGCGGTGCTAGTGGATACCTTCCTTACCGTGGAGCAATCCAACGGTTTGGCGAACGCCATTGTTGCAAGCGGAAAGACGCTGAAAGCAATCTATGTCACTCATGCCCATGGCGATCATTTCTTCGGGATAAAAGTTCTGCAGGATCGATTTCCGAAGGCGAAAGCGCTGGCGACACCCGAGGTCGTCGCAAGAATGAAGCTTCAGATCACGCCGGAAAAATTGAATGGGCGATGGCGCAAGCTGTTCCCAAATCAAATTCCAGACGTCATTTCGATCGCCGATCCGCTGGAAGGCAATGAGATTGATTTGGAAGCAAACAAACTAGTCGTTGTAAGAGTCGGTCATACCGACACGGACGATACGACATATCTTCACGTCCCATCCATCGGTTTAGTCCTCGCCGGCGATGCCGTCTATAACGGCATTCACCCCTTTCTCAACGAATCGAACAGGCAAACCCGGTTGGAGTGGATTGCCGCGCTTGACAGGATCGACGCCCTGAAACCGTCGGCCGTGGTTGCCGGACACAAGAGTCCCGGCAGCGATGACAGTCCGCGAAATGTGGAAGAAACCCGCCAGTATATCCGTGACTTCATTCGGTTGAATGACGCGACAAAAACCGCCCGCGAGCTCTATGACCAGATGCTGGAGCTTTATCCTGATCGCGCCAATCCCGGTTCGTTGTGGAGTTCTGCGGCTGCTGCCAAGGCTGAGACATAACGCTGCACATTGCCCAACCATTCTTTGAGACGGTCCTGCCGTTCGGCGAGGCTCCCGCTCTCCGAATCTATGAAAGGTTCACCGAGACAGGTCTCGATGACCTCTTCGAGCAGCGCCTCCTTGTTTGAAAAGTTCGAATCGAAGGCACCGGACATGACACCAGCCGATGCCGCGAGGCCGTCAACCCCAATCCCCTTGAAACCGCTCGTTCTCAGAGCCCTTGCCCCGGCCTGCAGGATGGCTTGCTTGGCCCTCGCTTTTTGGTCCGGCGGATATCTCATCACCAGCCTCTCAAAAGATCTTGACGACGCTTGATCTATGGAATGACGGGCGTCATATAACGACAGTTATCCTGATAGCAACCTTCGCGACCGTTACCTGACCTCGCGAATAATCGAGAGAAAAGCGATGAGCACGAGCTTTGAAAATGCGACGACCAAATCGGTCGATGTGAACGGCACGAAATTCGTGTTCCGAGAGATGGGTAAGCCGGGCGGCGTTCCCGTGGTGCTCCTTCACCATCTGACCGCGGTATTGGAGGATTGGGATCCGAGGGTCGTGGATGGCCTGGCGGCAAAGCACCACGTGATTGTATTCGACAATCGCGGGGTCGGCGGATCAGGGGGTTCTACCCCCAAAACGGTCGAGGAGATGGCTCGGGACGCCGTCACATTCATAGGCGCCCTGGGTTTTAGCAAGGTCGATCTGCTAGGCTTCTCGCTCGGCGGTTTCGTCGCCCAGGTCATCGCGCAACAACAACCCGGTCTGGTACGCAAAATCATTCTCGCGGGCACCGGCCCGGCGGGCGGCGAAGGCATCGCGAATGTCGGTGCCGTTCTACAGGACGCCTTTGGCAAGGCGGGCACCAGCAACAGGCATCCGAAGCATTTTCTTTTCTTTACCCAGACGAGCAACGGCCAGGCGGCGGCCGACGACTTCCTGCAGCGCCTGAAAGAACGCACCAAGGACCTTGACGCGCCCGTAAGCAACGAAACCATTCAGGCTCAGCTTGCGGCGATCCAAGCCTGGGGACAGGGTGATGCCACGAAGCTCGGGACGGTTCAGCATCCCGTCCTGGTCGTCAATGGTGATGACGATGTGATGGTGCCGTCGTTCAACTCATTCGAACTAGCCCGCAGGCTGCCGAATGCACAGTTGAGCATTTTCCCTGACGCCGGGCACGGCGGCATCTTCCAGCACCATGCCGCCTTCGTTCAGCAGGCAGTCGTGTTTCTCGAGCAGTAAGCAGAGCTGACCTCGTGGGTCCGGCGCACCGCTTGCGCCGGACCTATGAGTCTACCGAACGTCCGGCCTGCATCGCACGCCGGCCAGCCTTGGCCGAACGAGGCGCTCCGTCCACATGTCGGCGACGCAGCGATGTGCAGCATCGTTGCTTTCACGTTCAGGTCGCCTCGTGTCGCGGCGACGACATCGCAAGGAGTTCTCCGCAATGACCGACTACATCCTGATCCACGGCGCGTGGCGTGGCAGCTGGTGCTGGACCCGCGTGCGTCGCCTGCTGGCGGCCGCGGGGCACCAGGTGTTCACGCCGACGCTGACAGGCCTCGGAGAACGCTCCCACCTCTTGAGCCGCGACGTCGGCCTCGACACCCATGTCGCGGATGTTGCCAATCTCATGATTTGGGAGGACCTGCGCGACGTCGTCCTGGTCGGAGCTTCCTACGGCGGGGCCGTCGTGCGCCACGTCGCCGACCGGATGCCGGACCGGATTCGCTCG
>Ga0137418_10001123_pt1 | contig 24534 bp, 16 predicted proteins | sample CZODoug3_1_2_16f_FD_122242 | JGI IMG/M metagenome (GOLD analysis project Ga0137418, IMG submission 122242) | Vadose zone soil fungal communities from Angelo Coast Range Reserve, California, USA - CZODoug3_1_2_16fungal (Hybrid Assembly) | ecosystem: Environmental > Terrestrial > Soil > Vadose...
CGGGAGGAACTGTTGTCGGTATCTATGACCGTCGCTACAGCGGACGAGATCAAGCTGCTGTTTCTTGAGTTTCAGTCCGCTGGTGTTGCCTTTCACCAGACGCTGAAAAAGCAGCCTTGGGGCGCCAAGAACTTCGTCGTCAAGGATCCGGATGGGAACCTGCTGCTGTTTGCTGGACCCGCAAGCTAACGGCTGCCAAACCGAAGTGTGCTGATCGAGCATGTATAGTCGGCAACCCTTACGTTGGGATTACTTCAGGTTTGCCGTCACCTGGGCGCGCAATTGCCCCGAAGCCCTTGATGTAGAATCGGCCCTGGCCCTCGCTCTGCGGCATGACAAGGAGAAGTACATGAGAAAAGGCAGAGCCTTTTTGTTCGCGCTGACCATATTCATCTTGTCCGCCGCGACTGAGCTTTACCCCGCCGATAAAAACAGCCTTGAACCTTCACGCGATTCCATCATCCGCATCGTCACCCAGATTCAAAGGGCAGACTACGAAGGCGACCGCCCAGCTCTGAAGCGCCTTCACGGCGACCTCACGCCCATCCCAGAAGACAACAAGCTGGCATCGCGGGTGCTCTACTGGCGTGGATTTGCGTTGTGGCGCAGAGCGATTAACGGCTTCAACGACTCCCCGACTCCAACTGATCTGGAAGCGGATCTCGCGCAGGCGGTCGCCGATTTCAAAGATTCCACTGCCGGGACCCTGCATTCGTGGAACCTAAGATTGGAGCAGGCTCTAGTCTGGGCTACCTGATGTTCTTGCACAGGAAAGACCCAACCCTCATGCAGGAACTGCTCCAACAGGCGAGTCCGCTTTTGAAAGAATCCCTCGCCACAGCCCCAGACAATCCTCGGCTCCTTTGGGTGCTCGGCCCCATTCGTTGGTCCTCGCCTCCAGAACGGGGAGGGGGTCAGGACAAGGCGTTTGAAATTTACAACAAAGGATTGGAAGCACTCCGCAACCAGAAGCGCGGCGTGATTGATCCACTGGAGCCCTCGTGGGGAGAACCCGAGTTGCTGATGAATCTTGCCTGGTCGAATCTGAACCGAACCACGCCGGATTTGAAGGCCGCCGACCAGTACGCACAAGCCGCTCTCAAACTGGTCCCATACTGGCACTACGTTCGCGACATTCTGATGCCCCAGATTCAAGCTGCTGAAGCCAAAGCCGATCTCCCGGTTGCAGGCTCGGCTTTCGCGCAAACCCAGGACTTCTTGTCCGTCGCGTTCTTGCAAAACGGTTCGTCGACAAACGAACTCGATTACAAACGGCGCGGTTCTTGGGGATTTCTATCAGTGGGACGTCAGCATTCGCGTTGCCGTTCCCCGGGTCAGCAATCAAGTTTGGTTACAGTCGTTGGAAATTTGCACAGAAAATGGTGCACATTGCAAAGGCGGTATTCTTCAACTAATCTAGCCGTACCAATCGGTCAGCACCTCAGCCGGGATGGCGGAACTGGCAGACGCAGCGGACTCAAAATCCGCCGGTACTTGGTACCTTGGGGGTTCGACTCCCCCTCCCGGCACCAGCCCTAAAGCCCAAAGAATAAGCGACTAGCTGGTGTTAGCTCCCCGCATGAGATGCCTCTGAAGCAGACGCAGCGGACTCAAACCCACCTTATAACCAACAGCGCTAAATCTATCCCACTGAAAGAGCTAAGTTTACTGACAAAGTGCTGTAGTGAGCATGGCTCCACATCTGTTACACATTTTCAGGTTCTCCGCCACTTCTGACAAGGAATGAAGATGCCGGAACAACGCACCAACTTTTGGCGGCGAGATTCACGCCTACAAGCGTCCAAACCACAGCCTGTGGTGCTCAAGCTATTTCGCAGGTAAAAAAATCGGCGACCAAGCCAAGGCTTGAAGCCGCGAAGTTGTAGACGGTGAAGAGATGGTCCAGACCCCAAACCGGACACGAAAACTTCGCACGGTATCGGCGGTGGCGAAATCCGCAAGCCTCAAAAGGCCTGGGAGTTCGACTCTATCCGCGCACCAGGTTTGCTCCGGCGTTGAGTTGTCGGCACCGACATCGATATGTGTCGTCCCTTCCTGCTGTGGAATGACGTGTTGCAACACCTGCATCCACTGCGCTACGGAGACCACGAAAGTCGAGTCACGCCCACAAGCAGGACATTGGCGCAGCCACAAGACGGTCGCCGAAGTGGACCAGTCTTGTGCCATCGAAGAGGATCACTCCTAGCTTGAAGTTGTCGCCGCAAGCGTCCGCCAACTTTCGGAGGCCTTTGAAGTTACTCGCATTCACGGTTGCGCTCGCCTTGACTTCGATACCGACCAACGCACCACTCCCCGTTTCGATTACCAGATCAACTTCGTCCTGATCTTTGTCCCGGTAGTGGTATAAAGCGCAGCTCTCACCAGACCAAGACACCTGTTTCAACACCTCTGAGAGGACAAATGTTTCCAGCAGCGGTCCGAAGCTTGAACGGTCTTTCGCGATCCGTTGCGCGGTAGCCCCCAAGAGCGCGCCGAGCAGGCCGGAATCAAGGAAATGCAGCTTGGGCGTCTTTACCAACCGCTTCAGCTGGTTCCGAAACCACGGTTCCACCTTTCGGACGAGAAACAACTGCTCCAGAATAGAGACATACTTTCTGGTGGTCTTGTCGTCAAACCCAACTTGGCCGCCCATCTGTGTGAAATTGGTGAGCTGGCCAGAGTGGTGGGCGAGAACCTGCAGCAGCCTTGGCATTTGATCAAGTTTTTCCACGTCGGCAACTTCGCGTACATCCCGCTGCACGATGGCTCTTATGTAATCCCGCGCCCATGTCTGGCGTCGCTTTGGATCTTCACGCCGCAGCATTTCGGGGTAGCCGCCAGTCAGCACGGCTTGTACTAGGTCTTTGCCGATCATCAGCTCCGCGGGTTTGCCGAGTTTGCTATCGAACGCTGCTTTGAGGAAACCCGGCTCTTTGCCTCGGATTTCAGCCCGTGAGAGGGGCAGAAGGCTCACGATCTCCATGCGGCCAGCTAGACTCTCTGAGACTTGAGGCAGAGTGAGAATATTGGCTGAGCCCGTCAAGAGAAACCGGCCGGCCCGGCGATCGTCATCGACTGACTTCTTGACGGCCCGGAGAAGGTCGGGCACTCGCTGTACTTCGTCAATGGTAGTTCGATCGAGAGCGCGCACGAGCCCAGTGGGATCGCTGCGTGCCGCAGCCAACACCGTGTCGTCGTCCATGGTGATGAATTCGCGATTGCCAGCGACCAAATCGCGGACCAGTGTGGTCTTGCCGCACTGGCGCGGCCCGGTAACCATGACGACCGGCGTGTCCTTGAGCGCGGTGGCCACCAGTTCGGCGGAAAAGCGAGGAAAGAGCGCGTGATGGGTATCGTCCATGCCGGGTGGAGGCTCCGTCTAGTTCGGATTGATGGCTCGTCTGTTTCGGATTATAGGCTCGTCTGATCCGGAATGGAAAGTGATCGGTGCGGGGACTTTCCTGCTCCTGGTGGGGTATATCTACCTGGGTGTGTGCGACACAGGGATGTTCTCCTAGATCGAGTCTGTAAATTTGCTTCTTGAAGCAAACAGTCACCTGTCGAAGCCGCTCCTGAGAGCCGCGCCAGCGATACTCTGGACACCTGTCAGGTCAACTTTGGGTCAACTAGCCGGCTGCTTGTTTTGACCTGAACAGCAAAGCCATCGCCGCCGAGTGCATCGTCAGCCGTGAATTCGACATCAAGGCCTTGATCACCCGGCCCGCCACGATGGAAGGCAGGCAAACCACAACCTACGAAAATGTCAAGCACGAGCTTTTCAGCATCTCCTGGACCTAGGCTTTCATCTGTTTCAAGTCTTTCAATCAATTCGACTATTTGTTGGTCCGTTTCGCACACCGCGTTCCCTCGTAGTGCGAACCCAACATGGGATTTGCGCTCTAGTAGCGATAAACATTGGTCATTTGTTAGTGCCGGGAGGAAGAAGATGACAGGCTACTACCTCGAAATTACTCGGAGATCCAGCCATTGTGTTCAATCGCAGCAGTAATTCGAATTTCTGGAGAGGACCAGTTGGAGAGACGCCGCATTGCTGCAAGACGGCAGGAAGGCGCCGCTCATCAGTCACAATTCTCCCCGCAGCCTCAGTGCCCTCCGCGTTGGCACCTGCCACGAGGAGGATGTGCCCGTTCTGATCAGGATTCTGAACCAGCGCGACTATTGCGAACGATTGGCCCGTAGCCCCGCCAAGAGCCGTTGGCACATACGATTGGAGTTCATTCCGCCGAGGACGGACATTTTGAATGATCTCTTGGTTCGAGCGTTTATCGAACACAAACTTGAAATCCAGTTGATCGCTGAACAACGCGGACCATGGATTTGAGCTTGGGCTTCCCAAGAAGATGAAATTATCGTCATTCCTCAAATCTGCCAGCTGAATGGCGCGGGCTCCGTGCACAATAATCTTTCGCGAACTCGCTTGCGCGATACGAGCGATGTTCAGGGCGATCGGAGTGTCGACTTCTGCGGGGTTGTCCCCGCGAAGAATAATGTGGCTCAGCCGGTTGCTTTCGGCACTCAGATTGTTGGGTTCGGGGATGTAATTGTGGTTGGCATAATCCGAGGTCGAGATTTGCTGGCCGGTGAATTCTTGAATTGTCACGATCGTGGGATCGCTCAGTACCAGGTGAGTCGAATTCTGTGAGTTGAAGAACGCTGACCAGGGAAGAACAGAGATTGCCTCCACCGCTTTCCGGGTCGAATGAACTCCCCAAAACGTGCTGGCATGCGAAATGAGAAGAGCGATGTTTATAGCAGAAAGAACAATACCGACGGTGATCCATCGAATTCCCCTGGCCGTTGCGGATGCAGATTTCTGGCCTGAATCGACATGAGAGTCCACCGTCAGGTTTGGTACTGAATCCGTACCGACAGGGGTGTCCGCCGCGGACCTTGAGTCCTGGCGCACCCCATTGTCCTTATCGAGGTCGGGTTTCCTCTTTGGCCCGAGGGTGATCTCAGGAACGTAGGATCCTGAGGGAAGGCTTATGCGGATCTCGGAACCGGTACCACACTGGCCATAGTGTTGCAATAGGCGCCTTCGCACTTCACTCGCTGTGACACGCACAATCGCGTCCTCGCCTGTGTCATAAGAGGGCGAGCGCCTAAAAAGCTCCACGCCGATCACTCGTTCTTTCAACGCCTCTAAATGACCGGCAATTGACTGTTCCACGACGTAGGCTAGAAACTGCCCGCTACGCTGGCTTCCCCTAAAGGCGGTCCCCTCGACCACCTCCTTGACGTGCTGCCGTATCAAAGCGACATCGCGCTCCGTCTGGATGGTTTTCGCGATTTCTGCCGTTCTGGAATCGGGCAAAAGAACTGAACGCATAAAGGGAACCGAATCCGGGGAATTCTACACTCCAATCAGTTGAATGTGTTTAACACTTTCAATCGGGAACTTTCAAGGAGCGGCATGAGTTCGTTTCCAGAATTCTCCTGACGTACCTACCGTTAAGCGCCCTGGTGTGCGTGTAAGTGCAATGTTTCCAATATGGCAGCTCAACGTTAGACACGACGTTAACGTTGCGAATTCGTCTCGGCGTCCATTAATGTTGTTTTCAATTCACGCGGAAACCTCAGGCTGCGGTTTGCACCACGCGGCGAACTGGGACGTAGTTTCGGGGATTCTGCGTGCTGATTAGAAAACCGCAGGTATGCGGGGAAGGTTTTTTACTGGCGGCCCTTGACCGTGACGAGACGGAGAATTCAACGATTTCAACCCGCGCTTCTATTCTGTATTTGTTCCTTTCAGCTGGCTTTCAGCCTTACCCCAAGATGTTACCTTGCCAGAATTCAAGCCAACGCGCGACCCTCTCCGGTATCAAGCAAGGCGCTGTACCGCCGGACGGATGCACCCATCGAACGTCGCATCGATGACCTGATTGCCCGCATGACCTTGGAAGAAAAAGTTAGGCAATTGGATCTCTACTCTGGAGTCACGTTCGTCAGCAAACAGCGGGATGAAACACACGCTGCGCCCGATGCCGTCTTTCTTCCCGATAAAGCTGAGAAAATTCTAGGAAACCGTGGTGTTGGCGGGATTCATGACCTCTACCCAAGCCCAGTGCAGGCCAATGCGATCCAGGAATGGGTGATTGGACACAACCGGCTCGGCATCCCGGCCTTGTTCATTGAGGAGGCACTACATGGCTTTGACACAGGCACCGTATTTCCCGCGCCTCTTAACCTAGCCGCTACTTGGAACGCCGATCTTGCCCAGAGGACTGGGGCAGCCATCGCAGCCGAGGTTCGTGCCACGGGTGTTGACATGATCCTCTCTCCGGTTCTGGATCTGGCGCGCGAGCCGCGATGGGGGCGTGTCGAGGAGGATTTTGGTGAAGATCCGTATCTGACTGGACAACTTGGCTTGGCCTACGTTCGCGGTGCGCAAGGAGAAAGTCTCAAGACGGATCACACCGTAGTGGCCGAGCCGAAGCACTTCGCCGCGCATGGATCGCCAGAAGGCGGTGCGAATACTTCGCCGGCGCATATCGGCGAGCGAGAATTGCGCGCCGTCATGTTAAAGGCATTTGAACCCGCAGTGCGAGAAGGCCGTGCAATGGCAGTGATGGCGGCGTATCACGAAATTGACGGCGTTCCAGTGACGGCTGATTCGTTTCTCCTCAAGAATATTCTGCGCGACGAATGGGGATTTCGTGGTTTTGTGCTCTCAGATCTAGGTGCAATCCGGCGCCTGTATGACGTTCATCACGTGGTCGTCTCATCCGAGGCGGCGGTGTGTATGGCAGTTCGGTCCGGCGTGGACATGCAGTTTTATGACTTCGATCACGACTTGTTTCAGAAGGCGCTCATTAACTGCGTGCATCACGGCGAGCTTGCGGAGGTCGATCTCGACCGAGCAGTCAGGTCCGTGTTACGAGTGAAATTCGCACTCGGATTGTTCGATCACCCCATGGTGAACACTGAATTGAACTCCACTGTGCACCGTTCGCCGGAACATCTGCACCTTTCACTCGAATCCGCGCGTCAGTCCGTGACCTTGCTTAAGAACGAAGGTGGGCTCCTGCCACTCTCCAAATCACTCCACCGCATCGCGGTCATTGGACCGAACGCCGACGTGGCGCGCTACGGGGATTACGAGCAGGAGTCGAATGGACTGCATATCGGCCTTCTGGAGGGGCTGCGCCGAACACTCCCCGTAGGCACGATCGTTTATGACTCGGGCAGCGACATCCGTGGAGCAGTTGCGAACGCCAAGGATGCGGAGGTAGTCGTTCTCGGATTAGGCGAATCGCAGGAAACCTCGGGCGAGGGCCGGGATCGCTCAAATCTTGATCTCCCTGGCAATCAAGAAGAACTGCTGGAAGCCGTTACGGCCACAGGAAAGCCGGTCGTGCTTGTGCTGGAAAATGGGCGCCCCTTGACTATCGGCTGGGCTAAGGAAAATGTCCCCGCAATTCTCGAAGCGTGGTATCCGGGAGAATTCGGCGGACAAGCGATTGCCGAAACGCTTTTCGGAGACAATAATCCAGCGGGCCGTTTGACGATTACGTTTCCGCGTAGCGTGGGGCAATTGCCGGATTTCTACAATTTTGATCCATCCAGGACTCACAAATATGTGGACGACGACGGCCAACCTTTATTTGCCTTCGGATTTGGCCTGAGCTACACGAAATTCCGGTACGACCAATTTGTGGCCAAACCTCCAGCGACGGGTGTCCAGAGCGACATTCTAGTGAGCGTTGACGTCACGAACGTAGGGCAGAGAGAAGGAGATGAAGTGGTGCAACTTTATCTAGGGCATGACGTAAGCAGCGTGGAAACCCCAGCTCGCTCTCTTGTGGGGTTTTCCCGCATAAGACTGAAGCCGCAAGAGACGCAAAGCGTGAGTTTCCGAATATCTCGATCTCGGCTCGCGGTTTGGAACGTTACCCGGCAGTGGGTCATAGAGCCCGGAAGTTACACTCTCTGGGTCGGCGGATCGTCGGAGGCTTCCCTCGCTACGAAGTTCGTCCTGGCGCAGTAATGCGGCCCGTTATTGTCTTCGTTCGGCAGACAGGTGAAATGAATGATCAAGAAACCTATCGTGGTATTACCAATTCTGCTATGGGCTACCGTGCTCTTCGCGGGAGAGAAGAGGCTAGAAAAACAGCCAGTCGATTACGTCGATCCCAACATTGGAGGCATCGGGCAGTTACTCACCGCGACCGTTCCCTATGTACAGTGGCCTCACGGGATGGCACGAATCGCCCCTATCACTACCCCGGGCATAACCGACCGCTATTTGGCGGACAAAATCTACGGATTTCCAGTCGGGCCCGCGGTTCTGATGACCTCGACTGGCGATGTCGGTACGAATCGAGCAATGTATGCATCGGATTTTGATCATGAACTTGAAACCGCAACGCCATACTACTACGCCGTCGATTTGCAGACCTGGCACATCAGAACAGAACTCACCGCAACACAAGAGGCAACGTATTACCGATTTACTTTCCCATCCAGCGCTCACGCCCACGTCGCTATCAGTTTTGAAGACGACGCCGATCTCAGTGTGATCGATTCCCATACGATCGAAGGAAGTCAGCGCGTCTTTGGACCTGTGGCACAACTCGCGAATGCTGATGGAGAGACCCGAGAATACTTCTACGCTGTATTTTCACGCCCACTGAGCACATATGAAACCTGGCAAGACGGCAAGCGCTCTCATGATGCCAAGCAGACTGGCGATCACATCGGATTTGTTTCCGATCTCCCGACGCGCTCCGGAGACCGAATCGAGGTTCGAGTAGGGATCTCCTACATCGGCAGCGAACAAGCTCGCCGCAACCTGGAACGCGAGATTCCAGATTGGAAATTCGAGGAGACAAAAGCCAAAACACGGGCGATATGGAGCGATGCCCTCGCCGGTATCACGGTTACTGGAGGAACGGAACGGCAACGGACGATCTTCTACACGGCCCTCTACCGCTCCCTGGGCCGGATGACGAACATTACCGAAGACGGTCAGTATTTCAGCGGCTATGACCACAAGGTTCACGAGGCCGAGGGCCATGATTTCTACGTTGACGATGGACTCTGGGACACCTATCGGTCTCTGCATCCATTGCAGCTTCTTCTTAATGGCAAGCGACAGGAAGATATGGTCCGCTCGTACATTCGGATGTATGAACAGAGCGGCTGGCTAAATTCATTCCCTTCTGCTGCGGGTGAGCAGGTGCCCATGATTGGCCATCACGCTGCGGAGTTGATTCTTGACACGTATGTGAAGGGTTATCGCGACTTCGATCTCGACAAAGCCTACGAGGCCATGAGAAAGAACGCGACGCAGGCGACGATGATTCCCTGGAGGCGCGGTCCACTAACGGGTTTAGATCGCGTCTACTTCGAAAAGGGATTCTTTCCCGCTCTTGCGAAGGGGGAAAGCGAGACAATACCCGAAGTGAACGGCGAGAGGCGGCAGGCTGTCTCTGTGACTCTTGAGAACAGCTATGACGATTGGTGTGTTTCACAACTGGCGAGAACTCTCGGCAAGCACGACGACGAGTTGTATTTCACGAAGCTGGCGCACAATTACGAGAACATTTTCAATTCAGAAATTGGATTTATGGCTCCTAAGACAAGCGATGGAAGGTGGGTGCAAGATTTTGATGCCAAGCTGGGTGGAGGACAGGGAGGACGCGACTACTTTACCGAGATGGATGCCTGGGTGTATACCTTCGCCGTCCAGCATGATGTTGTAGGGCTCATTCGCCTGATGGGCGGGCGCGACGCCTTTAACGCCAAACTCGATCGTCTCTTCGCTGAGCAATACGGCACTTCAAAGTTTCAGTTCCTTGGGCAATTTCCCGATGCAACCGGATTGGTCGGCCTGTATGCCCAAGGCAATGAACCAAGCTTCCACATCCCCTATCTCTACGACTTCTCCGGACAGCCGTGGAAGACGCAGTACCGCGTTCGCCAATTGATGGATGTGTGGTATAGCGACGGCCCGCTAGGTCTCCCAGGCGATGACGATGGAGGCGCCGTGTCTTCCTGGTATGTGTTGAGCGCGATGGGATTCTATCCTGTGTGCCCGGGCAGCCCAGTTTATGAAATCGGCAGCCCAATCTTTGAGCGGACCACGATCCGCATGGGGAACGGCAAGCTGTTCACGATCATTGCGAATCATGTTTCCGCTCGCAATAAGTACATCCAGTCGGCCGAGCTAAAGGGAAAGCCGCTCGACCAGGCATGGTTCCGTCATGCGGACATTGCCGATGGAGGAACGTTGGTCCTGGAAATGGCAGACCATCCGAGTTTGCAATGGGGCAGCACGCCGCAAGAGGCGCCGCCCTCCATGAATGCGCCGAATTTTACGGCCTCGGGAACGGAATAGTGGATGGACTTGTGCACGACGAATGTGAAAAGGCGGAAATGAAGCCGCACAGTTTTACTCGTCAGTCTCGTCGGAGCCTGTTGGCCATAGGGACAGCGGCCGGCCTCGCCGGACTCCTGGAGAAGCCCACAGCGTCGGCTGTCTCCATCAACGCGGAGCAATCGGCTACCTGCCAAGCAAATGTCAAGAACTTCGGCGCACGCGGAAACGGGGCCGACGACGAGACGGCTGCATTTCAACGGGCTCTGGATGCCGCGCACCACGCAGGTGGAGGCCTGGTCTATGCTCCGCCGGGGCGCTACATATTTCGCGGGACTCTCCACATTCCTGACGGAGTGACGCTGCGCGGATCGTTCGGCTGTGTGCCTTCGCACACGGGAATGCGCGATCATGAACAGCCCAAGCCCGGCGACGATGGTACCGTTTTGCTCGTGACTGCTGGTCGCGGCAGCGAAGATGGAGAGGCGTTCATCACGCTGAACACAAACAGCTCTCTCGCCGGTTTAACGATCTACTACCCGGAGCAGGTCACAGATGCGGCGCCGATCGCCTATCCTTGGTCGATTGCGATGCGCGGTAAGAATCCAGCAGCGTTCGATCTGGAACTGCTGAATCCCTACCAGGGAATCGATGCCAGCCACAATGAACGCCATAACGTAAGGAACATCTGCGGACAGCCGCTGCGGCGGGGTATTCTGGTTGACGCTATCTATGACATCGGCCGCATCGAGAATGTTCACTTCAATCCTTGGTGGAATGGGCGCAGCGCTGTCTATCAATGGCAGACGCAGAACGCAGAAGCCTTTATTTTCGGTCGCGCAGACTGGGAATATGTCCTGAATACCTTCTGCTTCGGATATCACGTCGGCTACAAGTTCGTGCGCACGGGAACCGGTGAATGTAATGGCAACTTCCTGGGCATCGGTGCCGACGATTGCAATCGCGCTGTCCTTGTGGAACAAAGTGCGATCTACGGACTCCTAATTACCAACGGCGAATTTACTTCGTTTCATGGCGATGACCCCACCATGGTTGAGGTGATGGAGACCAATAGTGGAGTCGTCCGATTCAGCAATAGTGCGTTCTGGGGTCCGTGTAATCAGATCGCCAAAATCGCAGGTCAGGGCACAGTTGGTTTCAGTGACTGCACCTTTGTCGAGTGGCGAAAGGATTGCGCCGCGATTCAGGCTTCGTCCGGCAGCCTGCTGATCCGTGGCTGTGATTTCCGCCGGAATCAGCCGCACATCTCTCTCGGTCAAAGCGTGGACCGGGCAGTCATCACCGGCAACATCTTTACCGGGCCGGCCCAGATTCAGAACGCAAGTACAAAGGTCGTTCAAGTCGGATTGAATGCTGCGCTATGAGCGCCGTGCGCCCTCAATTCCAGCCTATCAATCTCACGAAGAGAGTTCTCTGGGATGCACGGTGAAGATGGTTAGCATATAGCTTAACAAGATCGCCGTCTACCTCTTGTCGTTTGTTCTTCCAGCCGCGGCAAAAATGCGGTGCTCCTATATGGGCTCTTCCCTTGCTGCGGTCAGCGGCACCATCGGATGTGAATGAGCTACGTGTGGTGTCGCGCCGCGGAAAAGTTCCTCTTAGCAACAACGCGAGCGGTTCAGCGCAGTGGCTGCGATGGCGTTGTCGGCCAGGACACGGCGACGCATGATCCCGCCAAACCATCATGGCTTCTTCCCACTCACGACAGTGGCGACCATCTTCATCCCAGCGATGCGGGCGCAAGGCGATAGGGACTGCCTCTACCCTTGTTTTTTCCGAAGGCGGAAAAGGTAGTGCCGCAAAGGTCACGAAACGGAGACCTCGCAGGTCGGCGGGGCATGGCTCGGCACTTGAGCAGAACCATCGACGGAGTGCGGTCAGCCTTTGCGCTTGCTGCAACTCATGACCAGTATCCGACATACACCTCCCCAAATTCGCCGCCCATGCATCGACCGGATGAGGCCGAGCCAGACCGTTAAGTCTCGATGTCGCTACTGTTAATTACCGCGCAGACGACACAACTTGCTTGTTTTCATCGCGATAAGGATACGTTAGAGATGCGTTCTAACGTTGCGGGCAGGGCAAAGCCAAGGCTAAAGTGGCAGCGGCTTCGGACGTTCAACTGAAAAGAGTGTTCTGTCAGTGAAAATGCTTCGCGACCAGCCGGGATGCAAGGCAAAGCCCGAAACTGCCCGAACAGGCCAATCAAGCTCCTTGGTTGATCCGCCTAGCCGCTGTTTTTGGTTTCAGATTCAGTCCTCATCAACTATCACTGCACTTCCTGAGGTCCCAAGGAGAGTAAGATGACGCAACCAAGAAGTTGGGTCAAGTCCATCAATTTGAGCCTGACGCTCATTATGCTGTGTTGCACGAGCCAGAGGGGCTTTGCACAACTTGATCGCGGCACTATATCAGGAATTGTCACCGATCCATCAGGCTCCGCAATATCGGGGGTCAACGTAACCGTGACCAATACTGCGATGGGTACGCAGAGCTCTACCCTTACGACTAGCGCGGGAGTCTACACAATCCCGGGGTTGCCTGCGGGCCAGTATTCCGTCACGGTAAAGGCAGCTGGATTTAGGGAACTGATCCGCAACGGAATCACGGTTTCCGTTGGAGAGACAGCAAGCGTCGACCTGCAACTGGCGGTGGGGCAAGCCACGGAAACAATTACGGTGACGGAGAATGCTCCTCTGCTCCAAACCGACAGTGCGCAGAACAATATCGAAGTTACCACGACGAACCTGAACGAGCTTCCCATCAACATTACCGGAATCGGAGCTGTGCGGGACCCGATGGGGTTTGCCGCCTTGGTCCCAGGAACCATTGCGGGTGGCTGGAACGACATCCACATCCAAGGCTCGCCGGCAACAACGTACCGCGTCTTTATGGACGGCCTGGACGACACTTCGGCGGTGAAGGGCGCCATCTCCGACGAGCAGCAGCCCTCGGTCGAGTCGCTTGCCTCAGAATCCCTGGTGATCAACAACTATTCCGCTCAATTTGGTGAATCTGGGGGCGGAATCTTCAACTACACTTCGAAATCCGGCACCAACAAACTGCACGGAACGGCCTTCAATTACCTGGAGAATGAAGCTCTGAACGCCAGGCAGCCATTTAATAATGCTCTTCCAGTGCAGCGGCAGCTTGATTTTGGCTTCTCTTTAGGTGGACCGGTGGTGATCCCTCACCTCTATAACGGCCACCAGAAGACCTTCTTCTTCTTCGCTTACGAGGAGTACCGTAACAAACAAACCCTCAACAACGGAACTATCACGGTTCCCACAACCGCGTACCAGAATGGCGATCTGAGTTCTCTGTTGCTTGGTCCGATTAAAGACACCAACGGAAATCCGGTCCTCGACTGCCTAGGCCGGCAGATGATCAACGGCGCAGTGTACAACCCGGCGACGACCAGAACGGCAACCTGTACGGATGGGTCAACCAAAACGGTCCGCGATCCGTTCCCGAACAACTTTATCGGGGCGCCCAGCACTTGGGATCCGGTAGCGCAGAAGGTTCTCGCCTACATGCCTACGCCATCCGGGCCCACCGCCAACGCGCTAAACAACAACTACCCAAATCTGCAGCCGAACAACAAATATCAGTACCTGACGAGCATCAAGATCGATCACTATATCGGCCAGAAGTGGCACCTTTCGGGCTACTACATTGCGGAGTATTCGGACAAGGACAATGCAGACGATGGCATTAACACCGTAGCCGGCTCCACACGGTGGAATACAACTCCAGCGCCGCAGTTGTATCTCAATGCAAACTATACTCCCACACCGAATCTTGTGCTCCACGCCGGAATGGACTTCACGCGCCACGCCGCTTTGCAGGATTCGGCGGTGCAGAACTTCAAAGCGTCGTCTCTTGGGCTAAACACCGCGGCGAATATGCCGGGCGGGGCTGCGAATACCTTCCCGATCTTCAACGGTCTCACCGTCGACAACACGTCCGTTCCGCAACTGGGAATCAACAACGCTCCCTTTATCGACGATAACTGGTACGAAACTGGATCCGCGATCTGGGTCCACGGCCGTCATACCTTCGAATTTGGCGGCGATCTGCGTCATCAGCTGTTTGGCACGCACAACGACCTTTCGGCCGGATCTTACGGCTTCAGTCGCGATCAAACGTCTCTGCCATCCGCGGCAGGTCAAAACCTTTATGGAGCCGTCCTTGGCGATGGTTTCGCCAGCTTCGTTCTTGGCCAACTGTCTGGCGCCTCCATCGGGAACGATAACATTCAATGGTTTCACCGCATGGAGAGTGGGCTTTACGCGCAGGATACGTGGAAGGTCACAAATAAGCTTACGGTGAACTACGGGCTGCGTTGGGATTTGGAACAGATGCAACGCGAGCAGCACCTCCGGGAAACCCAATTCAATCCGACCGTTGTGAATCCGTCGGCGGGCGGACTGCTGGGTGGAACCGAATACGAAGGGTTTGGATCCGGGCGTTGCAACTGCGTTTACGAGAAGTTCTATCCCTGGATGATTCAGCCTCGTATCGGCTTGAGTTATCAGCTGGATGCAAAGACCGTTCTCCATGCGGGATACGGCTTCTACTCTGGCCCCCAGCTCTTTTTGAATGAAGAGATCTACAGCAACCAGGGATTTGGCTTTAACCAGGTATTTCTGACCAGTCCTTCGTATGGCATTGCTGCGGGCCAGTTATCGAATGGCATACCGTACTCCCCGTCCGCTCTTACCGCAACCCATTTCGATCCGGGCGCGTTCCCGAATCCCGGCTCGACCAACTCGCCGCCGGCGTTTGTTGTCCCAAACAACGGCCGTCCGCCGCGTTTCGTGCAAACAACACTTGGGGTCGAGCGCGAGATCATAAACAACCTGACGGTGGAAGTATCTTTCATTGACAACCGCGGCGTTTGGCTGAATTCAGACGGGCTGACGAATGCTATGAATGAACTGACTCCATCGATGCTCTCACAGAAACACGGTTTGGACGTCACGAACCCAAGCGACTTCAACCTGCTGACGCAGCCGATCTCTTCTGCAGCGGTGGTGGCGAGAGGCTTCACGGCTCCGTATTCAACATTCCCATCCGGAGCCAGCCTGGCTCAGGCACTACGGCCGTTCCCGCAATTCGGTAGCATTGGTGACTACTACGAGCACAATGGTAATTGGTGGTACGACGCGCTTCAGATCAAGGTCACCAAACGGTTGAGCCACGGATTGTCAGGCGGGCTGGGTTACTCGTGGTCGAAGAATCTGGGGACAGTCGCCGCCACGAACCAACCGACTTTTACTACGGCGATGCCGATACAAGATCCCAGCCAGCCGCCCAAGAACGCGAAGTCCTTTGAGAACATCGACCAACCGCAGATGGTGAACTTCTATTTCAACTACGAAGTGCCGAGATTCGGCTTCTCACGACGTGGCTGGAGGCGCGCGTTGTTTTCCGGCTGGACACTGGACGGCATTTTCCATTACCAGAGCGGTTTCCCGATACAAACTCCGAATTCAACCAGCACCTTGACTTCTGTGACTTTTGCTAACGGGGTCTGGGCGAATCGCGTCCCGGGCCAGCCGCTCTTCCTGCATAGCCTCAACAGCCACAGCAACTGGGACGAAAACACGCAATTTCTCAACCCCGCCGCGTGGACAAATCCGTCGGCTGGGACGTATGCCACTTCCAAGCCGTTCTACGGCGATTACCGTGGCCCGAGATATCCCAACGAACAGTTGGGCTTCGGCAAGGTGATCACATTCAAGGAAGGAGTGATGTTCTCGCTCCGCGCCGACTTCTTCAATGTCTTTAACCGCTGGGCATTTCCCAACTTCCCAAATAAGTCCAATCCGTTTGCCTCCGGATCCGGTTCCCAACTCTTCGGTGTCTTTGGGGGAAGTATCAGCGGCGCTGGCGGCAACTATGCTCCGAGAAGCGGCGAGATTGTCGCGAGAATCCAGTTCTAGGCGTCAACTTAGCTCAAAGTCCAACGGACAGGCCGGATGAGTTCATCTGGCCTGTTAAATTTACAGAGAGTGTCTTCTTGGGCGACAGCAAGCAGTAGAATCGGCGTTCAATGACGTTGGCAATTTCGCGAAGAAACTTTGTGACTGGCTTGGCTGCAATTGGCGCAGGAGCCCTGAATTCACGAGCGTCGGTGCTGCTTCGCACTTGCTCCGGGGATGGCAAGCCGAGTCAATCGGCTGATTCGCCAATTCTCTTCGAGAATACAATCGAGGCGTCGAAGATCGATTTCGTATTGAAGAACAGTGTGAGTCCGCAACGGTACTCCATAGAAACGATGACTGGCGGTGTTGCAGTCTTCGACTATAACAATGATGGACTGCTGGACATCTTCTTTACGAACGGGGCAGAGATTCCGTCTTTGAAAAAGAGCAACTCCAGTTTCTACAACAGACTCTTTCGCAATAATGGAGACGGAACCTTTACCGATGTCACCGAAAAGGCTGGCGTAGCCGGTGTTGGCTACTCGATGGGCGTAGCGGCAGGCGACTATGACAATGACGGGTTCGTCGATTTGTATGTGGCCGGATTCAACCGCAATCAACTGTTTCACAACAATGGAGACGGGACCTTTACCGATGTGACGGAGAAGGCGGGAGTCACCGGCATTGTTCCGGGCCTGGGCAAGGCGTGGGCCGTCGCTGCAGGCTGGTTCGACTACAACAACGACGGATTGCTCGACCTCTTCGTTGTGAATTATCTGAACTATTCGATCCCTGCAGTCCATCGTTGCGAAACTGACAACATCGTCGACTATTGCTCCCCTAACGAGTATCCCGGAACGCCCAATATCCTGTATCGAAACAATCGTGACGGCACGTTTACTGATGTTTCCCAGCAGTCGCATATTTCCCAATACGCGGGCAAAGGCATGGGCGTCGCCTTCGCCGATTACGATAGCGATGGATTTACCGACATCTTTGTTTCCAACGACACCTTCCCGAATTTTCTATTGCACAATAATGGTGATGGGACATTTACAGATGTCGCACTCGTGGCCGGAGTAGCCTACAACCAAAGCGGCAAGACTGTTGCTGGTATGGGAACCGACTTCCGCGATATCGACAATGATGGAAGGCCGGATATCTTTCACGCTGCGATGTACGGTGACAGTTTTCCTCTTTACCGCAATCTGGGGAGCGGCCAATTTGAAGACATTACAGACAGGACCGGTATAACCGCAATGACGAGCCGCTTTACGGCTTGGGGAACCGGAATCTTCGATTTCGATAACGACGGGAACAAGGATCTTTTTGCTGCCGGCTCCGCAATTCTCGACAATTCGATGGAGGTGAATCATAAGCCTTATCCGCTCCCCAATTTGCTTTATCGCAACCTCGGCAACTTGGGATTCAGGGATGTGAGTGCACACGTGGGAGCAGGGTTTTACGATCCGGCCCCACACCGTGGCGCTGCTTTCGGCGACTTAAACAATGACGGGAAGATCGATATTGTGGTCACGGTGCTTAACGGAAAGCCCGAGTTGCTCATGAATCGGTCTCCGAATCACAATCATTGGATTATTTTGAAGCTGGTTGGCGTGGTGGATAATCGAGACGGATTGGGAACAAAGGTGAAGATAACGACCGCAAATGGTGTTCAGTACAATGAGGCCACGACAGCGGTCGGCTACAATTCCTCGAGCGACAAACGTGTGTACTTCGGATTGGGGAACGCGACCGTGGTAGACCGAATTGAACTCGCCTGGCCAACCGGCGTGAAGCAAGTGCTCAATAGTGTGGCGGCCGATCAGGTTCTGACAATCATAGAAAGCGGCCATCTTCAATCCGGGAGCAAGCCTCGATGATCTGGCTTCTCGCACTCCAACTTGCAGTTGGTCCAGCGCAGCAATACGAAAAAGCGAAACACGATTTTGCCCAACAGAAGTTTTCCGAGGCGGTGAGCGAAGTCGATGCCGCCCTGCATGAGAACCCGTACATGGTTCCGGCCCTGATCCTCAAGGCCCGGCTAGCTACTTTTGCGCGTCGTCCCGATGTTGCGAAGAGCTGTCTCATCACGGCGGTTACGGTCGATCCGACATCGGAAGAAGCGCAGTTCTATCTCGGTTTGTTGTACTACATGCAAAATGATTTTAAGTTGGCGATTTCGCCGCTGCAGACAGCCCAAACGCTCTCTCCGAAGAGTCCCTTGCCCGTGTTCTACCTTGCGATGACCCAGGAGGCTCGGGGAGATGAGACTAAAGCGCTGGAGTTGTATCAGCAGGCGGAGAACCTCTCTCCAGAGAAATCGCCACAAACCGCAGAAATCCTCGTTGCATACGGGAGGTCCCTGCTTTCACTGGGAAGGACCGAGGATGGTATTGAAAAAGATCGACGAGCCATTGAGGCAGACCCCCACTCCCGCGATGCGCACTACGAATTGGCAAAGGGATTAGACCACAAGGGAGACTTCAAGAATGCCGCGCTCGAAGGAGAGCGAGCCCTGAGTCTGCCGGAGTTCGGCCCGAGCGACGCCCAGATTCATTTTCTTCTAGCCAATCTCTATCGGAGGTTGAATCAACCAGATTTGGCAAAGGCCCATCTGGAGAAATTCCAAGCTACTCCCAAAACAACACAGAAGTAAGCCGTGGCGTGCCAGAGTGTGCCTTGAGTCAACGCAGCAAAGAAGAAGCAAGATCGACGGAAATTTGAGGCAGGTTCTCCGCTGTGGATTGTCGAAATGACCGATGTTAGGCGCCGACGTTTCCTGGTCTCGACTGCGCGCTGGATGACTGGTTTGTTCGTTCGGCAGAGCATTCCTAAGCTTCTGCCTACGAAGCTTGGTCTGTGCCAGGCAGCCGAGCTTTCGCCCGCTGCTCCCCGGCGATCGTCCCACGCCCAGACGCAACCCGATGGACGAACGCTGGCCGACCATCCTTCGATGGCCCGCTCTTACTGGTTCACCGATATAGCCAGCCGATCGCAATTTGCTTACCGGACCAACAACAACTTCACGGGCAGAAAGTACTTTCCTCAGCCGATGTGCGGCGGAGTTGCGGCTATCGACTACAACAATGACGGGCTAGTGGACCTGTTCTTCACCAACGGCGCCAAGCTCCCGGAATTAGAAAAAACTTCGCCTGCCTATTACAACTGTCTGCTGCGTAATAACGGCGATGGAACCTTTGTAGATGTGACTTCTAAGGCTGGCCTCACCGGAGCCGACCTCGGGTACTGTTTCGGGGTTGCCGTCGCGGATTATGACAATGACGGCTACGAAGATCTCTTCATCTGCAATGCGGGCAGGAATGCTCTATACCATAACAACGGAAACGGGACATTTACCGATGTGACCGCCGGATCAGGACTCGAACACAAACCCGAGAACGTGCTGAGCGTAGGAGCAGCCTGGTTTGATTACGACAACGATGGGCTGCTGGATCTGATCGTCACCAACTATACCACCTGGACTCCGCAGACTGACAAGCAGTGTTTAAGGGACGCCGCGCAAGAGGAGTATTGCAGTCCGACTGTCTACAAGAGCATTAAATCGAGGCTCTATCACAACCGTGGTCACGGACACTTTGAGGACGTCACCGAAGCCAGCGCCATGGGCAAGGCTCTGGGTAAGGGCATGGGCATTTCTATCGCGGACTTCACAGGCGATGGCCTCATGGATGTCTTTATCGCGAACGATACCGAGCCCAATTTCCTCTTTGTCAATCAGGGCAATGGAACGTTTAAGGAGAGCGGCCTTGAATATGGCGTGGCCTACAACGAGAACGGCAAATCCGTCTCGGGCATGGGCTCGGATGCCAAGGATTTCGACAACGACGGCTGGGTCGACATTATCTACAACGACTTGGCCGGGCAGTTCTTCTCTATTCTCAAGAATGACGGCGGAAGGTCATTCAGGGATGTAACTTGGTCTACGAAGCTCGGCCCGCTGACCCGGAATCTCTCCGGATGGAGCATAGGGTTCGTCGACTACAACAACGACGGCTGGAAGGACATCTATTCCGCGAATGGAGATGTGGACGACCTGACTGAGTCCTCCAAACAACACGACACCATGTTTGAAAATGAGGGCGGCAAGACGTTTTTCGACGTCACAGAAAAGATGGGATGCGATTTCGCTTTTGTCGGCTACCAGCGCGGTTCGGCGTTTGTCGATCTAAACAATGATGGTTTTATGGATCTGGTCGTAACATCACTCGGACAGAAGCCCCGTATCCTGATGAACAATGCCTTGGTCAAAAATCACTGGATCATGTTTGACCTGCGGGGGCGGAAGAGCAATCGCGACGGGATTGGCGCCACGATCAGGGTGACCACTGGGTCCGGCAGGAAGCTCTGTAACCACGTGACCACCAGCGTAGGATTCATGTCGTCGAGCGATCGCCGCGCGCATTTTGGCCTTGGCACCGAGGCAAAGATCGACCACGTGGAGATTCGCTGGCCAAGCGGAATTGTGCAGCGGCTCGAGCATCCCGCCGTAGATCGGATCGTGAATGTGGAGGAGCCTACATAGGAACTCAAGGGCTGCCGGCCCGCGCGAATCGATTTTCAATACACACACAGGAGCGATAAGCAACTGCCATCGCAACTGCCTTTGTCGATTTGTTTCTTGCCTCTACCTAGCTGCTCGGCGTGCTGCCTTTTTGGCGGCGGGGGACGGGGCCCACACGGAAGACGGCGCCAACATTCGACGTCATTGCCCTGGCTGAGCGCTAACAGCATTCACCGACCTTCCATAGACGCTGCAAAGGTCTGGTTGCAAAGGCAGGCCGCCGAAAAACAATTCTGCCATTGCATACATCGAGAATACGGACAAGATTGACGGGATTGACGATGCTTCCGCGAGGCCACAATCCGGCCCACAGGGGCAGGACCATTAATTTAGGTAGTGTCCTAAACTTTAGGACACTATCTTATATTTAGGGCATGGGGCTTATTGAGTGCCGTGGGGTGGTAGAACATCGCACGTGTGTCTTGTTGGGGATTTGGCCGTGGGGTTGTCTTAGCCCAGAGGAAGGGCCGCAGAGTCCTTCAGTGGCGAGTGACAAGGTCTGTGGAAATCCGCGAATGCTTTCACATTTTCTTTCACAGTTTCACATTCTCAATTTTGGATGAAAAGGGAATGGAATGTGAAACAATCTGTAAAATCAATCACTTCCACGAAGAGCCGGGATGGCGGAACTGGCAGACGCAGCGGACTCAAAAGCGGACGCCAGCTATCTCATAAGTCTAAGTAAATAAATGACATCCAAAATGCGATCGCAGACGTAGGGGATTATTATGGTTTTTTCCTCTTATAAGTCTAAGAAACGAAACGGACCGGCAAGGCGGAGCGGCTGACACAGCGAACGGAGAAGCTTGAGAGCCGTCTAGAGATCGAGCATGATCCATGTTGGGGCATGGTCGCTCGCGTTTTCCTGCCCACGCGCCCATCGGTCAACACCGCCGTCCACGAGCCGGTCCGACAAATTCGGCGAGAGCAGAAAGTGATCGAGTCGCATGCCTTTGTCCTTCTGCCACCGTTCAAATTTGTAATCCCAGAATGTCCAGAGCGGCCCGTCCGGATGTAGCTTCCGCATGGCGTCGGTCCAGCCTTGAGCCAGCAAACGCGCAAAGGCCTGTCGGCTCTCGGGTTGGATTAACGCGTTGTTATCCAACGACCGAGTCGGATAGATGTCCTGCGGTGTCGGCACGACATTGTAGTCACCGGCCAACACCACGGGTGCGCCGCTCGCCATGAGTTCGGCGGCGTGGGCAATGAGGCGCTCAAACCAGGCCAACTTGTAATTGAATTTCGGTCCAGGCTGCGGATTCCCATTGGGGAGGTAGATGGAAGTGATCAGGACTCCCTGAACAGCCGCTTCAATGTAGCGAGCTTGATGATCTTCAGAATTTCCCGGCAAGCTTGTGCAAGTCAGCACGGGAACGTGGTGTCGCGCGAGAATGGCAACGCCGTTCCAGGAGCGCTCCCCTTGCCAGACCGCTTCGTACCCGAGAGTTCGAAGGGCATTCACGGGAAAAGCTTCCTGCTCTGCCTTGAGCTCTTGGAGACTCACCACGTCCGGTTCAGCTTTCTCTAACCAAGCCAGGAGGTTGTCGAGCCGCTTGTTGATGTTGTTAATGTTGAAGGTGGCGACTTTCACCAAGTCCCTCTATCCCTGTGCTTTTTGGGTGTCCCAAAAGAAACAAACGAGTTCGTTGCGTCTCAGCCGAGCCTGAGACGTTGATCCCCGCAAAGCCCACCCTGACGATTCAGTTTTTCTATAAGCACTTTTTGAGTGTCGATCTGATGCCATTTGACGGCCGCCTCGTCAAAGGTTCGACCGCACGCCAAAACATTTCTGCCGATGTCCTCAATCGTGTAGAAGCCGCCAGTTTCCTTCGGCAGTCGAAAAAATAGATGGATGTTGTCCGTCATCGGCGTTCCCGGCTTGTTGTACGACTGAGTGGCTTTGGGAGGGGTGTCGTTAGGCGGCGGCATTACTTCGGGTTGTCGGCGCGTATCAGACCACTTCTTATTGAGGATCAGAAGTTCCTGACGCAGGGTTTTCGGGAAAAGATCGACGTCGATGCCTGCTTCTTCCAGAGAAGAGTGCCCAAACACGGTCTCGTCCTTATCCGCGAGACCGTACACAACCCGCGCGATCTTTCCGTTGATTAAGCGAGTAGTGCAAGGCGTCTTCCCCGATTTGCGAATGGAGCACGGCTCCAACGTCGTGTAGACAGTGCAACCTCTTAGATCAATGTTGTCCACATCATCGTTGAGTTTCCTGAGAGCGCAATATTCTCCATGCCGTCCTTCGCCTGTCTCGCCACGGTATCCCGTAGCTATAACGACCCCATCTTTCACGACAACCGCTCCAACATACGGATGGGGTTCTTCGTCGTTCTCATGAATGCTTTTCCGCGCCAGTTCGACCGCCAACTTGCAGTATTGCCTGTCCTGTGGCGTGATGAGTTGTTCCACCCCTTCGTCCGTCAGGACAATGTCCGCTACGGATTCGTCGGGGTTGGCCATGTTCTTCGATAGCGTGAGATGTCCGCTGTCGATTGCCGACTTTAGCAAGTTGGCTTGCGTGCTGATGGCGATAACCCCAGCCGTCAGGTTGTTATCAATAGTGTGACCACCACGGAAGTAGTTCAGGAAGTCGAAGTAGTTGCTTGGAGCCTGCGTAATCTGGGGATAGAAGCTTCCTTGCGGTCGCTTTTCTCGGATGAGCATGGTCGTCTCTTTATTTGATCTTTTCCAAGAACGGTTCGAGCGTCTTCACCAGTTCTGCTAGCGGTAGTTTATCGTCTTCACCCACACCGCCCATCGTCTTCAACTCCTGCGGGTAGCGTAACTCCGAGAAGAACGGATCGAACAACTCGAATCCCTGTTCGATGGTCGGATTGACGCACATGGTTTGAGTGGGAACGTGCCACGGCATCAGGAAAATCATCGGCTGCTTCAGATCAAAGTCCGGGCGTCTCGCTGCCAATTTTCGTGCTAAAACACCTAAATTATGACCCCATACGCAATCCCCAGCATCGAGCCTTACCGATGGATCAAGTCTGCTCACCTTCGCCGGATCAAAGACTGCCGCTCCTTCCAGTATGAGAGCAGCCTTCAGAAACATTTCGAGAGCGTGATGGCCTAGCGTTGCGGCGGCGAAAACCAGCATCACGTCGTGGCTCTCGAACAGGTACATCGACGCCTTGTAGTTATGCTTGCCAAAGTCCCGCCATGCGCGTGGATCAAGGGCGTACTTGTCGAGTTTTAAAGTTTTCTTTGGCACGTGAATTATTTTTTCGCCGGGAACAGGATCGCCTCATCCGTCTGTCCCGTGTTTTCCCTCGGGACGCTCCCCGTTGCACAAAGGCCTACGAATAGATCCCAGGCGCCTCATGTCCAAGCTTCTGCACGTACTCAACGTACGACCCAGGATAAACAGTGGGATGGCGGTCCGTACCGCTCTCACCGCCCAGTTCCAGCACACGTGAGCCGAGACCGCGAAGGAACATGCGGTCATGCGATACGAAGATCATGGTGCCTTCAAAATCCTTCAGGGCGTCCACCAGCATTTCCTTGGTCGCAAGATCCAGGTGATTGGTAGGTTCGTCGAGCACCAGGAAGTTCGGCGGGTTGTAGAGCATGCGTGCTATTGCCAGCCGCGATTTTTCTCCGCCGGAGAGTGCGCGGATCTTCTTGTCCACGTCTTCGCCGGAGAA
>Ga0137418_10001124_pt1 | contig 24533 bp, 19 predicted proteins | sample CZODoug3_1_2_16f_FD_122242 | JGI IMG/M metagenome (GOLD analysis project Ga0137418, IMG submission 122242) | Vadose zone soil fungal communities from Angelo Coast Range Reserve, California, USA - CZODoug3_1_2_16fungal (Hybrid Assembly) | ecosystem: Environmental > Terrestrial > Soil > Vadose...
TTTCCGTTTTGCACTTTCATCATTGGACTTCCGGGCGAAACTGACGAAGACGTTAAAGAGTCGCTCAACCTGCTTTACGATTTGCGCGATGCTAAGGGAACATTTGTGCCCACCTTCTTTGTTCCCCTCGAAGATACGCGCATGCAGAAGAAGGACAGCGCCAAGATGATCGACATGACCGAGCTGCAGTGGGAGTTTTTCTTTACCTGCTGGAAATACAATGTGGAATTCTGGAAAGGTAACCGCAAGAGCCTGAACGCCAAATTCAGTTTGGGCGCTCCAATTTATTACGGCAAACTCGGCAAGCGTTTGTTTGGCAACGTCATCAAGTATCCGCTGGCCCGTTTTGCCGGAGCGCCTGAACGCCTGTTGCGCAAACATCTCTACCTCGACTTCGCCGGCCACAAGCGAAACCCGGCAGGCATGAAACCATTCGAAGGCGAAATTCTTCCAGGCTTCACAAATGTGCGTGAGAAAGGCCTCAACCTGATCGACGCCACGCAACTGCATCAGTTGCAATCCTCGATTGCTTCGTCGGGGGCGACTTCAGTTTCCGGCGACTAAGGCAAATGTTCGACAACGGTAAATCGGATCCTTACCTGGCGTAACGTTGCGGACGTCTCTTTACAGCCAACGCTGAATAGTAGCCATCTCAAAACTTGACGCGAGCGGTTCTACAGACAGCGTGTCTCAAGAAGCAAATGACAACAGAGGGCTGTTTCAGGCATTGATCGGGGATGGACGCCCTCTGCTTACCTTCACAGGTTTGAGCCTCATCCTTTGTGGTTGCTTTGCATTATTTCTCTCCGCCAGCAGACAGTTCTTGCCTCATGATGTTCAATTCCTGGGAATGACCGCTGAACAACTTTGCGGAATCCAAAGATGCCGCGTGGTCTACTTCATGTTTCACGACCGGGTTGCGTTTGGTGGGGCGCTAATCGCCATCGGCACACTTTACACTTGGCTTGCGGAATTCCCTCTGCGCCAACGCCAAGCGTGGGCGTGGTGGCTCTTCATCCTGAGCGGAATCTCGGGCTTTGGTAGTTTTCTGGCTTATCTCGGTTATGGCTATCTGGACACCTGGCATGGATTAGCGAGCTTGTCGCTTCTGCTTTTTGTTCTCATGGGCTTGATCAGATCACGCCCAACTCTGGAACAGCCACGCGGGATCAACTCACTCTTTCGACCTGGATCCAGAGTTCGATGGGCCACTTCGTTCGGGGTTGGACGGGCACTTCTTCTGGCGACGGCGATCGGCATGTTTATCGGCGGATTGACAGTAATGATATTTGGAATGACACGAGTCTTTGTGCCGCAGGACCTGTCGTTCATAGGACTCACGAGGAGCGATCTGCAAAGCATTAGCGCCCGCTTAATTCCTTTGATTGCGCATGATCGGGCCGGGTTTGGCGGTGCGATCTCCACCGCGGGCACCACTGTGTTCTTCTGTGTCTGGTGTGGCAGGCCGTCGCGAAGTCTTTGGCAAGCTTTGTGTCTGGCTGGGATGGTCGGGTTCGCCGCAGCAATAGGAATTCATCCAATTGTAGGTTACGACGATCTTTTTCACCTCGCGCCTGCTATTGTCGGGGCAATCATGTTCATCGCAGGCTTGGTTTTGTGCTGGCGGCCAATGTTGCACCGCCAACACACCGAAGATAGAACGGCGCTTGCTTAATCTTTTAGAAACGAAAGAAGAAGTGAAGCCAATGAAGGTAGTGATTCCAGGCGGCTCAGGTCACGTAGGAACAATTTTCGCTCGCGCGTTTCATTCTCGCGGAGATGAAGTGATTGTTCTTAGCAGAAGGCCGGAACAGGCACCGTGGCGCGTCGTGGCATGGGATGGCGAGACGCTCGACGCCTGGTCATCAGAATTTGAGGGCGCGGATGCAATCATTAACCTAGCCGGACAAAGCGTGAACTGTCGGTACACGGAAAAGAATCGGCGAGAGATCGTGGATTCGCGAGTGAAATCAACGAACGCTGTTGGTGAAGCCATTGCAAAAGCAGCTAAGCCTCCGCGAGTTTGGTTGCAAGCCAGCACCGCGACCGTGTATGCGCATCGCTACGACGCGCCTAACGATGAGACAACCGGAATCATTGGCGGTTCTGAACCTCATGCTCCTGACACATGGCGCTTCAGCATTGATGTGGTGAAAGCGTGGGAGCGCGTCACAAATGAGTCCCCAACGACGCTCACGCGCAAGGTGCTAATGCGTACTGCTATAGTGATGAGTCCAGATCGGGGCGGCCCGTTCGATATGCTGTTGCGTCTGGTTCGCTTTGGATTGGGAGGCCAGGCTGGCAACGGCAAACAGTTTGTTTCCTGGATACATGATCAAGATTTGGTGCGCACCGTTATATGGTTGCTCGAAAATCAGGAATTGGAGGGACCAGTCAACCTGGCAGCGCCAAATCCTTTGCCAAACTCCGACTTCATGCGCTTGCTGCGCGAAGCGTGGGGCGCGCCTTTCGGACTGCCCGCAAACAAATGGATGCTTGAGTTGGGAGCCTTTGCGCTGCGGAGCGAAACAGAATTAATACTAAAGAGCCGAAGAGTCGTTCCCACGCGGTTGTTGCAATCAGGTTTCGTCTTTGAGTTTCCCACTTGGCTCGAGGCAGCGAAAGATCTTTGTGCGAGAGCGCGCAACTAACCATTCAAATTACATCTGGTGTTTGACGATCATGCTGGCCAGACGATCGGCGATGACGGGATCGATGGCCTTGAGTTTTTCCTGTTGCTCGAGCGCCTTGGCGGTGTTCCCAATCATGAGGTTGCTGATTGCGTAGTTGAAATAGTAAGACGGTTCCTGAGGCGACAAGGCAATCGCTTTTTCGTGAAGGGGAATCGCTTCCTTCATGCGCCCGGCCTTGGAGAGTGAGACGGCCAAACCGTCGTACGCCAGCGAATAAGTTGGATTGCTCTTAATCAAATTCCGAAAGACAAATTCCGAGTAGCGGAAGTTCTTCATGCGATCGTAGGTGACCGCCTGGTTGTACTTCGCTTTCAGCAGAGTTGAATCCAAGCCGACCGCTTTGTTGAAAGCTGCTATCGCTCGCGGAAACTGTTTTAACTCGCCTAACGCTTCACCCAGGCCGTTCCAGGCTTCAGCGTAATTTGGATTGAGCGTGATCGCGCGCTCGTAGGCAATCTGCGCGTTCCCAAATTTACGTTGCGCCATATTGACGTTACCGATCAGGAAACTCGCCACAGCCGCTGTTTCAGGCTTATTTGTCGACAAGGCCATGACGCGATTGAAGGCTGCGATTGCTTCGTCGTAGCGGCCTGCCTGTTGCGCGTCCTGACCAGAGGCAAGCAGTTTATCGACATCTGTCATGGCCGAGCTGTTGGCTGGCTTGTTTGCGGTCGCTTTCACCGGAGTTCTGGCGGTAACCCGCGATCTGGTATTTGCCGGTTGTTGGGCCGCCGCCTGAGCACAGACGAGCGCGAGCACAGCGCAAGTCAGCCAAAGCCTGACCAAAACCCCACCCACTTTTACGCTTGCCTGTCTCAATGATTGCATGTTACAAGAGTTCCCCTTTTCAAACTAAACGGGTAATCAACAGGAAAAATTGGAAAGACGTGCGGGTTCCTATTTTTCTTATCACCACAACGTGTTGATGGGAAATCGTCAAGGAGGACTACCGCCCATGCGTAAGCTATTTCTGCTTTTCGCGATTATCCTTGTCTGCGCCCCGGCGGGCTTTGCCCAGAGCGGCTATTCAGATTGGGAGTTTTTTGTTGGTTATGCCCACGAGCGGGCCAACAACGGCGCCGACCGGCTGGATACCCGCGGGCGCATCATTAACCCGAACGGCAGCACTCAGCGCGCGGATTTCGTCTCTAAGCGCATACCCTACAACGGCGTCACCACGGAAGTTGTTGCCAACGTGCACCGCAACATCGGGCTGGTGGCAAACTTTGCGGCGACCTTCGCGAATACTAATTTCGTCGATGCGCTGACCGGCCGGCAGTTTAATGCGCGCGTGTCCAGATACACTTTACTGTTTGGACCACGGTTCAACTGGCGTAATTCGTCGCCGTTTATTCCGTATGCCCATGCGCTGTTCGGCGTAAGTCGCTATCACGCTAATTTCCGCAACCACGATTTTACTTGCCCGGACACAAGCGATACTGCATTCGCCATGGCGCTTGGTGGCGGCCTGGATATTCAGGCAACTCATCACGTCGATATTCGAGCGATCCAGGTTGACTACTTGCCGGTATTTCATAGCGGGCACCGCGAAGACGGGTTGCGATTCTCGGCGGGCGTGAAAATCAAGTAGGGCTGCGCTATTTAACTTTCAGCTTCTGGCGCTGGTCGAAAAAAGCGGACCACGCGTCGCCATTCTTCTTGAGCAGGGCAGGAACATTTTTGACTGTAAAGTCAGAAATCTTCACGCCCTGCTCAATTTGTTTCCAGGTGAGCGGCATCGAAACGGTCGCGCCGGGTTTGGCACGCGCCGTAAAAACTGCCGCCAAACTCTTGCCGCGCGCGTTCTGCATCCAGTCAACATAAACCTGATCGCGTTTGCGCTTATCAATACTTCGCTCGACAGTCGCGATCTTCGGCGCGCGCCGGGCTATCTCACTCGCCAGCAAGCGCGAGAACTCCGCCACTTTTGCATAATCGTTTGTTGGTGTAAGCGGCAGGTAGATGTGAATGCCTGACGAGCCGGAAGTCTTGGGAAACGCGTTCAGGCCAATCTCATCGCAAACTTGCTTGCCGACGAGTGCGACCTGCAAAACGTTTTGCCACGGCGCTTTTTTCGGATCGAGATCAAGGGCGAGCCAGTCAGGCTTATCCAGTTTCGCAATCGTTGAATGCCAGGGGTGTTGTTCAATACTTCCGAGGTTCACGAAGTGCAGCAACGACGCGGTCGTTGTGTAGACCGCGTAATCAAGTTCGCGGCCCTGCTGATTTGTCAGTCTGATTGTCTTGATGAAACCGGGTGCGCTTTCCAGGTCCTGCTGAAAAAACATCGGCGCCTTGATGCCGCGCGGCCAGCGCTGCAGAATTGCCGGACGGTTTTTTAGAAACGGCAAGATGTATGCGCTAACCTGTAGGTAATAACTTAGCAGTTCAAACTTGGTGATTTTCTCGTCGGGCCAGTAGATGCGATCAAGACTGGTCAATGAAACTCGCTCGCCGTCCAGCGCTAGAGTTAGATCGCCTTTAGGGTTTTTGAGAGCGAGAAATTCATCGGCTGTTATGCCGGGTGTGTTTGTCTGGCGTGAACGTTTGACCGTGCCGATTTTGGGGTTGCTCTTCTTGCTAGTTACCACCTTGTTGAATCCTCAATCGTTATAGCCGACGGATCCAGCGCCGCCTGTCACCATCACTAGCATATTTAGTGGAAACCCCCTTAGGTGTGGGCGACTTTTGGTTGAACTGGCGCGGTTGTCGGGGCTGAGTCGGATGGAGCGTAGTAAAGGATGCGGTTGCAGTTGTCGCAAGTAACAACTTCTTCGCCGCGGCGCACCTGGGCCATTGCCTGCGGCCTTAGCGCCATGAAGCAGGCCATGCAGGCGCCGTTGCGAGCTTCAGCGACAGCAACTCCATCGCGAATGCGCGCGCTGATACGGCCGTAAAGCGAAGCCATTGATTTGGGCAGTGCATTCATCAACCGCTCGCGTTCGCTGCGACTGGCTGCAACTTTCTCAGCCTGAAGACGTGTCTCTTCGTCAAAGGCCTTCAAGCGCGCCTCGCGATCGGAATTTAATGAGGCAATTTCAGCAGTGCGTTCGGTGAGCGAGCCCTCCGCCTTGTCGGATGCTTCCATCTGTTCGAGCACGTGCGTCTCAAGCGCAGAAATCTGTTTACGTGCTGCGTCGGCTTCGCGAATCGCAGCGGTATATTCGTCCTGTTTTTTTGAAGACATCAAATTGCGTTCGGCGCGTTCGGCGCGGGCGCGCTGTTCCGCAATTTCTGTTTCAAGGCGAGAACGCGTGTGCCGGGCTTCGTCGCGGCTTGTTTCCAGCGCCCGAATTTCAAAGGCGCGCTGATCGAATTCTGCTTCGATCTCAGCGCGCCTTTTGGGTATCGCTTCCAGTTCTTCTTGTAGTCTTCTTATGCTTGTATCCAGTTTTTGTAGAGCGACTAATTGCTGCAATTCCGCTTTCACTCTTTATGCTCTCCTTAAAAGAACAACGCCAGTCTTTGTATGAATCAGCTCGATCATCAACCGGATTATCAGGCATCGGCCGCCTGCGCGCAAGTCAAGCCGGGAAAGCTGGCACGGCGGCCACAGACTGAAGTCTATGCTACTAAATAAGATCGCCAAAAATATGCTGCAACAAGGCAACTACCGCGATGGCGGCAGTCTCGGCGCGTAAGGTTCGCCCGCCCAGTGTGACAACCGCCCAGCCCGCGGCGCGCGCCGCGGCAACTTCTTCTTCGCTCCAACCGCCCTCCGAACCAACGAGTGCAGTCATCTGTTTCGTATCAGCGAGTCGACCTTTAGTTTGCAAGAGTGACTGACCATCACGCTCGGAGAACATCAGACAATTACGACGTTCAGTTTCGCTCGTGCTTTCAATAAGCGAAGCGAACGTGATCAATTTTGCGATCTCGGGTACGACTGCGCGACCCGATTGTTTGGCAGCTTCCATCGCGATGCGCTGCCAGCGCGTGACGCGCTTTGCTGCGTCGGATTCGTCGCGCAAACGAATGTCCGCATGCCTTGTAATTACCGGCACAATGCGTGTGACTCCCAGCTCAGTTGCTTTTTGTACGACCAGATCAAATTTCTCGCCTTTAAGCAGCGCGAGTGCCAGCGTGAGTTGCAAAGGAGATTCAGGTTTTGCCGGCGAAACTTCGGCAAGCACTGCCAGCTGCGCTGTGTCACGCCGGCTCTCTGCGATGCGGCAATGAAATTCCTTGCCGGCGCCATCGAAGACAAACACTTCGTCACCGGCCTTTAGGCGCAAGACTTCGCGCAGATGCCGCGCTTCGTCGGCAATTAGAGTTACCGTTTCTTGCTTGTTATCGAAAGCGCCGGGCGGCGCGTAGAACCTGCGACGAGTCATAATGACGGAGCCCGATTGATGAAACAGATTTTCGACTGGGACACCGGGTTTTAGTTCCGTAGGAACAGAATGTTTATAGCATTGACGGTCTACCCACGGCATTTCGCGGAATGAAATCTGCTGATTTCATTCCGCGAATGATTAGATCCAACTGCCAGGCCTATAAACATTTCGCTCCTAACGGAGCGCAAAGGCTTTTTTGTCAAACAATTAATGCGATCCATTCGCCGTCGCTCACGACTTCTAATGGTTCCAGCACTCCGCACTCATGAAGGCGCGCGCGCATAGCTTCCAATTGAACATCAAGAATTCCGGAGAGGACTAATCGTCCGCAGGTCGCGCCGATGAGCTGCGGAAGAATGGAACTAATCACGTCCGCAGTTAAGTTGGCGCACACAAGATCCGCCGAAGCCGTGGCGTCATTAACGGTGCCGACGCTAAACACAATGGTCTGCGCCACCTCGTTCAGACGCGCGTTTTCCCGGGCAATCTCGATGGCCTGCGCATCTGTATCAACAGCTTCGACGCGGGCATTTGGAAAGAGTTTGGCCGCCGCGATAGCGAGTATTCCGGTTCCAGTTCCCACGTCGAGAAAGCTTCCGCCGTTAAAATATTTTTCGCTTGCCGTCAAACACAAGCGCGTTGTCTCATGAGTGCCGGTGCCAAAGGCCATGCCTGGCTCAATGCGAATCACAACTTGATCACTCGCTTCCGGAATGTCACTCCAGGGAGGCGCAACGATGAAACGACCGGTCTTCACTGGCTGCCAATTCTTCTTCCACTCGCCCAGCCAGTCCTCGGCGGGCACTTCGCGAATACTCATCTCGCTAACTGAAGATGAGGATTGATTGTAGATCCGCAACGCGTCTGCCAGCTGGCCGCGAACGAGTTCCCGGTTTGGCGTGTGATCGAAATAGCCAGTGACTTGAACCAACTCGTCCGGAATTTCATTGGTCTCAGTGCCCACAGCTCCGGCTTCCATCAGCGCATACTCAACCGCTTCGTGCGTTTCGCTGGTCACGATTAGATCGAGCCCATACCACATCATTTGTTTCTCTTTGGGAAAAATCACTCGGAAAGCCTGCGCATGAGCATCAAGTGCGGCAGTCCACAACGCAAGGCTCAAGATCCGCTAACTTGCAGGTAAGGAAGGGTGGCTTGCCCCGCGAGAGCGCCAAAGGCGCGAGTAGTCAACCTAAATCTTACCTTATGATGTTGCTCAAATAATCATCGCGCCTTTGGCGCTCTCGCGGGGGCAAGCCACCCTTCCTTACCTGCGAATTAGCACAGGCTCTTTTTGAATTTGTCATAGCACCTATCGCGAGTCGGACTTGATAAAGCTCGCGCTGAGCCGCGGTAAAGACCCCTATTGAATTCCAAGTTCTTCCAACAGCGCCGCTTTGTCGCGCCAGTCTTTTTCAACTTTTACAAATAACTCCAGGTGAACACGATGTCCGAGCATACTCTCAATATCCTGGCGTGCCTCGATGCCGATTTCTTTCAAGCGCGCAGCGCCTTTGCCGATCACGATTTTCTTCTGTGAAGCTCGCTCGACTAAAATCGCGCAGTGAATGCGCGTGAAGTCGTCGCGCACCTCTTCCCATTTTTCAGTCACCACCGCGGTAACGTACGGAATCTCTTCCTGGGTCGCTTGTAGAATCTTTTCGCGCACGATCTCCGCAACCATGGTGCGCACCGATTGATCAGTCAACTCCTCTTCGCCAAACAACGGCTGACCCGCCGGCAGGTGTTTGATCATCTCTTTTTGCAAAACATCAATTGCGTTTCCGCGCAATGCAGAAATCGGAATCAGCTCGGCCCAGTCATACTCGTTCCGATACCACTCGATCAGCGGCAACAGCGCAGACTTATCTTTTAGTTTGTCGATCTTGTTAAGCAACAGCAGGGCAGGCTTGTGCGAACGCTGGATCAATTCGAGCACAAACTTGTCACCGGCGCCCGTCGAGACTGATGCGTCACGAATCAGGCAAACAAGATCCACGCCGAGCAGCGCATCCTGGACCGTCGCCATCATGCGCCGGTTCATTTCATAGCCGGGGCGGTGAACGCCAGGCGTGTCAACTAAAACAATTTGACCTTCGGGTTCAGTAATCACTCCCTGAATACGGAAACGCGTTGTCTGCGGCTTATCTGAAACCGCGGCAATCTTTTGACCGATGAGCGCATTAAGCAAGGTCGACTTGCCGGCATTGGGCCTGCCGACAAGGGCAACGTAACCGCTGCGAAACTGTGGCTCCTGCTCATTTGTTTGAGAACTTGCCATACGAAAATCAGCCGCGCATTTTCGCGGATAAACGCGGATCGATTCAAAAAGAAATCAGAAGCTGTGGAAGTTTTTTCAGATTCGTGTAATCCGCGTTAATCCGCGGCTAATTAATTACGAGTTCTCTATAAACCACTTTAATGAAGATTGATCTCATCGAGCGCCTGCTGGAGCTCGTCGCGTTTCGCATTCAAAGTTTTTTCATCAGCATCGGCAGGAACGAAAATCGGAGGCGCAATCATCACGCGCGCGCGGCTGAACGGATAGGGAACTTGAAAACCGTCCCAACTCTTCTTCGCTTCCCAAAAACGGCCCGTGCTAATCGTGAACGGCAAAATCGGTTGGCCGGTCTTTTTTGCCAGCAGCGCCGCGCCCATTTTGGCAATGTAACGAGGACCTTTTGGACCATCAATAGTGAAGGCCGTGGGACACCCGGCGCGCATCAGCCGCGTCATCTCAATGACCGCGCCAACTGCGCCACGCGTGCTTGAACCGCGCGCTGCGCCGTAACCGAATCGCTGAATGAAACGCGCGATGTATTCGCCGTCAAAACTCTGCGAAGTCATCACTACGATGCGGCGCTGGCGCCAGAAATAGGTTGAGAGAAAAACGCGATTGTGCCAGAAGGTGTAGATGGGAATGTGACCGTCTCTGTTTGCCGCTTCCCAGTTTTCCCAACCTTCGAGTTGCCAGCGCACAGTGCTGCCAATCAATTTGATCAGGAAGAAGAACGCCAGGTCAGCGGCGCGAACGAGAAACCGCTCTTTAAAAGGATAAGACGAGAGATCGGCAAACTCGTAGGCGCGCGCAATTGCCTCTTCAGCAGGACGCGCACCCTTGAACTGTTGCTCGGCGGAAGCTTGCATGGTTTCGCGTCGAAGTATAGCGGAACACAACTAGGACATGTCACTGCGGATTTAGTTGGGGACTAAAAGTCAGCATGATACTGGGACCGTGGGCGTCCCGCCCGCAATGAGCGCAAAGCGCGAAAACGAATTTAGGCCACTGAATGCCTATCGGAAAACACTTGAGTGCCTCCGCCGCGTTGCGGGCGGGACGCCCGCGGTCGCAGTGAACAGTAGCCTTTCGCCACCAGATTGAAATCCCACGCCCCCACGGCGCAGCCCTAGTAATAAATCTCCGTCTCGCCCGGCGGCCGTGTCTTCCAGCGCTTATGAATCCAGAGCCACTGATCGGGATAGAGACGAATCATGTGCTCCATCGCAGCAGCGAAATTGGCGGTATTTACTTCAATGTCTTTCGCGTGATCGCCGGTGCGCACTAACTCAACCGGCGGGTCACCATGGAAAAAATAGCGCTTCTTCTTCTTGTCCCAGACGGCACACGTGGGGATTACGACAGCGTCCGTCTTCAGTGCCAGGGTCGCAATGCCGGCGGTGGTGCAGGCAAGCTTGCCGAAGAAAGGAACAAAGACGCCTTCGTATGGCTGCGTGTTTAGATCGGAAAGAATGCCGAGTGTGCCGCCTTCGCGCAGGGTCCGCAACGACTGCCGCGCGGCGCTCTTCTTATCAATCGCGCGGTTGCCAAACCTGGTCCTGATTCGTTCCACCATTTCTTCGATGCGTTCATTGTCGAGCGGACGCACCAAAAAACTGAGTGGATACTCGAGCGCAGACCAGCCAAAACTATGCAGCTCCCAAACGCCCAGATGTCCTGTCAGGAAAATCACGCCGCGTCTGTTTTTCTCCGCTTCTCTCAGGTGACGCAGCCCAACCTCGTCGTACTCAATCAGCTTGCGCAGTTTTTCCGGTGTCGCCTTTGGCAGTTGGCTAAACTCGCCCAGGAGCCGTCCCAGACTTTCAAAGCTGCCTCGCAACAATCGCTTGCGATCGCGCCGGTCCATGTCAGGAAACGCGATCTCCAGATTGCGTTCGCCGGTGCGGCGTAGGCTCCCCGGCAAGAGATAGGCAACGCGCCCTACGGTCACACCAAAGGCAACGGCAACAAGCCGAGGCAGGGCCCCGAGACTGGCCAGGATTGACCTTGCAAGTGCGTATTCGAGAACTATTTGAGATTTGCTGTGTTTGGCCATTCGGACAGGACGCGTAGTGTAGCGCAGCCGCGGCCCAGTGCTAAGCGCCGAGCGCCTGGGCCTTTGCGCCTACCGCTTTGCTCGGGCCAGTGATATATTGCGGAACGCGGCGGTTGGAATTGTCGTAAAGTACCTTTGGAAGCGACGCTTAATTTGGACTAGAGGACTTCCATCTCTCCTCGGAAACCTATCACCGGCAGATTGGAGTGGGATTGCAGAAACGTAAGATTCTCATCATCGATAACAACGATGAACTGCGTGCTATTCTCGCCCAGGTTCTGGGTGAATTGGGTCATGAAGTAGTCGCCACCGGCGATCGCAACGAAGCCCTCAAACGCCGCGATCAGGATCATTTTGATCTGATCATCAGTGATCTCGCCGACGACTCGCGAACAAACGGGCAGCCCGTAAGCGAGCTGCATCGCAAACATTTATTGACCGCGGTCAGCGCGAGCGAAACCGAACCGACAATCGTTAAGGCGTTCAAAATGGGCGCCGTCAACTGCCTGCGACACCCATACGCTGAAGGCGAACTGCGTGAAATCGTCGAGCAAACGCTTTCTTACAAGCTGCGTTATGTCGACGATCCGAGCCTGCTTTCTCATACTCACGAAAAGATTGAGTTTGAGCTGCCGAGCGACCTCGCGTTAATGAACGGCGTGCTGCAATACTTGCTGGCGCGCGTGTCGAAACTGGGATTGATTGCGCCCGAGGGCTCTAATCTATACGTCGCGCTCGATGAAGCTTTTGTTAACGCAGTCAAACACGGCAACAAAAACGATCCTACCAAGCTGGTCCGTGTCGGTGCGGAGCTATCGCCAAAAGAGGCGTGCTTTACCGTCGAGGATGAAGGCGAAGGCTTTGATGTGCAAGCCATTCCCGATCCCTGCGACCCCGCAAATCTTTTCAAGTCGTCGGGCCGTGGCGTGCTGCTTATCTACAACATCATGGACGAAGTTGAGTACAATGCGCAGGGTAATCGCGTAAAGATGGTAAAGAGACCGGACCGTTCGGCAGAAACTCAACTTGTTGAACCCGACACCGCTAACGACAAACACCCCTCAAACGTCTGATTCTTTCACTGGGCGTCGCCGTGTCGCGCCGTTGGATTCTGAAGCTCCAGCGCAAACCTCATTTCTAAAAGCCTGGCTCTGGTGGTCCATTCCGGCCCTTCTCGGGTTGATACTTGTGCTCTGGTTTGTCGATCCTTTTATAGGCGACTGGGATGGGCTCGATTACACGATGTTGTCGCTGGCCGGTTATCCCTCGTCCATGGCGCTCGGCCGCAATCTCTTTATTTTTGAGAACCATGCGCTCTACGCGTTGGCCCATCACATCTTCAATGTGCAACCGGAAAATGCGTACCTGATTTTTAAGTACGCGGTTGTAGTACAAGCTCCGCTCGCATTAGTAGCTTGTTGGGTTTTGGCGCGTGATGTTTCGCGATCGCTGTACACGGCCACGCTCGCCGCGCTCTTCATTGTGGCTTCGCCGGTGTTTGTTCTTTACGGCGGTCAGGTAATGACCGACGTACCATCGGTGCTGCTGCTTGCAGTAGCTCTCATTCTTCACTATCGCGGACTGCAACAGCGTCGCGTTTGGCTGGTACTGGCCGGCGCCGGACTGCTGGGCCTGGGTGTGAACCTGCGCGAGACGATGGGCCTGTACGCGCCGTGGTTGGTTCTGGCCCCTTTCATCTGCGGTTGGAAATTGCAACGGCGGGAAATTCTGATTGTTGCCGGCTCATGTTTGTTATTCGGTTTCTTCGCGCTTGGCTGGTTTAGCTTTTGGTTTATTACCGACCCGCACTATCGCGAAATTTGGTACGGCTGGCGCGAGTCGATGCAGCAGGAGACCGCCAGACATCCGGTGACGTTTCGCAATTTATCGCCCTACCTGGCGTATTTTTTTGTTAGTTGTCCGCTGGTTTTTATTTCCCTGATACCCGGAATGATCAGTGAATGGCGCGCGCGCAAACTCTCGCCAATGCTTTTGCTCGCGGCGATTGGTTTGTTTGCCGATCTGTTGCTTTTCTTTAACTACAGCACGGCCGTTAACTGGCGTTATTTCTTAACGGGCCTGCCGGCTATCGCGCCATTGTCGGCTGATTTCTTAATTCGTACTTTACAACGTCGTGTTCACAGTGTGCGCTTCGCCTTTGCATCGTGCGTGGCGGCGGTGCTGGCGCCCGCAGTTGTTTTCACTCTGCTGTTGCGGCCCGCGAGCCAACAATTTATCGAGCGGCGGGCTATGAGCAAGAACTATCGTCATCAGTTAGAAAAGCTTCCGCATGATGCCGTCATGATTTCAGGTGCGCAAACCATAGCCGTTACCTATTGGAAGACGATTGGCCTGGGCAAATGGGAAACGATTGGCACAGGCGGCGGTTGGCCCGGAAAGGATTTTATCCCGCTGATTGAAAATTATCTAGGCAACGGTCGCCGTGTTTTCCTGGACACGGACCCGCGCTGGTGGTTGCCCTGCGGTTGGCAACGTGACGAGCTTCCGACCATCGTGGATTTGCAAAAGCATTTTAGTTTTCGCCGCGTGACAGAAACGATTTTTGAGATAAGACCGCGTGGCGATAGCGGCGCGACAGACTGGCCCGACCTTGAAAAGCTATTACCCGCGAACCGGCCGGAAGATACTAAGAAGTGTCCGCAAATAAGCGGCTGACAACTGCTGGATTTCAATTGAGTGACGACGATGCCCTATGAAGTGTTCCTGGCGCTGCGTTATCTGCGTTCGCGGCGAAAGCACCGGCTGGCGCGCGCCACGACGTTGATTGCCATTCTCGGAATTGCAGTGGGAGTGGCGTCACTGATTGTGGCGCTGGCCCTGGCAGATGGTTTTCGCGATGAGCTGCGCGACAAAATATTGCGAGGAACAGCGCACATCACAGTCATGCGCAGCGATGGCCAGCCGCTGGGGAATTATCGACAGGTGGCGGCGGAGATCGGAAACGTGGCCGGAGTATCAGCCGCCGCCGGAACCACGTATGACGGCGCAGTTATTATTGGACCGAAGAGTTCAGCATACGGCGTGTTACGCGGCATCGATCAATCGTCCTCACAAATGACTAATGAAATCTCTGCGACGATCGTTCGCGGATCGCTTGATCCGGTTCTTAAACACGACGGCGACGGGAGAGCCCTGCCGGCCGTTGTGTTAGGCGCAGAGTTGGCGACGCGGCTGGGAGTTGACATCGGCGACACTGCGGACGTGATTTCCGCGCAGTCAGCGCTCTCATCCGCGAACCCAAACCGGCGGCGCGTGCGCGTTACCGGCATTTCTCGCTCGGGTCTATTCGAGTACGACTCAACCTGGATTTATGTCTCGCTTGAAACCATTGCTGCTTTTACCGGCGATGCCCATGCGGCGTCAGTCGTCAGCGTCCAGGTCGCAGACATTTACAATGTCAAACAAACAGCGGAGCAGATAAGGCAGCAACTCGGCAGCGCTTACATGGTAATTGATTGGCAGGAAGCGAATAGGCCGTTGTTTACCGCCCTCACACTCGAGCGCCGCATCGGCATAATGATCATCGCAATCATAGTTTTGATCGCAGCGCTCAACATTACGACTACACTCATCCTGCTCGTCATTGAACGACGGCGTGATATTGCAATCTTAAATGCAATGGGCGCGACGCCGAATGGCATCATGACAATTTTTCTGATTGCAGGCGCAATCATTGGCTTGTGCGGCGCCGTAGCCGGAGTCTTCCTCGGTGCAATCGCGACGCTCGTCGCTAACAGTTATCACCTGATTAGTTTGCCCCCTGATGTCTACTCGATTAGCAGCGTGCCTTTGCATCTCAAAAGTTACAACATCATCTTTGCGGCACTGATTGCATTCGCGCTGAGCATCCTGGCGACGATTTATCCGGCACGTACGGCGTCGAGGATTCACGCCGCTGAACTGTTGCGCAGCTCGTAATAAGTCCAATGTCCAAAGTCCAAAGTCCAAAGTCCGATTACCGGACTAGCTTTTCAAGCACTGATGACCGGCGGAGGAACAACGCCGATCAAGGACAGGCTCATTTGTCGCAGGCGGACTTTGGACATTGGACATTGGACTTTGAACTTACCGTCACGGATTTGCGAAAGACTTTTTCATCGCCGAGCGGCGAAAGCATTCAAGTGTTGTCCGGAGTTTCCTTCTCGGCAGTGGCCGGCCAAACCATCGCGATCGTGGGCGTTTCAGGCGCCGGTAAATCTACTCTGCTGCATCTTATTGGCGGCATCGAAGAACCCGATCATGGAGGCATTAGGCTCGGTGAGTTTGCAGTTGATAGCGCTGGCCGTTTGGCGTTGGCTCGTTACCGTAACCGCCAGGTTGGTTTTGTTTTTCAGTTTCATCACCTACTGCCGGATCTGACCGCTGCTGAAAATGTCAGTTTGCCGCTGACGCTGGCGCGCCACGATCGGCGCAGCGCAATGCGCCGTGCTTTTGAAGCGCTCGATCGTTTGGGACTGGGGGCGCGAGCTTCGCATCGCGTGACCGATCTTTCGGGCGGCGAGCAACAGCGTGTAGCAGTCTGTCGCGCTTTGATCACTCAGCCAGTGCTGGTTTTGGCGGACGAGCCTACAGGAAATCTGGATTCAATCAGCGGCGGCTTATTGGCGGGTGACCTTATTTCGTATGCAGCTGCTCGTCCGGCTATCGTTATTATTGCGACGCACAATCAGGATTTGGCTCATCGTTGTGATCGCGTACTGAGATTGGAGCAGGGACGGATTTCCGAGAACTGAACATTCATCTGAAAACGAAGGTTCTTTGCGAGTTTATTACAGGAAAACCAAACAAAGCTTTTTGCACTCTCAGTGTTAGGTTATAATGCCGCCAGTTGCCGGGCGATTCGTCCTTCGCCCGGCATGGTAATCAATAGGGCTTTTGCAGCGATAACAACCGAATGTTCGAACGCTACACCGAAAAAGCGCGCCGGGTTATCTTTTTTGCTCGCTACGAAGCGTCGCAGTTTGGCGCGCCGGCCATTGAGCCCGAACATCTGCTGCTCGGCCTGATGCGCGAAGACAAAACGCTCACCGGCAGGTTTTTCCCGCGCGCTCAAGTCTCTATCGAATCAATTCGCAAGGAAATCGAAGGGCGCACGCTCTTAAGAGAAAAAATCTCAACTTCGGTTGAGCTGCCACTGGCCCCCGAAACAAAGCGGGTGCTGGCCTACGCGCATGAGGAAAGCGACCGCCTGCAACATCGCCACATCGGCACCGAACATCTACTGTTGGGACTGCTGCGGGAAGATCGTTCGATGGCTGCGGAAATTCTTTACGAGCGGGGCTTGCGGCTCAATGCAGTGCGTGATGAGATTGCGCGACAGTCAGGCGCAGACGCGCGCAGCTCGCAAAAGAAAGATACGCCGCATCTGGTCGAGTTTTCTCGCGATCTTACCGAGGACGCTGCAAACGACAAACTTGATCCGTTAATTGGACGTGAAGCTGAAATCGAGCGCGTGGTCCAGATCCTTTGCCGTCGCACTAAAAACAATCCGGTGTTGATTGGCGAGCCTGGTGTCGGCAAGACCGCAATCGTTGAAGGACTGGCGCAACGAATCGTGCGTGGCGAGGTGCCATCGTTCCTCGAGAATAAGCGCATTCTTTCATTGGATCTTTCGTTGATCGTTGCCGGCACAAAATACCGCGGCCAGTTTGAAGAGCGCTTGAAACAGATCATGCGCGAGTTGGTTGAGAATCCGCAGTACATAGTCTTCATCGACGAGCTGCATACGCTGGTTGGCGCTGGTTCTGCGGAAGGCTCGCTCGATGCTGCGAATATCCTGAAGCCCGCCCTGTCGCGTGGAGAACTTCAATGCATCGGCGCGACCACGCCGGCCGAGTTTCGCAAGTCCATCGAAAAAGATCGTTCGCTCGAGCGTCGCTTCCAGGCCGTCAAAGTTCCGCCGCCTTCGGAAGCAGAAGCAATTGAAATCCTGGACGGTGTGCGTGAGCGTTACGAGAGTTTTCACCAGGTCCATTACACCGATGACGCACTCGAAGCCGCCGTTTACCAATCGCATCGTTACATTCCCGATCGTTTCCTGCCCGACAAAGCAATCGACGTAATCGACGAAGCTGGCGCTCGTGTAAAACTACGTGTGCGACGCGAACAGGGAAGTTTGGCTGACTGGAATGAAATCAGCGACTGGTCTAGCGAGCCCGGTGACGCGGCGAGTCTGCAAAGCGATAGAAATGAAGACGAGCTGGTGTCGGCCCGAGTGACGCGCGACGACGTGGAAGAAGTGATTGCTCGCTGGACGGGAATTCCGGTTACCTCCCTAAAAGAAGAAGAGACCCACAAACTCTTGCGCATTGAGGCGGAACTCCATCTACGCGTGGTTTCGCAGCGTCCCGCTATCTCGGCGTTGGCGCGCGCGATTCGACGTTCACGCGCCGGCTTGAAAAACCCGTTGCGGCCGGTCGGTTCGTTTCTATTCCTTGGCCCAACGGGCGTTGGCAAAACGGAAGTGGCGCGCTCGCTGGCGCAAGTCTTGTTTGGCAGTGAACGCTCGATGATTCGTTTCGACATGTCGGAATTCATGGAGAAGCATTCAGTCTCCAAACTAATCGGCTCGCCGCCGGGTTATGTCGGACACGAAGAAGGTGGTCAATTAACCGAACGCATCAAGCGCGCACCTTATTCGGTGCTGTTGTTTGACGAAATAGAAAAAGCGCATCCTGACATTTTTAACGTGCTGCTGCAGGTTTTCGAGGATGGCCTCTTAACTGACGCGCTGGGCAATGCAGTGGATTTCAAAAACGCAATTATCATCATGACCTCAAACATCGGCGCGCGCTTTATTCAAAAGAAAGCGACCCTGGGCTTTCAGGCGGCCGGTGATGCGTCGCGCGAGAAGATGGAAGAAATGGTGATGTCCCAGGTGCGACAAACGTTTAACCCGGAATTTATCAACCGCCTTGACGAAATAATTATCTTTGACGAGCTGTTCAATCATGAGTTGCTCGACGTCATCCAGTTGCAGGTGGAGCAGATTAACTTGACGATGATGAGGCACGGTTTTGAAGTCAGGCTAACGGACGAAGCGAAGCGCTGGATTGTCGATCGCACTTGCGCCGATCGGTCATATGGAGCGCGGCCGCTCAGGCGTGCACTGCAAAAATATGTTGAAGACCCGCTTTCCGAAGCGCTGATTCAGGGTCATCTACGTGAGGCTTCCCTGATCGAAGTTTTTTTGGATGGTGACGATCTGAATTACCGGCCGGTCGGAGTGGAAACCGCCGACGACGCTCTGCTGATTCATTAATTGCGCGGTCTGATCGGCTGCGATAGCAAAAGCGGACAGGGCAAAGGCGAGAACTGGCTATCCAGGGCCTCTAGTTGTTCTCCCCTTTGCCTTTTTACTTTTGCAGCGCTGGTTCGGTATAATGCGCGACTTTGCTGGACAAGCTTTGGCAACGAGAGCGTTGCGCTTCGGAATCAAAGAGTTCCACAGCCCGTTGAGTTAGTTGGGGTCGAGACCATTACGGTCGGTTTTGCCTTTATTTTCGACAAAGATAATTCGACAAAGATAATTAGTTAGCCAAAAGCTCCCCGAAGTATCCGAGATCCGGTAAGAACCTCTGAGGGAAAAGGCTCATATGCATTCATTTCGCGGGTTTTTGCTCATGCTTGTGAGCGGAATTGTCCTGCTGGCCTCCATTGTTTCCGTCCCGCGATCCACTTTTGCTCAGCAAAATCAACGGCTCGTTGAATCAGTCGACATCACTGGCAATCGCCGGCTGAGAAAAGACGACATCCTTTACTACGTCCAGACACGTCCCGGCGACCCTTATAACGAACAGCAAGTTCAGCGAGACCTTCAGGCAATCCTGGCGCTGGGATTTTTTGATAAAACAAAAACACGAGTTCTGACCGAAGAAGGCGCGCGCGGCGGCATAAATGTCATCTTTGAAGTTTTGGAGCTACCGATCATTCGCGATCTTCAGTTTGAAGGGTTGAAGAGCGTGCCCGAATCCGACGTTCTTAAAGCTTTTCGCGAAAGGCGCGTCGGCGTTTCCAAGGAAAGCATTTACGATCCGGTCAAAGCGCGAAACGCCATCCGCGTGCTGAAGGAATTACTCGCCGCCCACGGTCATCCGAATGCAACCATCGAACAACGGCGGGAGGAGGTTTCCAACACTTCCGTGGCCTTGACCTTTGTTATCAATGAAGGCGAGCGCGTGCGCGTTGTAGAAGTTCAGTTCGAAGGTAATTCGGTTTTCAGCGATAAGAAACTTCGCGGTGCGATGAAGCATGTCAAAGAGGCTGGACTGATGACGCGGCTGCGCGGCCAGGACATCCTTGATCGCGACAAACTCGAGTATGACCTGAAACAAGTCCAGAACTACATGCGCTCGAAAGGTTACCTTCAGGCGCGACCCGGTGAGCCGCGAGTGGAATCGGTGGGACCAAGACGAACGGGTTTTCCCATTCTGCCGCTGCCGTTTCTTTCTTCAACCGATGAAGGATTGCGCGTGACTGTGCCTATCATCGAAGGCAAGCTCTATCGCCTGGGCGAGATGAAGATTGAAGGCAATTCGATCTTTTCGGAAGACGCAATTCGCGGTTATATCGGACTACAAAAGAACGATGTGGCCAACGGCGAGAAGATTGGCAAAGCGCTGTACGAGAATTTAAAGAAAGTTTATGGCTCGCAAGGTTTCATTGAATACACGGCCGAGCCCACACCGACCTTCAAGGAAAATCCACAGAAGCCGGACGAAGGCATTGTCGATTTTGTGATCACGATCGAAGAAGGCAAGCAGTTTTCCCTGCGCCGGCTTGAATTCATAGGCAATACCTTCACCCGAGATAATGTGTTGCGCCGCGAAGTGTTGCTGAATGAAGGCGACATTTATAATCAAAACGCGTGGGAATATTCAGTCGTCAAACTAAACCAACTCGGCTACTTTGATCCAATCGATAAAGATAAAGACGCTGACTTCAAAACAAACGAGGAAGAGGCGACCGTTGATATCAACCTGAAGGTGACAGAGCGCGGCCGGCAGCAGATCTCGTTCAACGGTGGCTTGTCGGGCATCGGCGGATCATTTTTCGGGCTCGAATATTCCACCAACAACCTGCTTGGTCGCGGTGAGATTCTTTCGGTGAACTTATCCGCAGGCAATCGCCAAAAATATCTTCAGTTCTCGTTTACCGAGCCTTACATTAAAAATCGGCCGATAACTGCGGGTTTCTCGCTGTTTGCCACCACGCAGAAGTTCTTCGGCGAAGGAACTTTTCTCTCGCAAAACCTAAATGCGCAGCAAGGGCTGTCGGGATCGACAGTGGATTTCCTCAACGTCGGCGAAGAGAATCTTTTCACGCGGTCTTCCTACGGCGGCTCGATTTTTGCCAGCGCTCCATTGTCTGAATTTTATCGCAAGCGCCGCTTTACTCAGTTTTCACGTATCGGCGCGTCCTATCAATTCTCGACGTCCACCGTGACAGATCCGAAGGTCAATTCCAATCCGAGCAACCCGTCGCAGTTTATTCCAGTTATTTATTCTCAACCTAGCATCATCACGAGTCGCGGCACGCTAAGTTTTGTTTACGATACGCGTAACGCCAGCATCGATCCGACCCAGGGCCGAGAGATTTCGCTTTCCGCCGCAGTGGCAGGTTTGGGCGGAGACGTTCGCACTTATCAACCGACGCTTTCTTACACTCAGTTCTATCCCGTTCATAACAAGCGTTCAGAGCGGCCCCACGTATTTGGATTTCGGCTGATCGCTTCTACGGTTGGCAGTTTTGCCACCAGCGCGAAAGTGAGAGGTTCAAACTCACTCGCGTTTGTCGATGGCGTCCCTATCTTTGAGCGCTTCTTCCTCGGCGATGAGTTTAGCATCCGTGGTTACAACGTTCGTTCGATCACTCCGCTGGCTCCGCTGGACACGTTTGTTACTTCGCGCAATGTGGTGATTGCTTCCAATGCGTCGGGCACGCCGGTCGCAGTTCCGGGAGTACCGGCGTCACTGGCGAACATTGGCACCTTCACCGGACCAACTGGGAATAATATGGTTCAGTTGCCGCGCTCGTTCACGCCTGTCGGAGCCGATACGCAATTGCTCGGAAACTTTGAATACCGCATCCCGGTCATCGGTCGCACTGTTAGTTTGGCGGGTTTTGCCGATATTGGTTCTGCTTTCAATCTGCGCGGAAAGAAAGATCAATTGTTCTCCAGCAATTTTCTCGACGACCAGCCATTCCTGACCTCGGTTGGATTAATTAGTTGCCCGCGGGCGCCCGGAGGCATTGCTTTCGCCAGCTTGTCGACTCTGGCCGCTTGCAACGCCAATACAGACCTGGCCCTGCTTAACGGGGTTGGCCTGGTGATGCGTGACAATCGCCTGGTGACGACACAGGAGTTGGATAACGCGCGCAGCCTCGGACCGTTCGACCCAACAACTGGGTTGCCGTTTGGTTTTCAATCAGTCTTTCTTCGCGGCCAGGCTCAAACCAACACAGATGTGCGCCTCTCGCAGAGTCTTTTCGCAAAGCTGGGCGATTTTCGCTCCAGTATCGGCATGGAGGTTAGGGTCCAGGTGCCGGTCATCAACGTGCCTTTTCGCCTGATCTTTGCGTATAATCCAAACGCGCGGAAAGATCAGTTTATCGATGGATTTCCCTTCAGCTTTAATGAGAAAAAGAGAGTTATTCGCTTCAGCGTTGGACGCACCTTTTGACATTCCAAGCCAACCTGCGCGGTAGCCTGAACAACTAAGTCAGTCAACCTACCGCTTTGATTTAAGGAGCATTAAGAGAAAGTTATGAAGATAGATCGTTTAATAGCCGCCTTCGCATTTGTGCTGGCGCTGAGTTTTTCCGCTGCATTCGCCCAACCAAAACCTGCGGCCCCGGCCACGCAAACCGCGGCAACCGTTCCTGAAAGCAAGATCGCCTTGATTTACTCAGACGCCTTTCTGGATGCCAAAACCGGTATAGCCCGATTCAATACTCTGGTTACAACTTTGAATCGCGAGTTTCAGCCTCGTCAAACCGAGCTACAGACTATGCAGCAGCGCATCACAACGCTTACCGATGAAGTGAACAAGATGCAGGCAGGCTCGTCCGTGGTGGATCCGAAGTCGATTCAGGTCAAGATGGATACGCTTGAGCAACTGAAAAAGGATTTTCAGCGCAAGGGTGAAGACGCGCAGGCGGCTTACAACAAGCGTAAGCAGGACATCTTTCAGCCGCTTCAGGACGACATCGGCAAAGCGCTAGAGCTTTACGCGAAGCAACACAACATCAACGTGATTATCGACGGCAGCCAGGTGCCGCTGGTTTATGCTGCCGACAGCATAGACATTACTCGCGCTTTCATTAACGACTTTAATAGCAAGAATCCGGCGACCGCATCGATCACACCGCAGTAACGTTTGGTGGAGACTACGTGAGTTCAGACGCGGTGATGCGGCATTTGGTTCCGCGTCCCGCGTCTCTTTACATCATGCCAACTGTTCTTGATTCCCAGGCCATTCAAGAGTTACTGCCACATCGTTATCCCTTCCTGTTAGTCGATCGGATAATTGAATTGGTGCCGCGCGAGCGCATCGTCGGCATCAAACAAGTCAGCATTAACGAACCGTTCTTCCAGGGCCACTTTCCCGGCGCGCCAGTAATGCCGGGCGTGCTGGTGGTCGAGGCGCTGGCGCAGGTCGGCGCAGTGTTGGCGCTCCGCGAAATTGAGGATCGCGATTCGAAGCTCGTATTGTTTACCGGGATTCGTGAGGCGCGCTTTCGCAAGCCTGTTGTCCCTGGCGACACATTGACACTTGAGGTCACGGCGCTGCGCATCGGTTCGCGCATACAACGCATGCGCGGCGAGGCGAAAGTGGACGGCCAGTTGGTAGCCGACGCAGATATCATGAGCGTGATTGCCGATCGTGCCTCCGCCGTGTGAATCGGCAAGCGAAGTTTAAATACCTCTTTCCACTATCCTTCAACCTATGGCGGTTGCTACCAAGTCCAGCAATGTCCACACGAGCGCCGTTGTCAGCCCGCGCGCCCGCATCGGCAACGGCTGTTACATTGGCCCATATTCAATCGTCGGCGACGAAGTGGAGTTGGAAGACGGCGTCAGGTTAGAGTCGCATTGCGTGGTTGAAGGCCGCACCTTTATCGGCGCCGGCACACAAGTTTTTCCTTTTGTTTCGATCGGCATGGCGCCGCAGGATTTGAAGTACAAAGGGGAGCCGTCGGAAACTCGCATTGGCCGCCGCAACCACATTCGCGAATTCGTAACCATTCACCGTGGCACGGCGGGCGGTGGCACGGTTTTTGTGCAGTCCGGCGGATCGTATAAGAAGGATGAGACCACAACGATTCCTCAGCTCACGATGGCATCTGAGCACTGGAGCCGCATAGCGCGGCTGTTACAGCAGAAGAAGGACGTGACGCTTGAACTCAACGTCGCGAACACGTTCTACGACGATGATGCAATGCAGTACGACACCATCGCGGAAATCCCAGGCGGCGACAAGAAGGATGAAGTGGTCATGCTCGGCGCGCATCTCGATTCCTGGCACGCGGGCACGGGCGCGACCGACAACGGCGCGGGCACAGTGGTCATGATGGAAGCGGTGCGCATTCTGAAGGCCCTCGATATCAAGCCGCGGCGCACGATCCGCATTGGGTTGTGGAGCGGCGAGGAACAGGGCTTGCTGGGATCGCAGGGCTATGTCGTGCAACATTTCGGTTCGCGTCCGCCGATGGACGACCCTCTCGCAAAAAGCATGCCAACGCTGCTGCGGCGTGAAGCCGGACCGGTCACGGTGAAGCCAGAACAGGCCAGGATTTCGGGATATTTCAATGTCGACAACGGCACAGGAAAAATCCGGGGCGTCTACCTTCAGGAAAATGCGGCCGTAGCACCGATCTTCGAAGCCTGGATGCAGCCCTTCAAAGACCTCGGCATGACTACACTCACCATGCGCAATACCGGCGGCACCGACCATCTTTCGTTTGATGCAGTTGGAATTCCGGGGTTCCAGTTCATTCAAGATCCGATTGAATACGAAACCCGCACACACCACTCCAACATGGACGTCTACGACCGGCTTCAGCCTGACGATCTTAAGCAGATTGCTGTCATCGTGGCCAGCTTCGTCTATGACACTGCGATGCGAGACCAGATGCTGCCACGCAAG
>Ga0137418_10001125_pt1 | contig 24518 bp, 27 predicted proteins | sample CZODoug3_1_2_16f_FD_122242 | JGI IMG/M metagenome (GOLD analysis project Ga0137418, IMG submission 122242) | Vadose zone soil fungal communities from Angelo Coast Range Reserve, California, USA - CZODoug3_1_2_16fungal (Hybrid Assembly) | ecosystem: Environmental > Terrestrial > Soil > Vadose...
GAGAGATTTTCCCCAATGCCCATTACCTCCAGGCCACGCGCCGCCTGTTTGGGAAACTGTTTGGGACTCGGTGGCAAAAACCAGCACAAACTGGGCCGTTCGCTCAACAGCGTGCTTATCTAAATCAATGCGTTAGGAACAGAACGCCCGATTAGGAAACCGATGCTCTATCCGGCTGAGCTACCGGGACGTGGCGCGACCACTAGCAAAATAGGCTTGGTCTGTCAGGTTTCTCCGACGATCGTCCGATCACCTTCGACAAACCGTCCACAAGCCCACTTTGCCTGCGTCGCGATGCGGGTTGATCGGTTAGTTGCCGGCATTGCGTCCACCGCCGCAGCCAATGCCTTCCGCACAATACAGCCTTGGAAGCAATCAGCTGCCTCGACTGCGCGAGTAACGCGGTGATTGCCGCCGGTCACGCACACCTCCTCGGCGGCGGTAAAGATGGTACCTTTTAGCGTTGGATACTGCTCCGCCGTCTTCGCAGTGATCGCGACGTCGGCGCCGTCGCGTGCGGCGCACAGCGCGATCGCAAGCCCAATGGCCGGGCTCAAGACTAATCCTCCCCAGTTAAGGAAAGCATGGGACGTCAGTTGATCGCCTCGAGTGCGAGCGCGATGCCCTGGCCGCCGCCGATGCACATAGTGACGATCCCGCGCCTGAGGCCGTCGCGACGCATCGAATGTATGAGGCGGGTTGTCAGCACCGCGCCGGTGGCGCCGATCGGATGCCCGTGGGCGATCGCGCCGCCTTCGATATTGACGATGTCGGGCGAAAACCCGAGCTCGCGCGTGACGGCAATGACGATCGCGGCGAAGGCCTCGTTGATCTCGATGCGCTCGACATCGCCGAGCGTCCACCCCGACCGGTCGAGCGCCTGACGGACGGCCGGGATCGGCCCGAGGCCGAACATGCCGGGCTCGACAGCGGCAATGCCGTAGGAGACGAGTCGCGCGACGGGTGCGAGGCCGCGCGCTTCAGCCCAGTCTCGGTCGGCGAGGACGACGGCGGCCGCGCCGCTGTTCACGCCGGGCGCATTGCCCGCGGTAATCGTCCCGTCCTTGCGGAATGCCGGCCTCAGCGCGGCGAGCGCCTCGAGCGTCGTCTGCGGCCGATTGTGCTCATCCTTATCGAATATCGTCGCGCCCTTGCGGCCGGGAAGCTCGACCGGAACGATCTCGTCCTTGAATTTTCCCGCTTCCTGCGCCGCCGAGAAGCGCTGCTGCGAGCGAAGCGCCCATTCGTCCTGCGCCGGGCGGCCGATCTGGAATTTCTCGGCGAGATCCTCGGTGTGCCAGCCTGAGTGCTCGTCCGAAAACGCGTCGTTGAGGCCGTCGCGCAGCATGCTGTCGTAGAGCTGTCCGTCGCCCATCCGATGGCCCCACCGTGCGCGCGCAACGAGGTAGGGGGCGAGATCCATGTTCTCCATGCCGCCGGCGACCGCGACATCGACCGAGCCCAAGATGATCTCCTGCGCCGCGGAGACGATGGCCTGCGCGCCCGAGCCGCAGACACGGTTCACAGTCATCGCCGGCACAGACACCGGCAGACCGCCATGGATCGCCGCCTGCCGCGCCGGATTCATCTTGGTGCCGGCCTGTATAACGTTGCCCATGGCCACGGTGCCGACCTCGTCGGGCTTGAGACCGGCGCGATCGATGGCCGCTTTGATGGCGGCGGCTCCGAGATTGGGGGCCGCGATTTCTTTGAGGCTTCCACCGAAGGTCCCGATCGCCGTTCGGGCGGGGTTTGCGAAGATGACTGAGCGAGGTGACGTCATGTTGAGATCTCCATTGCCGATGAATGCCAAGATGCTGGGAAGGGCTAAGAACGACCCGAGCCGGTCACCTTTATTGGCATATGCAAGTATTGGAGATGTTGGCATATGCATCTATTGTCAACGTGAGTGTTGGCATGAGGGCGGATGGCAGCCATGATTGGGAAGCAAGGCATCAGCAGGACCCGGCGACGTCCTCGCGTTTCCGTCGGATCTAAGACCGCGAAACCGAGAGCACCGACTGAGGCAACCGCGCCACTCGTCCCGCCAGCCGGGCGCTGCAACGGGACGGCAATGCGCTGAGCGATGCGCCGGGTGTCGCAGATCTATGATGAGGCGTTGGCCCCATGCGGATTACGCTCTACGCAAAAAACCGGTGGTGGACAGCATAGCGAGAGCCTTTGCGCAAAGTCGGAAAAAGTCCTGCATAGCAGGATTAAGGGAACGCCGACGAGGAGGCGGGGTGATGCCCGCCACTATCGACGATCCATTGCACGGCACTCATACCGCCAATACTGCCACAGTCTGCCCCTGCATGCCCAAATCTTGAAATCCTGAAAAACGTGCATATGCTCACGTTCGGGGATTTCCGCAAATGAGGACAAGAAATGAGGCATCGTCGTCATAAAAAGGTGGGGCCGGCCAAAGTGCAGGCCGGTCAATGCAATTGCACGTCGTTGCGAAAAGCGTCTCGGCGTGTGTCGCAGCTCTACGATGCCATTCTTGCGCCGTGCGGACTGCGCACTACGCAGCGGGCAATCCTGAACCACATCTCGCGCGCGGGGACCCCCTCGGTCGGTGAGCTGGCTGCCGATCTGGTGATGGATCGCGGCGCGCTGGCACACAATCTAAAACCGCTGGAACGCGACGGATTTGTGCGGCAGGACGTTGATCCGCGCGACCGTCGGAATCGTGTCATTAGTCTGACCGAGGAAGGGCGCGCCAGGTTACGGGAGTCGGAGTTGCTCTGGGCTCGCGCACAAAAGAAATTCGACAAAGCGTATGGGTCCGCAGCGTCCGCAGCCCTGCGCGAGGCGCTTGCTCTTATTGCTTCCGACAAGTTCATCGCCAGCTTCGAGGGCGCAGTTTAGGCGCGCTCAGTCAAGACGCAATGCGAGGTGGTGCCCCCTGCCTGCATCCATTACGGAAGCCAGCGTCTCGATCAGCCAGCGAACCCCCGCCTTACCCAAAAGATTGGCTTTACGCCGCTAGAGTGTTTTGACCATGGGATCATCGCCGTAGACGTCGTCACCGACTTCCGGCATTTGCCATCGCCTGACGCATTTCGGGGGTAGGACGGCTTCATGTGTCGCTACGCAGAAATCATGGTCCAAGCTCCCTTGTTGCCTGCAAAACGAACTGGTCGATGCGAACGGGACGGGAACGCGTCTCCTGCGTCCCCTGCGTTCTGATCAACCCTGCCCTTCATCGGTTCGGCTCTGCCGCGCCTTGACTCTCATTATTAGCATATGCATGTATTTAGAAAGCAAGCATATGCACTTGTTTCGAACGCGGCGCCTAGCGTCGCGCTGAAAAGGCCAGCAGCATCAGGAGAAAAGATATGCCTCTCGTTCGAATCGATGTCCGTAAAGGCAAGGATGCGGCCTACCGCCAGAAGATCGGTCGCATCGTCTATGACGCGCTTGTCAGCGTCGGGGTTCCGGAAAAAGACCGCTTCCAAATCATTGCTGAGCACGAAGCTGACGGTTTCCAGTTCGATACCGAATATCTCGGCATCCAGCGCAGTGCAGATCTCGTGATTATCCAGATTACCTGGAATGAAGGCCGGACGACGACGCAAAAGCAAGCGCTCTACAAGGCCATCGCCGACGGCCTTCACGCAACTGTCGGACTCCGGCGCGAGGACGTCTTGATCAACCTCATCGAGGTCAAGAAGGAGAACTGGTCCTTCGGCAATGGTATCGCTACGTACGCGGCCTAAAAGCAGAGACATCCGATGCATCGAACCGCCTCTCCGCTCGGTAGCTCGCGCGCAGACCACCGCCATGCGTTGCTCGTGCTGATCTGCACTTCAGCGCCTTCTTTCATGATACAGCTCGACGCGAACATCGTCTCGGTGTCGCTACCGGCAATAGCCCGTTCTCTGGGCGCGAGCTTTGCCGGGATCGAGTGGGTGATCACCGCCTATATACTGAGCTTTGCGTCGCTCTTACTGCCGGCCGGAGCACTGGCGGACCGCTTCGGTCGCAAGAGGCTGCTGATCCTTGGCCTGTCGGTATTCACCTTCGCCTCGTTTCTGTGCGGGTCTGCACCGAATCTCACAGTCCTCATCATCGCCCGCCGCGCGCTACAGGGTGCAGGCGCCGCCATGCAACTCAGTGCGGCACTGGCGATCCTCTCGCATGTGTTCCGGGGAGAAGCCCGTGCCCGGGCTTTTTCCTTTTGGGGATCAGTGGTCGGGATCGGCGCCGCCTTGGGCCCTGTCGTGGGGGGCCTGATCACCCAGAGTTTCGGGTGGGAATGGGCCTTCTATATCAATCTTCCTATCGGCGCGACTTTAATCGCGTTGATCATCCGTGTCATCGAGTCCTCCAGAGATCCCGACGCCATGCAGCTCGATCTGCCCGGCGTGGCCTGTTTCGGTGGCGGGCTTTTCTTGACGACGCTCGCGCTTATCGAAGGCAACCGCCGCGGCTGGACCGATCCATGGATCCTTGGCGAAGGCGTGGGCGCGGTGATTCTCTTCGTCCTTTTCATTCTCGTCGAGCGCAAGCAGGCCCGCCCGATGCTTGACCTCTCCTACTTCCGCAAACCGACCTACATCGGCGCCAACCTGGCACAGTTCTCCTTCTCGGCCGGAATGCTGACAATGCTGACCTTCATTCCGATCTTTCTTCAAAGCGGCCTCGGTTATGCCTCTGCAAGCTCAGGACTAATGATGCTGCCGATGGTTATTCCAATGTTCATCGTGCCGCGCATCGTCACGCATTATCTCGCGCACCGGTTTTCCGGTCGAGATCTTCTGACAGCCGGCTTGTCGCTGGTTTGCCTCGGCCTCTTCGCGCTTGCGCTGGCTGTACGGGACGTAGCGTATGGCCCATTGATCGGTGGGATGGTGATTGCTGGGGTCGGAGCAGGCCTGCTCAATGGTGAAACGACCAAGGTCGGAATGACGGTCATTCCAAAGGAGCGCTCCGGGATGGCCTCGGGCATTTCGGGCACGGTGCGCTTCACTGGTCTCGTCGTCGGTATCGCCGCGTTGGGAGCGGTACTTTACAGTCGCGTCACCTTGGCCGTGGCTGAGGCGCTGCCCAAGGTCCCTTCTGCCGATCGAGCCACTCTTGTCCACGACATAACGGCGGGCAATCTTTCCGGGGCGACTCTTGCCGGTCACGACGCCTTGAGTTTCAGGGCACTCGCCACGGTGAGCTTTGCAAGCGGCTATCACGCCCTCTTTTTAGCTGGCGCACTGTTCATGCTGATTTCGACAATTCTGACTTGGCGCTTGGTGAGCCCGGCCGAGACGCCGCCGATCCCGGCTTCAGCAGCGCGGCCACAGTCAAAACCCCAGTAAGTCCAGCGAGACCTCTATGACAGATCGGAGTGTGTTAGCGGCAGAAGGCAGTGCGGCCGTCAGATCGCAGGTGACGCTGGCGAACGCAGCGCGAGCCGCGGGCCCTCCGCTGCTGTTCGGTTTCAGGCTGTGGGCTTCCGTTTGTCTTGCCCTCTTCGTTGCGTTTTGGCTAGAGCTCGACAATCCCTATTGGGCGGGCGCCTCCGCAGCGATCGTGTGTCAGCCATATCTGGGGGCCTCGCTGCGCAAGTCACGCTACCGCATCATCGGCACTCTCGTGGGAGCTACGATGATCGTCGTGCTGACGGCTTGGTTTCCCCAGAACCGCATCGGCTTTCTCGTCGGACTTGCGGTGTGGGGCGGGGTTTGCGCCTTTGCTGCCACCCTGTTCCGCAACTTCGCCTCCTACGCGGCGGCGCTTGCTGGGTACACCGCGGCGATAATAGGGGCCGACACACTTGGCGCAACAGGTGGCGCAAGCAGCGAGGTGTTCATGCTGGCCGTTATCCGCGCCAGCGAAATCTGGATCGGCATCCTTTGCGCTGGCGCCATCCTCGCCCTAACTGATTTCGGCGGCGCTGAAGAAAGGCTTGCGGGAATGTTCGCGGCCGTATCAACCGAGATCGCGGCTCGATTCGGGACCACTTTGAGACTTGCCGGATCGGATTCCAGAGATGCGCAGCAGCCGGCCCGACGAGAGCTCATTCGACAGGTCACCGCGCTTAACTCGATGATCGACGAGGCGATCGGGGAATCCTCAACAATTCGCTATCACTCGCCCGTTCTGCAGGGCGCTATCGACGGGCTGTTTGCCTCGCTCGCTGCCTGGCACAGTATTGCAGCGCGGCTCATTAAAATTCCGCCTGAGGTCGCTGACGAAGAAAGCAATGCCGTTCTGGGCTGCATTCCGGAAGAAATGCGTTCCGCGCTGCCAGCAGGCCAGGCGACATTCTGGATAGCCGATCCCATCACCTTGCGCCGCCATTGCGAGGCAGCAGTTCGGGCGCTCATTGCCATGCCGGCCAGCACAGCCTCCCTGCGGCTGCTTGCCGATCAGACCGCAAATGTTCTAGTGGGGCTTGCAGCGGTGCTCGAGGCGACGGCTTTGCTGGTTGCCGGCCCAGCGCGCCCGCGTTCTCGCCCTCGCGGCTTCAAAATCTACGTTCCCGATTGGCTGCCTTCCCTCGTCAGTGCCGGCCGCGCATTCGTAGCGATCGGAGCGGCCGAGCTATTCTGGGTCCTCACCGCCTGGCCAGACGGCGGCTCGGCAATCGTCTTCGTCGCAGTTGCGGTTCTGTTGCTTTCGCCCCGAGCCGAACTGGCCTACGCCGACGCCATCGCATTCATGCTCGGTGCAATGACGGTTATTCCTATTGCAGCGGCGATCAAGTTCGCCCTGCTGCCTGGGCTCGAGTCATTCCCTGCCTTCTGCATAGCCTTGGCTGCTTTTCTGATACCGGTCGGCACTGCGTTGGCCGCAACTCGGCAGTATCCCTTGTTGGCCATATGCACGGCTACCTTTATGTCCGTGCTCCAGCTTACGAACGAGATGAGCTACGACACAGCGCAATTCTACAACTCCTCACTGGGAATCTTCGTGGGCGTTGCGGCGGCGCCTCTGTCATTTCTGCTCGTGCCACCGCTATCTCCGTCCTTCCGAACCAAGCGGCTCCTTAATTTGACGTTGCGCGACCTGCGCCGCCTGGCGATGAGCCGTCTTTCAGCAAGCGTTGACGACTGGCAGGGCCGCACATTCAGCCGGCTCGCGGCTTTGCCGGAAGAGGCCGAGCCATTGGAGCGGGCGCAGCTTTTGGCAGCGCAGTTTGTGGGAACTGAGATTATCCATCTTGGTCATGACACGCCAGCGCTCGATTTGCCACTGCAGTTCGAAGCCGCACTGCAGACATTTGCCGAGGGAAATAGCGCCGCCGCAATCGCTCAACTCACCTGGCTGGATCATTACCTGGCCTCAACTGAACAGGTCGACACTCAGCTCGCCGCACGTACTCGCGGCCGTATCCTTGCCATCTGCGACGCCCTCGCCGACCACCGCGCATACTTCGATACAGGACCCTCCGCTTGAAGTTTTTCGAGATCAACCTACTCGGCGTCTACGTTGCGCCCATCTCGATGCTGATGCTCTCAGCTTGGCTGGCGACGCTCGCGTTGTTGAGGGTGGCCGGGCGATTCGGGTTGCTGCGTCATGTCTGGCACCCGGCACTGTTCGTCCTTGCCACGCATATAATCGCGTTGTCGTCAATTGTACTTGTCATAGCACGCTAAGGTTGGCATGTCACACGTTGAAACAAAATCGGGGGTAACCAAGAGCGTCGACGTTCACGGCAAGGCGCAACGGCGGCGCGTCAAAATCGTTCCGGTGTTCATTACGCTCGCCACAGTTGGCATTGCCATCGTGCTGGGCCGCGCGATGTGGGAGGCGTATGTGGTTGCACCTTGGACGCGCGACAGCAGGGTCCGCGCCTATGTCGTTACGATGGCGCCAGAGGTATCAGGGCGTATTGCGGAGATGCCAGTGCTCGACAATCAGTTCGTGCACAAGGGCGATGTGCTGATGGTCATCGACCCGACTGACTACAGGATCGCTCTCGACCTTGCAGAAGCAGGCGTGCTGCAGGCCAAGGCTACCGCCGAAAATGCACAGGCCAAGGCGGAACGCCGGCGCAAGCTGAGCGATCTAGCGGTGACCGTCGAAGACAGGCAGACCCACGAGGCGATCGCATTGGCAACCCATGCGCAACATCGACAGGCTGTTGCCCAATTTGATCGGGCGAAGGTCAATCTGGAGCGTACAGAGATCCACTCGCCGGTGAATGGATGGGTAACCAATCTCCTTGCGCAGCAAGGAGATTATGCGAACGTTGGACAGAACGTAATCTCTGTTGTCGATGCCGATTCCTATTGGGTGGACGCCTATTTCCAGGAAACGCAACTTGCATCTATCCGCGACGGCGATCCTGTTAAGATCAAGTTGATGGGAAATACCCAGATCATTACCGGCGAGGTCGTTGGCATCGCGCGCGGCATCAACGTCTCAAACGCGCAACCTAACCAGCAAGGTCTTGCCATGGTCAACCCGATCTTCACCTGGGTGCGCTTGGCGCAGCGCGTGCCGGTGCGCATACGGCTTAAATACGTGCCTGACGGCGTACGCCTGGTCGCTGGCTTGACCGCAACGGTGCAGGTTGACCTGCGTTCTCAGCCTTCTAAATGATGGCCGAAATAGATGGGCCGAGAAGATCACCGAGTTCTTCCGCGTAGAAACCCGAGCCCGTCCTTCACTGCTCAAGTGCGTCCGGGCAACTGGTTAGCTGTGTGCCGGTTGGGCTGGATGCATACGGACGCACGGTCGCAACGTGCTCAGTGGCTGGCGTTGATTTAGGGAAGCAACTCGCGATATCGGTCACATCATAAATCTCCAGCAAATTGGTAGCTGAGTTTCGCGCTGCGCTCACGACAAGTTGAGTCCCACGGTGTCATCAAAAAGGCTTTGCGGCTGTTATATGACGTCCATCATTATAATTCGACGTTGCCACGCAGCCTCAACGTAAGCAGTCGCGTTGTTGCGAACTACGTTGCAAGCTCCTCGCGAAGATGGTGGAGATTACAATGAGACAACGGCTTCTGGGTTCGGTGTTGCATGCCGGCGCGGCTCTGGATCTCTTTGCGACGGAACAACATGAATGGGGCACGACGGAAATTGCCGAAGCCTTGGCGCTTCCCAAATCCTCCGCGCACGCGCTCTTGGCTTCTCTCACCGAGATCGGTCTGCTTGAACGGACGCCGGATCGTCGCTTCCGTCTTGGACACAAGCTGCTCGGATTCGGCGAAACCGTGCTGGCAGCGAGCGAGATTTTCAACGCCATGCGCGACATGTTGAACGAGCTGATGCAGCGGTTGGGCCGGTCGGTCTATCTGGCGGTTCGCGACGGTCAGCATGTGGTCTACATCAACCGCATGCAGGGCCCGAGTTCCGTGCCGGCGTCTCTTGGCAGCGCCGGGCCGACACTACCGATGCACGCGAGTGCCGCCGGGAAGATCCTGCTCGCACACGCGCCAGAGGCGCAAATGAGGCGGATTCTGGATGGCCGCAGGCTCGAACAGTTGACCCGAAGAACCATTACCAACGAGGGCGATCTGGTCGCCGAACTGAAAGCGGTGCGACAGCAGGGATACGCGTTCAGTGAGGGCGAATATGTCTCCGAGCTCTATTGCGTTGCCGCACCAATTCATAACCTCGATACCGAGGTTGTCGCGGCAATCGGGATCGGTGCAACGGCCGCAGACTTCGAGATGAATAGGGAGAAGATGGTTCGCGAAGTCATGCGCGCCGCTCAGATCGCCTCGCGCGAGCAAGGCTGGCGGCCCAGTCGGACCGCCTGAGCTGACCGGCGGCCGGGCTAGATCGTGTTGACCGGATAATCCGGTGCACGGCCTTCCAAAACCGCGCGGATCTGTTCCGCTGCCTTGCGCTGGAGTTCAACGAGCGCCTGCTCCGAGTAGAACGCCAGATGGGGCGTAACAACGAGGTTGGGCACTTCACCAAGCGGGGTGGAACCCGCTGCAGGTGGTTCAGTTTCGAGGACGTCGAGGCCGGCACCACCGAGAGTCCCGCCGCGGAGTGCCGCGACGACCGCCTCGTAATCGACGAGCCCGCCGCGCGACGTATTCACCAGCATAGCGCCAGGTCGCATGGTTGCCAGACGCTCAGCATTGACCATGTGCCGGGTCTTCGAGGTCAGCGGCGCATGAAGCGAGACTACGTCAGACTCTTTGAACAGAGTATCGAGGTCGACGGCGCGAGCGCCTCTAGTCCGGACCGCTTCGTCGGATAGAAACGGATCGGAGACGATAATTTCGTAGCCAAGCGCCGTAGCACGATGGGCAAGCGCCCGGGCGATGCGGCCGAACCCGACCAAGCCGAGTGTCTGACCACGTTGGCGGTGAAGCGGTCGAAGCAATTTCACGTTCCAGCCGCCGCCGCGGGTCTGATCCAGACCGCGGATGATGCCACGCGTGAGTGCCAGGATCAGCGCCAAGCCGTGATCGGCAACCTCCTCGATACAATAATCCGGGACGTTCGTGACCTGGATGCCGCGCGAGGTCGCGACTGCCAAGGGGATCGTGTCAACCCCGATGCCATAGCGCGCTATGATCCGGCAGTTCTTCATGGCCTCGACGATGTCGGCGGAGAGCGGCCGGTAGCAGTTCAGTACCGCGTCCGCATCCCGAGCCAATTCCAACAGCTCGGCGTCTTTGACTGAACCGGCTTCCCGTAGCGTACCGATGCCCTCGAGGACTGCGTTTTCGGGATCGAGATTCGGAAAAACATGGTCCGTAACGAGAACTGTCTTCATGAACGAGATTCCTCGGTGGTGAGCGTGTTGGTCAGGACGCCGAGGCCGGCAATGTCGATCGCGACTTCGTCGCCCGGCTTCAGCCAAATCGGTGTCTTGTGACCCATCAGGACGCCTTGCGGTGTGCCGGTGATGATGACATCGCCCGGCTTCAGCGTGGCGTACCGGCTGAGGAAAGCGATGATCTCGGCAACGCTGAAGATCATGTCGCTCGTCGACGAGAGCTGGCGGACCTCACCATTGACTCGACACTGGATCCTGAGAGCCTGCGGGTCCGGGATGTCGTCGGTTGTGACGAGAAATGGGCCTAGCGGCAGAAATCCGTCGAGCATCTTGCCGATCATCCACTGGCTGGTGGCGTGTTGGGCGCTGCGAGCGGAGAGATCATTGGCGCAGCAATACCCTGCGACGGAGTTCAACGCCTGATCGACCGACACGTCACGTGCCTCGCGGCCGATTATCACCCCGAGTTCGGCTTCGTAGTCATACTTGAAGTCGACAGTGGGGAGCGCGATGCGGTCGCCGGAGGCACTCAGGCTATTCGCGAACTTTCCGAAGATCACCGGCGTTGTGGGGATCGGCATGTTGGCCTCGACCGCATGGCGGCGATAGTTGAGCCCAACGCAGATGATCTTCTCGGGCGCCACGACGACCGGGGCAAGCCGCAAGCTCTCCATCGGGACGAGCGGACTGGCTGGCGCCGCGAACTTCGCGGCGAGCGCCGAGATATCGCTTAGGGCGACGGGTGCCGGTCCCTGCCAAAGGCCCGAGACTGCGAGATCCTCGACGCCGCCGTCATGAACGAGACCAGCTTGGATGCCTTCTGAACCATAAAAATTGACAAGTTTCATGGTTTTACCCGCCCCATCCGCGAAGGAACTCGCGCAGTTCCTGATTCACGCGTTCCGGCTGTTCTTCTTGGGGGAGATGCCCGCACTCGGGGATGGCGACGCCGCGCACGTTGCGCGCCAACCCCTTCCAGACCTCCAGTACATCAAAGGCTTTGCCGACGAGTTCGAAATCCGAGCCCCAGATTGCCAGCACCGGACAGTCGATCAGATTGTCCTCATCCTCGATGTCCTGCTTCAGATCGACCGGCCCTGCGCGATAGTCGTTGAATGCTCCCCGTAGGGCACCAGGCTGGGAGTAGGCGCGGACATACTCGGCGACGGCAGTCTCCTCGATCGCAGCGGGATTGTAGCACCAAGTGCTGTAGAAATGACGGAGGAAGATCTCCTGCCGTCCTTGGATCAGCGCTTCGGGCAGATGCGGGACCTGTTGGAAGTAGAAGAACCAATAGAGCTTCGCGAGCTTCGCGTCCGTCGCATTGAAGACGACCCGGGTCGGGATGTTGTCCAGCACTGCGAGGCGATCGACCATGCCCCGGTGATCTTTAGCGAAGCGCGTCGCGACTCGAGCGCCACGATCGTGGCCGACGAGTGCAATACGCTCATAGCCGAGATGAACGGCGACCTGCCGGATGTCTTCCGCCATGGTCCGCTTATCGTAGCCGATGTCGGGCTTGTCGGTGTCGCCGTACCCGCGCAGATCGGGCATGATTACGTGGTAATCGCGGGCCAGATCGGGCCACTGCTTCCGCCACGCGTGCCAGGTCTCGGGGTAGCCATGAAGCAGGACGACGGGTGCGCCCTCTCCGGCTTCTGCGACATGCATTCGGATCCCGTTAACGGCAATGGTATGGCGCCTTAGAGTCGGTGTCATCTCGGTACTCACCTTATAAAAGGGGTCGGAACATGGACGGAACGCCTCGCTTCGAAGAGGACTTGTTGCCACTCAACCGCAACTGCACGCTGCAAGCGCTTGACCCGCCCCAACCGCAGTCTCAGTCCCAGAACTCGCCGTTCTGCGGCAGCTTCGCGAAATCGCTGGCGTCGTGGCAGAGGAACATTGGCACGCCGCTCCGCTCTAACTGTCTCATACGCATCCGCGTCATCGACATAGCGCTCGTGCTCCAGTCCCAAGGCATGGGAACCAAGTTGTCGAACCCGCTGCGCTGGTGACCGGTATCGGCAGCCATACAGATGCGACCGCGGTTCGGCAGGTTGACGATCAGAACCTGATGGCCGGGAGCGTGACCGGATGTCTTGAGCAGACGCAGGGTGCCGTCCTCAAACAGGTCGAAGTCACCATCGATTTCGAGAATGTTGAGCTTCCGGATATCTCGGAAGTCGTTCTGGCAATAGACCGGGCTGGTCCAGGTGTCCGGCCACATAGCGTAGCGGATCTCATCGCGTTGAACGACGTGGACGGCGTCAGGAAAATACGACATGCCGCCAGCATGATCGAGGTGCAGGTGCGAATAGAGCACGTAGCGCACGTCCTTTGGCTTTATTCCCAATTTCTCCAATTGGGCGTCAATAGCGTGCTCACGCTTGAATGCGTGCGGACCAAAGGCGGTGGCGACGTTTGCGCCCCAATAGGCGTCTCGCCGGTCCGGATCCGCAACCACACCATTGATGCCTGTATCCCACAGCACAACGCCATAGGTCGGATGGACGATCACGGCCGCGGTCGTGGGAATTTCTAGGTGGCCTGGTGCGAATGCGACCAGGAGGTTGGCGTCCACGCTAAGCGGTCCAACGTTCATCGCGCTCATTCGAAGACTAGTCATATTCCCTCTGAACTTATCTGCGCTGGCGATGCGCGAAGCATCTGTCGCTTCGAGCTTGGGGTGCGTCGCCCGGACCTTTCACGGAGCGAGCGACAGGCCTGAGGCTCGAGAGCCTTCCTACAATGCATCGACGGGGCCGGTCTCACCGACGTTCGGCATTGCCGAACATCGGAGAAATAAAATTCGCTCTTCAATTCTCAAAGTCGGTTGCGCCAGAGAATGGATGTATCGGCGATCAGCTTATCGTCGTTACGCGGAACTCCGGCGCTTCATGTTGAAGGGCTGTGCCTCGCCCGGGACAATGATGTGGTCCACGCACCCACGCCGGATTGATCCGATCAGCCGCGCGGCAAAGCCGTTCTGCCAGGGTGAGGCCGGTGCAATAGGCTTCGAATGTCCATGGCACGCGATCGGCGTGTGAACCACGGCGCCGTAGATCTGACCGCAGTCTCGCTTGGAGGATTTTTGGGTCGTCGCGACGACGCGTCGCCTATTCACCAATGTCCGCTTTGCAGCACAAGCGGCCATTCCATAACCGCCCATTCGGCGAATCTCAAAAAAACCAGCCGATCGCTGACGATCAATCAATGCTCCGGCGGCTCTTTCCTGCGTGGCCAATATCGACAGCTTCTGCCGGATCGCCGAAGCACTCCGACACTCGATGGCTATTGTGTTGGAAAAAGAGTTTCATTTTCTGACAAACCCGGCCCGAGCCGGTGAATGTGAAGCCCGACCGCCCGCTTGCTCGACAAGCGCATCATAAGCCGGGACAAAGGCGTCGATCCGCCCCAGTCATCCCGAAAGAGATAATTGCGTTCGCGCAAGAACGGCACTGGTCTCTGATATGCCCGTGAACATCAACGGCGGGTACCGATTTCAACGAGCCTCCGTAGGTTCCAATCGCGGTCCGGACGGGACGTGCGAGAACGACTTCGTTCATTGCGTGAGTCCTCCGGCGTTACAGAACCGTGAGATCGGCGGCTGTGGCGCTCTACCCGACACGTGCCCTTCGGCGTCACGACGGCCTCGGAAAATACGTTTCAAGCCGCTCGCGACCAGCTCGGTCGAGGCGTACTCCGCGTACGCGGAGGAAGGCTACACGGCGCTCGTTGACGCTCGGAGGTCATTTTAGCCACGATTCCGGTCATTGGTCGCCTGGTTGGCCGAATCTCGTTGCCGGTAGGAGCATCACGCAGAAGAGGCAGATCAGAGCGCCGACGGTTGCGGCGAGGAAGCCATCGATATACGCGAGAACAGACGCCTGCTTCGCGACCGCCGACGCGAGCAAATTAGTTGCTTGCGCTGTGGCCGTTGCCAAATCCGAGGTGTGAGCGCCGACGGCATTCTGATAGGCCGCCAATCGATCGGCCGTTGACCTCCCAAGGCTGTCGACGTGGAGACCGATTAGGTTGGAGTGAATCTGCTCCCGGTGGCGCACGAAGGTTTCCATGAATGCTGTGCCGATCTCGCCGCCAAACAATCGGCTGGTCTGCAGAAGCGTTCCAATGGTGAGCGCATCGACGGGATTCATCGACCGAACCACAAGGGCCAGCAACGAGGTCAGGGCAAACGACTGACCGAGGGCCTGGAGAACTTGGGATTGAAGGAAGTCGTCCGTCGCCCACGCGCTCGTCAGTTGCGAGCCCATCAAGGAGGCAACGCCAACCAAGCAAGCGCCCGCAGCCAACACCCAACGCGGATCGACTCGTGAAAGAAGATAGCCGAGCGGCAAAACGATCGCGAATTGGGGCAATGCGATCCAAAGCAGGACCGCGCCAACCTGCAGCTCGCGGAAATTCTGCACGGTCTGGAGGTAGCTTGGGATGATGTAGCTCGTGGACAAGATGATGAAGCGGTATCCCGCGATCAAGAGCATCAGTAAGATGAGGTGGTGCCGAAAAAGAAGCCGCAAATTGAGAAACGGCGTGCCGGCTGCCCATAACTCCCGTACCAGAAGGACTGTCGTCACAAAGGCGCCTGAGGCGAGCAGCCCACTGACGAGCCCGTTGTTCGTCCAGTCGAGACGATTGCCCTGGTCGAGCCCAGCGTATAGCAGGCCAAACCCAAGGCCAGCGTAAGCCATGCCTGGCCAGTCGAGATGCTCAAGCATCTCAGTCTTGATGTCTTCGCGCGGTATTCCGTACCACACGCATGCGAACATCACTGGCAGCACTCCACAATACTGCCAATTGATCCATCGCCACGACAGATTGTCAGAGTACCAACCTTCCAACGACGCCGACACGTTCTGCGAGAGCTCTAAATTCATCGCGGTGATCGCGATCCCGTAAATGATCAACCGCGCCGGCAAACTTCGCGCGATGAAACCCATGGAGAGCGGGATGAACGTCCCAGAGCCCACGCCGGCGAGGAATTGCATCCCTAAGAACGCGGTTAGATTCGGGGACATCGGCGCCAGAAGGCTAGAGGTAAAAAAGACCACGATGCCAATGAGAAGGACCCTGCGAACCCCCAAGATGCCGCCGAGGTAGGGACAACACACGCCAACGAGCATTTGTCCGACGCCGAAACTTGTCGTCATCCAAGCTCCCTCGTCGAAGCCGACATGGAGCCCGCCTCTCAAGTCGGCCAACCCGAGGGTGGTGACCCGGGTGCCCAAGGTCGACATGATGGCTCCCAAAAGCACGCCTACGATGCCGACGTAGGGGCGCCACGAGTCGATGCTCAAGCGCTGACTTTCAGAGCGCATCGCGTGCAGGACGCACCCAATGGCGGAGATTGGAGGGGTATGAGAGGTCATGGCACAGCCCGGTCCGAGGCGCCGCTCGCCCGCGCTTCGGTGTTGATGGTTGCCACCACTGACATTCCCGGTCTGACGAGGCTGCCGAGCGCCGGGTTTTTTTCGAGTATGATTTTGACGGGGACACGCTGGACAACCTTCGTGAAGTTGCCCGTGGCGTTGTCCGGCGGCAACAAGGCGAAGATGCTGCCTGTGCCGGGCGACCACGTCTCTACACGTCCTTCTAAGGTTACATCTGGAAAGGCGTCAACGGTTACCCGCACAGCTTGGCCAACGCGCACGTTGGTCATCTGCGTTTCCTTGAAGTTTCCGATGACCCACACGTTTGGGAGTGGGACGACCGTGATTAACTGCGTCCCGACATTGACGAACTGGCCGGGCCGAACCTGGCGCTGGCCGACCATGCCATCAGCCGGGGAAACAATCCTCGTGTAGTCGAGGTTGTTCGTTGCAAGGACGACCTGGGCTTCCGCCGCTTCGACCTGAGCCTGGATTTGTTTCTCTTGAATGTCCAAGCCAGCAAGAGCCGCCTTCTGCTGGTCGAGTTGGGCCTCGTTGAGCGATTTCTGCGCGATTGTCCGTCTAGCGTCGGCGTCGGCCCGCTCGAAAGCCTGCCGGGTCCCAGCGATACCACCCTCCAGGAGGTTGCGCTGGCGCTTCGATTCGAGGCCATAACGCACCACGTCCGCTTCGGTCGCCTCAATGTTCGCGCTCGCCTCCCGGATAAGCGCACGCTGCACGTCTTTCTGGTTGACGACGTTGGCGAGCCCCGCTCTTGCCGCCTCGAGGTTGGCCTTTGCGAGGGCGAGCTGCGCGCGATAATCGGATGGATCGATTTCCGCGATTAGATCACCCTTTTGGGCCGCCTGGTAATCGTTGACGGCAACATTGGTGATGTAACCCGATACGTGTGCCGCAAGCGGCGTGACGTCGCCGACGACAAATGCATCGTCGGTTGCGACGAACCTAGCCGCCCCGGTCCAGCGGTTCCAATTGGCGGAGGTGAACCAGACGAACCAAACGGCCGCCACAAGAAAAAGGATGCGAAAAAGGGGAGGCAGCCAACGCGCTGGTGTGCCTTTGCGAGAAACCTTGCGCACCCGCCCCTCTTGCACCACCTCCGCCATGCGACACCCCAAAACGTAATTGGACATCGCCGACGCCATTGGGGTGGGCGGTTGCGCCGCGGCGGTGGGGACGGATTCTCGCTGAGTCCGCTGGTTCCGCCGTCGACCGGACAGACTATCGCTGCGGCCCCAATAGCTCCCAGACAATGCTGTCATCGGTTCCACGCCCCGTGCAAGGACGTAGATGCCGCCATATCGGACGACTTCGCGCCGCCAGTACCGGCGCGACGTAATGGGTGTGGTGGACGATCCTTCGCATGCGAACCTCCAGCAGCTAAGCACCGGACGTCAGATTACCCCCGGCGCGCTTCGACAAAATTCGAAAGACGTCGACGCCACGTGCGGCAGAGACGTGCGCGCCGCAGGACCCACAAATAACCTCCGTTCGGCGGGGCCTTCCATGTCATTGTTGCCTCCATTTCGGCCATGTACCCTCAAGCCGAACGAAATAACGGCAACTGGGGGCGCGCATCGGCGCGAGCGAGCGCAATGCGGTCCAGACCGCAGTGAACCTGGTCCGGCAGATAGCCCGCCTGTTATACTGCGCGCGGCCGCCTGAAGCGCGTAGCCGGGCCCGACATTGCTTCGAAAGCACGTCCCGAAAGGAGGCAACTATGTCCTCACCCAACGATCGCTATCGCAAGTAGGGTCACGCCGCATCCTTTCGTCCTTGCGGATCGGCGGAGGAATCGAACTTGCGTGCGGCTTTCATCACGGGTTACGGCAGCGACAATTCGGTAGTGGGTTGTGGGCAGATTGCTGATCCCACTCCCGGCGCGGACGAGGCACTGATCGAGGTGCGGTCGCGGAGGGACGCCTCATGAAGTTTGGAACCATCGGCGCGGGCGTGGTGCATTTTGGCCGTCACACCGAGATGCGCGTCCGTCAACTGCGTCGGATGCTCGGCCGCTACATCGGCATAGATTGAGTCCACCGGGCCAAAGATGTCCATTACCGCCGAGCAGTTCTACAGTGCGATGGGCAAGATTCGGGGCGACCTACCGCGCAAGGTCAGGCGTTTCATGGCGACTGTCGCCGCACTGGGCGTCAAGGCAGATTTCCAAGGCGCTCTTAATCTAAGATGGGAGCGGCCCGCGGGCCCGCCGATCAATCTCGGCGTGATCCAGCGCAACGGACAAATCTGGACCGAGACCGTGAATGCTCATGCCCCACCGGACATCGCCCATCGCTATATCCAGGAACTGGCGGCGGCCTTCAGCATGCAGGTCGAGAAGGAAGCCTTCAAAGGCGCCTGGCAGGTGCGCGACAACAATCATGCGCCCCGCATCGAGGATGTTGCCGATAAGCTCGACTTGTGGATTACAGCCATCGAGCACTTCATTGCCAATATGAAGAAGATGGCGAAGTAGCCCGTTGCCGGTCGAAGCCGTCTGGCGAATACGACCTCTCGGCGTTCCTGCATCCTTCTCCCAATCTACTTGCTACAGGTCCGCGATCTGGCGACCGAGGTCGAGCTCGAACTGGCCTGCAGTCCCGAGGCCGCGTTCACGGGATTTGGTCATCTTTTGGAGTGCTGCCGGAGACCTCAAGAGCCCGCCGAAGGTCGCTTGCGTCGATTGAAGCGCGACCTGGTGGGGCAAGCCGCTTTGATTGAGGATCGCCTTGGTGGCATTCAACGCCTGGCTATCGAATGACAGAATGCGGCGCACGAAATTGGCGACGAAGCCGTCGAGCTCCGCGTCCGGGATGGCGCGATTGATCCAGCCATATCTCTCAGCCATCTCGGCATCGAAATCATCTCCGCCAAGCGCGATCTCGATTGCCCTCGATCGCCCGACCAGAAGGGGCAGGCGCGCGAGGGCGCCCCCGCCCGCAATCAGGCCGAATCCGACCTCCGGTTGACCAAAGACGGCTTTCTCTCGACTAGCGAAGCGCAGGTCGCAGGCCAACGCGAACTCGCTTCCGCCGCCGCGCGCCCGGCCACGGATGACTGCTATGCTGAGGACACTACTTTGGGCGAGCCTGGTCGCCGCCTCGATCCAACGCGGCTTGCCGAAGCGGCTGGTCGATTCCCCCACGCCATAGTGGGCGAGGAAGTAGTCCGGATTCGCGCTCTCGAAGGTCACGACCTTGAGGGACGGCTCGGCCTCGATCGCTTCGACGAGGTCGAAGATCTCGTCGTACATCTGATCGTCGACCGTGTTGATCGGCGGATGATTGAGCGTCACACGCCAAAAGCCCGGCACCTGCTTGTCGGTGGTGATCCTGGTCGTCACGTTGCCCATTTTTTCTTTCTCCATTTTGAGTGCTTTGCAGGCGTTGCCCGCCACACGTTTGCTGATCCAGGGGGGCGCCTCATCGGCGAGGCGCCGCTCCCGACCATGGGTGAACCGGCTGATCTGTCATCAAGGAACGATGACGAGTTTCCCGCGCGCATGCCCCCCGGCGAGCACCTCGTAGGCAGAAGCGAGCTCATCGAGCCTGTAGGTCTTGCTCACCGTGGCACGGATGGCGCCGCTGTCGACAACTTGCGCTATTTCCGCCAACTGCGCGCCGTCGGGCCGCGTGAGGGGGCCGTGGAAACTTGCCTTGCGGGCGCTGGCACGTTCGACGAAAGGTCGGACACCTGCCGCAGCTTGCTCTGCGATTGGCGCCGGAAGACCAACCTCGCGAAAGGACTGGGCGTCCGCAACGCGGACCAGACCGACATAGCGGCCGCCCTCACGCAAGGCGTCAATCCCGCGCTCAACCAGCGGTCCGCAAACGCCGTCATAGACGACATCGAAAGGTCCGGCGTCCTCGAACTTTTCACGTGTATAGTCGATCGTACGGTCGGCCCCGAGCTTCGCCATGAAATCCTGGCTACCGGGACCTCCGGTCGCGACGACGAAGGCGCCCATGTGCTTCGCGAGTTGGATTGCGAAGGCGCCGACGCCCCCGGCTCCGGCCTGTATCAGCACGCGCTCGCCCGACTTGAGGTGCGCCCTCTCTGTGAACGCTTGCCAGGTCGTCAGTGCGACCGTCGGAAGACTCGCGGCTTCTTCAAAGGAAAGAGATCGAGGTTTGCGGGCCAGGAGGCCAACGGGAACAACGGCACGCTCGGCATAAGCACCAAGCCGGCGGTTGGGTAGCCGAGCGTAGACCTCATCGCCTGCCTTGAACGCGGAGCCCGCGGGTGCCGAGGCGGCTATACCCGCAATGTCGTAGCCCATGACCTGCGGGAAACTGAAGGGAAGCGTAGCTTTGAAGTGCCCTTCCCTCATCGAGATTTCGACCGGGTTGGTTCCCGCCGCCCGCACCTCGATCAGTGCCTCATCCGCGCTGGGAGTGGATCGGCAATCTCCCCAGAACACACTACCGAATTGTCGCCGTAACCCGTGATGAAAGCCGCGCGCATGCTCGATTCCTCCGCCGATCCGCCAGGACCTATTGGTCTCAATATTGAACCTTTAGCATCGCCACCGCGCTCGATCCTCGTGGCCGCAATTGCCGGGATCGCAGCAATGGGACATTCCGCGACACCTCGCCGTTTGCGAAAAGGCGCGGCGCCACCGTACTTGCGATAGCGATCGTTGGGTGAGGACACAGATGCCTCCTTTCGGGACGTGCTTTCAAGGCAAAGTCGGACCCGGCTACGCGCTTCAGGCGGCCACGCACGGAATTGTCAGGCGGGCTATTTGCCGGCCCAGCGTCACTGTGGTCTGGCCCGTATCGCGCTCGCTCGCGCCGATGCGCGCCCCCGGTTGTCGTTATTTCGTTCGGCTTGGGACTTCATGGCCGAAATGGAGGCAACAATGACATGGAAGGCGCTGCCGGGCGGACGTTATCTGTTAACCACGAGACACGCACGTCTTCACGTGAGGCCGACGTCTTTCGAATTTTGTCGAGGCGCGCCCGGGTAATCTGACGCCTGGCGTCACTTGGCTGTTGGAGGTTCGCATGAGGAGGATTGTCCACCACGAGCTCGGACAGCCGTCAGAATTGCTTCGGGCTGAAGAAGGCTCGTCCGAGCCACTCGGGCCAAACCAGGTTCGGGTCCGCGTTTCCTTCGCGCCGATCCATCCCGGCGATTTGCTGGGTGTCATGGGGTCGCCCGCGTTCGGCACACCGCCGTCGATAGGGCCAGGCGGGCGGGTACCAGGATTTGAAGGTGCCGGTGTCGTCAGCGAAGTCGGGGCGCGCGTCGATACAAGCCTGGGATTAAGGCAAGGACTCAGGGTCGCGTTCTTTCCTGCGCCCGGCTCGTGGCGCGACGAAGTGGTCGTTCCGGTCGGGTCCGTGACGCCGTTGCCGGACACGATTCCGGACGAAATCGGCGCGCAACTCCTGATCAACACCGCCACGGCGCTCACCGCGATCAGAACCGCGCATGAATCGGTGCCCCCAGACTCGCGCGCTAGCGTTGTCGTGCTGCTGACCGCCGCTGGATCTGCTGTCGGGCGCCTTCTAGGCAAGCTCCTGACCGACCGAGGGGTGAAAGTCATCCGGCTGGTGCGAAGCGAAGCGGGCGGGGAGAAACTGGCCGGGCTCCTGCCCGGCTCGCCGATCTTTGCGACGGACGCAGCCGGTTGGAAGGAGCGCGCAAGGGCCGCCGCCGACGGTACGAAGATTCACGTCGCGATCGACAGCGTCGGCGGTGCCGTGCTCGGCGACGTCGCTGACCTCTTGGCTGAAGGGACCGGGACGGTCGTCAATTTCGGCTCACTCGGCGGCGAGGCGAGCGATATCCGGCTGTTTGCGCCCCGCGCCCTGACGCTCAAAGGTGTGTTCCTCGGGCAGTGGATGCAGCAGCCGGCCGACGTGCGCCAAGCTGATATTGTCCTCGCACAACGGCTCGCGCTCGAGCCCCAGTCACTGTTCGAGGTTGCAGCGAGCTACCCGCCATCGCGGATCGGCGACGCAGTCGCGCATGTGGGCCGGTCAGGCCGGAATGGCGTGGTTCTCTTCGACTTCACCAGCGAGCGGGGAGCGGCATCATGAGGTTCGGAACGATCGGTGCCGGCCCCGTCGCGCTTGGATTCGCGCGAGAAGCCCTGAGGGCTGGTCATCAAGTGGTGTTGAGCAACAGGCACGGCGCGGACTCCCTTGCCGACGTCGTCGCTGAACTCGGGAATGGTGCATCGGCCGCCACAATCGCGGATGCGGCGAGCCTTGACTATGTCCTGTTCGCTGTCCCCTGGCCGAATGTCGAGGACGCACTTCGAGGCCTGCCGGCGTGGAACGGACGGGTCCTCATCGATGCGACGAACCCGTTCAGCGCGTACAGCCCCAAACTCGTATTGGCGGACCTTGGTGACAAGGGCGCGAGCGAGGTGGTCGCTGCGTTGGCACCCGGCGCCCGAGTTGTGAAGGCGTTCAATTCGATCGTCATTGAACGCTTCAACCAAGGGCCTGCAAAGGACGGTGGTCGCCGGGTTATCTTCGTATCCGGGGATCACGCGGAGCCTATCGAATTCGTGAAGAATCTGATCGCCAGCTTCGGCTTCGCGCCTATTCATCTTGGCGGCCTCGTAGTCGGCGGCCGCATGCAGCAGGCGGGCGGTCCACTCGCCGGCCGCGACCTTGTCGACTTCGGCTACCACTGAGTGAGGGAAGGCAAGCCCATGACCATCATCACGCCTTACCGCATCTCCGTCACCGACGCCGTGCTCGCCGACCTAAAGGCGAGACGTTGCAACACTAGTTGGCGGAAAGCCGAGTACCTAATCGATAGCTAGGCTCGGATTGATCAGGAATTTCTCGCCCGTCGCTCGACGGCTATAAGCCGCGATGAGGCCGGGATCGAGTGCCTCAAGCAGAGAGATGGTGCGGGTGTAGTGGCTGGCAAAGGTCGTCCTGATTTCACTGGCAACCCGCGCTTTCAACCGCGCCTCGACCTCCGGACCCACCTTGGCCAAGAAGTGAAAGAGCAGCCAGCCGCCGATACCCCACGCCATGCCGGAGCCACGCGTTAGCTCAATCGGTCCAGGATCGAGGGTGCCATAGATGTAAACCTGCTTGTGAACGGAAGAACCGTACATGTTGTACGTCTCTGCGGACGCGCCGGCGGCGACGGCCTCCATAGCATTAAGGATCTGGCCAGCGAGCTTGCCTCCGCCGATGGCGTCAAAGGCGAGGGTTGCGCCCGTCGCCTTGAGAGCCGAGACCAAATCGTCTCTGAAGCTTGCCTGAGCCGAGTTGACGATATGCTTTGCCCCAAGGCCCTTCAAAATTTGGACCTGCTCTTCGCTGCGGACGATGTTCACCAGTGGAATCCCATCCGCCTGGCAGAGTCGGTTTAGTATTTGGCCGAGGTTCGACGCCGCTGCCGTATGCACCAGGCCCTTGTGTCCCTCCCTTCTCGCGGTCTCCAGCATACCAAGCGCGGTTAGTGGATTGACAAAGGCCGAGGCTGCTTCTTCGGTCTTGATTCCGGCGGGCAAAACCAGGCAGTCGGCGGCCCTGGCTTTCCGGAGTTGTCCGTACATCCCCCCGACGAAGATCGATACGGTCTTCCCGAGCAGAGCCTGGGCTTCGGGCGATGGGCCAGCGTTTGTCACGACGCCTGCTCCTTCCAGACCGACCGGCATCGACTTCCCGATCCGGGCGGAGAGCGCGCGCATCACCGCGGGTGCGATCGGCGCCGCGACGACCGTCTGCCTGCCTTTTCCCGATGCCTTCGCTGAACTTACGTCGCCGCCGGCGAGCAAGAGCCCAAGGTCGGAGGGATTGATCGGCGTGGCCTCGACGCGAACGATCACCTCGTCGTTCTTCGGCGGCGACACGGTCACCTGAGCGAGCGATAGTTCGAGTGATCCGTCCTGCTTCACCAGCGAACGTAACCCCAGACTTGTTTGATCGACCAATGCCGTATTCCCTAGTTGTTACGATCGGCGCATATCAGGCGTCTCTTTCTGGCCAAGACGCTAAGCACAATCTTCGTGGATGATGAGGACGAGATCGCGATGGGTCCCGTACGTTTCTCACTTCGAGCTACCGTCCGCATTGAACCGTGCGAGATAGGTCCATAGGCTCGCGATTCCGGCCTGATCTTTCATACCCGCGAAAGCCATTTTGTTGCCGGGAACTTTCGTTTTCGGGTTTTGCATGAAGGCGGCGAAGCTTGCTTGATCCCAGGCGAAGCCAGAGTTTTTCAACGCGGGCGAATACTGGTATCCCGCGACTGCTCCGGCTTTGCGGCCAGCCAACCCGTTGAGCTCAGGGCCCAACTTGTTCTTGGCCCCCGTACCGACGGCGTGACAAGCTTGGCATTTCCCAAACACGGCTTTGTCTGCCGCACTGTCCTGCGCTGGCGCAGCGTCAGATTCTGCGAGGAGCGCGGCCGTAAGAATGACGTAGAAAGCTGCA
>Ga0137418_10001126_pt1 | contig 24499 bp, 29 predicted proteins | sample CZODoug3_1_2_16f_FD_122242 | JGI IMG/M metagenome (GOLD analysis project Ga0137418, IMG submission 122242) | Vadose zone soil fungal communities from Angelo Coast Range Reserve, California, USA - CZODoug3_1_2_16fungal (Hybrid Assembly) | ecosystem: Environmental > Terrestrial > Soil > Vadose...
GCGTCAGCGAATAGAACGGGCGCCCGTCAGGGTCCTGATAGTAGACCGGATCGTCGCTGGTCTGCGCAGCCGCGGGCGCAACAAGCGCCGCGGCTGACTCACCAGCCGAATGAAGGTGCCCGCGAACACCGATAAATGCGCCACCCGCCGCCGCTATCACAGCGGCGACGGCGACGCTCGCGAGGACGGCGCGTTTCACTTTTGCGCCGTAATGACAAGCTTGCTTTCGACCGTGCCGGTCTCGCCTTGAACCTTGGCGCCGAGCGAAAGCTGCCACCGGCCCGCCATTCCGAATGTGGCCTTGAACTTGTAGATGCCGGGTTCGCCGCCCGGCACCGACGCGACCTTGGTGGCCATCTCCTGCATGCCGTCCGGCGCCATATCGAGACGGGTCGCAAAGATAACGGCGTTCGGCACGATCTTGCCGGTCTTGGTGTTCATGAGCCGTACGGCAATAACCTTGTCGGGGCCGGCTTGAACACTCTGATCGACGAGCTCGAATTTGTAGTCCTTGATGTCGGCGCGTGCGATGCCGGCTGAACCGACCACGGCAATGCCGATCAGCGCTGCCCAGAGGGCGCGCGAGATGTGAAGCCTCTTCATTTTGAGATCCTCTGAAGTCATGGTCCTGCCGCAAGGCGGCATGCGTCGATCCGCGCGATCAAGCCGCGCGGCAGCGAACGGCGTCGTGACGCCGTTCAGACCAGAGTTCGAGGCGGATGTTCGGGAGGTGGGTGGCCGAGGCCCTCGGGCCATGAATCGTTCTGCAGCGAAGCGACGTCGCCCGAAGCGGTGAGAAACAGATGGACCACGGCGCTCGACATGCCGACGAAGCCCAGGGACGTGCAGGCCGCCATGAAGACGCACTTGTCGCAACCGACCGGCGTTGGCGCCTTCGACGGACAGCACGGCATGTCGCTTGCCATCTCGTCCGTCATGGCCGACGGAGACATCTCATCCGCCATCGCCTGCATCGACGCGTCGGAAGACATTTCCGCCATGGCAGGCCGGGAAACCGGAGCCAACGCAAGGCCGGCGATCACCAGGATCGCGAGCAGCCGGCGCATGGTAAAGTTTCGGTTCACGGTCCCAGAATCTCACATATGCGTCTCAATTGAAAGCCTCCGAGGTAAACAAATTGGTCGATCCAAAGCCGATCAACACCCCGGCGAGATGATCCTGCTGATCTCTTCGGGCTCGGAGAAGATCACGTCGGCCCTGTCGCCCATCATGCCCGTCGCCACGATTGCGGGGGGGGCGCCTTTCTGCAGCCCATCCTCACTCACATCAGTCTTAATCTCAGATTTCGCTCCCAGAAAGCGCGCGTTTTTCCGTCCGCAGTCGTCACCCGGTCCTTCTTGAGGGGAAATGCGGAAATCGCGTCTCTGAAGGAGCTGCGGGTGATGTATGGCCATCCGCAGCCCGCTCCGTTTCAGGCCGGATCACTAACCGGCGCCCGGCGACACGCAACCAGCTGGAACGGTGCGCATCGCCGCGCTCGTGTAACTGTCATTGACCCTTCGGACCGCCGCGATAGCGCCGAACGTTTCCACTCTCATCGGCCATCGGCGCGGCCTGGAAACGCGGCGTCATTACGGAGGATGCGAACGCAGAGCTTGGGTTGTTTTGCACGGCGGTTACGGTCCGCCTGGCTTCACTCGGCCAATAGCTCTTGTCCGTGATCGTCGAGCCCGCGTAGGCCGTCGCAGATATCGCCATCAGCGGCAGCAAGAGTGAAATCTTGAGAAGGTGTTTCGTTGACATGGTCCGGCTCCATCATTGCGAGAAGCGCCTCATGCGCTTCTAGTGATGAGTTCGGAGCAAATCGTCGGCCGGTTACAAGTTCACGCTGACGTGAAGGTCACCAGCGCAGAAGGCGCGGGCCAAGCACGACGCCAGCCAAGGTGCACAAGACGATCGTACCGCCGTACCAAAGGGCAACAAAGGGCAGCGAGTCGTCAACGCAATGCAGCGCGTAAGCGGCGGCGCTTATGCTTCCGGCGGCCAAGCCGACGAGGGCGCCTGTGCGGCGAAGGTCCGTGGGTGCCATGCGCCGCACGGCCCAGGTGATCAGCGCGAACGGTGCAATGGCGATAATTGGGATCGACAACAAGCATTCGAGCCATTGGTCTCCAACGATCATCCTCTCCCAGTGCGCGCTTGGCGCGAACGCGAGATTGACCGCTGCAAGCAGCAGAATCGCTGCAAACGGCGACGCGACCCAGACGATTGATATCCTTCGCTCGCCGCCGGGCCGCGCCAGTTTGGTCAGCATGATTGCTGTCAGGACGACCGTAACAATCGTGAAAGCGAGCTTCGAGAACAAGAAAATGAATGCGCGCGTCGTCGTCAGGTCCGCGCGGAAGCCGAAAGCCAGGAGAATAGCGGTGGCGGCTACGAGAGTGCCAACGGCAACTGCCGCGCCGACTACCCGCAATACGTATTTCCTATCAACCGGCTCGACATTGGTCCCGAGCATCGCGATCAAGTCATCTGTCTTCATTGCTGTCGCTCCCGCGCGATTGCGGCGGCCAACGCCCTCAAGCCCCGATGCACGCTTACCTTCACATTCGATTCCGACAAACCACAACGAGAGGCGGTTTCGGCGACGCTCAACCCCTCAAGCTTGACATATTCGATGACCCGCCGCGTCTTTTCCGGCAGTTGGCCGAGAAGCTTACCAAGATCATGAGTGCTTTCCGTATCATCATGATCCCCCTCCGCGATCAGATCAGGGGCCTCGTCGATCGGTACGTCGCGTAGCGATGTCCGCGTGCGCCGCAGGTGGTCGATGAGCTTGTAGCGCGCAATCGCGTGCACCCACGGAGTCAGGGGCTCGACGGGGTCGTAGGTATAACGGCGGGTATGGATCGCCAACAACGCCTCTTGCACCAGATCCTCCGCGTCCGTCGCACTTCTTCCAATGCGCCCGAGTTGCCGCCTGTAGTAGGCGCGCAGGTAGTTGCTCAAGGACGTCAGCAGCGAGCGATGAGCCGCCGCGTCGCCGTCGAGGCCAGCGAGCATCAGATTCTTCAGCTCGGCCTCGGGCGCCCACATGAGAAACTTACCTCTCTCTGTATTCGTCGAGGAAGGCTTCCCGGTTACAATACAAGGCGCCCAAAATGTATGCAATTTTGCGCGACCGGCGCGGCAGAGCCCGGGTAATATGAGATATCTCGTGGCGGGCTATCCGGCGGGCGGGATTTTCAGGCCAGCCATACGGACTAGATTACTTTAATGAGCGCATCTTGCCGTGGGTTGGCGGCGCGGATCAGGTCTGGAATACAGACACCAAGTTCTCCAGGACGGTGAGCGCGTCCCGCGTGCCGTCCGCTTCACCCTTTTCGAAATCATCCCCGGCTTGTCCCATGGTGTTAGTGACATGAGCGAGGCAAAGCACTTGAACCTTGGCCGAACTGGCAAAAGCATAGAGCGCAATGATGACAAAATACGGCGGCGCTGCACTGGGGGTGATTTGCCCGGCCGACGTAATGCTCAGCAGCAGCCGGCAACCGCTGGCAAATAGTTGCTCTGCAACCAGTACGGCGAAGGGCGCCCCTACCGCACATCCCACAATGCCCACCGTTTGGCCGGCCAAGGTGAACGTATCAAGCTGTGTATGGTAGCAAGCCCATGGCTTGAACAACCGAGCTTCGCCGCTTTTACGAAGGCGTCGGATCATATCGCCGTCGGGATCAAGGATGCAGACGGCGGGTACGTTGACAGCGGGCAGATTCTTTTGTCTGCGCGCCTCTCTAAGCAAGGCAGCAGGAAGAAAAACGGAGGGCGCCGCGGTGTTTTTCTTGTCCAAGATGGAAAGAATAAGGTCTTTCAAGGAGTCGATTTCTGGAACACGGCGCCATAGTGATAAAGAGGCAGTTCGACGACTCGCAGCAGTTTCAGCCCGGCGGCTTCTACAGGTTCAATGGTCTGTCGGGGTGTCATTCTCAATTCAGTTGCCGGTCCGCGTGGTTCGCCCAAAATCGTTGTTTCCTCACGTGGACGCGCGTGCCAATTCACGATTGCAAATTGACCACCGGGAACGAGTGTATCGCGGACCGATCGAGCCAGGCGAGTTCGATCCGGAACACCATGAAAAGCGTTAGCGAGGAAAATAAAATCAGCTTTTGTCGGCACCAGTGCGGCCAAGTCGTAAGCGTCGCCAGTGATAAAATCGCAGTTCGCCGCGCCACTATCCGCAAGACGGATGCGCGCCATGTCGAGTAGATTCGCGTCAATATCAACTGATGTGACGTGGCGCGCTACCTGAGCGACATTCAACGTGAACCAGCCATCGCCCGAACAAAGGTCGATGACATCCATTCCGGTCTTTAATCCTACTAACTCAAGCACCTTGGCGGGATCAGGCCACAGCGCCTCCCACCAGCCGGGGTCAGGCATCCCGGTGCCCTCGAAGAATCCAGGTAACGTCATGATCGCGTCAACACCGTCTCCGTTTGGAGGCCATTCTCTTGCGCGCGTTTCCCAATCACGAAACTGAACCGCATCTCGCCGCGTGTATGCCTGCGAAGGTCGACGTCGAAGCCCGCGTCCGTTGCCAGTTTAGCAACGTCGGCTTCCGGTCTGATATGATAGACCTCGCTTGGATAGGTTGCCCGGAATAACACATCTTCTGCCGGACGAAAACCAAGAACGAAGACACCTTCTGGTTTCAGCACGCGGCGAGCTTCGGTGAGATGATCGAGCGGAGCTTCCCAAAAATAGACTGTATGGACAGCGAAAACTTTGTCGAACGACTGGTCATCGAACGGCAACCGGTCGCTGCTCCCGAGGCGGAACTCAATTCGTTTCTCTGCCACCAACCGCCGATGTCGACGCATCGCGTGACCATGCATTACCGGTGAGAAGTCGATTCCGCAGAGAACACCGCGAGAGGCTGCATTCGCGGCCTTTGCCAAGGTGTCGCCGTGGCCACACCCAATCTCTAATACTGCGTCATCCGGCTGAAGCTGCAATAGCTTTAGAGCGAAATCGTTTTCGTCGGCCGTTTCCTTCGCCATCACGCGCGCAACGATCTGACCAAGCAGGCCGGAAGGTTTGCGTCCTTGCTCGGCTATAAACTGAGGTTTACGCATTAGCACCCTCGGCATTTCGATAGCGCCGCATCATAGAAATTCCATTTAGCCCGTATTGATCATTATCAAGCCATCGACCTGTGTTTGGGCCCGGATTACCTGTCAGACCGGCCAATCACGGCCATCAGCTCCGCTATCTTTTCCCGCTGATCGGTCTTGTTGCCGCTGGTGATCGCGTGTTCGACGCAATGCGACACGTGATCCTTCAGCACCTCTTCCTCGACCCGCCGGAGCGCGGCTCGAACCGCCGATATCTGCGTGACGATGTCGATGCAGTAGCGATCCTCGTCGACCATCTTGGACAGGCCGCGGACCTGGCCTTCGATCCGGCTCAGGCGTTTTTGGCAGGATGTCTTGATGTCTTTTCGCATCCGCCCTATATACCCCTACAGGGTATGGGTTGCAAGTGGCACGACGGAGAACGCGATGACCAAGGCCGAAACCGACGCAGTCGACGCTGCAAAGGGTTCCGGGTGCTGCGGTGGAACCCACGATCACTCCGGTCACGGGCATCATGACCATCGCCCCGACGGCAAAGCGCGCGTGCGCGACCCCGTCTGCGGGATGAACGTTGATCCCGCGGCCAGCCCGCACCGGTTCGACCATCGCGGCGAGACTTTTCATTTCTGCTCGGCCGGCTGCCAAACCAAATTCGCCGCCGATCCGCAAAAATATCTCGACAGCAGCAAACCCAAAGCCGCCGCGCCGGAGGGCACGATCTACACCTGCCCGATGCATCCGCAGATCCGAAAGGTCGGTCCCGGAAGCTGCCCGATCTGCGGCATGGCGCTGGAGCCCGAGGTCGCGAGCCTCGATGCGCCTCCCAATCCCGAACTCGCGGATATGACGCGCCGGTTCTGGATCGGCCTCGTGCTCTCGGTGCCGCCGGTCGTGCTGGAGATGGGCGGCCACCTGGTCGGCGGGCACGGCTGGGTCGATCAGACGCTGTCGAACTGGATTCAGCTGGTGTTCGCCACGCCCGTTGTGATCTGGGCGGGCTGGCCTTTCTTTGTGCGCGGCTGGCAATCGCTGGTCACGCGCAACCTCAACATGTTCACCCTGATCGCGATGGGCACCGGCGTGGCCTATGGCTACAGCCTGGTCGGCACCATCGCCCCCGGTATTTTTCCGGCAACCTTCCGCGGGCACGGCGGCGCCGTCTCGGTCTACTTCGAGGCCGCCGCGGTGATCACGGTCCTCGTTCTTCTGGGCCAGGTTCTGGAGTTGCGTGCCCGCGAGGCCACGTCCGGCGCCATCAAGGCGCTGTTGCAATTGGCGCCCAAGACTGCCCGCCTTGTCGATGATGACGGCGCCGACCATGAGGTCGAGATCGACAGCCTGAAGGTTGGCGACAAATTGCGCGTCCGGCCTGGAGAAAAAGTGCCGGTCGACGGCGTCATCCTTGAAGGCCGCTCGGCGCTCGATGAATCGCTGGTGACCGGCGAATCCATGCCCGTCACCAAGGAGAGCGGCGGCAAGGTGATCGCAGGCACGCTCAACCAATCCGGCAGTTTCGTGATGCGCGCCGACAAGGTCGGACGCGATACCCTGCTTTCGCAGATCGTCAAGATGGTGGCAGAGGCGCAACGCTCGCGCGCACCGATCCAGCGGCTGGCCGATCAGGTCGCCGGCTGGTTCGTGCCGACTGTTATTGTGGTGGCACACGTCGCCTTTGGCGCCTGGGCAATGTTCGGCCCGGAACCCCGGATGGCGTTCGGCCTGGTCGCCGCCGTCAGCGTGCTGATCATCGCCTGCCCCTGCGCGCTCGGCCTCGCCACCCCGATGTCGATCATGGTGGGCGTCGGACGCGGCGCCCAGGCCGGCGTGCTGATCAAGAATGCCGAAGCGCTGGAGCGTATGGAAAAGATCGACACGCTGGTGGTCGACAAGACGGGAACGCTGACCGAGGGCAAGCCCAAGGTGGTCTCGATCGTCGCTGCCGGCGGATTTCAGGAGGCCGATATTCTGCGGCTGGCGGCGAGCGTCGAACGCGCCAGCGAACATCCACTCGCTGACGCGATCGTGCGGGCCGCCAGGGAGCGCAATCTCGATTTGGGCAAGGTCGAAGAGTTCGACTCGCCGACCGGCAAGGGCGCCACCGGCAAGGTCGACGGCAAAATCGTTGTTCTGGGCAATGCCAGCTTCCTGGCATCGCTCGGCATCGAAACCCGGTTCCTGGAAGAACAAGGTGAGCGTCTGCGCGGCGAGGGCGCCACCGTCATCAATATCGCGGTCGACGGAAAGCTGGCCGGGCTCTTCGCCATCGCCGACCCGGTCAAGCCATCGACCCCGGATGCCCTGAAGGCGCTGGCGGCGGAGGGCATCAAGGTCATCATGCTGACCGGGGACAACCGGACCACGGCGAACGCGGTGGCGCGAAAGCTCGGGATATCAGACGTCGAGGCGGAAGTGCTTCCGGACCAGAAGAGTGCGGTGGTGGCCAAGCTGCAGAAGGCCGGGCGCGTCGTCGCCATGGCCGGAGACGGCGTCAACGATGCGCCGGCGTTGGCGGCGGCGGAAGTCGGCATTGCGATGGGCACCGGCACCGATGTTGCGATGGAGAGTGCTGGCATAACACTTCTGGGGGGAGATCTGGGCGGCATCGTTCGCGCGCGCCGGCTGTCGCAGGCGACCATGAGCAACATCCGGCAGAACCTGTTCTTCGCGTTCATCTACAACGCCGCCGGCATCCCGATTGCGGCGGGTATTCTCTATCCCCATTTCGGAATCCTGCTCTCGCCGATCATTGCCGCCGCGGCCATGGCGCTGTCTTCGGTGAGCGTGGTTGGCAACGCATTGCGACTGCGCGTGACACGTCTATGATTTAGTCGGCCGGGGGCATCGGAGATCGTGCGCCTGCAAGCTGTGGAGTAGCCTCATGGAGAATTTTACCCCGCTCTCGGCGGCGATCGGTGGCGGCCTGATCGGCCTGTCCGCCGTCCTGCTGATGCTGCTGACCGGCCGGATCGCCGGCATCAGCGGCATATTCGGCGGCCTTCTCGATTTCGGCAACGACGACAAAGGCTGGCGCATCGCCTTCATCGCAGGGCTCATTCTCGCGCCGCTGATGGCCGGCTGGATCGGGCATGCGATGCCAACACCGAAATTGCCGGCAAGCTGGATTGTCATTATCGCGGCCGGCCTGCTGGTTGGTTTCGGCACCAGGCTCGGCGGCGGCTGCACCTCGGGCCACGGCATCTGCGGCGTGGCACGCCTGTCCAGCCGTTCCATCGCGGCAACCGTCATCTTCATGCTGACCGCGATCGCGACGGTTGCGATCACCCGTCATGTGTTGGGAGGCTGAACCATGCCGATGATCGCATCCCTGTTGTGCGGATTGATATTCGGCGCTGGTCTGCTGATTTCCGGAATGGTCCAGCCGACCAAGGTCTTGGGCTTTCTCGATATCTTCGGCGCGTGGGATCCAAGCCTTGCCGTGGTGATGGTTGCGGCACTCGCGGTCTCGGTTCCGGGCTTCATGCTGGCGAATGGCCGGTCGCGGCCCCTGCTTACGGCGCGAAGCTTCTGGCCGACCAAGCGCGATATCGACTCGCCGCTTATCGTTGGGGCGGCATTATTCGGTATCGGCTGGGGGCTCGTCGGCTTGTGTCCGGGGCCGGCGTTGGAAAGCCTCGCGACGCTGTCGCTACCCGTGATCGTCTTCGTCATTGCGATGGCCGGAGGCATGGCGCTGCACAATGTCTGGCAAAAGCTTCAACCGAAGCTTCGGAACGAACCGGCTGTAGGCAACGCCGACGGATGACAATCCGGCGCTGACGGCTTCCAGATCTCAGGCGGCCACGCTGGATTTTCTGCCGGGCAGCCCGGCGCGGGCGAGCCCGCCATAGAGCGCTTCATTGGGCATTTCGGATCGCAGGATCGAGCGCACGGCTATCAGTTTCTCGATATCGATGCCGGTATCGAATCCCTTGCTTTCGCAAAGGAACACCAGGTCCTCGAACACCACGTTGCCGGTGGCGCCGGGCGCGAACGGGCAACCGCCAAGGCCGCCGAGCGAGCCGTCGAGAATACGCGCGCCGGCATCGAGGGCTGCCGATGCGTTGGCAATGCCCATGCCCCGCGTATCGTGCAGATGAACGCAGACCGGTTTCGCGCCGGAGATGTTCACGATCGCCTTGGTCAATTCGCCCACCTGCTTCGGGCCGGCATAGCCGACGGTGTCGGCGACCGCGACGAAATCAACGCCGGCTTCAAGGCATTTTTCGGCCAGCTTGATCACTTCCTTCGGGTCTACCGGACCCGCGATCGAACAGCCCAGCGCCATCGAGATCGCGGCATTGACGATCGGCCTGTGCGAACTTGCATCGCGCAACTCGCAAAGCCGTTTGACGTTGGCAATGGCGGAATCGCGCGACCGGTTGGCGTTGGCCTGGCTGTGTTCCTCGGTGGCCGAAACCACCGACGCGATTTCAGCAACCCCTGACGCCAGCGCTTCATTGACGCCGCGTTCATTGAGCGCCAGCGCCACGCCATGCGCGCCCGGCAGCGATGCGATGGTGCGGACGATATCGCGCACGTCGGCGAACTGCGGAAACGTCGACGCCGGCAGGAACGAGCCGACCTCGAAATGCCGCACGCCGGCGCCGTATTCGTCGCGGACCCAGCGCTGCTTCGCCGCCGTCGACGGAAACGTCTTCACCAGTTGCAGGCCATCCCGCAAGCCAACCTCACGCAAACTCACTCTGCTGTCGGGATAAACCTCTTGAACGCGGGTCATGCGAGCCTCACAGCGGTTTTGCTGGTTGGAGAAAAATCCTGCCCATCAAGCTCGGCACGAACAGCGGATGTATCGGCGCCGAGCGCCGGCACTCTCAGTCCTTCGCCGATGCTCGCCCCGTTCCACTCGATCGGGAGTGCGGGAACGCGGAACGACTCTCCATTGGCATTGACGTTATTGACAAGCCCGCCGGGGCGCAACACGTGCGGATCGTCAAACAGATCTTCCGGACGGTTGATCGGCGAGAAGCAGATATTCAGCCGGTCGAGTTTCGCCGAAAGCTCTGCCGCGTTGCAGTGCTTGATCACTTCGGTCACGCGCGGAATGATCCTTGACCGCGCCAGAATCCGGTCCGTGGTCGTGCGCAAGTTGGGATCGTCCAAAAATTCCGACAGACAAAACTCCCGGCAAAAACTCTGCCAATGGCCTTCGGTGACGACGCCGATGAAAATGCGTTCGCCGCCCGCGGTCTCGAAAATATCGTAGATCGGCCAGGCGTGCTCGCGTTCTGGCATCGAGCGCGGCTTCACGCCGGTCATCTCGTACTCGACCATGTGCTGGGCCACCAGGAACAGGCAGTTTTCGAACAACCCGATACGAATATCGGCGCCCGTGGCACCGCTGCGTTTCTGGTAGAGCGCTGCGAGAATCGAGATCACCCCGAACATGCCGCCCATGATGTCGTTCGCCGACGAACCTACCCGCTGCGGTTTTTCGCTGGTGCCGGTCATGGCGGCGAGGCCCGACATCATCTGCACGACCTCGTCGAGGGCAGGGCGATGTTGGTAGGGACCGGACAGAAATCCTTTGTGTCCGGCGACAATCAGATGCGGATATTTTCGCCGCAGTTCATCCGCGCCGAGCCCCTGCTTTTCCAGCTGCCCGTCGCGGAAATTTTCCAGGAATACGTCGGCGCTGGCCAGCAGCCGGTCCATCGTCTCGCGGTCCTCCTCTTTGCCGAAGTCGAGAACGACGCTGCGCTTGCCGCGATTGAACAGCGGGAAGAACGACGTTCCCATTCCGCCAAGGCTGCGGGTCTTGTCACCGGCAGGCGGCTCGACCTTGATCACATCGGCGCCGAGCTGCGCCAGAATCATGCCGCAGGTCGGACCCATCACCATATGGGTCATCTCGACCACCCTCACGCCCGCCAGCGGCAGTCCCGTCCCGGTCATCCTCGTCTCCATTGTTCTTTCCGTCCGCGGCTGAGCCCTACACTAGGCTTCCATGCGCTATCTGAAAAATATAATCTGGCGAATAGTACGTTCTCCCCTCTAGAACGCCGATGCCGCCGATTTGAAGTTCCCGCACCCATGGATTCGCGCCAGCTCCGGTATTTCATCGCGGTTTACAATCCGCCATCGGAAAAGGATCTGATCGCCGAGCCGGTGCTCGAAGAGCAGATGTTCTGCGTCGGGACGGCCGAGGTCATCATCGGCACCTTCGGCCCGAACGTGCGCGGCAAACCGCTCGACGCCTGAGCCCGCGCCGGCTCTTGCCGAACCCGTTGCGCATGGCTACCTCTCGCAAGGGCTTTTCGCAGAGGGTGAACCATCATGCTCGACGCCGCCGTCAAGGCGCTTTCGCAAATCCTGTCGCCGCCGATGCGTTCCATCCTGTGGCGGTCGATTGGCCTCGCACTGGTGCTGATCGTGGTGCTGGCGATCGGCCTGCAGCGGCTGCTGAGCTGGTTCGCGGTATCGGGCGAGGTCTGGGCCGAGGCGATGCTCGGTCCCAACTTTCACACCCTGCTCAATGTGCTCGCCTGGATCGTCTCGGTTGCCGCCGGTCTCGGCGTCGTGTTCGGCGCGGTGTTTTTGATGCCCGCGATCACCTCGCTGGTGGCGAGCGTGTTTGTCGACGACGTCGCCGAGCATGTCGAGCGCGAACATTATTCGGCGGAACGCCCGGGCACCGCGCTGCCGTACGGCCTTGCCATGACCGAGGGCGTCAAGACCGCGCTGCTCACCATCCTGGTCTATCTGATCGCGCTGCCGTTCGTGTTCGTGGCCGGTGCCGGCTTCATCGCGTTCTTCATCGCGACCGCATGGCTGTTGGGGCGGGAATATTTCGAGCTCGCGGCGATGCGGTTCCGTCCGCCCGCCGAAGCCAAGGCGATGCGCAAGCAGAATGCCGCGCTGGTGTTCACCGCGGGGCTGGTGATCGCGGCGTTCGTGTCGATCCCGATCGTCAATCTGGCGACGCCGCTGTTCGGCATGGCCTTCATGGTTCACATGCACAAGCGGTTGAGCGGGCCAAGGCCGGAATTGATCGAGCCTTCGCGAAAGACGAGCGTGCCGGTGGTGTGATGCCCTCATGGTGAGGAGCGCGTCTTCGCGCGTCTCGAACCATGAGGCCCATCCTTCGAGACGCCGCGCAGCAGCGCGGCTCCTCAGGACGAGGTGGCGCGAGTTGATATGCGATCCGCCCGCGCTACGGCCGCGAGAACCCGAACCGCTGCATCAGCGCCCGTGCGGCACCGAACGGCACAGGCGTGAGAGGTCCCGGCGGCGCACGGGTGATAAAAGTCACAAAGCCGAGTGCGACGATCGCGAGCCAGAACGTCAGCCAGAAGCCGTCGATATAGGCAAGCACGTTCGATTCGCGCTGCACCAGCGCCGAGAGCGATCCCAACGCACGCGCCGGTGCGATCGCCGCGCCGTGGCTCGCGAAACTATCGGCCAGTTGCTTGAGTATTCGCGAAACGTTGTCGCTGCCGTTCGCCAGATGCTGCCCGATGAAGTTGGAATGGATCTGCTCGCGGACGCGCAGCCAGGTGCCCATCAGCGCGACGCCGATCTCCGCGCCGCCGAGCCGCATGATCTGGATGTAGGCGGCGAATGCCGTCGCCCGGGTCGGGTCGGAGTTGGACAGCGCGAGGATGATGATAGGCAGCAGCGTGAACGCCTGCCCGATCGATTGGAGAATTACGATCGGGACGAAATCGCCGAGCGCCCAATCATGCGTCAATTGGGTCCCCAATAGATTCGCCGCGGCGAAAGCGGACAAGCCCGCGATCAGCACGAAGCGAGGGTCGACATGCCGGAGCAGGAAGATCGACACCGGCACCATCACGAACATCGGCAGGGCGCCATAGACCAGCAGCAGCGTGCCGGTTTGTTCAGGACGCAACTGGCCGACGACGCTGAGAAAATTCGGCACCAGCGATGAATTGGACAGGCTGGTGAGCGTGTAGAGAAGAATGACCACCAGCGACAGCCCGACATTGCGCGAAAACAGCACGTTGATATGGGCCCAGGGCTGGCGAACCATTGCCTCGTTGATCAGAAAAGCGACGCACAGCAGGCCGCCGCTCACCAGCAGCGCCATGACCGTGCCGGATCCCAGCCAGTCGAGGCGATTGCCCTGATCGAGGCCGGCATAAATCATCGAAACGCCGGTGCCCAGCAGCAGCATGCCGCCCCAGTCGGCATCCCGCAGCAGCGGCCGGTTGACCTCTTCATGAGGGGTCCCGAGGTAGACCATCAATCCCATCAGCGGCGCGATGATTACGCCCTGCCAGTACAGCCACTGCCATCCCCAATGATCGACGTAAAAGCCGACCAGCGCCGTGCTGGTATCAAGCGAGAAGCCGACCCGAATTGAATAGATCGCGATCGCCGGCAGCCACCACCGGATCGGCAGATTACGGATGATAATCATCAGGGTGGCCGGAACGAACGTGCCCAGCAACAGGCCGTGAGCAATGCTGAGCACGATCAGCGCGTTGTAATCGCGCACCAACGGGATCACCAGCGAGACCAGGGCATAGACAAGGCTCGGAATGCCGAGCATACGCCGCAGGCCGAACACCGTCGCGAGCCAGGCCACCGCGGGTGCGATGAAGATCTGCGAGCCGATCGCCGCGGTGGAGAGCCAGGCGCCCTCGTCGAAGCCAAGCGAAAAAGCGCCGCGAAGGTCCGGCAATCCGACCGAGGTCAACCGGCTGTCGAAGTTGGCGAGGAAAGAGCCGAGCAGCACGGCGCCGACCGCAAACAACGGCTGAGGTGCGATGCCGCCACGCGAGAGCGGCCCATGGCCATCGTCACGTCCGGCCTCGCTACTTTCCGCCATCGGTTCCCGCTTCGTCTGTGTGAATTTTGGTGACCACCGACATGCCCGGCAGCAGCCGCTCCAGCAGCGGCTGGTTCTTGTCGAGCGCGATCCGAACCGGAATGCGCTGAACCACCTTGGTGAAATTGCCGGTGGCGTTGTCGGGCGGCAGCAGCGCGAATTGCGATCCGCTGGCGGGCGCGATCCGCTCGACCCGGCCATGCAATCGCTCGCTTGGGAAACTGTCGACGGTCACGTCGACCGGCTGGCCCGGTTTCACCCGGGTGAGCTGGGTCTCCTTGTAGTTGGCGATGACATAGACATTTGGCAGCGGCACGACATTGATCAGGTTGCTTCCGATATTGACGTAGTCGCCCGGCTGCACCTGACGCTCGCCGACCACGCCGTCGAAGGGCGCCACGATCTTGGTGTAGCCGAGCTTGAGGCGGGCCGCCGCCAACGCGGCCCTGGCACCCTGCAGATCCGCTGCACGCTGCAACTTGGTGCCGGAGAGCACCTCGAGTTGGTGACGCTGCGCCGCGACCAAGGCCCGGCTCGCCCGGACATCAGCCTGCGCGCGGGCGTAACCCGCGGTGGCCTGCTCCAGCTTTTGCCGGGTGCCGGCTTCGGTCTGTGTCAGGGACTGTTGCCGCTCCTGCTCCTGACGGGCTTCAACCTCCTGAGCGGCCGCGGACACCTGTTGCGCCTCGGCTTGCGCAATGGTGGCGTATTGCAGCTCCACCTGATTGGCGAGGTTGTCGAGCGCCGCCTGTGCGCCGGCGACGCCGGCCTCCGCCTGGGCGACCTGGGCCTGGTAGTCGGCGGGATCGATCTGAACCAGGAGATCGCCAGCCTTGACGCGCTGGAAATCGTTCGCGGCGACGGCAAGAACTTCACCGGCGACCCGGCTGCTCAGCCGTGTCAGCTCGGCCCTGACATAGGCGTCGTTGGTGGTCTGGATGACGGCGCTGCCGACCCAGGCGTCCCAGCGCAGCGTCGCCAGCACGATGAATCCGAACGCGGCCAGCACGGCGAACAGCGGAATCGCGAAGCGACCCCAGGGATGACGTGGTCCGGGCGGCGGCTGCGGCGTTGGCGCATCGGCTGGCGCAGCCGCAGCCGGCGGAGGTGATGTTGATCCAGCCTGACTTGCGGCGGGCGCCGCGCGGATCTGCTCTTGCTGACTCAAACGGAGCCCCCTTTTTCCAGATCATTCTCTCGGCCAACGACCGAAAGAAGATTTCGCATGCCGGACGATGCGGTAGGTATGACGCCGATGATGCCTCAAACCGTCTTTTCCGGCCAGCGGCAGAGATCGTTGATCAGGCATACCTCGCAGCGGGGCTTGCGGGCGAGGCAGGTGTAGCGGCCGTGCAGGATCAGCCAGTGATGCGCGTGCAGCATGAACTCCGGCGGGATTACGCGTTCGAGGCCAAGCTCCACCTCGAGCGGCGTATCGCCCGGAGCCAGACCTGTTCGATTGCCGACCCGAAACACATGCGTGTCCACCGCCATGGTGTGTTCGCCGAACGCCATGTTGAGCACGACGTTGGCGGTCTTGCGGCCGGCGCCCGGCAGCGATTCCAGCTCCGCGCGGGTGCGCGGCACCTCGCCGGCGAATTCGGCGATCAGTTTTTCCGACAGCGCGATAACGTTCTTCGCCTTGTTGCGATAGAGCCCGATGGTCTTGATGTATTCGCGGACTTTTTCCTCGCCGAGCGCCAGCATCCTTTGCGGCGTGTCGGCAACCGCGAACAGCGCGCGCGTCGCCTTGTTGACGCCGGCATCGGTCGCCTGCGCCGACAGAACCACGGCAACGAGCAGGGTGTAGGGGTTGAGATGCTCAAGCTCACCCTTCGGCTCCGGATTGGCTTTGCGAAAACGGCTGAAGGCTTCGTACACCTCGGCTGGTGTCCAGGGCCTGGGAGCCCTGACCGATTTTTTCGCAGCCCGCGTCGGGCCCGATTTAGCCGCAGCCTTTTTCGCTGCGCTTTCGCGCGACTGGCTTGCGGCGGCGCGTTTGCGGGATTTTTGGGCGGGTTTAGCGGTGGTGGGCTTCGATTTGGTCAGAGGTCTGCGGATGATTTTCGACATGATCCGGGTATACTGACCTGTGATGACCGCAGGCAACGATTTTGACAATCCAGAGCCGGCACAGCCGGAATTGTTCTCGGCGCTGCTGACGCCGCACCGCTCGCTGAACCGTGCTGGTTTTCTGGTGCTGATGGGGTTTCTCAGCGCGGTCAGCTTCGTCGCGGGGCTGGCGTTTCTGCTGATGGGCGCGTGGCCGGTGTTGGGCTTTTTCGGCCTCGATGTGCTGGCGATCTACTGGGCATTCCGGATCAATTTCCGCGACGCCAAGGCCACCGAGGAAATCCGGGTGACGCCGTCGGAGCTTCGCGTGCGCCGGGTGAGCCACCGCGGCCATGTGGTCGAATGGGTGCTCAATCCGCTGTGGGTGCAGCTCGACCAGAAATGCCACGCGGAATTCGGTATCGAAAAGCTTTATCTGGTCTCGAGCGGCCGCCGGGTTTCGGTCGCACGATTCCTCGGTGCCGACGAAAAGGCAAGCTTTGCCAAAGCCTTAACCGCAGCACTACAGGCCGCCAAGCGTGGCCCGACCTATAATCCGGTGGTATGAACCGCTATCGGGAATCGGGTGGTTTGGACACCGCGCCCAGCCTACATCAGATCCATGATGAACCTCGCCATGAATGAGCACCGCCTCACAAAACCGGGCCCCCAGAACGCCGCGCTGCGCGACTATGATTCGGTGCGCCGCGCTATCGCCTTCATCTCGGAGCACTGGCGCGCGCAACCGACCATCGAATCGATGGCGGATGCGGCCGGCGTGACGCCGGATGAGCTGCACCATCTGTTTCGCCGCTGGGCCGGGCTGACGCCAAAGGCCTTCATGCAGGCGCTGACGCTCGATCACGCCAAGGGCTTGCTGCGCGATTCCGCCAGCGTGCTCGATGCCGCGCTCGACTCCGGGCTTTCGGGCCCGGGACGGCTGCACGACCTGTTCGTGACCCATGAGGCGATGTCGCCGGGCGAATGGAAGAACGGCGGCGCCGGCATGACGCTGGCTTACGGATTTCACCCGTCGCCGTTCGGCACCGCCATCGTGATCGCCAGCGGCCGGGGCCTCGCCGGTCTTGCCTTCGCCGATCCCGGCGAGGAGCAGGCCTCGCTGGCCGACATGCAGCGGCGCTGGCCGCGCGCGAGCTATGTGGAAGATCGCGACGGCACCGCCGCGCTGGCGCAGCGCATCTTCGACACCAAACTTTGGCGCGCGGATCAGCCGCTGCGCGTGGTCCTGATCGGCACCGACTTCGAGGTGCGGGTGTGGGAGACGCTGTTGAAAATCCCGATGGGCCGCGCGGTCTGCTATTCGGATATCGCGACCAAGATCAACAGCCCCAAGGCGTCGCGCGCGGTCGGCGCCGCGGTCGGAAAAAACCCGGTCTCGTTCGTGGTGCCGTGCCATCGCGCGCTCGGCAAGGGCGGCGCGCTGACCGGCTATCACTGGGGCATCACCCGCAAGCAGGCGATGCTGGGCTGGGAAGCCGGGCAGGTGGGCATTCACTAGCCTCCGTGATTGCATGGTTCGAGACGCGCGGCGTTGCCGCGCTCCTCACCATGAGGCTCAGGATAACCTCATCCTGAGGAGGCGCGAAGCGCCGTCTCGAAGGATGAAGCCATCGCTGGCGGCATCACCCAAAGCATTGCGGGCTACATAGCTGTACGTTCCGCCGGATCACGCCGCGAGATCGAGCTTCGATGCAACGGTGGCATCCGCATTGAGCCGGTAGATGATCGGCACGCCGGTGGCGAGTTCCCGCGCCAGAATTTCCTTCGGCGAAAGCTTCTCCAATACCATGATCAGCGCGCGCAGCGAGTTGCCGTGCGCTGACACCAGCGTGCGCTCGCCGCGCAGCACGCACGGCAATATTTCCTGAACGTAATAGGGCAGGGTACGCGCCAGCGTGTCCTTCAGGCTTTCGCCGCCGGGCGGCGGCACATCATAGGAACGCCGCCAGACGTGGACCTGCTCCTCGCCCCATTTCTTGCGGGCGTCGTCCTTGTTGAGCCCCGACAGATCGCCGTAATCGCGCTCGTTGAGCGCCAGATGTTTCTTGACCGGAAGGCCGGTCTGCCCCAGTTCGGTCAGCATCAGATCCAGCGTGTGCTGCGCGCGCAAAAGCACCGACGTGAACGCGATGTCGAACGACAACCCCTGCGCCTTCAGCTTGCGGCCGGCATCGATGGCCTCGGCGACGCCTTTCTCGGTGAGGTCGGGATCCTTCCAGCCGGTGAAGAGATTCTTCAGATTCCATTCGCTCTGGCCGTGACGCACCAGCACGAGAAGACGATCGCTCATTCCATAATTCCGTTTCGATTGGGGAATGTAAGATTCTCAGAACTCGCCAAGGCCAAGCACGTCGGCCATCGAATACAATCCGGGCTTCTTGTCGCGCGCCCATAATGCGGCCTTGATGGCACCTTGCGCGAACATCGTCCGGTCCTCGGCCCTGTGCGTCAGTTCGATGCGTTCCATCGCGCCTGCAAAAATCACGCTGTGATCGCCGGTGACGGTGCCGCCTCGCAACGACGCAAAGCCAATGTCACCCCTTGTGCGCGCACCGGTCTGGCCGTCGCGTCCGCGCGCGGAATGCGCGTCGAGCGATATCTTGCGGCCCGCTGCGGCGGCTTCGCCGAGCAGGAGTGCGGTACCGGACGGCGCATCGATCTTGGCCCGGTGGTGTATCTCCAGAATTTCGATATCGAAATCGTCATCCAGCGACTGCGCGACGCGCTTGACCATTGCTGCCAGCAGATTGATCCCGAGGCTCATATTGCCGGACTTGACGACGATGGCGCGGGTCGTGACGCTCTTGATCACGGCGTCATCCGACACCGAAAGACCTGTCGTGCCGATGACGTGGACCAGGCCCCGCTGGGCGGCGATCGCGACATTGGCAATGGTGGCGGCGGGCACGGTGAAGTCGAGGATGCCGTCGGCGTTGGCCGACAGCGACCACAGATCGGCCGAGAGCAGGACCCCACTGGGGGGCAGGCCCGCCAGCACCCCGGCATCCTTGCCCAGCAGTTCAGAGCCGGGCGCTTCCAGCGCGCCGGTGAGGACGGCGCCGGGGGTTTCCGCGATGACACGCGTCAGCGCGCGGCCCATCCGGCCGCCGGCACCCGCAACGATCAAGCGCATGTCGGACATTTTTCGAACCTCGCCCTTGCGTATAGCCGGGGCAGGCAGTTCCGGCAACCAATCAGGCTTCCGGTTAAGGCTGCGGCCCGTCGTAACCTTCGATGATCACGAGGTCGCTTTCGGCGTGGGGACTGCGGATCGCGACCAGGCGAGCGTATTCCGGTGAATTGTAGCAGGCGAGCGCGGTTTCATAATCCTTGAATTCCAGCACCACGTTGCGGGTCCGCGAGGAGCCTTCCTGACCTACAAACCGGCCGCCGCGGACCAGAAACTTGGCGCCGTATTTGTTGAATACCGCGCCGTTCTGCGCGACGTATTCCTTGTAGCCGTCCATGTTGTGAACATCGACCCGCGCGATCCAGTAACCCTTTGCCATCTGCATTCTCCCTTTTTGTTAGCTAGAGCGGGATGACTTTTCTTCGAATCGTCATCCCGCTCTATCTTTTTGTTTGAGCATGATCTTTTCGGAAAACCGGTACCCACTTTTCCGGATCATGCTCTAGGCCAGCGCCTGCGCGATCTCGGCCTGGATGCCGTCCGCCGCGGCCCTGGGATCGGCGGCTTCCAGCACGGGCCTGCCGACCACCAGATAATCCGCGCCGGCGGCAATCGCGCGCGCCGGCGTCATGATACGCTTCTGGTCGCCGGCTGAAGCCCCCGCAGGCCGAATACCTGGGGTCACCAAATTCATCTGGTGACCGACAATCTTGCGCAAGGCGGCCGCCTCCTCGGGCGAGCACACCAGGCCGTCGACGCCGAGCACCTGCGCCTGCTGGGCGCGGGCCTCGACCAGATCGGACACGCCGAGCCGATAGCCGGCGGCGTGCAGATCGCCGTCGTCATAGGAAGTCAGCACCGTGACGGCGAGGATTTTCAAGCCCGATCCCGCGCGTGCCCCGACCGCCGCCTTCATGGTTTGCGGATAGGCGTGCACGGTCAGGAATGTCGCGCCGAGCTGCGCGACGCTCTCGACGCCGCGCGCCACCGTATTGCCGATGTCATGCAGCTTGAGATCGACGAAGACCTTCTTGCCTTTATCGGCGAGTTGACGGACCAGCGGCAAGCCGCCGGCATAAGCGAGCTGATAGCCGATCTTGTAGAATGTCACGCTGTCGCCGAGCCGGGCGATCATCGCTTCCGCGGCGGCGACGCCGGGCAGATCGAGCGCCACGATCAGTCGGTCGCGGGGAGCGATATTGGTTTGCTGCATGTCACCTCACATCATGCGCTGGGAAACGTCGATCAACTGCCGCACCAGCGCGCCCAGCGCCTCGATATCAGCCGGATGTTTCAATCTGTCCATATCATCATAGGCCTGATCGGCGAACGACAGTGCGAGCTGGTTCGGGATAACCGTCGCGTGGCAGGCGGACAAGATCAGCCGCAGCGCCGCCAGGGCTCGGGTTCCGTCGAGCCGGCCTGCCGACGCCGCCGCAATTGCAAACGGCCGCTCGCGAAAAACCTGGCCGCGCGCCTCGGGAGCATCCTGCACCCGCGTCACCCAGTCGACGGTATTCTTGACCAAAGGCGGCACCGAGGAATTGTATTCCGGGGTCACGATCAGGACGCCGTGATGCGCACCAATCATGCGCTTGAGATTGATCGCATTCTTCGGCACGCCCGATTTGGCCTGCAGGTCGCCGTCATAAATAGGCAGCGGAAAATCGTCGAGCGAAATGCGCGTGACTTCCGCGTCGGCTTGCGCGAATTCATAGGCTGCTGTCGCCGCCAGCCTCGCATTGTGCGAGCCGGTGCGCAGCGAGCCGGGGATCACGAGGATTTTCAGCGCTGACATGATTTCATATCGCGTTCAGAACGAACCCGCTGCGCTGGCAGCGGCAGAGCATTTTCCGGCTAAGTGGAATCCGGTTTAAGTTTGCGCGTACTCTGCTCGCAAAACCGGTACCCACTCTTGCGGAATACGCACTACCGACATCAGCCCTTGCGATACACCCAGACGCGGGCCGGCGGAAGGTTCATCCAGATGCGCTCGGAGGCTTCCGTGGACACGCCCGGCAGCGATTTCGGAATCGGCGGCGCAACCGAATAGGTGAACTGCACGAACGGCGCGCCCGGCGCCAGCGCGACAAAGGCATCGCGGATCAGCCTCAGGCGCGTCAGCATCGGCTTGGTGACGAGCGGCAGGCCGGATACGACCGCGGATGCGGGAACGCTCAACACGTTCCAGAGCGAGTCTCGCAGCGCATAGGCGTCGCCCTGCACCACCTTGGCGTGGGGATAGCGATCCCGCAGCAGCGCACAGAAGCCCGGATTATATTCGACCAGTACGAGACGCTTCTGATCGACGCCATGCTCGATCAGCGCGTTGGTGATCGCACCCGTCCCGGGCCCAAGTTCGACGACCGGCTCCGAGGAATCGATATTGACATACTGCGCCATGGTGCGCGCCAGCACCCGGCCCGAAGGCATCACCGCGCCCATGTGAAGCGGCTTTTCGATCCATGAACGAAGAAAACGAACCTCATCGTCGAGACGAGGAGGCTTCTTCAACGCACGCACGGACGATTGCAAAGGCATGTCGCTACCAGGCGGGACCGCAATGAGCGGTAGTGTCAGAAAATAGTCATAAAGGGGTATAGATAGCCGGCGATACGGTCAAGCCGAACTGTCACTGCGAGGTAGCGCGGTTACCGAAGAAGTCCTTGACCTTAGTGAAGAAACCCGCTGCTTCGGGTTGCGTTGCGCCGGACGATAATTTTTCGAACTCGGCCAGCAACTCCTGCTGCTTCTTGGTCAGATTTTGCGGCGTTTCGACCACGACCTGGACATACATGTCTCCGGTCTGACGCGAGCGAAGCACCGGCATGCCCTTTGATGCAATGCGAAAGCGACGGCCGGATTGGGTTCCGGAGGGGACCTTCACCTTGGTCTTGCCCTTGTCGATAGTCGGTACCTCGAATTCGCCTCCCAGTGCCGCTGTCACCATCGAGATCGGGACGCGGCAGTGCAGATCAGCGCCATCGCGCTGAAAGAACTGATGCGTGGCCAGCGACAGGAAAATATAGAGATCGCCCGGCGGCCCGCCACGGACGCCGGCCTCGCCCTCGCCCGCAAGGCGGATGCGCGTGCCGTCCTCGACGCCGGGCGGAATGTTGACCGAGAGCGTGCGCTCACGCGTGACGCGGCTCGAGCCCGAGCAGGTCGGACACGGACTCTCGATCACCTGGCCGCGTCCCTGGCAGCCCGTGCAGGTGCGTTCCAGCGTGAAGAAACCTTGCGCATGGCGGATGCGGCCGGCACCGCCGCAATGCGGACAGGTTTTCGGCTTGGTGCCCGCCTTGGCGCCGGTGCCGGAGCAGGCCTCGCATGACACCGAGGTCGGGATGCGCACCTGCGCGGTCTTGCCCGCGAACGCCTCTTCGAGCGTGATCTCCATGTTGTAGCGCAGATCGGCGCCGCGCTCGGCGCGATTGCCGCGCCCGCGCCCGCCGGCCATGCCGAAGATGCCTTCGAAGATATCCGCGAAGGCAGAGCCGAAGCCGGGGGGAAAGTCGTGCGGACCTCCGCCCATCCCTTGCTCGAAGGCGGCGTGGCCAAAGCGGTCATAGGCGGCACGCTTGTCGGGGTCTTTCAGGACCTCGTAGGCCTCGTTGATCTCCTTGAAGCGCTGCTCGCTCGAGGCGTCACCGGCATTGCGATCGGGATGCCATTTCATCGCGAGCTTGCGGAAGGCGGTCTTGACGTCGGCATCGTTGACGCCACGCTCAACCTCGAGGACCTCGTAGTAGCAGCGCTTGGACATCCCCGCTTCCCACCCCGTCGAATCTTTCGTGGCGCCAGCGCCGAACTTTACCTGATCGTTCATGGTGCTTCAAAGAATGTGACACCGAAAGGGCAAAAGGTCCGGCCGACGCTTGGCTGGCCAAGACTTGGCTGGCCAAGCGTCGAGCCGGACTTGTTGAGATGCGACGCCACCACCATCGCGCGTGCGGAGCGTCGGTCGACTTCGCCGGAGCATGCGCTAGCTCCGCTTGTGACGTTGATCTTGCACGGCGGTCCGCATCGCAGCGCCTGCGTCAAGCCGACTTCTTGTTCTTCTTGTCGTCGTCGACCTCGGTGAACTCCGCGTCGACGACGTCATCCTTCTGGCCGGAGGCGTCACCGCCAGCGCCAGCCTGTTTGTACATCGCCTCGCCAAGCTTCATGGAAGCCTGCGCCAACGTATTGGTCTTGGCGGTGATCGCCTCGGCATCGCTGCCCTTGAGAGCCTCCTTGAGGTCGGCGATCGCGTTCTCGATTGCACTCCGCTCGGTCTCACCGACCTTCGAGCCATGCTCGGCTAGCGCCCGCTCGGTCGAATGCACCAAGGCCTCGGCGTGGTTCCTGGCCTCGACCTCGGCCTTGCGCTTCTTATCCTCCTCGGCGTGCGCCTCGGCGTCCTTGACCATGCGGTCGATGTCGGCCTCCGAGAGACCGCCCGACGCCTGGATGCGGATCTGCTGCTCCTTGCCGGTCCCTTTGTCCTTCGCCGACACGTTGACGATGCCGTTGGCGTCGATGTCGAATGTGACCTCGATCTGCGGCACGCCGCGCGGGGCAGGCGGAATGCCCATCAGGTCGAACTGGCCCAGCATCTTGTTGTGCGACGCGATCTCGCGCTCGCCCTGGAACACCCGGATGGTGACCGCGCCCTGGTTGTCCTCGGCGGTCGAGAACACCTGGCCCTTCTTGGTCGGGATCGTGGTGTTGCGGTCGATGAGGCGCGTGAACACGCCGCCCAGGGTCTCGATGCCGAGCGAGAGCGGGGTCACGTCGAGCAGCAGCACGTCCTTGACGTCGCCTTGCAGCACGCCGGCCTGGATCGCCGCGCCGATCGCAACGACTTCATCGGGATTGACGCCCTTGTGCGGCTCCTTGCCGAAGAGCTGCTTCACCACCTCTTGCACTTTCGGCATGCGGGTCATGCCGCCGACCAGGACCACCTCGTTGATCTCGGCCGCCGAGAGGCCGGCGTCCTTGATCGCCTTGCGGCACGGATCGACGGTCTTCTGGATCAGGTCGTCGACCAGCGCCTCGAACTTGGCGCGGGTGAGCTTCATGGTCAGATGCTTCGGACCCGACGCGTCCGCCGTGATGAACGGCAGGTTGATCTCGGTCTGGACCACGGTCGACAGCTCGCACTTGGCCTTTTCCGCCGCCTCCTTGAGGCGCTGGAGGGCCATGCGGTCCTTCCGGAGGTCGATGCCATGCTCCCTCTTGAACTCGTCGGCAATCCAGTCGATGACCTTCTGGTCGAAGTCGTCACCGCCGAGGTGCGTGTCGCCGTTGGTCGCCTTGACCTCGACCACCCCCTCGCCGATTTCCAGGATCGAAATATCGAAGGTCCCGCCGCCTAGGTCATAGACGGCGATCGTCTCGTCCTTC
>Ga0137418_10001127_pt1 | contig 24497 bp, 14 predicted proteins | sample CZODoug3_1_2_16f_FD_122242 | JGI IMG/M metagenome (GOLD analysis project Ga0137418, IMG submission 122242) | Vadose zone soil fungal communities from Angelo Coast Range Reserve, California, USA - CZODoug3_1_2_16fungal (Hybrid Assembly) | ecosystem: Environmental > Terrestrial > Soil > Vadose...
CGGTGATTGCGGTAATGGCTGCCGGGAATCGAGATCCAGAGAGATTTCCTGATCCCGACCGCTTAGACATCACCCGCGCTGACAACCGGCATCTTGCCTTCGGGTGGGCGGCGCACTTCTGCTTTGGCGCGGCGCTGGCGCGGATCGAAGGTCAGGTTGCTTTTGAGCTGATGCTGCGCCGGCTGCCTCATTGGGTCCTCGAGCCCACACGATTGGTCTGGCGCTCTAATCTCGGCTTGCGGGGTTTGACCAGCTTGCCACTTCGCTTCGGCGACCTCCGCAGTCACTCAGCTCCTCTACTCCAAGAGCGGAGATAAGCTTCATGCTACCTGCAAGCACCCTGTCCGAAGCTAAACGAAAGCTGCTGCAGAGCTACGTTCATGGGAATAGAACGCCAACATCCCTAGCCCCGCGCCGGATCAGTCCCAGGTGCCCCGATGAACCGGCCCCGCTTTCGCTATCTCAGGAACAGCTGCTCCTCCGCGAAAGGAGCGGGCCAGACATTCCGCCGCTCTACAACGAATGCATCACTGTTCGAATGTCAGGTCGCCTCGATGTGCGTGTCTTGGAGCGAAGTCTTACCGAAATTATTCGGCGACACGAGATCTGGCGTACGAGCTACGAAACCAGAAACGGCCGGATGGTGCAGATCGTTCACCCTGCACCGACCGAGCTTCGGTTGCCTGTGATCGACCTGCGACGGTTGCCCCCAGACAAGCAGGAGTTGGAAGTCCAGCACGTCATTGGCGAAGCTGTTCGGCAGCCTTTCGACCTAACAAATGGTCCGTTGTTGCGAACCAGACTGGTCACACTTGGGCATCTCGAACACCGGCTGTACCTCATTGCGCACCTGAGCATCGTTGACGGGGTCTCGGTATACCAGATTTTTCCCTCTGAATTGGCCGCTCTGTATAGCGGCTATACTTCGGCGCGTCCGTCATCGCTCCCAATTCCCGCAATACAATTCGGAGACTATGCCAGTTGGCAAAGACAGTGGCTGCAAGGAGAGGAACTTGACAAACAAGTGGCTTACTGGCGCAAGCAGCTTGCCGGCGAAATCCCCACGCTTCGGTGGCCCACTAACCGGTTCTCGCTGCCCAAGCGAACGTTCTGCGGAACGATCCGCCCATTCGTCCTACCCCAGCCCCTCAGCAAAGCAGTGAAAGAGCTGAGTCAGCGAGAGATTGTCACGCTGTTTATGACTCTTCTGGCGGCCTTTGCCGCCTTACTGCATTGCTACACACAGCAGAACGAAATCGTGGTGGGCACGCTCTCACCCGCCGGTCGCAAACGCTCCGAAGTGACAAGATTGTTAGGTTATTTCCTGAATCCAATAGCGTTGCGCTTCGATCTGACGAGCGATCCCACTTTTCGCGACCTGTTGCTCCAGGCGCAGAGACTAACTCTGGAAGCCATCTCGAATGACGACGTTCCGATCGAATTTTTGGCACAGGAATTAAAACCAAAACACGTCCTCAGCCACAATCCGTTTTTTAACGTGGCGATTTCACTCCAACCTCCGATGTCGCCGCTCGATTTGGAGTGGAACGTCACCTCAATGGACGTCGAGGGTAGTGGCAGTCCTTGGGATCTTTACATTGCTTTCATCGATGGCCCGGAGCAGATGATGTGCCGCGTGCAATATAACCCGGACCTTTTTGAAAGCGGAACGATTTGCCGGATGCTGCGGCATTACCAGAGATTGCTTGAGAGCGTATGCGCGAAGCCCGTGAAGCGACTCTCCGAACTGAATTTTCTTTTTGACCAAGAACCCTCGTAAGTCTTGCCCCGGGAAAAGTTGAGTAACTCCGAGGCACAGCTTGGATGGGTTGTTGGACTCTGACACCGACCACTGTGGGCTTTCTGAAGAGAACAGCGGTCTCTCGTTTATACCCACTCGACCGTGACAGCGGCAGTGATCCATCGACGGGAAAGCGACGCAATGCCTGACCCTACCCCACTTTCTGAAGCGAAGCGCAAGCTTTTTCAAGAATACCTGCGCGGCGGAGTCGGGAAATCGGGAGCGGAGCGGGCTCTGATCTGTCCTCGTCCACACGGGATACCAATACCTCTTTCTTTCGCTCAGCAGCAGATATGGCTTCATGGGCAGATGGCAAGTGACGTTCCGTTCTACAACGAGACTATGACTGTATACCGCCATGGACCGCTCGATCTGGCGACGCTGGAGCGGTGCTTGCTTGAAATTATTAGACGGCATGACATCTGGCGCACGACCTTTGAAGTTATTCGTGGCGAACCCGTCCAAATTGTTCACCCAACTCCTCGCATGATTCCACTGCCCTTGGCGGATTTGCGCAAGCTCCCGGAGCCAGAACGCGAGGCGGAAGCGATGCGTTTGGCAACAGAGGATGCCCGGCGTCCATTCGACTTGAAAAATGGTCCCTTGCTACGCGCGTTGCTCGTACGTATCGACGATGAACAATTTCGCCTTTACATGACAGTTCATCAAATCATCTTCGATGCGGTGACTGCTTACCGTGTATTCCTTCCGGAACTGGCGACGCTTTACCAGGCCTTTGTGGCCGACAAGCCCTCGCCACTGCCGGAACTTCCCATTCAGTATGCGGACTTTGCCTACTGGCAGCGGAAAAGGTCGTCAGATCACACTGGGGCCAAACACATAGCCTACTGGCGCAAGCAGCTAGCAGGCGAACTTTCTCCGCTTGAATGGCCCAACGACCGTCCACGACCGCCGATGGAAACGCATCGTGGTGCGATTCAAAGATTCGCATTGTCTGAACACTTAGTCAGGAATCTTAGGTGTTTTAGCCAGCAGGAGGGAGTGTCGGTTTACATGACTTTGCTGGCTGGGTTCGTCGCCCTGCTCCATCGCTTCACTGGCCAGGAAGATATCATTGTGGGCAGTCTCACTGCCGGCCGTAGCGAAGCTGAACTCGAGCCCCTGCTAGGCTATTTTGTAAATCCGCTCACGCTGCGGGCCGACCTCTCAGGCAACCCGACTTTTCGAGAGTTGTTGTCGCGTGTCCGCGGGGTCGTTCTGGACGCCTTGGCCCACCAAGACGCTCCTTTCCCGCACGTGGTAAGAGAGCTCCGACATAGGCCCGATCCCAGTCGAAATCCTCTGTTTCAGGTGGTCCTTTCTCAGCAGCCTCAGTTACCCAGCATGCCTTCTGGGTGGGATTTGGCGACGGAGGAAGTCTGCAACGGGGGGTCGAAGCTCGACTTGATGATCGTGCTCGACGACCGTACGGACCGCATCATCGGCCCCATCACCTATAACCCGGATCTGTTCGACGACTCAGCCATCACGCGAATGGTCGGCAATTGGAAGACCTTGCTCACAGCCGCAGCAGCTGAGCCAGGAAAGCACGTCGCGGACTTGCCTGTCTTGACTGACCAAGAACGAAACCAGACCGTAGTCGAGTGGAATGATACGCGGGTGAATTGCCCCAAGGAACTCTGCCTGCCAGCGCTCTTGGAGGCCCAGGTGGGGCGGACGCCAGACGCCACGGCGGTCGTCTGCGAACAGGAACGACTCAGCTATCGAGAGCTGAATGCTCGTGCCAATCAACTTGCACATTATCTTCGCAAGCTAGGAGTAGGCCCTGAAGTGTTGGTCGGCGTTTGCATGGAACGATCCGTGAACATGATGGTAGCCCTATTGGGCATCCTGAAAGCTGGCGGCGCCTACGTGCCGCTGGATCCTGCGTACCCAGAAGAGCGACTCGCGTTCATGATCAACGATTCCGGATTGCAGGTTTTGATTATTCACGAGCCATTCCGCAGCATGTTGAGCGAGCGAGGCGCGAAGCTCGTCCGCATCGACAAAGATTGGCCCCTAATTTCTCAGCAGAGCCGGGATAATCCTGCGGCCGAGGTTGAGCCGGAAAACCTGGCGTATGTTATGTACACCTCGGGATCCACCGGTCGGCCGAAAGGGGTTCAGATTTGTCACCATTCGCTTGTCAATTTATTGACATCCATGCGAGGGCGGCCAGGACTCACCGAGAAGGATTCTCTCATGGCCGTCACCACGATATCGTTCGATATCGCCGCTCTTGAGCTTTACCTACCTTTAGTAGTGGGCGCTCGGTGTGTGCTCGCGAGTCGCGAATCGTCGGGGGACGGGCAGCGATTGTCGAGGATGCTGGACGATTATGAAATTACGGTAATGCAAGCGACGCCGTCCACTTGGAAGCTGTTGCTTGAATCCGGATGGCCGGGGAAAGCGAATTTGAAGATTCTGAGCGGCGGCGAGGCGATGTCTCGAGAATTAGCGGAGCAGTTGATCCCTCGGGCAGCGTCGGTCTGGAACATGTACGGCCCCACGGAAACTACTGTGTGGTCCAGCCTCCACCAGGTCACGTCATCCGAAGCGCTTATTCCCATTGGCCGCCCGATCGCGAACACCCAAATGTATGTGCTTGACCGCAACATGCAACCGGTGCCCGTGGGCGTAATTGGGGAGCTCTACATCGGCGGTGATGGTTTGGCGCGGGGCTACCGAAATCGTTCTGAGTTAACGGCTGAGAAATTCATCCCGAGTCCCTTCGATTGCGAACCGGGTGCCCGCCTCTACAAAACGGGCGACATGGCCCGCTATCGAGCGGATGGAAATATTGAATGCCTGTGGCGGATTGACAATCAGGTGAAGGTTCGTGGATTTCGGATCGAGTTGGGCGAGATCGAGTCTGCGCTGCGTGAGCATCCCGCCATCCGCGATGTCTGCGTCATCGTTCACGAGTATCGTCCGGGTGATCCGCGCCTGGTGGCTTACGTCGTAGCAGCAAAGGAGGAGTTCTCCTCGCCCAAAGACCTGCGCAACTTTCTGAAAGAGAAGTTGCCCAGCTACATGGTCCCCATTCTTGTCCCACTGGAAAGGCTCCCATTAACAGCCAATGGAAAGTTGGATCGGCGCGCACTTCCGGCGCCTGATCCGGTCGGTTTTAGCGACCACCAATCTCCCGAAGGATTTCGTGAACCCATCGAAGAGCTGTTGGCGGGCATATGGACAGACGTGCTCAAAGTGGAGCGGGTGACCATCTACGACAACTTTTTTGATTTGGGAGGTCACTCTCTGTTGGCTACCCAGGTTGTTGCTACCCTGGAAAAGGAGCTAGGTTTGCGTATCAAGGCCAATGAACTCGCATTTCAAACTCTCGGGCAACTTGCGGCAAGTTGCAAAGAGCGATTGCACTGGCAATGAAGCCCGACGAAAAAGTAGTGCCCTTCTATTTCGGCCCGCCCGATAAACGTCTCTTCGCGTGCTACCATGAGCCTCCCCTCGAGAGGCGCCGGCAGTGTGCGGTCGTTGTTTGTCAACCGGTCGGACACGAATACATCAATTCTCACCGGGCCCTTCGTCAACTTGCCTCGCGCCTATGCGATGCCGGGTTCCCTGTTTTGCGCTTTGACTACTACGGGTGCGGCGACTCCTCTGGCAGCGGGGAAGAAGGCAGAATTCCTCAGTGGCTGGAGGACATCTCGACGGCGATTTCCGAGGTGCGCCGCAGGGCGGGTGCAGTTCAGATCTGCCTTATAGGACTCCGCGTGGGCGGAGCCCTGGCGATGATCGCTGTAGCTGAACGAGCCGATCTCGAAAATCTGGTTCTTTGGGACCCGGTGGTAAGCGGCAAGCGTTACCTCGACGGTTTACTGCGTCTGCGAAAAGAAATGTTGCGCTTTCGTCCGAAACCAAGCAGCACACAAGAAACCCTGGACTACGTTGACGTGCTCGGCTTCCCGCTGTCGCGTTCCCTCCAGGCCGAACTTAAAAACATAAACCTTTCGGCCATTGGGTGGAGTTCGGCCAAAAATGTTCTGGTTATTCAGACTGATCAAATGTCCGATGAAGTCGACTTGCAAGAACATCTGAGCCAAATGGACGCTCGCTTCGAGTATCAGCGCTTGGATGCCCCTCAGATTTGGTTCCCAACCTCAGATGGCAGCTTGGTCGTACCCAGGCAGATACTCCACTCGATCGTTTCGTGGACCTCCAGGGTACACGCATGAGAGAAGAAGCTGTCTTTTTCGGAGAGGTGAAATCCCTGATAGGGATTGTGACCGATCCTCCGAGCAGAAACGGGAATCACGACAAGCCTGCCATAATCTTATTAAATCCGGGAATCGTGCACCGGGTTGCCCCAGGACGCATCTACGTGAGAATCGCACGAGCACTAGCTGCCATGGGCTTCGTGGTCCTTCGGTTTGACTTCTCTGGAATCGGAGATAGCACGGTGCGCTATGACAATCTTCCGTTCGATAAGAGTACCGTAAGAGAAACGCAAGATGCCATGCATTTCTTACAGACCACAAGAGGCGCTGAACGTTTTATCTTGATGGGTGGATGCTCTGGAGCGCGCGTTTCGCTCCAGACAGCCTGTTGTGATCCGCGAGTGGTCGGCGCATTCCTCATTAATCTGCAGATGAGCGAACATGACGATCAGAGCTCGGATCAGATTAGCCGCACTGCGGCTTTTTACTATTGGAATTTCGCCCTCTTTAATCTCAAGAGCTGGTGCAAGCTGCTCACCGGAACGGCCGATTACCGAAAAATCCTACGAGCCCTGGGATTCCAAGCACGGAGGCAATTGCCTTCCGCACGAAAAATGCCTCCCGAATCTGTTCAGCTCGCCGCTAAATTGCGAATGTTGGCCGAGCGCGGTGTTTGTGTCGCTTTCCTATATGCGGAAAGCGATCCACGGCTAAATGACCTGCGTGAGGCGCTTGGCCGCGAACTCAGACAATTACGCGCGCTGGCCAGAGTAAGGGTGGAAATCATTCCGCGATCGGATCACAACTTCAGTTCTCTCCATGATCAGGACAAACTCCTCAAAAAGATCTGCGAGTTGATCGACGCGATCACTCCAGCGGCGGCGGACGCAACAATCCATCAACGACAGGATTGGCTGCCTCGCCTAGTCGAGGCCCCCACACACAGCACGGTGGGAAATAACGCGTTCAACAAGACGCCAAACACTTGAAGATGGGAGCGAACCCAATGGGTACCGGAGAGTGGGCCCTCACGACGACACACGGACATCCTTCAATTTCGACGGGAGAGGAGCCTGCTGGCGGCCCAATTACTGATCGTGAATGCGCTCGCGAGCCTCTTCGTGCAGGACTCGCGGCAGGAGAAGCAAGCTTCTACGATCAGTATCCGTGGTGCCTAAACGCCTTTCCGACCATCCGGGAAGTGGTGCATCGCCTCTCCGAAGAATTGGACAAGCTGGAGCGCGTGCACGAGGGTTGGCAGCAATCGGAGGTGATCACGAATATTTTCTTGCTCTCTTGCACCATTACCGATGCAGTCGACGACCATCTTGCCGGGAGCAAATATGATTTTTCTAAGCTTGGCAAACTTCTGCCTTTGGCTCGTCCTGGGGTAAAGGCCATAGAGAGCCTGCTCGGGGCCACCAGCCGATTGCGCACGACGTGGTTGTTTCGGTTGCATCGCTGGAGAAGGATCTGGGCAGCCGCTGTCACTGAATTTCTGCGGCGCTCCCTAGTCGCTGCGAGCATCGACCGCACGATCCTCCTCCAACAGCGCGATCGACTGACTAGCTTGTTGCCTGCTAACTTTCCAGGACCGTTGTTGAACCATCGCCCGAAAATCCCGGCTTTCTTCCGTTCGAGAGACTTTGCTCCTTCTGATTGTCTCGAACTGGGCCGGAAGTTTGTCTCTGCTTTCGCCGAACCTCAGCGGCCTACCATGGTGCTGGGATTGCGTACCGCCGGATCGTTTTTGGCGCCCCTGCTGTGTGCCTATCTCACCACTGCCTTTACAGAGACGGACTGGGCCGCAGTTCGCCCCAGAAAAGGTCTGAGCGCATCGGAGCGAGACGCGCTCCGACGAGCTGCCCGAAGAAAGGCCCGTGTGCTGATTGTGGACGAGTCGATCCACACAGGAACAACGGTTGCCAAAGCTGTTCACCTGCTCCGAAAAGCAGGCTTCTCAGACGAAGACATGGTGATGCTGAATCCCGTCGAACCGGCCTTTCCCGACTGGAGAAACTCACAGACTTTGCGGTCTCTTTCAAAAATCAAAGTGCTCGCGCTGGAACCAGCCGAACGCTATAAACAACAATTGCTGGAATCGAAGGCAGTTGAAGCGAGGTTAAACGAGTATTTTAAAGCTCGCGGTTACATTGAAACCCGCGTTGCGCCCAGCCGGAAGACACAGGAGGTGAACCTGCCGTGGGGAGGGCAGCCTCCGGAGCGAGTGGATGTCCGCCTCAAGCGAGTTTATGAAGTTCATCTGAAGGACGCTGCCGGCGCCAGCGAGGTCCGTTACGTGCTCGCCAAAAGCGTTGGCTGGGGATGGCTGGGGTACCACGCCTTTCGAGTGGGCCAGCAACTGGCACAGTTCGTTCCGCCCATTCTCGGTCTGCGTGATGGGATCCTATACACGGAATGGTTTCCTGAAGGGCAAGACTCGGCACTTCTTGCTCTGGATCGCCACGCATGGATCAAGCCCCTTGCCACTTACGTTGCTGCGCGGGCGCGGAACTTGAGTTTAGGCACCGATCCCACGCCGGATTTGGCCCGCGAGGGTCGTCACAAGGCCTCCGAGATATTGGCGAGCGCTCTAAGTCGTGCCTACAGCTCACGGATTGTGTCAGCTTTGAAGCGTCCTCGAATTCAAAAGGAATTGTCGCGCCAAGAGTGCCCGACGCCCATGCTGAGTGACAGCAGAATGTCGCCCCAAGAATGGGTCGTTGCGGATTCCAGGCTGTTGAAGACCGATTTCGAACATCATGGCCAGGGAAAGAACGAGCTTGGCGTAACCGACCCAGCCTATGATCTGGCCGACGCCATTTTCCAGTTCCGGCTCTCGGACGAAGAATCAGCGGAGCTCGTCCGGCATTACGTCCAAGAAAGTGGTGACATTCACGTTGAGAAACGGCTTTTGTTGAACAAACTCCTGGTCGGAATGTGCGCACAGGATCGAGCCACACTCGGTCTACAAAATCCTCGGCTCCTCCCTCGGCGCCAGGAGTTTCACGAGCAATACATTTCCGCTTGGAATTTCCTCGTTGGGGAAACAGTCCGAGAGTGCGGTCGGCTCTGCCATACCCCCCGCGAGATTCACTGGCGCACCCCCGTCGTTGTGGCAGATATTGATGGTGTGCTGGACAGAATGGTCTTCGGCTTTCCTTCCTCCACGGCTGCGGGCATCAAGGCCCTCTCCTTACTGCATGCCCACGGCTTTGCCATTGCCGTCAACACTGCTCGCGCGCAACGTGAGGTAAAGCAATATTGCCGCGCTTATGGCTTCGCTGGCGGCGTAGCTGAGTATGGAAGCGTCATCTGGGACGCCGTTAGTGAGCAAGAGCGCGTGCTCGTCAGCGCGGAATCGCTGCGGGAGTTGGAGGAGGCGCAAGGTGCCTTGCGGCAAATTCCCGGAGTTTTTCTAAACGGCGATTACCAATATTCGCTCCGGGCGTTTACCTACCAAGACAGCCGAACCAAGCCGCTGCCTCGTCTTCTGGTGCAGGATCTGTTAGCGAGTCTAAGGCTCGATCGACTCGAGGTTCATCATACAGGTTTGGACACGGCTATCGTTGCCAAAGAGACCAACAAGGGCACTGGCTTGCTTTCGCTTCTGTCTTTCGTAAGGCTGCCAGCAGATAACGTTTTGGCGATTGGGGACTCGGAGCCCGACTTAGCCATGTTCCGCGTTGCTAATCAATCCTTCGCTCCAGGGAATATCTCTTGCCGCGACGAGGCGCGCTTGCTCGGCTGCCATGTCGCGAATCTTCCTTACCAACCCGGACTACTGCAGATCGTGCGGAAAATCGTTCATCCCGAAGGCGGGACTTGCCATAGTTGCCGAGCTATAGATGCAGGTTGGCCCAAGGACAGCGATCTTTTCGTCTCATTGCTGAGTGTTGCTGACAAAAAGCCCCTCTCCCTGCTGCTGCGAAATTCGTTTGACCCGTCCGCGCTGGCGGCTGTGTTTAGAAACTAGCGAGTTCAAGAAAATTCTGAGGGAAGGAGAAGGGACTTTGCCGGGTTCACGGTTAGGTCGTGGATCCTATTGTTGGCGACGAGCGGGTAACCTCCGTAGCCATGCCAGGAGTTCTGTGACCCTGAAGAATCCAAACATGGGGGCCCCAAATGCCTTTGCCGAGTCCACCATAGAGGAGGCTAGTAGTGCTTCGCCGCGTCCTTCCGGCCGCTAATGCGATTTTACTCGGACACGTGATGGTGCGGCTGGGGTCGCTGGTCCTGGTCCCACTCTTCTTGCGCTACTGGTCGGCGATTTCCTACGGGGAGTACTTGGCGCTGTTCGCCGCCGTCGGCTATCTGGGCAGCCTCGACATCGGAATGCAATGGGCGGCCGTCAATCGGCTGACCCAAGCCTACGCCAGAAACGATCTTGACGAATACCGTATCGTGCAGCATAGCTCGTTGTTCTTTTACGTTGTACTTTCCGCAAGCGTTACCTTGCTCGTGGCAAGCCTCGTATGGCTCTTCCCCATCCCACATTGGATCGGATTAAGGGTGACAAAGCCGACGACTGCGGCGCTGGTCATCATACTGCTCGCCAGCTATGTGATGTGGTCCATGCCCATGAGACTGCTCAGCGCGACCTACCAGACTATGGGCAATCTGGCGCGCTCGCAGTGGTTAGCAAACGCTCAACAGCTATTGATCGTCCTCTTATCGGCGTTCGCCCTGATCTTGGGTTGCGGAATGCTGGCCATTGCTTCCCTGCAAGTCCTGGCGGTGGGCTTGCTCTCGCTTTTTGCGCTCTTCGACGTACACCGACGCTTCCCCGCACTGTTTCCGGGTATTGCGAAAGCAAACCTTTTGACATTGAAGGAGTTGGCCTATCCGAGCCTCCTATTTGCCTTGCTCGTGGTCGGCAATCTGATCGCCTACCAAGGGAGCATTCTCTTAGTCTCTGCGGCTTTAGGCGGCTTGGCGGTGGCTGTGCTTTCTGTCACAAAAGCCATGATCGACGTTGTTCGTCAAGCGCTATACAGCGTCAATTTAGCACTATGCCCGGACTTCGCTAGGATGGAAACTCTCGGCGAATTTGAAAAACTCCGTATCGTTCACCGCATCACAGTGGCGGCAGTAGCCGCTGTTACTCTCGCGGTTGCCGCCAGCGCCTGGTACGAAGGCGCGCTGATCATCACCGTCTGGACGCGTGGTCGTATTGAACCGGATCTGACATTGCTGCGGCTGTTCCTGATCTTGATGGCCTTCCAGACGCCCTGGGCTGCAAGCTCGACAGTGGCAACTGCCACCAACCGGCATAAGGTTCAAGCGATCGGTTATTTTTCCTCCGCCGTCGTGGGTATTGGCTTGGTCGCAGCCTTGCTCCCGAATTTGGGCCCTTGGGCTGTGCCGGTCGGACTAACGCTCGGTGAGGCAATCGGCTGTTACCATTTCGTGATCAAGGCCACGTGCCGCATCATCGGCGAGTCATACCCCGCCTTCGCCATGCGTTTCTGGTTGGGCTTCGCCGCAGTGGCCGCAACGGTGCTGGCAGCTGGTTGGGTGATCCATCACATGATGCCGGGGCCGATGTTGGTGCGCTGGGCCACCATGGGCGTGTGCACAGTGGCACTAGCCGTCGGTTGCGGGTGGATCGTGTGGTTGACGCCAGAAGACCGTGCGCTGTTCCTGCCTAAGTTCCGGACTGCGCTCGGCGTCTCCGGAGTTAAGATCTAAGCTTTGTTGGTTCTGTTTTGGAACCAAAGGCACGCTGAGTTCCGGCTCAAATGCAAATAAGACTCTTGGGTCCTCCTTTATCTGTCGGATCGGGATGTATCGCTTTCTATGCCGACCTCGGACATTCGGTCTGGAGAGAAGCCTGGCGACAATCTGGATCTCTCTCTGACGAACCTTCTTTTTTCTTTACATTCCCCCGGTTGATTCTCAAACGGCCCCTCTCTTAACGTTGGCGCGGAAAAAGCCTCGGCACGAAGAATGATTCTTTGGTCCGCCTCCCATTGGCTTGGCGCGGGAAGCGGATCCGGTAATCACTTCAATCGCTTCTTCTGCCGCCGCATAGGATGACGCCGTAATTCACTCGCTAGGTGCTCCAATGAATAGAAAAGTAGGCAGCTTGTTCTTATTTGTCGCAGTGATCTCATTTTTCCTCTTAGTGTTTCCTGATCTCGCGTCGGCGCAGACCTCGTTGTTCAGTCCCCAGGCAAAATATGGCGCCGCATCGAAGAATGGTCCTTCAGGCATCGCTGTCGGGGACTTCAACGGCGATGGCAAGGCGGATCTGGCGGTGGTGAACTTTGGGGATTGGAATGTCTATGTGTTACCGGGTAACGGCGATGGAACCTTCCAGGCCGCGCGGAGTGTGTATTTTGCTCCCGGCGGCGGCTTTCCTTGGTCCATAGCTGCTGGCGATTTTAATCGTGATGGCAAACTGGATCTGGCGGTCTCGAACTATGGTGACAATAGCCTCTCGGTTCTGCTGGGTAACGGCGACGGCACCTTCCAAGCACCCCTAACCTCTCCTGTGGGCACCAACCCTGCACAGGTGACGGTAGGCGATTTCAACGGCGATGGTAAGTTGGATCTGGCAGTCTCCAGCGTGGCTAACAATACCGTCGCGGTGCTCTTGGGCAACGGCGATGGCACCTTCCTGCCACCACTCATCGCTCCCGTGGGCCCGAATCCTTGGTATTTCGCGGTGGGCGATTTCAATGGCGATGGCATACTCGATCTGGCGGTCTCCGACTACGGTTGCCCCCTGGACTGCAACAGTTCCCCTTCCAGTACTGTTACAGTGCTACTGGGCAACGGCAATGGCACCTTCCGGCCGGCACCGAGCCTAACTGTGGGTAACGGTCCTGCAGGTGTGGCGGTGGGCGACTTCAATGGCGACGGCAAGCAGGATCTAGCAGTCGCCAATCTAAATGATAACACCCTCTCAGTGCTCCTGGGCAACGGCGACGGCACCTTCCAGCTACCACAGACTTTCGCCAGTGCCGGCATGACGCATCCCTATTTCGTGGCTGTCGGCGATTTCAATCGCGATGGCAAGCCAGATTTGGTCGTTTCTAACCATCTTTACGCCACCCTCTCCGTGCTGCTGAGCAACGGCGATGGGACCTTCCAGGCCGCCCAGAACTTCGCTGTGGACAACGACCCCGTTTACGTGGCCGTGAGCGACTTCAATGGTGACTCTGCGCTCGATCTCGCGGTTGCCAACCTCCATACCCTAAATATTTCGGTGCTCCTAAACAACACCGGCGCCTCTACCGTGGCGGCTACGCCCACCTTCAGCCCGGGTGGCGGGACCTACCCCGGATCGGTGACCGTGACCATCAGTGACGCCACCAGCGGCGCCACGATCTACTACACCACCGACGGGAGCACGCCCACAACCTCGTCAGCGGTCTACTCAAGTGCGCTCACCTTCACGCAGACGACCACGCTGAAGGCTATGGCCGCGGCCAGCGGCATGACCAACAGCGCCGTGGCCAGTGCCACCTACACCATCCAGCAGCGGGTCGCCACGCCCACCTTCAGCCCGGGTGGCGGGACCTACACCGGATCGGTGACCGTGACCATCAGTGACGCCACCAGCGGCGCCACGATCTACTACACCACCGACGGGAGCACGCCCACAACCTCGTCAGCGGTCTACTCAAGTGCGCTCACCTTCACGCAGACGACCACGCTGAAGGCTATGGCCGCATCCAACGGCATGACCAACAGCGCCGTGGCCAGTGCCACCTACACCATCCAGCAGCGGGTCGCTACGCCGGCGTTCAGCCCGGGTGGCGGGACCTACACCGGATTGGTGACCGTGACCATCGGTGACGCCACCAGCGGCGCCACGATCTACTACACCACCGACGGGAGCACGCCCACAACCTCGTCGGCGGTCTACACCGGCGCGCTCACCTTCACACGGACGACCACGCTGAAGGCCATGGCCGCGGCCACGGGCATGACCAACAGCGCCGTGGCGAGCGCCACTTACACGATCCGCTTCACGCTTACGGCCAGCAAGACGAACCTTGGCAGCGGCACTGTCACCTCGAGCCCGGCTGGTATCAACTGCGGGAGCACTTGCTCGGCCTCCTACGTAAGTGGCACTACCGTGACGCTGACGGCGACCCCCGGCTTCCTGTCAGGTTTCGGCGGGTGGAGCGGATGCGACAGCGTCTCGGGCAACGTCTGTACCGTGAGCATGAACTCGGCTAGATCGGTGACTGCCAACTTCAGGCTCCTGGGGCTACTATAGGCCAGCGTCCAACCAGCGTGACAGTTCCTGCCGGAGCTACCAGTGCCGCATTTACGGCAAGAACGTCGATCGTTGTCATCTCTACGACCGTCACCATCTCTGGTTCGTATAACAATACAACTCAGTCAGCAAAGCTCAACGTATCCCTCTAGCCACCTGAAACGAGTCTGATTTTCACTCATATGGGCCTCCAATCCGCGGTCAATTAAGTAGCGCTTCTTGAGAGGTGTCCGATGACCCAGTTCAATTACGTCTTGCGCCATTCTGCTAAACTCACGGCAATATTAATTTCCTTCCTGGTCTCGTCACCACTAGCGGCGCAGCAGGCGCAAGTAGTTTTTTCTCCGCCCCAGAACGTGTCCAGCAATCCGGGCGCGTCCGACTATCCGCAGGTCGCCGTGGACTCCCAAGGCAGCATCAACATCGTCTGGCTGGACACCACCCCTGGCTATTACGCTGTCTTCTTCAGTCGCTCGACCGATGGCGGCGCTACTTTCTCTACCCCGCAAAACCTCTCGAACAGCCCGGCCGGCTCAATGAGTCCGCAAATTGCTGTGGATTCCGGCGGCAACATCAACGTCGTCTGGGTAGACAACACCCCCAGCAATTACCAAATCTTCTTCAGCGGCTCCATCGACCGAGGCGCTACGTTCTCTACTCCAAAGAACATCTCGAACGACCCGAGAGGGGCAGACTATCCGTACATGACCGTGGATTCCGACGACAATATCAATGTCGCGTGGGTGGTATCTCCAAGAGTGGTTCCGAGCATCATTTTTTTCAGCCGGTCGAGCGATGGGGGTGTTACATTCTCTGCGCCAATCGCGTTGTCAACCAAGCCTTCCCGCCTTCCGCTAGTCGCCGTAGATTCCGCTGGCAATATCAACGTTGCCTGGATCGAAGGCAATAACGGTCCAGTTCAGGTCATCTTCAGCCGCTCAAGCGATGGAGGCGCTACGTTCACTGCCCCGAAGGTAATCTCCGATCTCTATGAGGTCCTTGGGGGTCTCCAGATGGCCTTGGATTCCAAAGGCAACATCTCCGCCGTCTGGTATAACCAACCATATGGCAACGTTTACCTCAGTCGCTCCAGCGATGGCGGCGCTACCTTCACTCGCACAACCATTACAAATAACACCGGCCCCAATGGACCCCAAGCTCCTCAGATCGCCATAGACTCCAGCGACAACATCAACGTCGTCTGGAACGATAGGGGCGACATCTTCTTCAGTCTTTCGAGCGACGGAGGCGCTACTTTCTCTACGCCGCAGAACCTCTCGAACGACCTGCGTGCCTCGGCACCGCGGATCGCCACAGACCCCAGCGGCAACATCAACGTCGTCTGGCAAGACAACACCCCCGGCAATTACGCCATCTTCTTCAGTCGCTCGGGTGACGGCGGTGCCACCTTCTCCACGCCTGAGAACCTCTCCAACGACTCAGGTACCTCTTCGGCACCGCAAATCGCCACAGACTCCAGAGGCAACATCAACGTTGTCTGGCAGGACTACACTCCCGGCAATTACGATATCTTCTTCACCCGCAGCGTATCTCTCTCCGCATTAAGCCTGGACCCGTCGACCGTTGCAGGCGGGGGTTCTTCCACCGGCACGGTGACCCTGACCGCGCCAGCTCCCAGCGACCGTGTCGTGGTCAGCCTGTCGAGCAGCAACACCGGCGTGGCGAATGTTCCGTCCAGTGTGACGGTTCCCGGCGGGAGCACCACCGCCACTTTCCCGGTGATGACCAATCCGGTTCACACATCGATCGCAGTTACAATCTCGGGGTCCTATGGCGGCAATACGCGGGCAGCTCGCTTACGGTCACACCCCCAACCCTTACCTCGCTAACCCTGAGCCCGTCGAGCGTAATCGGGGGTCCACTGGGATCCACCACTGGTACGGTGACGCTCAGCGCTCCAGCTCCCGCGGGTGCCCAGGTAGGCATCGGAGTTGTTTGACTTCAGAACAATTGGGATGAATTGACCTCCCACTCTTGTGTCGCAGTGCGGGATTGTTTTGCAGCCGGCGGCATGGACGGAGACAAGTAACTCGCGATGGGTAAATTCTAAGCTCAGATGCGTTTTTCCCTCATTTTAAGGGCTGTTACCACCAGCTGGGTCGCTGTTTTAGCGAACGCGGCCGTCGGCTTGTTGCTTACTCCATACGTCCTGCACCACATCGGCGACGAGGCCTTCGGGTTGTGGGTACTCGTGGTGACGCTTGTTGGCTACTACGGCGTTCTGGATGGGGGCGTCCGCTCTTCTATTTTGCGGTACACCTCGCGGTATAGGGCGCTAGGCGACCAAGAAAGTGTCAAAGAGGTGGTTGCCACGGCATTCTATTACTACCTGGGTGCCTGCGCATTGGTGATTCTGGTCACCTACCTATCGGTGGGCCTGACTTCGCGTTTTTTTGCCGTGCATAATCAGGTGCTAGGTGCTTTCAAATCCTTGTTCCTGTTAGCGGGTGTGGTACAGGGTTTGTCCCTTCCGCTAGCGGTCTTCTCTGCCTCGCTCGAAGCGGCCGGCCGGTATGATCAAGTCTATGTCATCCGCGTAGCGAGCCTTGCGGTCCGCGTGGTCGCGGTCATTGCCGTCGTGCGCGCTGGGGGCGGCCTTTTCGGCGTAGGTGCGGCAGTGCTGCTCTCTCAACTTCTTTCATACATTGTCCAGGTGCCACTCGCCATGCGCGCAAACCAAGGGCTGAGCCTCCGCCCGAGGTGGGTGCGCAAGAGCGCCTTCCAGAGCATGCTTCGTTACGGTTCCATCAGCCTGACGGTCTGCATTGCCGAGAAACTGAGGAGTTCCATTTATCCTGTTGTGATCGCGAAATTTCTGACGCCCGTGGCGGTGACATTTTTCTCGCTACCAGTGAGAATCCTCTCCCTGCCGACGGAAGGCATCGGGACGATGACCGAAATAGTCAATCCTGTTTCCAGCGAGCTGGAAGCCCGAAACGATTTTGCCAAGCTGCGCGAACTCATCCTGTTGAGCGTCCAGAGCGCGTTTTTGCTACTCGCTCCGATGGCAGCCTTTCTCTTCATATTCGGCCGTGAGTTACTGACGCTGTGGGTGGGTACCACCTACGCTTCGACCTATAGCCTTCTTGTCCTACTCACGCTGGGAATGGGCACGGCGGCTACTCAGTGCTGCTTGCAGTCCATGCTTTTTGGCATTGAGAAACACAAGCAACTGATCTGGTATCGCATGGGGGAGGGTTTGTCGATCGCGTTGCTAGGGAGCGCCGCTTTGCGAATAGCGGGCCTTGAGGGCTTCGCGGTGGTGATTACACTTACTCTTCTACTGACCAGCCTGATTCTTGTTCCGCGTCATCTCTGCCATATCGTGGGATTGCCACTACGCACTTATCTTACAGAAGGGTGTCTGAAACCGTGCATTGCAGCACTGCCGGGCGCCGCCGCCTTTATGGCGTTACGCGGCTTGCTCGTGGTAGATACTTGGCCAACTCTATTTTTCACCCTCTTCGTTGGGAGCCTCGTCTATATCTTGACCTTGTTCGTGATGCTGTGTGGACCCCCTGCGCTCTTCGGCTGGTTCGTACCGGGCATCTTGCATGTCTTTGAGCAGAGGTTCTTGCGTCCCCGCGGCTTCAGGCTTAGTGCCGCGACGGAAACCATCTATTCCGGGGAATCACAGTAAATTGGTGGCCCTCCACTCAACAGCGCCGTTAACCGCGACCGCAGCCCCTCCAGACGTCGGGCGCCGAACTTGCTTGCAGGAGAGGTTTTACTTTCCCGAGCTGGATTCCATCCGCTTTTTCCTCTTCTGGGGAGTCTGGGGTTACCATGCGCTGCCCAGGCAAGAGAATGTTTACACGGAGCATCACGTTCCCGCCGCTTTCGCTTCCTTGATTACGAGCATCCTCAAGGCCGGCATGGCCAGCCTCGACGTATTCTTTATACTGAGCGCTTTTCTGATTACAGAGCTGCTATTGCGGGAGAAGGAACTCAGGGGTGTTCCGGATTTGAAGGCCTTTTACATTCGACGCCTCCTGCGGATTTGGCCGCTCTACTTCTTTATGATCGCACTTGCGGGCTTCGTGTCTATCTTCGACCGGAGTCAACCGCTGGGATGGGCTTATGCACTCTCCTTTCTGCTATTCGCGGGAAACTGGATCATGGTTTTCCACGGTTTTCCCCGCGCCGAGATCATCGGCCCTTTGTGGAGTGTCTCGTTCGAGGAACAATTCTACTTACTCTGGCCACTCGTCGTGCGGCGGGCGTCCAAGAGAAACTTAATTCAAATCGCGACGGGACTGCTGGTCTTGGCTGCTTTGGCCCGTCTGATTCTGCTGCTAAAACATACAGGCGGGCAGCCCATTTGGTATAACAGCTTTGCCCGACTGGACTCCATCGCCTGCGGCATACTCCTGGCAGCGATTTTCCACGGACGTCCGACTCTCCGTGTCGGGCTTGCCATGAGGCTGGCGTTGCTTCTGGCCGGAATTTCGGCGTGGCTTATTGTTGGCCTGCGTTGCGGCCTGCTTGATCCTGTACCAACATTACTGGGAGGCATGATTGGATATCCACTGATGTCGCTCGGGGGTGTTGCAATCTTCCTTTGTGTGTTGGGGGCGGCCCAGGACGGTCTTCCCTTCCTGAAGTATTCCTGGCTCGTATACTTCGGCAAGATTTCATATGGGCTTTACGCCTATCACTTTCTGGGCCTGCAGCTCTCGCACCATCTTCTTACCCGATACCATAACGCGCATAGTTGGACGCTTTCTTGGCTGTGTGCTCTGGCGATCACGTTCTCGCTGGCCGTTGTCTCTTTTCGCTGGTTGGAGAGCCCGTTCTTGCGTTTGAAGCGCAACAAGTTCACGCACATTCCTTCCGGAGCCGACAGCTGCGCCGATGGTGAACCGCTGACCGCCGTGAGCTTGAGCAGCACTGGCGCGTAAGTAGGTGATCGGAGGTCGCACGATTGCGCTCAGGATCCTGCCTCAAAGGATGGCCCTCACGACTGCCCTGACCCTCCTCGCGGGGTGTGCTGGTACCACTCAAACCTCCCAATCGACCGGGCCACCGAATCCGCCTCAGGCTTCGGGTCTAATTTGCGGGCAGCCCGACGACAGGTTAGTCCACATGCCTCCTAGCTATACGCTGCCGCTGGCCCCGCCGGTAGGTATCGGACGAACGCTTGTAGATCCGCAGTACGGCTGCGTTATCACCCGGCTGACAACCTTTGGCGAGTTTCAGGTTGGTCAGTCTAGCCACCACAACTACTCGACCATCACACCTTTTAATGCCGACAGCAGCAGAGTCATGCTGTCCCTTACCAACGGGAGCGTAGTAGTCGTTGACTTGCACGGGAATGTGGTTGTGCCCATAGCCAATATGCCCGCCATGAACTCACCCGATGCTCCATGGGACCCGACCAACCCGGCCGATTTCTATTTCACCCAGGGGAACCAGTTCTTCAAAGGGACAATCTCCGGCAGCACTGTCACGAAAACCTTCCTGCATACCTTCACTAGCTACACTTCCGTGGTGGCACCTGACCAAGAGGATTTATCCGATGACGGGTGCAAATACTGGCTGGTCGGGACGCCTTCTGGCGGCGGGCTCCCTGTGGGCATTCTCTATAACCTCTGCACGGATACTGTCGTCTCGCAAAGTCTTGTGGTTGGCGCGAAGGATAGCGCCACCGGCTGGCACAAAATCCAGATTTTCCCATCCGGCAAGATGCTGATGACTTGGACCAGTAACGGGCCGGCCCCTAGCCAAGGCTTGGAAATTTATAACACTGACGGAACTCTTTATTGGCACGTCTTCGACGGCACCGCGCACGCCGACGTGGGGATCGATCTCAAGGGACGCGAAGTGGTCATCCATGCAGCCGGGCCAAAGGCGTCGCTGAATGCTTGTCCGAACCCTTGGACGGGCTTGTCCGTAATCGACATCAACGCGCAAACACCGGTAAATTGTATGATTAATAACATACCGTCTTGGCATATCAGCTACCGAGATAGTCCAAAAGGTTGGGTGCTGCTCTCGATGTTCGACCAGAGCAACTGTCCTGACTATTCTTGTTTTGATACCACAAGTGCCAGTCATCTGGTTTCAAACTGGCAGTCGGTATGGCCTCTCTACGCCGAGGAACTACTCCTAGTTAAGATTGACGGCACGTCTGTCTATCGTCTGGCGCATCACCACTCGCGCAGCGCGGAATATTATTGGGCACAGCCGCACGCAGTCATCAGCCGGGATGGCAAATATGTCCTTTGGGACAGCAACTTCGACATCAGTAGCACAGGCGACGCAAATTACGCGGACGTGTATCTGATTAAGGTTCAGTGATAAGGCCGACTCGGAGCTATCGTCAACAACTTACTCGTGGAGGCGCGAAGATGAGCCAAATATCGACACCCGAACAAGCACTACCCATCGTAGGTACCTCCGATTTCGGGGGACCAGCCGAGATCTCAACCAAGTCTGCGGCGTGCAGAACTGTGTCCGTGATTATCCCCATTTACAACGAGTGCCAGTATGTTGAGAGGATCCTGCAGCGTGTTCAGGCTGCTCCCGTTCCACCCGGTTTCCAAAAGGAACTCATTGTCGTGGATGACGGGTCGACCGATGGCACAACCCTGATCCTGGATGACTTGCACCGGAACCGAACGCTGAAGGTGCATCATTCGGTTTTGAACTTCGGCAAAGGCACTGCGATTAGGGTGGGTTTGCACTATGCAACGGGGGATTTCATTCTGATTCAGGACGGCGACCTTGAATACGACCCCAACGAATACGGGAAATTGCTGGAACCACTCATCGAACACAAGGCCGATGTGGTTTACGGCTCGCGCTTCCTCGGAAAGCTGAGTGGTATGCGCTGGCAAAACTACCTCGCAAACAAAATTCTCACCCTGATGGCCAATTTGCTCTACGGCGCAAAGATTACGGATGAGGCAACCGGATACAAAGCGTTCCGGCGGGAAGCTTTGCTCCAAACCCCTCTGAAGTGTAGGAGGTTCGAGTTCTGCCCCGAAGTGACGGCCAAAATCCGCAAGAAAGGATTTAGGATCCTAGAGGTCCCGATCACATACGAAGGTCGCACGGCGCAGCAGGGCAAGAAGATTGGATTCCTAGATGGGCTCCACGCAATCTGGACCCTCCTCCGTTATCGCTTTGTGGACTGAAGACTGCCGCGTTGACGAGTTGACGTTCCAGCGCAAGAAACCTCTAGAGATCGCCGTGCACGAGGCAGGATTTCTTACCAGACTAAGGCCATGCCCGCCACGGAGACGCCGATGAAAGTCTCTTGGGAAACTCTCCATGGACTCAAAGGGGCTCTCCTGCTGGGAGGGTGTCTGCGCGCACTTTTCTTTTTGATTGCCGACAACAATGGCGGCGATGCCGTCGCCCGCGCTACCAACATTCAAGGATGGATGTCTCACCCTTCGTTCTCAAGCCCTGTCGCGCACTGGGGTCCTGTCTATTTTTATCTCGCAGGCACACTTGGTTTCCTGTTGAAGGATGCAGAATTAGCTGGGCGATTGTTGAGCTTGATTTGCGGAATCGCAAGCATCTACCTTGTCTATCGCCTCACGAGGCTGCTGAGTGGACAAGCCGCGGCAACACTCTCGGCGTTTATTTGCGCCCTCGCCGGATTGCACATTGGCTACAGCACGACCTCTTCGTCGGAAATACCCTACCTCTTCTTTCTGCTCACAGGCCTCGTCGGGTTCTTCGAATATAAAACTTCCGGCTACTTCCGGCCCCTCATCTGGGGAGCGATTTGTTTTTCCGTTGCTGCAGGCATCCGTTATGAGGCATGGCTCTTTTTCCCGGTCCTCTGCTTGCTGCTCGTCGGGCGCCCCACCAATTTCTTCCACGGAGGTCTGTTGCGGGGCAGGAGGGGGCTCGGGCTAGCACTTTTCGTGCTCCTTGGCGGTGCCTGGCTGATCAGTTGGTCCGCCTTTTCCTGGGTAAAGTGGGGTGACCCTCTGTATGCGGTTCATGTCAACAAGACTCTCATTCAGGAGCAGTCCCCGGACGCCTTGCGCCCTCTCCCCTATCGGTTGTCGCTGCCTGTGGGCGTCCTTCTTCTTAGCCTCTCGCCGTTGCCCTTTCTAGGTGCACTTTACGCCATCGCCGCGTGCAGAAAGCAGGCTCTCGCTCGTCAGTTCATTTTTCTTTCGACGGCATTTGGGGTGGCGCAATTCATCGAGTTTTGGAGAGGCGCTGCGATCTCCAATGCGCGCTACACGTTGACCTTATTCATGCTCGCCACGATCCTTAGTGGGATGGGAATATCAGAATTTTGTCGCACGCTTAGACTCGCATCCGCGAGCAGACTGAAGAAATGGGTCTTTGTCACCCTGGCGCTCACGCAGGTCGCCATACTGAGCGGCAGCGAATCGCGGCTTCCGTACAACGAAAAACTTGCCTCTGTTTCAGCCCGACTTCGCTATCCACACTACTTGAAGGACGCGGCGCAGAGCCTGAAGCCGCGTCTCAAGCCGACCGACGCCATCATCCTCGATAGCAACAATTTCGAAGATAACATTTTCGCGCATGCGCTGGGCTTACCATTGAACACGGGTGGTCGCGTGTTGGTTGGATGGGCCACCAATGGAGAGGCACTGGAAGAGTTCGTGCGAGTCCACCATCCACGGTTCCTGGTGTACTCGGATGGAGGAGTCTTAAGGCTTTACTTAGATTTGCCGGCCCAATGCGCTCGAGAGGAACGAGTCGGAGATATGCGATTGGATTGTTTTTATTCCAATGCGATTTACCGTGTCTATCGGATTCGATATTCGGGAGATCCAGGTTTGAGCGCAACCCTAGAACGGGTAGCACCACATCGACTGAAATCCCAAGCTAATACATGGGGCCAATTAGATACACGTCCTGATAATTAATGCCCCCGGACGTGTTGGATTGATTGTAGTTGCTGTCGAACACGATGTACTTTCCACTCCGGCTTAATGACGCTCGAGTTTGCGCCCAATAATTCTCGGCCGTACGGCTGCGATGATGGGCCAGGCGGACCGTGTTGCCGGAGGTGTCCCACAAGAGAATCTCACCGCTGTAGAGGCTCCAACCCCCCATGTTCGTTGGGTTGTTAAAACAGTAGAAGGAAGAACTAGGGCAAGTCTGGCTGTCGTCGGTTGAAAAAACAAACCAGTTCTGCGACTGCATGTCGCGGGCGCTGTTGTGCGCGGCGTTGCCGACGTTTTGAATGCCGTCGTTAAGGCAAGAACGCACGGCGTTGCTCGCCAGATCGAGCAGGCCATAGCCCCAATGACTGGGGCATCCATTTTGCGCCGTTCCTGGGTACCACAGGGAGGCGGCGACCATTTTGCCGGAACCATCGAGGCCCCAGTCTGTGTGATTGCCGGTCCCGCCCCCCGGCAGGTCAAAGACTGAGCCGTTCGTATTGTAAATTGTTCTCGGGTTGGGGCCTTCGACACTTACGCCGTTATTGGGGACAATTTGAAGCTTATGGTAGGTGACGCTGGGCATCGCCGCGCCCATCGCGGCGCTGGTTGCATTGCCGTTGCCGGCGTTCAAGGTCACGAGAAAAACGTCGGCGGTATACGAATAGCCACCCATGTCGGGGGCGCTGGTCAGCCAGATATGGAGGCCGTCGTTGGAGATGTCCATGTCGCCGGGGATGACGGCGCTCGCGTACTGAGAAAAGGTAGCCAGAACGGTCGAGGTCACCGTCGCGTTCGGGGGCGTTCCGGTGATCGTCCCCTTGATGAATTGATTCCCGCGCGTGTAGTAAAAAACTTTCGGATTCGTCGTGTCCCAAACTAGAATGGCAGAATTCGAGCCCGGCATATTCGACTGAGAGACAACGATGTTGCCGCTCAAATCGACGACCATAGGACCACCGAAACCACCACCATTACTCTGGCTGAGCATGAGATAAGTATCACTGGCGTTGAATGGAGTAATCGTATTGTAAAAATGGTTCGCTCCAAAGAGTGCGGAGGTGGAGTCGGTGATGCGCGTAATCTTGCAGCCGAAAACTGGGTCGGTGTAGCTTTGTCCCTTCGTCGGCGGAATGAAGGTGTCGTAACTCGGCGGCACGTAAACGTTGGTATCGTTTAACTTTCCGCACGTGGGCAAACTGCTGGTTGATGTCACACCAGCGCCGCTGAGGGTGATCGTTGCTGGGGAGTTGGTAGCGTTGCTGGCTACTAACACAGTGCCGGGCAGGCTTCCGGAGGAAGAGGGAGTAAACGTGACACTGAGCGTGGCCGTCTGAGCCGGTGCGATCACCTGGCCGGTGGCAAGGCCGCTCACGTTGTAGCCA
>Ga0137418_10001128_pt1 | contig 24496 bp, 18 predicted proteins | sample CZODoug3_1_2_16f_FD_122242 | JGI IMG/M metagenome (GOLD analysis project Ga0137418, IMG submission 122242) | Vadose zone soil fungal communities from Angelo Coast Range Reserve, California, USA - CZODoug3_1_2_16fungal (Hybrid Assembly) | ecosystem: Environmental > Terrestrial > Soil > Vadose...
TACCTGCCCTACGCGATGGCCTTTGGCGTCGAGCGCCAATTCGCGCGCGCGTTCGAAGGGATCTACACCCAGGCGCCGCAGTGGTATGTGGGTCCCAGCGTGATGAATTTCAACGTCGGCCATTTCTCGAGCAGCATGTCGCACCTGTCAACCGTCGCCGCGACGACGATGTCGTCCTCGCCACGCAGCTCGAGCGGCTCGGGATTTGGTGGTGGTGGAAGTTCAGGAGGCGGAGGTGGAGGAGGCGGCGGCGGCGCGTTCTAGAGGTACTTCAGCCACCTCGACTGGTCACTGCGCCGCACCTTGAGATCGGCGTAGCGACGGCAGGGGAAGTACAGTATCACGATCGCGATCGCCCAAACCAGATAGAGGAGCCCGAGACTCCACGTGTAGCCATCCGGGGCGGGCGGATTTCCCATCGGGTGGTTGGTGAACAGCCACGGGTCCACCGTCCCCGTCCGGATCTTCGACACCACCAGCGCCAGTGCGTGGATGAGCGGGATGTGCAGTAGATAGTAGAAGAACGGCACGCGGCCGAACACCGTCAGCCACTGCGCGACGCGCCCGCGTGCGCGATCCAATAATGGGATCAGGGCGATCGTTGGGCCGAGCGTCATGAGCAAGAAGCTGAGCGAGGCCGGATATTTGGTGGTGTTGAGGAAAGACAGCAGCGCGGGCATTGGCGTCCCGTAGCTCCACGGCCGCGGATCTCCGTACAGGTTGAAGCCTCGGAGGACGAGAAACAGCGCAAGGGCGCCGAGGCCGAGACGGACACAGATGCGGTTACGGCGCGCCGGCTCCAGCGTCAGGACGGTGCCGAACCAATAGCCCGCCGCCATCACGCCAATCCACGGAATGATCGAGTAGAGCACGATCAGCGGCGTACCCTCCACCGGCCCGTTGAAGAAACCGATGTAGAGGATCTTCCAGAGCTCGCCGAGCGGGACGTGACTGATGAGCCACGGCATGACGAGGTTATGCAGCGCGATGATCGCGACACCGATGACGCCGACGGTCCGAGGCCGCAGCCGCACCAACGCCGCCATGAGGATCATACACCAGCCGATCACCCAGATGACGCCGGCCAACAGGTAATTCTTAAAGTCGAAGTTGAAGGTCCAGCAGACGCGGATCACCGTCAGCTCGAGCAACACCAGCCAGACACCGCGAACGAACAGGAAGCGCGACAAGTCGTTGTGCTTCCGGCCGTAGAACAACGCGCTCGTGCCCGCAAGAAAAATGAACGCCGGGGCCACGAAATGCGTCACCCAGCGCGTAAAGAAAATCCCCGCCGTGGGGCCACCGGCGGGGAGTCCGGAGTAGACACGGACGTGATCGATCGCCATCAGGACCATGACCGCACCGCGAATCAGGTCGATCGACGCGACGCGCGACGTCGCGGCAATAGGCGCGGCAGGTGCAGGCGCGGCGAAAGGCGTGCTCATGCCGCGTGAAACATTCACCTAGTTTCCCTTGACGTCCACCTCGTCCAGCGCCGCGCGCAGTCCACGGGCCAGCTTGAGCGCATCGCCCTCGCCCCAGAAATGCATGAAGAACAATCGCGGCGTCTCGTTCAGCATGTGACTGTGCAGCGCCGTCACGGCGATGCCGTTGGAGCGGAGCGCGCGCAAAACGGGATTCACCTCGCTCGCGATCAACACGAAATCGCCCGTCGTCGCAGCGCTGTTAGCACCGACCGCCTGGATGTTGATCGCCGTCGCCACACCCATCGCCGGCGGAACCTCCACGCCGTCCAGGGTCACTGAGCCGGCACGAGCGACGCTGACCTGATACACCCCGGCATTGGCCTTACCGTGCACGCCGAGCACCTGTGCAATCTGAACCGTATCGAGACCGAGCGGCGGCGCGGCGCTCGTTACGGGCGCCGGCGTCCCGGTATGACCAAGGGCTTCATGCACCGCCGCGGCCAGCGCGACCGGCCGTCCGCGACCGCCAATGTGGAGATAGACGACGTGCGGCGATTCGCTTGTCAGGTGATTGTGAAGGGCGGTTTGCTCGATGCCGCCGCGCTGCAGGCCATCGATGACGGATCCCACCTCGACCGGCAGCAAGACCAGATCGCCCATTAACATCGCCGTGCTGTCGTCCGTCTGTTTGAACGCCACCCAGGATCCCAGCGCGAGACTCGGCCGCACGGTGACCGCGCCGACTGTGACGTGAAGATCATTGCGGGGAAACCCGACGCGGTAGGTTTCTCCTTGCAGATTGCCCGATCTGCCCAGTACGCGGTCGATCGCCTTCCAATCCACCGGATTTTGGGTGTTAGCCTGTGGAAACGTCAGGCCGAGTACGCAGAGTGTGGCGACGGCGTCAAACATGTGAACTCCCGTTGGCAAGTGTACGTTCAAAAGAGAAGTTTAGGACTGTGCAGGTGTGCCGAACCCGGAGTATGGGGGTAATCCTAGGACATGAAGACCATTGCTCGCGTCACATTGCTGCTGGGGGCGCTGAGTCTTGTCGCGTCTGCTGCGCAGACCCAGACCTTCGGCCGCAATGCCGTCCAGTACAAGACCTTCCACTTCAAGATTCTGAAGACCCAACACTTCGACGTCTACTTCTATGATGAGGAAGCCGACGCTGCTGCTCAGGCGGCGCGCATGGCCGAACGGTGGTACACGAGAATATCCACCGTGCTGCGCCACCAATTAAGCAGTCGCCAGCCCTTGATTCTTTACGCGGACCACCCCGCGTACAACCAGACCAATATCGCCCAGGTGGAGGGGAGCGAAGGTGTCACCGAGAGCCTCAAGCGGCGCATCCTCCTGCCACTGGGCGCATCGCCGTTCGAAACCGACCACGTGATCGGTCACGAGCTGACCCACGCGTTCCAGTACGACATCACCGGCGTCGCTCGCGGCAGCATGGCCACAGCGTTCAACCGCGTCCCGCTATGGTTCATCGAAGGGATGGCGGAGTACGTCTCGCTCGGGAATGTGGATCCTAACACGACGATGTGGATGCGGGACGCGGTCCGCACCGGCCGCCTGCCCAAGTTCCGCGACCTGGAAAACCCGCGGTACTTCCCCTACCGCTGGGGTCAGTCCTTCTGGGCGTACCTCGGCGGAACGTACGGCGATGACATCGTCGGAGCGCTGCTTCGCTCCGCCGGCCGCAGCGGCAACGTCCAGGCAGCCCTCGAGCAGATGACCCACCGGCCGGCGGACAGTCTCATTGCCGACTGGCATCGCGCGCTGACCGACGCGGCCAAGCCGATCGCGGTCGCGACCGGAACGCCGCTGCCCGTCGACCGCGCGCAGCGGGATCAGGCGCGGTTGACGCCAGTCACGACCGCCGGCGCGCGCGCGCTCGTGAGCCCCGGCAAGGAACAGCACTACAACCTCGCGCCGGCACTGAGTCCCGACGGCACGCGCATGGCCTACATCTCGGACGCGGGACTGTTTTCGTTCGACTTGTACCTCGCCAACGCGGAGAACGGCCGGACGATCCGCAAGCTCGTGTCCGCGACCCGCGATCCCCATCTCGAGAGCATGCAGCTGATCAACTCGGCAGGTGCCTGGAGCAACGACGGCCGCTTCGTGTTCGGTGCGATCGTCACCGGCCGGCCGGCGCTCCGCATCGTGAAGGGCGATAACGGCGACCTGATCAAGGAAATAAAATTTCCGTCACTCGGCGAGATCTTCAATCCGACGTGGTCGCCCGACGGGAGAGCGATTGCGTTCAGCGCGCAAGTCGGCGGGGTCACCGATCTCTTTGTGTACGATCTCGACAGCGGCCAGGAGCGGCGCCTGACCAATGACGCTTACGCCGACCTCGAGCCCGCCTGGTCACCCGATGGTTCGCAGATTGCATTCGTGACTGATCGCTTCACCACATCGCTGGACGACTTGTCGTACGGCGATTATCAGCTGGCCGTCATCGATGTCCGGGGCGGCGGTCAGATCCGGCAGCTCCCGCATCTCTCCAAGGCCAAGCACATCAATCCGCAGTGGAGTCCCGATGGGAAGAGCCTCTACTTCCTCGGCGATCCGGGCGGCGTCACAAACGTATTCCGCCTGTCCGTCGAGGGCGGCGCTATCGCGCAAGTGACGAATGTGTTCACCGGCGTCAGCGGCATCACCTCACTGAGTCCGGCGCTCAGCGTCGCACAGAAGGCGCCGCGCGCCGTATTCGCCGTCTACTCCGATGGCGGCTACGCGATTCAGGCGATCGACGATATCCGGGCGCTCGAGGGGGGACCGATCGTCCAGCTGCCGCCGACCGCCGCGGCACTGCCGCCCCTGGAGCGGGCCGAGGTCGGAACCGGCATCGCGACGCTGCTTCGAGATCCCAAGCCCGTGCCGCCGGTGGCGGCCCTCGACCTCAGCAGCGCGGTCAAGGAGTACCATCCCAAGCTGTCGCTCGACTTCATCGCCCAACCCTCCCTCGCGGTCGCGGCTGATCGCTTCGGGACCTACATCGGCGGCGGGGCCACGCTGTACTGGAGCGACATGCTCGGCGACCACAGTCTCGTCACGATGGCGCAGTTCCAGGGTCGCATTTCGGACTTCGCCGCGGCGACCGCATACCTCAACCGGAAGTCGCGTCTGACGTGGGCCGTAGGCGCGCAACAAATCCCGTACATCTTTGGCGGAGTGTTCGCGTACCAGGATCCCAACACCGGCATCTTCGTCGAGGAAATCCAGCGCATCAAGCAGACCAATCGCGGACTGAACGGAGTCGCGGCATACCCGTTCAACCGCTCGGATCGCTTCGAGGTATCGGGCGGGTTGCAGCAGATCTCGTACGATAACGAGCTGCAGAAGCACGGCTTCAATCAGGACGGCTCGGTCGCGTTCGATTCGACGATCCACTTCCCCGTTCCGCCGCCGGTGACATTGGGGGCGACCAGCTTTGCCCTCGTGCACGACAACTCGTTCTATGGCGCCACGGGCCCCATTCTCGGTGATCGCTGGAGGCTCGAAGCAGACCCGACATTCGGTGGCCTGCAGTTCGTCACGACGTATGTGGACTATCGGAAGTACGTGATGCCGCTCCGTCCGTTCACGTTGGCCGTACGCGGGCTCCATATCGGCCGCTACGGCAGGGATGCTGAAGACCAGCGCATCTATCCGCTGTTCCTCGGCTATCCGAGTCTGGTGCGCGGTTACGACAGAGGAAGTTTCCAGGCAAGCGAGTGTACGGGCGGCTCGGCAACGTCTTGCCCCGTCTTTGATCAGCTCTGGGGCAGCCGGCTGCTCGTCGCCAATGTCGAGCTGCGATTCCCGTTATTCGGGTTACTCGGCGCCGGCGGCGGGTACTACGGCTTCCTGCCGATCGAAGCGGGCATTTTCTATGACGCGGGCGTGGCGTGGTCGCAGAGCGAAGGGGCGAAACTGTTCGGGGGCACGCGCAACCTCGTCCGCAGCGCGGGCGCGACCTTCCGCCTGAATGTGTTGGGGTACGCGATCGGGCAGATGGACATTGTGCATCCCTTCGACCGGCCGGAGAAAAACTGGCTGGTGCGGTTCAGTCTGACCGAAGGGTTCTAAGGTTTTCAGCGCACAGGCAATCCGCTCGGTACCGAAGCCGGTATGATGCCGGACAGATCGCGGGCGGCCGGGTCCGTGAGCGACTTGAGAAACTCCACCAGATCGGCGCGTTGCGCGTCCGTCAAGTGCAATGGCTGCCGGACGCGCCCGTCCAGGCTCGCGAGTACGGCAGCGATCGTGGCCGCATCACCGTGATAGCTGTCCCGGACGTTCGCGGGGAGCGTGGCCGGATCGAACGTTTGCAGCGACGTCGGCACGTCGTTGTAGTGCTTCACGACGGCCTCCAACGTGGTGAACGAGCCATTGTGGAAATACGGCGCCGTGAGCTCGACGTTACGGAGCGGCGGAACCCGGAACGCGAACTGGTAGAATTGGTTGTTGACGAGCTCACCGCGCCCTTTGTCGAGCGGCGCGCCCTTACCCACGCCGGGTCCGAGCTGCGGGATGCCCGTATTCGCGAAGTCCCGTCCGCCCAGGAACGGCCCGTTGTGACACGTCGAGCAACGAGCATCGCCGAAAAACAGCACGGCGCCACGTTTCGCTGCCGGAGACAGCGCGGCGTTGTCCCGCGCCACGTAGCGGTCAAAGGGCGAACCCGTCTTCATCAACGCGTCCATTTGAAATGCCGTTATCGCCAGCGCCGCGTCCTGGAAGCGCAGGCTGGAGACGGGGACAGACGGGAACGCGGCATTGAACATCGTCACGTATCCCGGCACGGCGGCGAGACGCTGCATCACGCCCTGCCAGATCCTCGCCGGCTGGGTGTCGTCGAGCTGCGCGAGCTCGTTGGGGTTGCCGAAGACATCGACGTCGCCTTTTTCGCCGCGCATCTCCCGGCGATTCAAAACCGGGAGCATGGCCTGCGACACCAGCAGGCTGCCGGAATTCACCGGCAGGGCGACGTCTGTAAGTGGCGGACCGAAGCGCCCCAGGCGGCCATCCCAGAAGACATACGGCATGCCGATCGCGCTGTTCAGCAGCGTGGGCGCGTTGCGCGGGACGAACGAGCGCCCCGCGCCGAGCGTGCGGGCGGGACCGGAGCCGGTGCCGCCGGTTCCCACTGCCAGGGCCAGGCCATCCCCCGCGTGCTGCGCGGGGTCGTGACAGGTGGCGCAGGCAATGTCGCGGTTGCCGCTCAAGATCTTATCGAACACCAGCGCCTGGCCGAGGGCCACCAGCGCGGGATCCTGTCGACCGATATCGCCGATCGGAACGACACCCCCCTGAGTGAACTGGCGGCGCAGCTGCGCGTCGATGGTCTCGGGCAGGCCTTCAACCGGCGTCTGCTCGTCGCATGCGGCTAGACCGAGGACGGCGAGGATGCACAGCGCTCTGACATGTCTGGTCATCGTGAGTCTCCTTGCCGTTCAGCGCAGCGGCAGCGACAGCGAGATCTGATGAGTCGTCGTGTTGACGTCCGTGAGGTTGAGCGGTCCGCTGGGTGCCGCGAGGATCGTTCCGCCGGCTAGCGCGACGTCCCGAAGTCCCCACGGCGCCGCCGTGAATTGCGACTGCGGGCGGCCGGCACCATGGGTGACGCTGCCGCGGTAACGGATCTCAAATTCCGGGAAACGGAGGCTCAACCCCCAGGTGGGTGTCCACTCCATCCAGCCCGTCGTCAGCTGTCGCTGCAGCGCCTGCACATTGTCCTGCTGGTTCAGGCTGTAGCGCACCGAGCGAAGCATGAGCCCGAGCTGCAGGCCGACCGCTTTTCCCAGGCCTCTGAGCTCGATGTCCCGTCCGGCACCAATGCGCAGCAGCGTGTTGGAAAAATGAAAGTGGTTTTCCACGGTCTTTGCGCCCGCCCTGAGCGTATCACCGGAGGCAGTGCTCATCGGCGCGACTGCATCGGCCCAGGTGTAGCTGCGGATCGGCTCGTACACGAAGTCGACGCCGAACGTCGCCGCGCCGCGAACCTTGGACAGCCCGATGCCAATATCAACGGCCGTCGAGTGTCCGGGGTCGCGAGGAATGGCGGGAACGTTCGCCAACTCATAATTCGGAATCTTGGGGTGTGACGACTGATTCACGGTGGCGATCCAGCCGATCCGCCAGCCCGCGGCGTTGAAGGGAAACGCGTACTTGAGATGCATTCCCCAGGTATGTGTCCGGTCGAGGTTCTGCTCGACACGAGCGCGCTGGAGAAGCAACTCGGCGGCCGGGTCCCAGAAGTTGTCGACGTAGGTCACCGTGTGTGTAGCGGCAAAATCGTTGTGAAGGATCAGCGCTTCGAGCGAACGCGCACCCCACTGCCCCGGCCACGCTTTCAGGGCACCGACGCGGAGATCGAGGGTATGCCCCCGTTGCACGACGCGCCGGCTGCCGGCATACAGTAGATCGACGCCGTCGAGGGCGTGGAGTCCGGTCCACAACGCGCTCGCGCCGATCGAGATGTTGCTCCCCGACAGGTCACGACCGACCATCGCGAACGCGTACTCGTTGCCGTGCGCTCGAGTGTCGGGTTGGGGAATGGGGGGATCGACTGCGACGACGCGGACATCGTTTGGAGTGGCGACGCCGAAAAACTGGTCGGGCCCGGGTGGGCGACTGGGGTCCACCTGTTGCAAGGCCAGCGCTAATCCACCGTACCACCCAGTCGAGCGGACGAGCACGGCGAGCGGCAACGATCTGCCCCCGCCAGCCTTCCGCGAGACGTTGTACACGGTCGGGGAGCTGAAGAAGCGGGCACCGGCGACTCGCGTTCCCGTGGCCGGATTCACGAATGGATCGTTCAGAGAATCCGCGAGCGCGATCGAGACGCTCCCCATGCCGAGATTGTTTGCGGGGAAGAGCTGAAATTGATCGCCCTGGGCGATGGGGATTGTCTTGATAGGGATCAGCTGCGCGCGTACGGGAGCGGCGAGACAGAGGAGTGGAACGACGAAACGAACGGCCCGGAGGCCGGAGGGCGCCATAGATACCTCGACGGAAAAGGGTCCCTTTCGAAAAGGATACCAAGCCAGACCCCCGTCGCGTCACGTGGACGCCCTTAGCGTCATATTGCATCCACGCAACAGCACCGGATTTCGGAGGCGTCATGAAAGAGCGCAAACTAGGCGATCAGGGTCCTCGGGTATCCGCCTTGGGCCTCGGATGCATGGGGATGTCGGACTTCTACGGAAGCCGGGATGACGCAGAGTCCATCGCGACGATTCACCGGGCCCTGGATCTGGGCATCAATTTCCTCGATACGGCTGATGTCTACGGCCCTTTTACCAACGAGGTCTTGGTCGGCAAGGCGATCAAGGGGAAGCGCCGGGGGATCATCCTGGCCACGAAATTCGGCAACGTACGGGCTCCCGACGGCAAGTTCATCGGCCAAAACGGCCGGCCCGAATACGTAAAAGCCGCGTGCGATGCCTCGCTGGGACGCCTCGGCGTCGATCACATCGACCTGTACTATCAGCACCGCGTCGATCGCGCCGTGCCGATCGAGGAGACTGTCGGGGCGATGGCCGATCTGGTGCGTGCGGGGAAGGTGCGGTTTCTCGGGCTGTCCGAGGCGTCTGCCCAGACGGTGCGGCGTGCGCACGCGGTGCATCCAATCACCGCCCTCCAGACGGAGTACTCACTGTGGAGCCGCGACGTCGAGGACGAGATCTTGCCGACCGTGCGCGAGCTCGGAATCGGCTTCGTCGCCTACAGTCCACTCGGCCGGGGATTCCTCACAGGCCAAATAAAGGGTCCCGAAGACATCGCCGAGGGCGACTGGCGCAAGAACCATCCACGCTTTCAGGGCGAGAACTTCCAGAAGAATCTGGACCTCGTCCGGCGCGTCGAAGCGCTCGCCCGTCAGAAGCGGTGCACGCCCGGCCAGCTCGCACTGGCATGGCTGCTCGACAAGGGGGAAGACATCGTCCCCATTCCCGGGACCAAGCACCGCAAATACGTGGAGGAAAACGTCGGCGCCCTCACCGTATCGGTGTCGGGCGCCGAGCTTGCGCAGATCGAAGGCCTGGGTCGCGCCGCGGGCGCGCGTTACCCCGAGGGCGGGATGCGGACCGTCAACGGCTGACGGGCACCTTGCCTTCGGCGGCTTCCTCCAGCGTGGCGATGTCGAGCTTCTTCATCTGCAGCACCGCCTGCATGACGCGGTTCGCCTTCTTGGGGTCACCGCTCATGAGCTTCCCGAGCGCCGCCGGCACGATCTGCCAGGAGAAGCCAAATTTGTCCTTGAGCCAGCCGCACTCGCTCTCTCTCCCCCCGCCGGATGTGAGCTTGGTCCAGTACTCATCGATTTCTCTTTGCGTCTCGCAGTTCACGACGAATGAGAAGGCCTCGCTGAACTTGAACTGCGGGCCGCCGTTCAGCGCCGTGAATTGCTGGCCCTCGAGCTGAAAGCTGACGACCATCACGGCGCCTTTGGTACCCGGCCCCGCGTCGCCGTAGCGGCTGACGTTGAGGATCTTCGAGTTCTTGAAGATCGACGTGTAGAATAGCGCCGCCTCTTCGGCGTTGCCGTCGAACCAGAGGAATGGCGTGATCTTCTGCATGCGAATTCTCCTTGATCGTCAGGTTACGCGGTTAACAGCTCATCCAGGCGAACGTAGCTCGCCTCCAACCCTTTCGTCGCGCCCATCTTCAGGGCGGCGTCCCGTGCTTCGCGCGTCGCGTAGCGGACCGTCGTGCTGACGGTGGTCTTGCCGCGCGTCTCGACGAGCTCCGTGGTGACGAGCGTCTCGCCGCCCGTCCAGTGGTCGTCATACGCCTCGGTGGCGACGAGGCGCGAGGGCCGCACCATCTCCTTGAACGTCCCCCCCATCCCCATTTCGCGGCCTTCGGCGTTGCGCCAAACGTAGCGGTACTTCCCGCCGACGCGCAGATCGATCTCGCAAACCGGCATCGTCCAGCCGGGGGGCCCGAGCAGCCAGCGCTGCAGCAGGTCGGGCTTGGTCAGCGCGTCGAATACCATACCCCGCGCGGCGTCGAACTCCCGCGTCATGACGACCTCGCGCTCGGATGGGGTCGTTACCGTGACAGCTGCCGTCTTCATCTTGTTCTCCTCTTTTTGTTCTGCTTGGGCTTAACCTCATCCAACAACGCGTCGATTGTTTTCTTCTGCTTGTGCTTGAGCTCCTGCAGCACGGCGTCGAGCCGTTTGAAATTCCCTTCCCAGATCTTGCGGTAACGCTCGATCCAGTCGGTTGCCTCGGTGAGCGGGCGCGGCTCCAGGCGCCGCGGCCGGCGCTGGGCCTCACGGCCGCGCGAAATCAGGCCGGCGCGTTCCAGCACCTTCAGGTGCTTCGAGATGGCGGGCTGGGTCATGTCGAACGGCTCGGCCAGCTCGGCGACCGACGCCTCGCCGGTGGCGAGGCGGGCCAGGATGGCGCGGCGCGTGGGATCGGCGAGGGCCGCGAAGGTGGCGTCGAGAATATCACTAGTTGGTTTCATAACCTAGTGGTAATATAAGACGCGTCCCATCCGCCCGTCAAGGCCTTATCGTTCGGGGGTGAGAATTGCCACCTGGAACGTCAACGGGATTCGCGCGCGGGCGGCGCAGCTGTCCGAATGGCTCCAGCGCGACCGCCCCGACGTGGTGTGCCTGCAGGAGCTGAAGGCCACAGCGGCGCAGATCCCCGCCGAATCTAAGCTCCCCGACTACCACGCCTACTGGCACACGCTGAAGGGGTACTCGGGCGTGTCTCTGCACGTGCGGAAGGATCTGTTCGCGGTCGATCCCGTCTTCAGCCATCCGCCGTTCGACATGGAATCGCGCATCGTCCAGGTGGAGCACGGCAATCTCGTGATCGCATCGGTCTACGTGCCGAACGGCGGGAAAGACTATCCCGCCAAGCTCGACTTCGTGACCAAGCTCGCCGACTGGACGAGACGACTGCACGCGGAAGGGCGCGACCTGGTGTTGTGCGGAGACATGAACATCGCACGCTCAGAAATGGACGTGCATCCCAAGGAGCGGAAACTCAACGCGGTGGGACAGCGCCCCGAAGAGCGCGCGCTCTTCGAAACACTCCTCGGCGCGCCTCTGGTGGATCTGGGACGGCGGTTCGATCCCGACAATCCAAACCTGTTCACGTGGTGGGCGCCGTGGCGGAACCTCCGCGCCCGCAACATCGGCTGGCGACTCGACTACGTGCTCGCCTCCCCGGCGATCGCCGAACGGGCGACCAGCTGCGTCGTGCAGGCGGACGTGGGAACGAGCGATCACGCACCGGTGATGATGACGGCCTGAACCAGGCGACCGCGCGCCAAACGTCATAGTCAGGTCGTGCAAATCGGAACATCGATCACTATCGTATTGGCTATGTCTCCGGTGCGCGTTTACGGAAAAGCAGCGCCGCCGCCCGCGGAGGGATCGCCGCTTCTGGCCGGCCTGCTCGTCTCCATTGTGATCGTGGTGGTGTGGGTGGGTTTGGCCTACGTGACGCACCACGCCGTCGGCGTCGCTGCGTGGGGAGTAGGGGGTTTGTTGGGTATCGTGGTCGCCAAAGTAGCAAAGCCCCCCACGAAAGCGACGGGAGCGCTGGCGGCCGTGCTGACCCTCGTGACGGCCCTTCTGGCAAAAGTGGTGCTGGTGGTGGCTGCCCTGCAGCCGATGATCCGGCAGGAGCTCGCCAACGATCCAGGAACGCTGACCGGGTTGTTCCTGATCGAGAAGATCCAACACAAGTCCTTCTCGCCCCAACTGCAGGCGACCATCGATACGCGCCCCGACCTCGTCTCAGATTCGACGTTCTTCGGCCCGGGACATGAGTTGCGGGAGCAGATGCTCGAGGAAGCGGGCGCCGCCGCGAAAGCCTCATCGTTCGCGGAACGCGACCGGCTCGTGCACGTGCACTTTGACAGGTTCATTGACAAGCTGGGATTCTGGGTCTTGCTGTTGAGCACGTTCGGACTGCTGGATGTGCTCTGGATTGGCCTCGGGATTTCGACGGCATGGACGCTGGGACAGGGACGGATCTGAGCTAGGGTTCGGTCCCCTTCCCCATCTCGCGCTCCTCGCGCTCGCGCTGTTCTCGCGCCAGCCGGACGCGCTCCTGCCGCTCCTTCGCGGCCGCTTCAACGGCGGCCTCTCGCTCCCGCTCCTGCGCATTCCAATCGGTATTGGCAGCGGTCTCTTCCCTGGCCCGGCTGACCCGCTGCTGGCGCTCGCGCATGGCATCCTTCTGCCGCTGGTCGCGCTCAACCTCGCGTTGGGCCTGATTCTTGAGGTGCGCCCACCACATCACGAGGAACAGGCCAAACTGGGCAGGCAGGATAAAGATGAAGGACGCCGGAAAGAGCTGATTGACGGTGATCGTGACCGCGATACTCGCCACGGCCCATTTCCAGCCGGTCAGGTGCTCGTATTCCGCGGCGAAGTAGAAGAGCGCCGCGAACGTGAAGAGCCCACCACCGATCCCGAGCATGAGTTAAATATGTGAAACCAGGTTTTGGGATGCAATATTTTCTGCCGTGAATACCTGTTCAGGAGGGCGACAGAATGCCCCGCATTGTCTGGATCATCCTGATAGTTATGATCTTTGGCGCGGCGATATTTTTCCTGCGGCGGTACATGGAGCGTTGATGTGTTGACGGTGTTTCTGCTGTCCCCCGCCAGCTGCGCCGGCAGGCGCGCGCAGATGCTGCTCACGAGTCAGACCAGCCCGCTGACCGCGCGGCTCGCGAATGGCGGCGCGCCGCTCGGCGAGGTCTTCGCCTTCATGAGCAGTCTGTATTTCCGCGGCAAGCTCGCGTACGCAAATGCATTCGGGCGTGCATACGTCATTGCCCCGGGGCGCGGGCTCCTGCCGGCCGATCTGCTGATCCGTGTCGAGGATCTCAGGAAAATGGCAACGGTCCCGGTCGATGAAGCCGAGCCCGCGTTTCGCGAACCCCTGGTGCGGGATGCCACTGCGCTGCATCGCGGACTGGCAGCCGACGATCAGGTCGTCTTGCTCGGCAGCGTCGCCACCGACAAGTACGTGGGCCCGCTCCTCGAGGTCTTTGGCGACCGCCTGCTCTTCCCTGCCACGTTCGCCGGCCGCGGCGACATGAGCCGGGGCGGCCTGCTCCTGCGGTGCGCGCAGAGCGGGACGCCGCTCGAGTGCGTACCCGTGCGGGGCGCCGTCCGGCACGGGCCCAAGCCCCCCAAGCTTCCCCGACTCAAGTAGCCGGCTCCGGCGCAGGCGGGTCTCAGGCCGTAAGTTCAACCCCGGTATGACGGCCCCTCCCGACCTCCTGATGGAGCGTCTGCGGCTGGCGGTGGCACCCGACTACCGGGTGGAGAGCAGGCTCGGCGGTGGGGGCATGGGCGTCGTTTACCTCGCGCACGAGGCACTGCTCAACCGGGACGTCGCCATCAAGGTGCTGCGGCCCGAGCTGTACACGGCTACCGCCGCCGAGTCGTTCCTGCGCGAGGCACAGATCCTCGCGGGCGTCACACACCCCAACGTCATCGTCATCTTTCGCGCCGACTCAAAGCTCGGCCTCCACTTCTATATCATGGAGTTGATCAAGGGCCCGACGCTCGAGGAGCGGCTCACGGCGGGTCCGATGCCGATTGACGATGTCGTTCGACTCGGCATCGATCTGCTCCGGGGGTTGGAGGCGGTACACCGACTGGGGCTGGTGCATCGCGACGTGAAGCCGAGCAACGTGTTCGTCTTGTCGGATGGCGCGAAACTCGGCGACTTCGGGATCGCGAGAACGTCCTCCCCTGGGGAGGGCGAATCGCCCCGTGGGGAGGGGACGCCAGACTACATGGCGCCCGAGCAAGTGCTTGGCAAACCGTTCACCCTACGCGGTGACATCTACGCGGTTGGGGTCGTGTTGTACGAGGCGGTGACGGGGCGCGGGTTCGCCGAGCAGGGCAAGGACATTGACTGGAGCCGCGTACCGCGCGGCTTGGCGCGCGTGTTGCGACGGGCGGTTGCAGAGAACCCGGAAAACCGCTGGCCGGACGCCGCAGTATTTCGGAAGGCGCTGCAGCGTACTCAGGCTCCCGGCCTCATGCCGTGGGTCGCCACATTCGTCGGTGGCAGCCTGATGGTGGGCGCGGTGATTCTGGTCATCAAGAAACCGTGGTACCACCCACCACCACCGACGAATGCGCATGCGCCGACTGTTGCGTTCAGCCAGATCGAATACACCGGTCCAGCTGACCGTCGGCCCATGGCGGATGCGCTCGTCGGCATGGTGCACTCGGACCTCGGGCCGCACATCAACTTCGACTCCGGGTCTCAGGCGCTCGTCGTCCGGGCGCGGATGACGGTGACGGGCGGCGATGTGGGTCTGCACCTCACGGGTGGGATTCCGGTCTCGGAGTTCCACGTCCCGATTGAGAGCTGGTCCGCGTTGCGCGACTCGATCGGTTATCAGATCGTGCTCGGCATCTGGGCCGACCGCAGCCCGCTTGCGGCATCACTGCCTCCGCGCGCACTACCCCGCACCTGGGACGGATTGATTCGTTTTCTGGAAGCCGAGCAAGTCGTGGCGCAGTCGCAGTGGGAGCGAGCGGACACGGCCTACCGGCGGGCTGAAGCAACCGATACCACCTGCTGGATCTGCTCGTGGCGCATACTCGAAATCGGACGGTGGTTGAGCCGCCAGCCGGATCCCGCGCGCGTGCGTCGCGTTCAGGTCCACGCCGACTCTCTCCCGCCGTTGTACCGAAGCTTCATTCACGCCGCGCAGCTGCCGCTCCGCGATCGCCTGGACACGTTGCACGCGGTGGCAGAAGGCTCGCGCGGTTCTTTCCTCGGGTGGTTCCAGCTGGGCGAGGAGTTATTCCATCGTGGCCCGCTCGCGGGACATCGGCGCTCGGAAGCCATCCCCGCGTTCGAGCGGGCCGCGCGGCTGCGACCCGACTTTCGGCCGTCGTGGGAGCACCTCGCGTGGGCGGCCACCGCCGAAGGCGACTCCGGTACTGCGGCCAGCGCGCTCGATTCGCTGGCGAGTCGTGGTGTTACACTCGACGCATTCTCACTCGAGCACCGCGCGCTCCTTTACACCGGCTTCGCCTGGCGGTTTCTGCCCGAGAGCGCGGCGGTCCGCGTCACCACCGAGATCATCGGCCAGGCTGGCGTGCAGAGCAATGCCGATTTCGGCGCCGGGCCGCGGCTGCTGCCGACATTCGATGTGCCGCGAGGAGCGATCGCGTTAGGCGAGATGCTCGAGAAGGGGTCGTCACCCGATCTGCGCCGCTCCGGACTGATTGCGCAAACACTCGGGGCGGTGGCACTCGGCCGGATGGAACGAATACGCGATCTGGCGCGCCGGCTCACCGAAGTGGCGCCGGAGACGGAATTGGAGCTCTTCAACGACGAGCTGCCGGCGGCACTTGCCTACGTCGACCGGGGGAGCATCCGTACGATCGACGCGCTCGACGGTTTGAGCTCCTGGATCGCGAGCAGCGGTGTCGATCCGTTGCGCGACCGTGCGGTCTGGGTGAGCACTTTGCTCGGTCACCGCACGCCCCTCCGTGCCGGCGCCCCGGGGGCGTTCGAGCTGTTCATCGCCGCCGATTCGTTAGCCGGCGCCGGCCACCCGCGCGCGGCGCTCGTGTTGCTCGATCCGATCGACGTCGACGCAGTCGCCAGAGGTGTGGATCCGTTCTTTCGCGCCATCGTCCATCTCCAGCGCGCCGCGTGGCGTGCCAGGATCGGTGACATCGAAGCCGCGAGAAGCGAGCTGCTGTGGCACGAGCATCTGGATGTCGTGGGTCTGCCGACCGGCCTCCCGCAAGCGGCGGAGGTCGACTGGGCATTTGGCACGCTGGCGCGCTGGCGCCTCGCGCGCCTGCTCGAGCGCACCGGGCGCGCGGAGCGCGGCGAGGCGTGTGAGGCATACACGGCCGTGGTGCGGCATTGGGCGCAGGCACAGGCACCGTTCGGCGCCCGCGCGGATACCGCTCGCGCGCGCGCGCGAGCGCTCAATTGCGCCACGACCCGATGATTCGCTTCCAGACATTGGGGACGCTCGAAGTCACAATGGATGGAGCGGAAGCGCCCGCCGAGCTGCTCTGGAAGAAAAACATCGCATTGCTGCTCTATCTGGCGCGCTCACCAAAGCGGCGCTGCACCCGCGAGCAGCTGATCGGATTGCTATGGCCGGACAAGGACGACACCGCCGCACGCCAGTCGGTTCGTGAGGCCATTCGCATGGTCCGCCACTACGTTGGCGACCGGTTCACGGCCAAAGGCGATGTCATCCAGCTGCTGGACGGTGCGGTGGAGCTCGACACGGACCAGCTCGAGAAGCTGGTGAAGCAACGCGATTGGTCACATGCCACGCCGCTGATCAACGGCCCGTTCCTGTTCGGCTTCAAGATCCCCGACTCGTCGACCTTCGAGGATTGGCTGACCGTCGAGCGGTCGCACTGGGATGGACTGTGCATCGATACGCTGCTCCGTCATGCCGAGGAGCGGCTCGATGCGGGCGACGAGCTCAGTGCCGACGAGCCGATCACCAAGGCCCGCAAGCTCGACCCGCTCTCGCAGCGCGCGGTCCGCACGGAGATGCGGCGTTTGGCCGGCACGGACAACCGGTCCGAAGCGCTCCATGTCTTCGATGATTTTGTGAAGCAGTCGCAACGCGAGGGGGGGATGGCGGTCGAACCCGAGACCAAGGCGCTGGTCGACCGTCTTCGCAGCGGGCGGGCGTGGCATCTGCCGAAGGACGTCGCATCGCGCCGCGTACCGCTCCTCGGCAGGGACCGCGAGCTCGGCGCCGCACTCGCGCAGTGGCGCCACGCGCGAGTCGGGCGACTGGCGCTCCTCGTGATCGAAGCCGAATCCGGTGGCGGCAAGACGCGCTTCCTCGAGGAGCTCGCGACGCGCGCCGTGGTGGACGGTGGAGTCGTGATCGGCATGCGAGCGGTCCCAGCCGATCTCGATCATCCAGCGAGCGCGATTCTGAGTCTCGCGCGGGGCGGGTTGGTCGGCGTCCCGGGCGTTGCCGGCGCCAATCCGGGCGCGCTCGCCGCGCTCGCCGCCCAGGCGAGCGAATGGGCAGAACGGTTTCCGCAACGGAGTGTCGCCGCGAACCCGTGGACGCTGGATGCGGCAGTCGCCGAGGTGCTGCGCGTGACGACCGCCGAGCAACCGCATCTTCTGGTCTTCGACGACGCGCAGTGGATCGATCCGACGTCATTTGAAATGATCGAGCAGTTCGCCCGCAACCTGGCGCGCGCACCCATGCTCATGGTGCTCGCGACGACGCCGGAACCCGCTCCGCCCAAGCTCGCCGAGTTACGGGCTCGCATCGGACGCGATATCCCCGGCGCCGCGATTTCGCTGGCCAAGTTGGACCACGACGCGATTCCCCGTCTGATCCAGTGGGCCCTGCCGGCCTACAAAGGCGACGCCGCTGATCGGCTGGCGCGGCGCATCGCGGCCGATTCCGGGGGCCTGCCGCTGCTCGCCGTCGAAATCTGTCACGCGATGGCGGAAGGCCTCGATCTCGAATCGACGAACGGCGCGTGGCCGCATCCGTTGCGGACGCTTGATTCCACGTTCCCGGGCGATCTGCCCGACACGATCGTCGCCGCGATTCGCGTGAACTTTCGTTGTCTCACGCGACCGGCGCAGCAGTCGCTGGTCGCCACGGCGATCCTGGGCGAGCGCGTGGCGGCGCTCCGGATCGGCTGTGCCACGGAGCTCACAGGAGACGCCTTGGACGCAGCACTCGACGAGCTGGAGTGGCGTCGCTGGCTGGTCGCCGAGTCGCGCGGATACGTGTTCGTCGCGCGCATCGTGCGTGACGTCGTCGCCCGCGACATGGTCACACAGGGGGAACGGCAGCGCATTCTCGCAAAGAACTGTTAGGTTCAGTCATGAGACAATCCGGTAGGTACTTGTTCCTCGCCGCAACATTGCTTCTTCTGCCCTGCGCCGCGTGGGGCCAGGGCGGCTATCGCGGCGGCGGTCAGAGCGGCCGGTACACACTGCCCGCGCCAAAGCTTCCCGGCGTCGAGCTGGTTGGCCCGCTCGATACGGCACTCGCGCGCAGTACGCTCACCCTGACCCCCGATCAAGCGACGCGCTACCGGCAGGCGTACGACTCGTTCATGGTTGCGACCCGTCCCCAGCGTGACAGCGCGAATGCGGCGATCGCGAAAATGAACGAGCGGCTCGACGACGGCGATCGCGCGGCCGCGATGCTCTACGTCGAGCAGCTTCAGGATCTCGGCAAGAATCTGAAGGATCGGCAAGACCGGTTCGAGGGCGATCTGCGCCGGTTCCTGAACGGCGATCAGATCAAAGCGTACAAGAAGTGGCGTGAGGACCAGGACCAGGCCGCCGACAGAAAACGCCGCGACAATCAGCGGCGATGGGACGAAGCGGGCTTCCGCGGGGAGTTCGTCGCCCCGGGAGCAGCCGCTCCCGAGATCAAGACGGCCCTCCCCACACCCCCGGGCGTGGCGGCGCCGGCGGTTGGCTCGCCCTCCGTGCGAGTTGGACGAGTCGTCTACGTCACGGGCCAGCTCGGCGTGGACAGTACGGGCACGCTCGTCGGCGCCGATCTGCGCGCGCAGGCCGAGCGTGCGTTCGCGAATCTCCGCGTGGTACTTCAGAGCGCGGGCGCGTCGCTCCGCGACGTTACGACGATCACCATTTACGTCGTCAACTATCGGGCCACCGATCTCGAGACGATCCGCACCGCCGGCGTCGCGTACTTCAGCGCGAACGCCCCCATCGCCACGGTGGTCGGCGTACAGTCGTTGGGTCACGATGGCGCGCTGATTTCGATCGGCGCGACGGCTTCCGCGCACTGATCCGATAACGCGCGCGCGCAGTTATCATACTGCGCATGAATTCGAAACATCTGCCGCTCCTCGCGGCCCTCGTTGCCGTCGTCCTGTGGGCCGCGGCCTTCGTCGGCATCCGGGCCGCCGGTCGTTCGTTTTCGCCCGGTCCGCTCGCCCTGGGTCGTCTCACGATCGGGAGCGTGCTGCTGGGCGGCGTGGTGCTCTCGCGCCCCACGATCCGGCCGACCCGACGGGAGCTCGCCCTGCTCGTGCTCGCGGGGCTGCTCTGGTTCGGCGTGTACCAGGTTCTCCTCAACGAGGCCGAGCGCCGCGTCGATGCGGGGACGGCCTCGATGCTGGTGCTGATCGCCCCGATTTTCATCGTGGCTCTCGCGGCAGTATTCCTGAAGGAGCGCACCACCCCGAATCTGCTGCTCGGCGGCGCGCTGGCATTCGCGGGTGTCGTGGTGATCGGGCTCGCGACATCATCGCGCAATGCCTCGCTCGTCGGTGTGATCCTCTGCCTCGCCGCGGCGCTCGCGTCGGCGATCGGAATGGTCGCGGAGAAACCGGTGCTGAACAGGATCACCGCGCTGCAGGCAACCTGGATCTGCTGCGTCGTCGGGGCGCTGGTCTGCCTGCCCTACGCGCCCCGGTTGGTGCGGGAATGGCGCGAGGCGCCAGCCGGCGGCGTCGCATGGCTGCTCTTCCTCGGCGTTTTCCCCACGTCCATCGCGTTCACGACCTGGGCCTACGCGCTGGCGCGCGGATCGGCCGGGCGCCTCGCGGCGACCGCCTACCTCGTGCCGCCGCTCACGATCGTGATGAGCTGGTTGATCCTGGGCGAAGTGCCGGGCCTGATCGCGCTGCTCGGCGGAGCGCTCTGCCTGGTCGGCGTAGCCATCGCCCGAAAAGCGCCGGCGGTTACGGCTTCTGCTGCCGCTCCATCCGTTCCTCCCGCTCGTCGTCTGTAAGGTCCACCGCCATCGGGAAGAACAGCGAGCGCTTCACTTCGGGATAGGGAACGCCCCACCCGCGCGCGTCGTGCCACAGAATGCGGTTCAGACGTTCAGATGGCGCGGCGTCCGGATCCCTGAAATTCATCCTCGCTGACGCGAGCGCGGCCCGCTGGCGCTCCGCGGCGTGCGGACCCGTGATCGCTCCCACCTGTTGGTTCACCTCGAACAGCGACTGCCGGGGCACGAGCGCGGTGTAGGGCGAGAAGTCGGCCGTATCGTCGGGTCCGATGAAACTCGCGCGCATGTCGGTCGCGACGAGATCGAACAAGGTGAGGGCCGGCAGGCCGAGCATCAGCTCGATGGTTTTCACCATGCCCGGTTGGTGGTAAAAGGTCGAGTCGATCACGCCGCGTCTCGCGTACGGACTGGCGACCAGCGCGACCGTGCGGTGCCCGTCGATGTGATCCACGCCGTCCTGCGCGTCGTCCTCGACCGCCAGAATCGCCATCGATTTCCAGAACGAGCTGTGCGAGAGCGCCTCAACAATGCGGCCGAGCGCGAGGTCGTTGTCCGCGACGCACGCCTTGGGCGTACACCACCCCGGGCTCGTGCCTTCGGTGTGATCGCTCGGGAGAATGATGAGCACGAGGTTCGGCATCGCGCGCTTCGCCTCCCAATCGCGCAGATGTTCCAGTACAATGTCGGCCTTCACGACGTCCGGAACGGTCAGCGTCCAGCCCGGATACTCGCGAACCAGGGCGCGATCGAGCGACGGAATGTCGGAGCGCGTGCGATAGTACTTCCCGACGAGCCCGCGGAAGTACGCAGGATTGTGCGGCTGCGAATCCCGGTACTGGGTGAGCATCGACAACCGCAGGGTGTCACTGTCCCACGTGGGAGACGGGGCGTATTCGCCGAACACGCGCACGGTCCTGCCCTTCGCGACCGCCGCCTCCCAGAGAAAGCCGCCCGACGAATACGCGAGCGGGTCCACACCTTCCGATGGATAACTGCGGCCCGTATAGAGCGGCCACATCGGATACTCGGTCTCGATGGACTGCGTGAGCCAGTTATGCCCGTCGGCCGAGTTGCCGCCCGTCGCGAAGAAATGGTCGAGCAGCACGAACCGCTCGGCGAGCGCATGGGCATTGGGCGTCACGGCGCGCCCGTATTGCACCAGCGAGCTGTCGCTGGCGCCTTTGCCGATATCACCCAACACCTGGTCGTAGGTGCGGTTCTCGCGCACGATGTAGACGACGTGGTCGATCAGCGACGGCTCGCCTGGCCGCTCCGGTACAGCGCGAGCGGCAACATTGCGACGCGGCGTCAGCACCGGCCCGGCGCTGTCGGTTCTCAGCGTGAGCCGGTTGTTCTGCGCAACCGCCGTCGTGTACGCGGCGAGCTCGGCGGCCGAGGGCTCGGAGATGACATTGACCGACCCGCGATAGGAGTGGACGTACCGGCCCGTCAATTGCGAGCGGCGTCCAATCCCTGATCCCACACCGAACAACGACCCCACTGCGATCGTGTGACCATCCTCGCTCACGTCCACCGTCGTCGGATACCAGCCGGTGGGAATGAGCCCGCGCAGCTGGCCACCGGGCACACCATACACAGCCACGGCGTTCACGCCGCCGAGAGTCACAAACAGCGTCGTGCCATCGAGAGTCAGCGCGACCCCGGTTGGCGCGAGACCGATCTTCCGCTCGCGGAACGGGGCAATCGCGATTGTCTTGACGACGCTGTCGCGCCGCGTGTCGATCACACTCACCGCGTCGGAGCTGCCGTTGGCGACGTACAGGTGGTCGCCGACGATGTCCCACGCCATGCCGGTGGGATGACGACCGACTGGAATGACTTTGCGGACAACGCCCGCCACGAGGTCCACCCGCATCACACTGCCCGGAGGGACAATGCCGCGGGCGTCCACGCGCACCAGCTCGGCGAAGGGATCGCAGCACTGTTTCGCCGCGCGGTCCGTGGCGGTGGGTTTGCGGCCGCCGAGGTTCGAGACGTACGCGACCGATCCATCCGTATTGACGACCGCCGCGATGGGCAGGACACCGAGCGGTACGGTCTTGAGCAGCGTCCCGTCATCCGCATCGAGCACCGCGAGGGCGTCGTTCGCCGGCAATGGCACGACGACCACACGGTGGCCGGATGCGTTTGCGCGCAGCGCGACCGCGGGAGAGCCCGCGATGAAGTCGCCGAGCGCGGGCGACGTCCAGCGGACGGCGCCGCTATCGCCGCTGTCATAGGCGGAGATCTGCGCGACCGATTTCGTGCGCGCGAGACGCTCCGAGCCTGGGATCCGGCTCAGGGCGAGATCTGCGGGCAACCGCCCCACGCTCGTGATCAGGGCCCGGCGGGTGATCGGGTCGATCGTAATTCCCTGCACTCCGGCCTGCCCATCGAACGGGGCGCTGCTCAGCACCGCGTTCTCGCGCCAGCTGAGATGGTACACGGCGCCGTGGATCGACACCCATAGCTCTTCGGGGCGCGTCCCGAACCGAACGCCAAACACCCGATTGGTGAACACACTCTGCACCCCGGCCGGCACCACGCGCTGCGTCGTGGCGATGACGCCCGGATCGGGGATCTCCCGGAGCGGGTTTGGAGGGGGTGGATTTGCCGGCGTCTGCAGCAGGATTACAAACGTCAGTGCGAGTTGTGACACGTTCCTAACTCTCCGCTGGTAGTTGTCCCCGCCGTCTTGCATCCATACTATCGGGCATGCTTCTCACCCTTTGCCTGCTGCTTGGCTGCGCGTCCCCGGACACCTTGGGAATCTACTCGGGCCGCGGGCGCCAGTTGGACGTGCGAATTCCGCGAATCGACGCCGACGTCGTGATCGACGGCGACCTCAGCGACTCGGCGTGGGCGCGCGCGGCGCTGTTGACGGGCTTTTCGCAGTACGCTCCGAACGACGGCGTTTCGGCAGTGGACTCGACCCAAGTGCTCGTGTGGTATTCCGCGAACGCAATCTACTTCGGGATCCGCGCCTACGAGCTGCACGGCCAGCCCACGGCGACACTCGCCGACCGCGATCAGATCTTCGGTGACGACAACGTCCAGATCCTGCTCGGCACGTTCCACGACGGCAAGAAAGCACTGATGTTCGCGGTGAACCCGTTTGGCGTGCAGGGCGACGGCGCGCTGATCGAGGGGGCCAACGTCACCGCGAGCGGCTTCATCGGCAGCGCGGTCGTGGGGCGCGAGCAGCCGGACTTGAGTCCCGATTACGTGTTCCAATCGCACGGCCGCCTGACGCCGTGGGGTTACGAAGTCGAGGTGCGGATCCCGTTCAAGAGTCTCCGCTACCAGCCGAAGCAGCCGCAGGACTGGAGTCTCAACGTCGTCCGGCAGGTGAAGCATTCCGGCTTCGAGGACTCGTGGTTCCCGGCGCGCCGCGCCAGCGCCACGTTCATCGGACAGTCGGGAAACCTGGTCGGCCTCTCGGGAATGCACCGCGGCCTGGTCGTGGACATCAATCCCGAGGCGACCGGGAAGACCACCGGTACCCGCTCCACCACCGGCTACACCTACGACACGAGCAACCCGCAGATCGGCGGGAACGTCCGGTGGGGCGTCTCCGACAACCTCACTCTGAACGGCACAATCAAGCCCGATTACTCGCAAGTCGAATCGGATGCCGGCCAACTCGCCTTCGATCCCCGCCTGGCGCTCTTCTTTTCCGAGAAGCGGCCGTTCTTCCTCGAGGGGAGCGAGCTGTTTCAGGTGCCGCAGAACCTCATTTACACGCGCCGCATCGTGCAGCCGGTCGCGGCGGTCAAACTGACGGGCAACGCGGGCGGGACCGACATCGGCTTCCTGTCCGCGGTCGATCAGAAATTCGCATCAGCGAGCGGCACCGATAATCCGATCGTCAACATCCTCCGCGCGCAGCGCAGCCTGGGACATGGATCGCGCATCGGGATGGCGTACACCGACCGCATCGACGGCGGTAACTACAATCGCGTCGCCGAGGTAGACAGCCGGCTGGTGTTCAAAGACATCTACGGACTCAACCTGCAGCTCGGCGCCAGCCGGACGCGCACCGGCGGTGTGACGACGACCGCGCCGCTCTGGCTCTCGCAGTTCACGATTCGCCATCGCGTCTGGGGCCTGCGCAGCGTGTTTGCCGGCATTTCGGATGACTTCCGTTCCGCGAGCGGATTCATCGGCCGCGCCGGGATCGTGCATGCGTTCGTCGATCCGAGCTACACCACCTATGGGAAACCGGGTGGCCTGCTGCAACGCTTCACGGGCGACATTGTCGTCGACGGCATCTGGCAGTATCAGAAGTTCATTCACACCCGGGGCATTCAGGACCAGAAGCT
>Ga0137418_10001129_pt1 | contig 24479 bp, 18 predicted proteins | sample CZODoug3_1_2_16f_FD_122242 | JGI IMG/M metagenome (GOLD analysis project Ga0137418, IMG submission 122242) | Vadose zone soil fungal communities from Angelo Coast Range Reserve, California, USA - CZODoug3_1_2_16fungal (Hybrid Assembly) | ecosystem: Environmental > Terrestrial > Soil > Vadose...
CTACCCGCTGCTCTTTTTTCTTGACAACCTGATGCTTCTCTGACGGGAATCGTCGGCTGGGTTGGCATCGCGTCTGGTTTTCACCAGTCACGAGTCACTAGTCTCCAGTCACTTCTTCAACGGCGGCGCAGGATAATCCGGCAGCTTATCCTTGCTAGTGTCCGCCCGCTTCACTTCCAGTTCACCAAACAGCAACGACGGGCTGATAATCGTCGTGGGCGCAGCGCCAGCCCGATTGCTCACCAGCGGATCGTCGCCCACGGCGATCAAATCATTGCGGATCGCGCGTATGTCCAGTTCGTTAAACACCGCGCCTCGCACCAACTCTTCATGTCCATCCTTCGCGTACACGCGATAGAGCAACCGCGGCGCATTGCCGGGCCCGAGCGTCTCCACTCGATAGCCGTATTCCTTGCCCTGTTCCTTCACCATCTGGATGACTTTTTTCTTCAACTCATCAGGCGCTTGCGCGTCGGAGCTTTTCACCACCAGAACGCCGAGGCTTGGCCCGGGAAAAGATCCCGGCGCGGCGCGTCCGTGGCCATTTGAGGTGGGAAAGTCGCGAATAGGTTGTCGGCCCACCAGATAATTCGACAGCATCCCGTTCTCGATCGTATTGACAGCCTGCGCTTTCACGCCTTCGCTGTCCACCGCGTAACTTCCCACCAGGCTCTTTCCCTGAAAATCCTTCAACGTCGGATCGTCCACCACCGAGAGAAAGTTCGGCAGCACGCGTGTCTTGTAGCTCGTCGCGAATGCTCCCGTCGTCCGGTTCGGTTTCCCAAGCTGCGGCTTTTGCCCCAGCAAGTTCTGCCCGATCAACGAAGACACGATGTCGTCCGCCGCATCCGCCGCGAACAACACCGGCCCGCGATATTCCTCTTCAACGATCGGCGCTTGCCGCAACGCCACCACCGTTTCCAGCATCTTCTTCGCTTCGCCCATCAGCGCGTCGCGTGTCGGCAATTCTTCCGGCCGCGCCACCATGAACGCCGGGCTCCGGCTCAGCCGCATTCCGTCCGCCGCTTGTGCCGAACTGCTCAATTGCACGCTGTAGGTCGTTTTTCCGCTCCGCGTGACCGTGCCTTCGGAATTCACCAGGTACTCGTTGATCGCCGAAAACCTCGCCGACGCCGTCACCGACTGCACGTCCGGATACTGCTTGTACAAACTCGTCACATCTTCAAGCGTTTTCTTCCATAGGGCTTCGTCGATTTTCAGCGACGCCGTCGGCTCTACGGCAATCATTTTCGGCGACTTCGCAAAATCATCCACGGGATTCGGGTCGGCGCTGAACTGCTTCATGGCCGCCTGTTTCTCCGCCAGTGCCTGCCCCGCGGCCTTGTAAGCGTCGTCCGTTGCCAGCCAGATCTGGTGCCGCAGCGCTATCGGATCGTTGTCCAGCGGCAAGATGCTGGATTCGCCCTGGCCTCTGCCGAAATAGCTGTCTTGCATGTAATCGCCAATTCGTACCACCACTCGCAGCACGCGAACGTGAATATGCTGGTTTTCGCGCAATGCTCCGTAAGCGGCCTCTGCGCCAATGTCCTCGACTTCGTTCACGCGGTACTCGATGTAATATGGCGCCCGCACCTGATCCATTTTGAGCTGCGCCTTGGACCGGTCCAATTCCGTCAACAGCGCCTCGAGCAACCCGTCGCCCTTCGCCGCCGCGTGTGCTGCGACCATCACGGCGTCTGGCGTCGGTTTTGATCCCTCGGATGTCGCCCGGCTTGGCGCGGCGTTCAGCCCCAGCAAAGCTATCGCCATTCCTGTCATTTGTGTGTATGAAAGCAAAGCGCTCGACCGATGCAAAATCTTCATGGCTTCACCTCTGCTTTCGCTTGCGCGGTTTTGGCAGCACCGGCATCTTCAAATCCCGGTGGCGGCAGAAGCGGCGGACGTTCATGCTCGTGCGCGCGCTTCTGCACCTCCATTTCGGAAAAGAGCATCGACGGAGCAACAGCCGCGACCGGGACCTGCCCGCTCTCCGCCCCACACACCCCGTTGAAAACGCGCGGCTGATCTCCGGTTGTCAGGATCCGCGTCAACGCTGCGAGTGGCGTACCCACGATGTCCACCCCGCGCACCAATTCATCGGGACGCCCGTCGGCGTATACCTTGTACACAAGCACCGGAAGCACCTGGAACGCCTGCGGCAACGCCCGCGTCGTAAGCGTGAACCCTCCCTGAATGTCGTCGAAGTACAGGCCGTAGGGCTTACCCTGTTTCTTCACTTCGTCAATCAGCTTCTGCCGCATTTCCGCTTCCGGCACCGTTTGTGTCGACGTGACGATCAAGTTTCCTTGGCGCCCCGTGGGCATCCGCCCGGGCTGGTTTCGCCCATGTCCATTCGATTGGCCGAAATCCTTGATGGGCATCCGCGACATCAGAAAATTCTTCAGCACTCCGTCTTTGATCACTTCCACTCGCTGCGACGGTTCGCCCTCATTGTCAAAGTCATACGAGCCCGCAAGCTTCATCCCCGCCAACTCGTGTGTCGTCGGGTCGTCGATCACACTCAGAAATTTCGGCAGCACTTCCTGACCGATCTTCTTCGTGAACGTCTGCCCTTCCTCTTCATCGCGCTGTCGGTGCCCTTCCAGTCTGTGCCCCAGCACTTCATGGAAGAAAACCGCCGCCGCGCGCCCGCTCAATACCGCCGGGCCATCATACGGCTCCGCCACCGGCGCCTTGCGCAGCGCGCTCAAGTCGGCGGCCATTTTCTCGATCTTGCCCGTCAGTTCCGTTTCGCTCGGCAAACCGCTCGCCGCGGGGGCCTGAAACGTTTCTACTCGCAACAGATCCATGCCGTCCTCGGCGCGCGTCTGCGCTTCCATGATCAGGCGAGTAGAAGTGCTGGGCGAAACGATCGCGCTTCCTTCGCTCGAAACCATCCTCGAATTCGAGCGCTGCACTTGAATCATGACCGTCGCGAAGTACACCTCCGGGTATTTCCGGAACGCGCCCGATAGCCTCTTGATCTCACCTTCCCAAGCCGCGCGGTCGAACGGCACGGCCGGCTCCCCTTCCCCGATGTGCGTCTGCGGCTTCTCCTTCGAGAAATCCGGCGACTTGTCTTCTTCTTCGGCGCGAACCGCCGTGTTCGTACGCACGCTCAGCAGCGAAGGCACGGCGCGCTTGTACTCGCGATCCGTCAGTTCCCACAGCACCCGCGCGATCGCGTCCTGGTCGTTTCCGAGCGGCAGGCTGCCGGAATTTACTCCGCTGGGGCGGCTCTGTCCGTGGGTGTTGTCCAGTTCGGGTACCCCTACGCGCATGTTCACATCCGCGAAGCGCCTTTGTGCAACCGTGTCGGTCAGCAGACTGCCGTAGGCCCCCACCAGAACGACAAAGTCCTGATCGTACACCGTATAGCTCAGGTAGTAAGGCGGCTGTTCAGATTTGCCAAGCTCCGCAGTTGCTCGCTTGATCTCGTCTTGCATCGCTTTCAGCACGGGATCGTTCGCCGTGCTGACTGGAGCTGGTGCGGGGACGGACTTGTCGCCTGCAGCCCGCGCATAGGGCCCCACTGCAAACTGCGCGATGAGCATCCAGTAGGCCGCGGCCAGCAGGACTTCCTTTGCGCGCGAATAAACATTTCCGCGTTTCGCTGAGGGTTCAAAGATCTTCATTTAAGGTGAGCTCCCGTTACCATGATCAGTCAATGAGTGCTTGATTTCATGTGCTACAGGCAAATTTTGAGTATGCCCTAGCGGTCTGCGCCACGCAATCAGCTGTCGCCAAAGCGTTCACTACTCTTTAATCGCGCGCCGTTCGCAAAATCGCCTGCCTTGACCGGCTTGCGCCCCTCCAGTTGGACGAGTCCAAGCCGCAAAACGGTTGCGTCGCCGCACCAGACGTGTAATTCATTCTTTTCGCCGAGCAAAGTTCCGGGCGCGCCGCCGCCCGCGCCACTTGGCAAGCCAGCGTCACCTTCTTTAGACACCGGCTGGCCCCAGACGTGGCAAGTCTGCCCGCGAAACGTAGTGTAAGCCCCCGGCCATGGCGCGAAGCCACGCATGCGGTTGTAAATCTCCATCGCCGGCAGCCTCCAATCGATACGCCCGTCTTCTTTCTTCAGCATCGGCGCGTAGCTGGCTTCCGCGTGGTTCTGTGGTTTCGGGGCAATCGTTCCGGCGGCCAAACCGCGCAAGGTCTCTGCCATGAGTGGTGCGCCGGACTCCGCCATGCGCGCGGCAAGTTCGGGTGCAGTTTCTCTTGCGCCGATCTCGATTTCGCGCTGCAGCAACATCTCCCCAGTATCCATCCCTGCATCGATCCGCATCGTCGTCACGCCAGTTAGCGTCTCGCCATTCACGATGGCCCAATTGATCGGCGCCGCGCCTCGGTACTTGGGGAGCAGGGAAGCATGCAGATTGATCCAGCCCAATTTCGGAATCGGCAGCAATCTTGCCGGCATGATTTGGCCGTACGCGATGATCACCACGAAGTCGGGAGCCAGCTTCTTCAGTAGCGTCTCGCTTTCTGGCGCCCGAATTTTTTCCGGCTGATGCACCAGTAGATTCGCGGCCAGCGCGGCTTCCTTCACTGGCGAAAAGGAGACTTCCTGCCCACGTCCACGAGGCCGGTCCGGCTGGGTAATCAAGCCAACGATTTCAAAGTCAGTTTGTGCGAGGAGATGTTTGAGCGTGGGAACCGCGAAGGAGGGCGTCCCGCAGAAAACGATGCGCATCCGCTCCGGCACCTACCACTCGCCTTGTTTCCTGAGCTTCTTGATCTTCCGTTTGATCAGGTCGCGCTTCAGCATGCTAAGGTGCTGCAAAAAAAGGATTCCGTTGAGGTGATCGATCTCATGGCAGAACGCCCGCGCCAGTAGGTTTTCCCCGCGAATTTCAAACGTCTCGCCCTTCGCGTTCTGCGCCTTGATGGTCACAAACTGCGGCCGCAGCACATACCCTCGAAAACCCGGTATCGAGAGGCAGCCTTCTTCCTCCCGAACTTCGCCTTCCGCGTGAACGACCTCGGGATTCGCCAGCACGATCCTGGCTTCGGGATTCTTTCCCCCGGTTACGTCCACCACCGCGATCCGCAGGCTCAATCCGATTTGTGGGGCTGCCAGTCCCACGCCCTGCGCCGCGTACATCGAGGCGAACATATCTTCGGCGAGTTGCTCCAGCTCCGCGTCGAATTTTTTGATGGGCGCGCCCGGCTTCTCCAGGACGGCGTCGCCGTACTTGACGATCGGATAGATCTTGCGTGCCGCAGACGGCGCTTGCGGCGCCTCGGTGGCCGCCGGGGCAGGTGCGTCAGAACTCGTCGATTTGTCGCGCATAGTTGTCGAAATTCCGTCGCATCTCAGCGAGCGAGTCTCCTCCAAATTTTTGCAGAAAAGCATCCGCGAGCACAAGGGCAACCATGGCTTCCCCGGCCACCGCCCCGGCGGGTACCACGCACCAGTCGGACCGCTCGTAGGCGGCTTTCACCGGCTCTTTGGTCACCATGTCCGCAGTATGCAGCGGCTGGCGTAAAGTCGAAATGGGCTTCAAGTATCCTCGCATGACTACGTCTTCGCCGTTGGTGATTCCACCTTCCACTCCTCCGGCGCGGTTCGTCGAGCGCCGGAACCGTCGCACCGATTTCTCGTAGAAAATCTCGTCCTGCACTTCGCTTCCGAAGGAGCCGGCCCCCGCCACGCCTCCGCCGATCTCCACCGCCTTCACCGCTTGCACGCTCATCAGCGCTTGCGCCAGCCGTCCATCCAGTTTCTCGTCCCATTGCGCATGGCTGCCCAGCCCCACGGGAACATTGTGCGCCACAATTTCAAAGATCCCGCCCACGGTGTCGCCCGCTTTCAGCACCGCGTCCACCTCCGCTTTCATTTTTTCCTGCACGGCGGCGTCGATACATCGCAATGGAGAATCGAGGTCCGCGCTCACCGCCTGAATTTTCTTCCACGTGGCGGATTTTTCCAGGCGCACGTGCCCCACCTGAATCGTATGACTCGCGATTTGCGTGTCGAATTCCCGCAAAAGCAGTTTTGCAAAGGCACCGGCCGCCACGCGTGCAGCGGTTTCCCGCGCCGAAGCTCGCTCCAGAATATAGCGCGCATCGTGGTAGTTGAATTTCTGCGATCCCGCAAGATCGGCGTGGCCGGGGCGCGGCGCCACGAGCTTCCGCGCGCCAGGATCTTCCTCCGCCGCTTCCACGGGCAAAATTTTCTCCCAATTGGCCCAATCGCGATTCTCGATCCGCAGCGCAATCGGCGCACCGATGGTCTTCCCGTGGCGCACTCCGGCGAAAATCTCCGCAGTGTCCTTCTCAATTTTTTGCCGTCCGCCGCGTCCATAGCCGAGCTGCCGGCGGCGCAGCTCGTGATTGATGAACTTCACGTCAATGGGCAGTTGCGCGGGCAACCCGGAGATAAACGCCAGCAGTGCCTGTCCATGCGATTCACCCGCGGTGTAAAAACGGAGCATTACTCTCTGCACCCTCTCGGAGGCCCATGCTTACACTGGTAAAAACAATTAGTGTAGCGGCAGCATCGCTGCGCGTCCAGTTTCCGGTTGAGCTGGCAGCCTTTATCGGGAGTTGCAAAAATACTTAGGGTTTGGCTTTTTGCTGCTTTTCAGTTTCTTCGATGACCTTTCGGAATTCCGCAACAGCAGGCACGTTTGGTGAATGCAGCGCATCCTTGGTCATATAGCGCCAGGCAGGAGCCCGATCCAAGGGTCCGTCGACGTGGCCTTCATACACGACAAACATGTCTTCGGAGGGCCCAACCTCCGTTTTTGGGTAAGGTTTTGTGTCTTGCGGTGCGGTTTGCGCTGTATCTGTTGAGCGGCCTTGCTGCATACCAATGCGGATGCCGCTGTCGGTCGGCTGCACAATGACGGGACGATCGTTAGTAGGCTCACCGCCTATCGTGGGCTGTACTATTCTGCCAGAGCCCTTGCGAACGGTTATCACCAAATCGGCGGTTTGCGTGTCCAGAACGGGAGTTAACCGGCCCCATTTCATCAGTGCCTTCTCCACATCCTCTTGGGCGGTCTTGTTCGCGAGAGGAGAGGTCGCAGAAATACCCGCCTCCGGATCGATGAGTACCAAAACAGTGCGGGCTCTAAGAACAAAAGCCGGCAGCAAATTCTTTTTCTTGTTGCCGGCGATTGCCAGCGAAGTGAATACAAGAACCATCAAGAGCAGAACGCGCACGCGAACGAGCATCACAGCCTCCATGCGGCGAACACACGTGAGCATTGTAGTCCGCGACGGCGAAGTCGGACAGGCATTATTTCATCTAAGTCCGAAGCACCTGGGCCAACTCCTGGCTACTCGTCTTATCGGAGACTGATGACCCATACCCAAGACCTCATGCCCTAAACCCGGCGGCGATATTCCCCGTCCCGACCACTCTCGGCGCGCCACCCACGAGCGCATTCCCATGGGTTGGGCTGTCCGCGGCGCTAACCACGACCTTGAGAAAACACCAGCATGTCGATTCCGTTCTCACTTTCACGAAACAAAAGACGGCCCACCATCGTTTCTACCTCCAGAAGCCCCGCGGCCGCGGGTGTGTAACTGAGAGGGGTGTCCAATGATGAGCTTCTGGCAAGACGTCCGCTACGGATTGCGCGTACTGTCGAAGAACCCCGGTTTCACGGCGATCGCCATCCTTACTCTCGCTCTGGGAATTGGGGCGAATACCGCCCTTTTCTCCGTCGTCAACGGTGTGCTCCTCAATCCGCTGCCGTTCCCGAATCCCGACGAACTGGTCGCCGTTTACTCGAAGTCCCCAACGTTCCAGGAAAGCTCCATCGCCTATCCCAACTTCCTCGACTGGCAGAAAGACAATCACTCGTTCGCTGCCTTGAGCGCTTTCCGAGGCGACGACTACAACATGGTCGGTGCCGGCGAGCCCGAGCGCGTTCACATTCACATGATTTCCGCAGAATTCATGCCGGCCCTTGGCATGAAACCGCTCCTCGGCCGCGCATTTCGGCCCCAAGAAGACCAGGCTGGCGCTGGTCCGGTGACCATCCTCGGCGACGGCCTTTGGAAGCGCAAGTTTGGATTGTCGCAAGACGTTTTGGGGAAGAGCATCACTCTGAACGGCAAGGTCTACACGATTGTTGGCGTCGCTCCCGGCCGCATCACAGGCTTGAGCCCCTCCGACCTTTACATCCCCATCGGTCAGTGGAACGATCCCACGTTTCGTGACCGGCGCATCAGCATGGGCATGAACTCGATTGGACGCCTGAAACCGGGCGTCACCGTCGAACAGGCCCGCTCGGACATGAATCGCATCGCAGAAAATCTTGCCTCCGCCTACCCCGAGGCCGACAAGGGAATGGGCATCTCCTTGATCCCGCTCAAGACCGACGTCGTAGGTAATGTAAAGGGAGTCCTTCTGGTGCTCCTCGGTGCGGTCAGTTTCGTACTCTTGATTGCGTGCGCGAACGTCGCCAATTTGCTTCTCGCGCGCTCGACGGGCCGCGTTCGCGAATTTGCAATTCGCGCCGCGCTGGGAGCCAGTCCCGCCCGGGTGATCCGCCAGTTGCTAACGGAGAGCGTACTGCTCGGCATCTCCGGCGGTTGCATCGGACTCCTTCTCGCAAAGTTGGGTGTGCGCGTTTTGGTTGCAGCTTTGGCGGACAGCTTGCCGCGCGCGGAAGAGATCACTCTCGATGGCCACGTGCTGCTTTACACGCTTGGCATTTCCGTCTTAACGGGCATAGTGTTTGGTTTGATTCCCGCGCTCAGGACGCTGCGTCCCGACACTCACGAAACCCTGAAGGAGGGTGGCCGCGGCTCAAGCGGCGCGCGTCATCGCACGCAAAGCGTTTTCATCGTCGTCGAAATGGCTATGGCGGTGGTGCTTCTCATCGGCGCGGGATTGATGATTCGTACCCTCTCGGCGCTGGGCAACATCAATCCGGGCTTCGATCCGCGCAACGTCCTCACCTTCAGCATCTCCACGACTTCCAATTCGGCTCCCACACCGGAGCAGCTTCGCTCGAAATACCGCGAGACCTTGCGCCAACTGGAGAACATTCGCGATGTGGAAACGGTCTCCATGATGGGCGGCTCGCTGCCGATGACTGGTGATTCCGAGATCCCTTTCTGGCTGGAGGGTCAGCCGAAGCCTGCGAGTGATAACGACATGCCATTCGCGCTCTTCTATCTGGTAAATTCTGGCTACCACCAGGCCATGCGCATTCCCGTCGAGCGCGGACGCACGTTTACGGAGCGGGATGACGAGCACGGACCAGCGGTGGCGTTGATCGACGCAAGTTTTGCCCGCAAATACTTTCCGAATCAGGATCCCATCGGAAAACATCTCAACCTCGGACTGTTCGATACTCAGCCGGAGATCGTTGGCGTCGTCGGCCACGTAGAACACTGGGGTCTGGGTTCGCGAGAACATCAGAATTTGCAGGCCCAACTCTACCTGCCGGTTTGGCAGGTGCCGGACAGATTCTGGCCGCTTCTAGCGAACGGCAGCGGTTATGTCGCCCGCACCGCAGGCGCTCCTGGAGACATCGCCAGCGCCATTCGAAAGGGCGCCGAAAAAGTGGTGAGCAGTGCGGTCCTCTACGACGTTCGGCCCATGGAAGAAATCGTTTCTCGCTCGATCTCTACCCAGCGGCTGACAATGTTTCTGCTCAGCCTCTTTTCTGCACTTGCTCTCGTTCTTTCCGCCGTCGGCATTTACGGCGTGATTTCCTATTTGACAACCCAGCGAACTCACGAGATTGGAGTGCGTGTGGCTCTCGGCGCATCCCGTCAGGACGTCTTGGGCATGGTCCTGGGGAGCGGGATGCGGATTACCTCGATCGGCGTCGGAATCGGCATAGCCGCCGCGTTTGGCTTGACACGACTCATTGCCAAATTAATCTATGGAGTCGGCGCGTCCGATCCAATAACGTTCGCAAGCGTCGCCATTCTGCTGTCGGGCGTTGCTTTGGTTGCCTGCTACATCCCCGCGCGCCGCGCCATGCGCGTGGACCCGATCGTCGCCCTGCGTTACGAATGACTGGGCATCGAGACCGTTTCTCGAGAAAGTCGAGCCGGTTTCCCCACGGGTCGGCAACGAAGAATCGGCAAATGCCGGACAGACTGTCATCACCGATGACTTGACGTGCCCTTGGCGCGCGGTTAGGCTTTCGTTGCTGTAGTTGTGCCGAGAAGTTCGTCGCGGAAAGCCAACACGAACAGGTACTCGTGGCAGACACTCCTCTTCAGGTCACCGGCCGCCAGACAAAACAGGAAGAAGCCGTCTCCGTGGCTGAAGTATTGGGGGATGCGGCCAAACGAGCGGTGGCTGCCGTTCAGGACTACGCATTGCTCTCCGGGCACGCCGTGGCGAACATCTTCACAAGTCCGCACTACTTTCAGGACACCCTTGAACAGATGGATTTTATCGGCGCCGGTTCACTGCCGATTATTTTATTGTCGGGGTTCTTTATCGGTGCGGTCATGGTGTTGCAGACGGGGTCACAATTTATCCGATTTGGACAGACATCGCTGACCGGGGACGTCGTCGCGATTGCACTGGTGCGCGAGCTGGGGCCAGCATTTACAGGTTTGCTGGTGACGGGCCGGTGTGCAACGGGGATCGCATCGGAGCTCGGGTCGATGCTGGTGACGGAACAAGTGGACGCCATGCGCGCGATGGGGACGGATCCCAGCCGCAAGCTGGTCGCGCCGCGCCTGCTGGCCGCACTGCTCATGCTTCCGTTGTTGACGGCGCTTATGGATTTCATCGGGCTGCTGGGAGGGTGCGCCGCGTCGGTGTTTTCATTGCGTTTAAGTGCAATTGAATTTTGGCGGCGCGCGATTGATGCGCTGGATTTCGCGGACCTGATGCAAGGATTTACCAAGCCCGTGGTGTTCGGTTTCATCCTGGCGACGATCGGGTGTTACAAAGGACTGACGGTGCGTGGGGGCACGCAGGGCGTGGGGCGCGCTACGACGTCCGCGGCAGTGGTGGGATCGGTGCTGATCATTGTGGCGGACGCGTTTTTGACGAAACTTTCGCTGTATCTCTCCGACAAAATCTTCTGATGCAAGAGCCCGGCGTTCGAATGACCGGGACGTTTCCTTTCCGTCGCGCAGCGGATTTGCCGCTATAATCACAAACTAGCTTCATGAGCACACCGACAAAAGAGGGGGCGGGGTTCGAACCGGCCGTCACGTTTGAAGACGTGTGGATGGGGTTCGACGAGGGACCAGTCCTCCGTGGAGTGACGTTCCAGGTGCAGGAGCGGGAGACGCTGATCCTGCTGGGTGAAACCGGAACGGGAAAAACTCTGACGTTGAAGATGGCCGCGGGATTGCTGGCGCCGAACAACGGAAGCGTCATCGTGCTGGGGAATGAAGTCTCCGAGATGAAAGAGAGCGAGTTACTGGCGTTTCGGCGGAAAATTGGATTTGTGTTTCAGGAAGGGGCGCTGTTTGATTCGATGCCGGTCGCGGAGAACGTGGCTTACAGGTTGCGCGAAGACGGCGTTGCCGAGGAAGAGATTGAGCCGCGCGTGCGGGAAGTGTTGCAGTTCGTGGAGCTGGAGCACACGCTCGAGCAGTTGCCCTCGGAATTGTCCGGGGGCATGAAGCGCCGCGTGTCGATTGCCAGGGCGCTGATCAACCACCCGCCGATCGTGCTGTACGATTCACCGACGGCGGGACTCGACCCGATAACGGCACAGACCATCATTACGCTGATCCTGCGTCTGCGCGACGTGTATGGAGTAACAGCGCTGCTGGCCACGCACCGCTTGCAGGACGGATTTGCGCTGGCGAATTTTCATTTCGACCCGGAAACCAAACGGGTGGTTGCCAACGCAGAGAATGGGAACGCAGCGGCGGCCTTGAATGCGGCCAGAACGCGGTTCCTGGTCTACCGGGACGGGGGAATTTATTTTGAAGGCGAACCTGGAGAAATTGCAAACTCCGAGGACCCCTATCTCAGGCGATTTCTGGTTTGATTATAGAGTAGTCTGATTCACGGTAGCGAGGGAGGGAAGCAGCGATGGCGTATCGAAAACAACTCACGTGGACGGAATTGCGCGTTGGCCTCTTCGTGCTCGTTGGCCTCTTCGTGCTGGCGGCGGGAATTTTCTATGTGACGGGAGTGAAAATTCTGGGGCCGAAGTACCGGTTGAAAACCTATCTGCCGGAAGTATCACTTTTGACGAATGGTGCGCCGGTGCGCCTGGACGGAGTAGAAATTGGAAATGTGGAATCGATCCGGCTGTTGCCGCGGACGCCGGGCAAGCCGCTGGAAAAGAACAAGAATATTGAAGTGGTGATGCGCGTGGAAAGGCGATATCAGGAGGACATCCTGACGGATTCCACCGCGAGCCTGGTCACAGAAGGGCTTTTGGGCAATCGATATGTGTACATCACTCGAGGCCTTACGGGAACTCCTATCGGAGACGCCGGAGTGATTTCCGGGACGGAAGAGAAGGCCATGAAAGAAGTGGTGGAGAGGAGCGCCGAGGTGCTGGGAAACCTCAATGCGCTTTCGGACGACGTGCGGCAACTGATCGAGGGCGTGCAGGAAGGCAAGGGCTCGCTGGGGAAATTGTTGACGGACGAGCAGGCCTACAATCACTTGAACAGCCTGCTCGCGAAGGGCGAGGTGATGCTGGCGAACATTCAAGCGGGCCAAGGCACGCTGGGGAAACTGGTAGCATCGGACGAGATGTACACGAAGGTGGACGAAGGTTTGGATAACGTGAATGTGATCCTGGCCGACGTGCGGGCGCAAAAGGGGACGATCGGAAAGTTAATGTATGACCCGACGCTCTACGATCAGGCCAAGCAGGCCATTACGAACGGCAATGCGATTATCGGGGACGTGCGCGCCGGAAAGGGGACATTCGGCAAGCTGGCCACGGACGATACTCTTTACAACAAGTTGCGCGATACGAGTTCGAATCTGGCGACTGCATCGGGAAAGCTGAATGACAACACTACCACGGTGGGCAAATTCTTCTCCGATCCGAAGTTGTACGACAATTTGACGAATTTGACCGGGGATATGCGGCTGTTGATCGGAGATTTCCGGAAGAATCCAAAGAAATTCCTGCACATCAAGATCACTCTCTTCTAAATGAGGGGCGGGGCGCTTTGCCGGAACTGGCGGCGTGTGTTGTAATGCCTCTGTAACAATGAAGGAATACTGTCCCAGGCAGACGAGCTCTTCTCAAATAAGATGACCGAAACACAAGACGTCGTCCAAAAGGCGCCGCGGACCGAGCCGGCGAAATCCACCCTTCCGCAACCGGGCCGGCCGATTCCCAGCCGCGCGTATCCGGGCGCACTGATTGTGGTGGAAGGGACGGACGGGTCCGGCAAGAGCACGCAGCTTTATTTGCTCAAGCGGTGGCTGGAAATCGGCGGATACCGGTTGCATTTCACGGAATGGAATTCGTCGCCGCTGGTGAAATCCGCGACGCGCCGCGGGAAGCAGCGGCGGTTGCTGACGCCGACAACCTTTTCGCTCCTGCACGCCGCGGATTTTGCGGACCGCTGCGAGCGGCAGATCATGCCCTTGCTTCAGGGCGACTACCTGGTCCTTGCCGATCGCTACATTTACACGGCATTTGCGCGCGATGCGGCGCGGGGTTGCCCGGCGCGATGGCTGCGAAATTTGTACCGGTTTGCGCCGATTCCGGACATTACATTTTATTTCCGGGCGCCTCTGGACGTGGCGGTGCATCGCATCCTGAGCGGGCGTCCGAAACTGAAATACTACGAAGCGGGCATGGACCTGGGAATGTCGTACGACCGAGCGGAGAGTTTCCGGTTGTTCCAGGCGCGGATCCTGGAGGAGTACGACAGGATGGTGGACTCCGACAATTTCGTGGTGCTGGACGGCACGCTTCCCGTGAATAAGCTGCAAAAACAGATGCGCGAAATCGTGGCTTCCAAGATCGATCTCAAGCGCTTCGCTCCACGCGCCCAGGAATCGGAGTGACCATGCCGGACCCGGAAAAAGAGAAAACACCCGCGGCGGTTCCCCCTGCGGAAACACCCGCGGCCACGCCCCCGGCGGCTCCGGCCAAGACGGCTGTGGTAACCGAAGAAGCTTCGTCGCAATATTTTTTTGGCGAGCCACTGGTCGGATTCGATCCCAGCGAAATTACCGGCAGCCTGGTCGTTATTGAAGGAATGGATGGGTCGGGACGGTCGACGCAGATTGCCCTGCTGCAGGAGTGGCTGGAATCGGAAGGCTTTGCGGTGCAGACGAGCGGGCTGCGGCGTTCGAATCTGGTGGGACGAGACATTGATGAGCTTCTGGCCAAGAACGCGGCGACGCGGCTGACGCTGGCGCTGATGTACGCCACGGACTTTTTCGACCAGGTGGAACACCGCATTCTGCCGGCGCTGCGTTCCGGCACTATCGTGCTGGCGGATCGCTTTATTTTCACGCTGATCGCGCGCGGCGTGGTGCGCGGAATCAATCGCGAATACATGAGCGGGCTGTACGCGATGGCCTTGCGGCCGCACCTGACATTCTGGCTGAACGTGCGGCCGGAGACGGCCTTCGGCCGCGAATTCAAGAAAGCGCAAGCGATCAGCTATTGGGAAGCCGGACGGGACATGTCGCTTTCGCACGACCTCTACTGGTCATTCATCCGCTATCAGACGATGATCAAGCGGGAATTCGAAGTCATGGCCAAGAAGCATAATTTCCTCGAGCTGGACGGCGAAGCCAGCGTGCCCGCGGTGAACAAGCAACTGCGCCAGCGCATCGGCGAGCAATTAGGAATTCGCGCGACGAAGTACACTCCCTCCGCCGCGCTTGCCCATCTCTGGCGGTAGATCCTGGAATGTCCGAGCCGGTTCATATCGCCGCCATCGATGCCGGTTCCAACGCGGTGCGCTTGTCCGTGGCGCGCGCCTATTCCGCGCTGGATATCGAACCCATCCACGTGGAACGTTACCCGCTGCGCCTGGGAGAGAGCGTTTTCGTGCGGCACCGCTTTAGCGAAGAGATTTTCAAGAAAGCGGCGAAAGCCTTCCGGCATTTCCGCGAATTGATGGATGAATTCGGCGTCACGCGATATCGCGCGGTAGCCACGAGCGCCACGCGCGAAGCGCGAAACCGTAAGGCGTTTGTGCGTGGCATCAAACAGAAATCGGGGATCAGGCTGGAAGTAATCAGCGCGGCGGAGGAATCGCGCCTTGGCAGGGAAGCGGTGCTGGCCGCGCTGGGACCGGAAGCGCCGCCCCGATGTATCGCGGATCTAGGCGGCGGAAGCCTGGAAATCAGCATCCTGCGGGACCACACCGTCGAGCAGGGCGCGCAATTGCCGGTGGGCACGGTGCGATTGATGACCACGCTGGAACTTCCGGGGGTGATTCGTCCGGCGGAGGCGGAGCAGGTGCGCAGGTATGTGCGTGCCCTGTTGGAGTCGAAATTGGCGCCGCGGCCGAATCTGGGAGAGAGTATCGCGGTGGCGCTGGGGGGAAACGCGGAAACGCTGGCGAACGTCGCGCCGGGACCGCGCCAGCACGGGCTGCAGACGATGGAGCTATCGCTTTTGCGCGCGCGCCTTCCGGACATTCTCAGGCGAGACGTGCGCGAGCGCATGAAAGCTTACGCGGTGCGGCGCGACCGTGCCGATGTGATGGCCGTCGCTGCCATCACGTTTCTTACGCTGGGTCGTTACTTGAACTTGCGCACCTTTGCGCTCCCCGGCGTTGGCGTGCGCGAAGGGTTGCTGCAAGAGATTGCGCGGGAAGCGTTCTCCCGCAAGGAGCCTCACCGCTATAACGCCGCAGCTCGCCAGTTGCTCGTAGGCACACGCAGTTTTGCGCGGCGGCTTGGATACGAACAGCAGCACGCGGAACACGTGCGCGAACTGAGTATTCTGCTGTTCGATCAGTTGCAGGCGGTGCATCATTTACCGGCGCATTCGCGTGTGCTGCTGGAGGCCGGAGCGCTCTTGCACGATACCGGGCACATGATCAGCCACCGCGCGCATCACAAGCACGGAGAGTATCTGGCGCTGAATGGGGATATACCGGGGCTGGAAAGCCGCGACCGCGCCATCGCGGCAGCACTGGTTCGCTATCACAATCGAAAGTCGGAGCCCGCGGGGCATCACACCGCTTATTCTTCGCTGAACAACGCGGACAAGCGCGTCGCACGGAGACTTGCGGCGATACTGCGAATCGCCGAGGCTCTCGATCATTCACACCGGCAGCGCGTGATGAAGATCCGCGCTTCCTTTCAGCGCGGCGCGGTGGGTTTGCAGGTGCACGCGCGCGGCGATGCTGCGGAAGACTTGCGGGACGCCAATCGCAGCGCGGAGCTGTTTGAAAAGGAATTCCACGTGAGGCTTTATTTCCGGCAGTCGCCGGTGAGTTGACAGTTCACAGTTGAAAGCTGACCGTCAGAGAAAAAAGATCGGGCGGATTTGTGAATGGCTGCCCGCCGCGTTTCTAAATGTCCGTTAGAGAGGGAATCATGCAGCTCTATATTGTTCGCCACGGGATCGCGATTGACCGTGAGGATCCAAAGTGCCCTCCCGACCCGGAACGATATCTGACCGAAGAAGGCGTCGAGAAGACCAAACAAGTGGCGAAAGGTGTAGCGGCGCTCAGGGTGACGGCGGATCTGTTTCTGACGAGCCCTTACGTGCGTGCGGCGCAGACGGCGGAAGTTTTTTCGAGTGCACTGGAATATGCCAAGCAGAAAATTCGGCGGACGGACTTGCTGTTGCCGGGAGCTGAGCCATCGCTACTTTTTCGGGAACTTGCGAAGGACAAGCAGGCGTCCACGGTCTTTCTTTTTGGGCATGCACCGCAACTCGATGACGTCATCGCCACGGCGCTCGGTTCGAAAAAACACCTGACGGCGTTGAAAAAAGCAGGTGTGGCTCTCGTGGAGTTGAAACGCCTCTCGCCGCCGATTGGCGAACTGGTGTGGCTGGCGACTCCTAAATTGCTGCGGCGCGCGGGGAAATAACCTGACAATTCAGCCGCGCACCCGCGCCGCCGCGGTGAGTTCGCTCAATCGGAAGCGATGACCGAGAATTCCGGAACTTGACGGAGCGCCAGGGCCACGATTTTCTCCGGTTTCGCTACCGCCTTCAAGATCAAGGGCGTGCGCAGATACTCTTCCAACAGATGCTTGCCTGCAGCAAGGCGAGCGGCAGTCTGGACATTATCCGCGAGGCCAGGAACGCGAAGGACAATGGCATCCGTGGATTTTTCGGCGCGGAGCCCGGCGCCGCTGGCCACACCGCACTTGCGGAGCGCGCGTGCCAACCGCAAAATGCCGGCCAGGGCGCGGACGCTGTTTTGCTGTTCCGCCGAAAGCTTGGAAAAAGAACCGTTCTTCGCCCGAGGTTCGGCGCCGCGATGGTAACGGACCGCAAGAGCGAGGAGTTCCCAATCTTCGTTGCTCCATGCGGGTGGGATGGTGAGACCAAGAAGGAACTTGCGCGCGGCTCTTTGAGGAGACTTGCCGGCGTCCGCATCGCCAACCCCGTGCAAGCGAGCCGCAGCAAGTAAAATCCGGCGAAGAGAGGCATCGCTGAACGCGGGAGCGGGGTCCGCGCGCTTCAAAGCGTCGAAAAGGGCTACGGCGATGCGGGAGGTTTGCGAAGTGCGGCGCACGTGGGGATCAACGGCGCGGGCCGTGGCTCGCAAGCGGGCCAGAGCGGCGGCTTCGACGCGGCCATTCGTCGGGAGCCCGGAACGCCAGACGTTCCAAAGGCTGGTTTTGCCGAGAGTGAGCTGGCGATAGGTTTCGATGCGTTCGTGCCGCTCGCGCTCGATGACTTCCTGCCAGAGTTTGAGGGAGTCTTCGGTTTCGTGGAAGTCCGATTTTCTGACGACCTCGGCGAGGACGTCGAGATCGTGAACTTCGCCAAGCATGTCCTGGAGGCGCTTGAGATTGTCGCTCCAGTGTGCGTAGTGCTCGGGGAGCAGGCCTTCGACCGTGTAGCGCAAGCGCTTCAGTCCAATGCGCAAGGCATGCCAGGGTTTGGATTTTTCCGTGCGCAGTGCTTTCGCGTGAAGCTCCCTGGCGGTTTCGAATCGTTCGAGCGCGAGGCATTCGGCGGCGAGACTCCCAACCGGCACAAGGCGAGAGTGTTGGCGCAGAGTGCGCTCCAGGCGCCTCCAGGACTTTTGGTCGAATTTGTCCGCCACGCGGAGAGCGTTCTCTCGCAGACTTGGTTCGTTCGATTCGAACGCAGTTTGCAGATGCGCGCGGACGGGGTCGGTTTCGGGGGCGAGCCTTTTTACCCACTCGTCCATTACTTGAGCATCGCGAAGCGCGCCGAGTCCGCGGAAGAGTTTGCGCGCGAGCTTGCGCATGGCCGGCCAGGCGGGATCGGGGTCCACCTCCTCCATCACTGCCGCGACGGACCGGCAGCGGCGGATTGCCACACGAAGATCGTGCACGGCATCCGTGTCGGGAGACGAGCGGACGTTTTCCATTTCCTTGATGACGCGGTCCATCCAAAAGGAAAGGCCGCGGTGCTCCGGGCGGGAACCGGAGGAAAGTGTTGCGACGGTAGCCATGCACAGCCTCGGAAATCCGCTCGGTTGTCTCCGTTGCGCGGAAACCCCTGCCGAACGGGTCCCATAGAGTAGCCCTTGGGCCTGGCTGAGTCCAGCCGGGGGCTGTGGAAATAATCCGGGGGCATGCCAGCCAGGATGATCGCGTTGACCGCGGCTCTTGGTGGGTGAAAAATCCGGTGCCAGCCGCTTCTAATGCTTTCCTACTATTGATGGCCGTCTACTTGAAAGTTAGAGTCTCGGGCACCCGGGAGTGAGAATCAAACTCGTGTATCTCGAACCGTTTGTTTGCCGTGCCCGGAAGTCCACGCTTTGTTCCGCGTGAGGTTTTTCTGGAGAGACAGACCGTATGAGGCGATCCTGCGTACTTCTATTTCTTCTGGGGCTCGCGGTGCCCGGATTTGGCCAGAGCAACTACGCCGTTCTCACGGGCAACGTCACCGATTCGCAGCATCTCCCTGTTGCGGGAGCGGCGATCGAACTCACGGCGGCGAGCACAGGAGCAATCCGCCGCGTCGTCACCAACCAACAAGGACGCTTCGAGGCGCCAGCACTTCTGCCGGATGATTACGAACTGAATGTCGAAGCGTCCGGCTTAGCCACGGCAAAGCAGTCTTTGCGGCTCGAGGTGGGCCAGAAACTGGCCGTGGATATCACGCTGAGAGTTGGTTCCGTCACACAGGGAGTCAAAGTCACTGCCGGCAGCGAAGTCTTGCAAACGACCGACGCCAGCGTTGGAGAAGTCGTCGAGCCCACATCCATTCGAGAACTGCCCCTCAATGGGCGCATGTTGATTGACCTGGTGCTCACCGTGCCCGGTGCTCACGTCGGTTTTGGCGCGCAGACGGGATCCACGAATCCTCTCTATTGGCGCCCGGGGCAACGCTCCGCCGTGGTGATCGGCGGCAGCCGCCCCAACGCGAACTTTTTCTTGCTTGACGGCGCCACGAATACCGATCCCACCTTCAATACGCAGAACCTGAGCCCTTCTCCCGATGCGGTCAAGGAATTTCAAGTGGAAACGAGCAGCTACACCGCCGATATGGGTGGCGCAGGCGGCGGCCAAATCAATATCGTCACTCATTCCGGCTCCAGCCAATACCACGGAACGATTTACGAATTTCTCCGCAACGGCGCAATGGATGCCAGCACCTTCGCCTCCATGGGCAACAATCACCTGGTGCAAAATAATTTTGGCGCCTCGTTCGGGGGCCCGTTCATCGGAAAGAAAACTTTTTTCTTCGTCAACTATGAAGGCTTGCGCCTAGCGCAGGCAGACGCCCAGATTTTGACGGTTCCCACACAAGACGAAATCAAGGGTGATTTCAGCATGAGCAATGTCAAAATCTACGACCCAACCACCGCTGTCAAGAATCCAAATTACAACCCGAGTCTGCCGACCGGGCCCTCGAATTTCCCGTATACTCGCTCTCAGTTTTCCAACAATCAAATTCCATCGGGCAGGATCAATCCTCTTCTGGAAAGCTTCCTGCTGCAATATGTACCTCAGCCGAACATGATGATGGCAGGCGCTGCGGATTCCAACAATTACCTCGATGTTCGCACCGAAAACCACATTCAGGACCAGGGCACGTTTCGCGTGGACCATAATTTCTCGAGCGGCGACACCCTTCTGGCTCGCTACTCTGCTGGCGGTGAAAATGGCTTCTCCCCGAGCAGCGGCATGACCTCCACGACGGAAAACCTGCCCGGCTTTGGCGTGAACTTCAACAATCTGTCCCAGCAGGCCGTGGGGTCGTGGAACCACATTTTTGCGAGCAACAGAGTGAATACCATCTCGCTTGCGCTTTCGCGTCTTTCGATGGACCGCACTTCGCAGAATGACGGAACCAACGATATCGTTAGCGCGCTGGGCATTCAGGGTATCGGATTCGGAGGCAAGAATGCCTGGGGTTCCCCGTGGTTTGCCGTCCAGGGATACACGGGAATCGGAGACACCTTTGCTGCAACGCCTATGCATGCCTGGGACACGACAATCGAAATTCGAGATACCTATGCGTGGCAACGCGGTCGCCACGGCATCAAATTCGGCGGCGAATTCCACCGTTATATCTGGCCGATGTGGGGATTCTTCCAGAATCGTGGCTACTACCAGTACACCACCGGATACACCACCGAATTTGGTTTCAATGACGGCAGCGGCTCCGGACTGGCCAGCATGTTGCTTAGCCTGCCCGCCGTGAAGCAACGCCAGGCTGGCATACCGCAAATGGATTTGCGCGCGTGGGGAACTGCGGCGTTTGCCGAAGATAGTTGGCAGGTGACGTCCACGACGACTCTCAACCTCGGCCTCCGCTATGAATACACCAGCCCTCTCTACGACAAGGGCAACACCAACACAAACTTGATTTTCCAGAGCGGCGTTCCTTCCGTTTTCATCGGCGGCCAGTGGGGTTATCCGAGAGGGCTGATGTACGCGAACAAACACAACTTCGCCCCGCGTCTTGGAATCGCCAAGAATCTTCCGAACATGGGCCTCGTATTCCATGCGGCCTACGGAGTCTTTTTCACTCCAGTGGATTTGAACACGTGGTGCAACCAGCGGCACAATGTCCCGTATGTTTTTCCCGAAACGCAGCAGGCCGACAACTTCACGCCGCCGGCCGCGCTCTTCAACACCGGCATGAACTTCGGCACTCCTGTACTTGGCACGGGCGCTCTAACGCCCACTACGGTGAGCTTCACAGCCTTTGATTCGCACGCTCCGGCGCAGTATGTGCAGCAATGGAACGGCTCTGTGCAAAAGAGCTTCGGGCAAAACACTTCTCTGGAAGTCGGCTACATCGGTTCGCGCGGTTTCCACTTGCAACGCGCGCACTTGATCAACAACACTCTTCCCGGACCGGGTCCTCTCGGCCCGCGACGCCCCTTCAAGACGCTCACTTTTGTGCCGGGCACGGTGTTGACGCCGAGCAGCACCACCGCCGTAGTGCAAAGTCAAACTTTCCCGGTCAGCACCATCAATTTGCTGGAAAACACGGCGCAGAGTTGGTACGACGGGGGCTACGTGAATGTGCGCCGCCGTTATTCGCACGGGCTTAGCTTTCTGGCCAACTATACCTTCGCCAAGAATCTGACCAACGCACCGGACTTTCGTTCTCCGATGGACGAAGCGTCCATCCCACAAAACAATAGGGATCTGAACGCGGAAAAAGGCCCGGGCTGTGACGTCCGCCACCGTTTCGCCCTGAGCAGCGTTTACGACATTCCCGCTTTCCGGAGGCAGGAATGGCTTCGCCTGTTGACCCAAGACTGGCATTTGTCAACCATCTACCAGGTCCAATCGGGAATGCCCTTTACGATCTCCGTCTTCGGAGATACGGCGAACTCCGGGACCGTGCTGGGCGAGAATCCGATCCGAGCCAACGTTACAGGCCAGCCCGTATCCGGCCCCGGCACGCACACCGCCGCGGAGTGGTTTAATCCCGCCGCATTCGCTGCGCCCCCGGCGTTTACGTACGGCAATGCAGGCCGGAACTCCGTGTATGGCGCACCCATGCAAACCCTGGACTTCGCGCTGGCGCGCGCCTTCCGCATCAGCGAGAGAACCAATTTCCAGTTTCGGGCCGAAGCATTCAACGCGCTCAATAAAGTGAACCTGGGCACGCCGAACCGCTTCGTGAACACCCCGCAGTTCGGAACGATCACCATGGCGATGACGCCGGGACGCGAATTGCAGTTGAGCGCCAGGCTTTCGTTTTAAGATCTCAGAAATAAGGCTACGCGTCGCGCGATAATCGACTACTGTCCTTTAACGCGTGGGCAGAATTGCCTCGCGGCGGTAGTGGGCAGTGGCGAGAGATGCGGTATCGGTTACGATTGAACCAACGATAGCCTTGCCAAAGCATCCAATTAAAACCGGGTAGGCGAAAGATTGCATAGAATGGCCATGCCCACCAGATTCTCCGTGCTACGAAGAGATATGCATCGGCCCCAGATTCCAACTTGCCATCCTGGGTCAATACAAGGATGTCATCCAGCAAGTTCTGTTGCGACCTTTTTAAGCTGCCGTCTTCCCCTGCCGATTGCAAGTCTTTGAGAGAAAAACCCCGTCGCTCAATTACCCTTTCCCAGAAGTGAACCCAACGAAAGCAGAACCCGCAGCCACCATCGTAGAGTACCCAACCCACGCGAGGGAGCATCGTTTTCGATTCCTGGTCCAACTTCCTCATGGGAGTTTGTTGCCTCTGAAAACAGTGACCTGGGAGCCATCGGCAATGAATGCGGAGCTTGGATGACCTTGAAGAACATGGCTCAGTTCGACGCCGTACAACGAGCTTGCATCACCTTCAAATCCTGCCGTAGTGCTCACCCACACTTGCCAAGGTTCATGAGAAACGTGATATTCGACTGAGCCTCCGCTTCGTTGAGTGGAATAGCCCCAGTAGTGCTCGGTAATAAATTGTTCCAGACTTCCCCCTTGCGGAAGCTCGGGAGCGCCTATCGCTTGTGCAGTCAGCTGGCACCACTGATTCTTGACCTGCCATTGATACTTAGCCGTCTTTTTCGAACCCTCCGCGCAAATGTGGTGCTTCATCGGCAGGCATACATAGTTCTCACCATATATAAGGCGAGCTGTCGTCGCGACCGCCTGCTTGGGTACAATTTCCGCGATGAACACTACGCCCCTTCGGTTCTCATCGCCCTCCTTGCGACGGACGTAGAAGCGGAGGTTTACCTCATCGAAATCAGAATGAAGCGGGACGGCGAAGGACCCAAAGAGTTTGGTGCGGCAAAACCGAAAGCCCACGAGGCTAACGTATGTTTTTCCAAGGAACGAATCGAGCACTGTGCCGCTGGGGACATACTTGTCTAATAAACGGGGATCAACTTCGTAGTTCAACATCACGAGGTCTCGCCATTCAGCCGTAAGAAAAACTTTTCTTGTCGGAGACATTTGGGTTTGTTCAAGCGCAGCCCTAGAAGACCCAAATTATCAGGACCTTGACCAGCGGCGCGATGTTTCCATCTGTTAGAGTACAGCCCAGTTAACCCCTAGAAGCTTATGTAAGAAGAGCGACTTGCGCCCAAGTGCGCGATAAGCCGGATTATGGGGAATTGACCCACTACCTAGCGACGTGATGCCTTGAGTGCGGACCGCGGGCGTGCTATTTTGAGTTGTTGCCCCGGAGTGGCGGAACTGGCAGACGCGCTGGACTCAAAATCAGGCGAAGCCGGAGCTTCAAACTTACCCACAGATACTCAACAATCTACAAGGCTTATCAGTGGCACAAAGGGCTGCATTCTCAAACCTGCTCTTCTTTGCTCACTCTTGCTCATCGTTGGGTTACAATAGCCATTTAGCGCTCATTCACTTTACATTAAATTTACCGCACAACCGCCTCAACCTGTCCGGAAATGACCAAACAGCGAAATAATCGAAAACAAATGCATAATTACGTGCCTCCGACACTAACCAGATTATCTATGGCCAAAAACATATCTAATAGCACTAATAACCATGGCTCCAGAATGACCCCAATATTTTTGAAGCGTCATGTCCCAGACTCGACACCTCGCAATCGTCGTGAGTTCATCGAGGTGCCAAGGCCTCAGGCGGATGAGATTTTGGTAGAGGTTCACGCCGCCGCCCAGAATCCAACCGATTGTTCGTAGTGCTGTTTCCAGAATTTGATGATTATTCACTGAATGAACTTATTACAGGGAAAGCGCTGGAGTGCAAGTTTTCGAATGAAGGTTCTATACCCGGCCATGACTTCGCTGGTATCATAGAGGAAGTGGGCAGTGACACGGGGAATGTTAAACGGGGTGATAGAGTGCGACTAATTGAATTCATGCAAAACAATCCCCCTACTTATAACTCGTACCAGGTCGCCGGCTGGAGTCATGGCATTTCACTCCGTGCAGGACACGGCACTTTTTCTCAATTCGTCCACATAGATGGCAGAATTCCTGACGACGTCTCGTTTGATGAAGCTGCAACTTACGGTGTT